>Ga0082212_10006559_pt1 | contig 15603 bp, 11 predicted proteins | sample TergutNt197P3_FD_71548 | JGI IMG/M metagenome (GOLD analysis project Ga0082212, IMG submission 71548) | Neocapritermes taracua P3 segment gut microbial communities from Petit-Saut dam, French Guiana - Nt197 P3 | ecosystem: Host-associated > Arthropoda: Insects > Digestive system > Gut ...
ATGCCTAAAAAAACCTAAATTACACCCACAAATTCTGCTAGAGAACCGTTTTTTTCAGGGTCGCTATAACGCACTGCGTCTCATTTTATTCCAATCCCAACTGCCGCCGCAACTCCGCTTCTCTGATTGTTTGCGACATAAACCGAACGACACCGCTGCGATAGCCGACGTTCATCCCGCCAGCATGATGCCGCGCCGGGACGTTGACACTCTTCCATTGCCGTATCGGCAGGAACCACCGCCCTGCCCAAAGGAACAGGTTCGGCTAACTCGATCAACAAAATGGTATCTGCATCTTTCGGCAATGCATCGCCGTAATGAACCATTGCATAGACCGTCTCCCCTTTTGGTGAAGGTTTCGACGGACACGAAAAATACTGCTCTGAATTTTTACCGAGATACTTTTCAATCTGCGTTGCCCAATCCTTGTCCGGCAATTTGCCGTGTTCGCTCTGATACATCAGAATTGCCAGCGTCAGACGTTGCAAATTGTCCGAACATTCCGAACGCTGCGTTGCCATCTCTACTGCATCCAATGCAGGCATCAACAGTGCAATCAACATATCGGCAACGAGACTGCCACGACTTTTTGCAGACATCAACGGAAACGAAAACGTCCATTGCTTCTTTTCCTCAAATGCTTTCACCATTTTGTGCCATTTTTCACGCGGCGGCGGTTCCTGCAAAGCGTCATACGCCTCATTCATTTGCCGAAAAGTAACATCCCAATCAATCGCAAAACGTAACATTTGCGTTGGTAGTTTGATATCGAAAAAAGTATCTTCGCCAGTTGCGAAAGATTGCACGGCATCCAACGCCATAAACCGTTCCCATTCGTAGGCATGTTCGAGCGATGGGCGCGGCGGCAACGCATCGAGACCGGCAAAAAGACGTTGTGCCTGCTCTTTCGTGAGCGGATGTTTTGGATTCGCCCCGACCTGTATCGTCGCTCCCATCCCTTCAATCGCAATACCGACAAGATATTGTACGAGCGGACCACTCATAGCAACCTGCCGCCCCAACCGATGGATTGTCAGTTTGTCCTCGATGGCACCGTCAATGTTCCCCTGAGCGATTCGATAGGATGTTCTTACGGCAAAAAGCCGGGCAGTTGTCCGAACCTGTTGAATGTCTGGCAAGAGGACAGCGATCAGATTTTGCGGCTTGCCCGAATCCATCGACTCGGGACTTTGCAGAAACGGTATAAAGAAAACCGGCTTGCGGACTGCTTCGGCAATGGCATCCAGCGGTTTGTCCATTTCGTTGACCCAATCGGCAAGCATCGGAAACTCTTCCAGCGTCCAGGGACGAGTCAAACGTCCGTATAAATCATTTCCGGGTGCGAGCAGTTTTTCGGGAATTTTTTCCTCTTTTGCCTTGTAAAACTCCTCGACGATTTTCCACGGTTCCAACGGATATTTCAGCGTCGGCGGGGTGTTTGGATCGAGACCGAGTTTTCCGTATTTTTGCAATCGATAGAATTCGCCGTATTTGATATTACCGGCAGTTTCACTTATATCGCCGAATTGACGGACGAAGATACGGAATCCGTTGCCATCGGTTGTGATTTCCGGCGGATAGTGGCGATTTTCGAGTGCCACGAAGTAATCGACGAGTCCTATTTTTGTCAGCGGATCGGTAACTCGTGTGGTTTCTTCGGAAATGGTAAAAGGCAATTTCGGTTCATCGGCGAAACATGCCTTGTCCAGTAACAGGAGCAATGCCGCAGCGGCGAGGATTGCTCGAAGGGTGTTTTTTGTTTGGCTCATGGTGAACCAGTGTAGCACTTTGGGGGAGTGATTGCAAGCGGATTGAACGGCTGTAAGCAAACGGACTCACACGCTGATGAAAATTCTTCAGTGGAAGCAAGCACAGTGGTTGTGCCAATGTTGCATATCCTTCTGGACGGAAGCGTAGTTGTAGTTCGCACTCGAACCGGTGGCGATGTTCTCCGGCATTCGTAGCGACCGCCCCTGTCCTTTGAGCGACTCATGCCGATGCGACGCAAAACCGGAATTCGGATGATTCGTGTCAAACGGCTTGACCGTCGTCAGCGGCGACAAGTTCAAAAAGTCGTTCGGCGTTACCGTTCCGCTAGGAATTGTCTTATTGAAAAATAATCAGAAAACCTTATACTGCCCTTATGTCCCCACCTCCAAAAACAAGCGAATTTCTCTCGCGTTCCCTGCGACGATGCATCATCGGAGGAAGCGTCTTACTATTCGCTTTTTGCGTTTGGTCGGCAGCCGAAGCACGCAAAAAGACATCAGACCGAGTCGTCGATTGGCTCCCCAAAGGAACCGAAGAACTGGAAATTTTCTCTGACCGCTATTGGCAACACTTCGCCGAAGGAGAGTACCTTATGGTCTCGTGGAAAGGTTGCGACATCGACGATGTACGTCTCGACATCCTTACCGAAATACTGACCACTCCGCCTGAGGGAAGCAATGTCCCTTATTTTGCTACTGCCATGACGACACGTTCCGTCATGGAAATACTGACCGAAGACTTTCCGCAACTTTCCCCAAACAGTATCAAAGCCCGACTCACCGGTTGGTTGATCGGGCGGGATCACCGAACCGCCTGCCTCGTTCTCGCTCCTCATCTCGAAGGTTGGCAACACCCTGCCGCTGCCATCGAATTTCTCTTTACGACCACCGAACATATTACAGGATTGCCACGATCTGACATCTACGTCGCTGGCACCGGCATCGACAGCGTTGCCATCGGCGAAATTTCCGCAAAATCGCAACGGACACTGTTGCCGGTTTTTTTACTGTTCAGTTTGTTCCTGCTTTTGTGTTGTTTGCGTCATTATTTTGCCGCTCTACTCGTTTTTTGGGTAGCAATAATCAACGAGGAACTTGCCGGCACGCTCCTTTTTTGGTGCGGTGCTCACGTCGATTCGGTCTCGATGCTCACGTCGGCATTGATTTACGTGTTGACCATTTCCGGTAGCGTGCATCTCATCAACTACTACCGAAAAACGCTTACCGAGATGAAGCCCGGCGATGAAAAATCCGCTCCCATGCAAACGTTTTACAAAGCGATACTTCCTTGTTCGCTTGCCGCCTTCACGACAATTTTGGGATTGGGATCGCTCGGTATCAGCAAGATGGTTCCCATCCAAACGTTCGGCATCTACGCTTCGCTAGGGATCTTCTTTGGCACGATTTGGTTTTTCCTGTGCATCTTGTCCGTATTGCAGGAACGACCGATACGGCGATGGGTTCCCCAACCGCATCGCGTCGAAATCACGAAAACTCATTTTTGGAAACATTTCGGACTGTTCATTTTCCGTTGGCGTTCTCCAATAATGGTGATGACGTTTCTGTCGCTTTTCGTTTTTGCGTTTGGAATCAAGGACCTCCGTACTTCGGTCTCATTTCATGGGTTGTTGCCGAAAGACGCAAAAGTATTGCAGGATTACCGTATGTTGGAAAATCAAATCGGCGGACTCATTCCGATTGAAGTCGTCATTCATTTTCCTGACGGCGAAGACCGAAAGATGATCGACCAGTTGTACTTTTTGCAATCGCTCCTCGTGGAATTGCGACAAACGAACGATGTCGATGCGCTTGTTTCGGTGCTTAATTTTTTACCGAGTCTTCCGCCGCAATACGGTAGCGGTCGAGCGGTTTCCGATAGGGCGGGAATGAATTCAATTTTAAGCCGAAGCAAGAATCGACTTCGCGACATTCGGTTTTTCAATATCGTCGAAAGCGGCAGTGCCGATTCGGGATACTACTGGCGGATCAGCCTTCGTGTTTCGACGCAGAAAAAATTAGACTATGCCGTGATGATTGCGGATGTCAAAGAGCGGGTCGAAACCGTCCGGCAACAAAGAAACGATATGGACGTAGAAAACGTGCGTTTCGATGTTACCGGTGGTGTGCCGTTAGTTTTTCGGGCACAAGAAATGCTACTTTGGGATTTGATTTACAGTTTTATGACGGCATTCGGTCTCATCGCACTGACAATGATGATCGTTTTGCGCGGCATCGTGCGTGGACTGCTGGCAATGATTCCGAATGTGTTTCCGTGTGTGATAGTGTTCGGCACTTTGGGACTCTGTGGAATTCCGGTCGATATGGGGTCGATGATGACGGCAAGCGTCGCACTGGGAATCTCGGTGGACGGGACGCTGCATTTGTTGACTTGGGTGAACTCGGCATTACGGCAGGGACAGTCCCGAAAGGATGCCGTACTGTATGCTCTGCAACGTTGCAGTACGGCACTGTTTCAAACGATGATAATTTGCGGAGTTGGCATGTTGGTGTTCGGTTTGAGCGAATTTGTCCCCGTCGCTCGGTTTGCCATTATGCTGTGTGTTATTCTCATGATTTCGCTTGCCGGTGCCGTAATTGCGTTGCCTGCCATCTTGTTTAGTCCGCTCGGTCGGTTCTTTGAAAACAAGGAGAAGGATAAGGCGTGGATACTTTGAATCGGCGGACAGAATCGAAAATATCGTTATTATCGTTAAACTTTGCCGGGAAAATACCCGAAAAAAGTAAGAGGGGTCCAAATAATGTCGGAAAATCCAGAACAAAACGACAATTCGTTCGAAGATACGTCTGAATGGCAATCCCAGTTTGAGGCACTGGACATTCCTTCGAACATTGATCCGCACCTGTTGGCGATTTGGATGCAGCGGGAACAGAACGCAATCGAGCGTAAAAAGCGTAAAAGTGTTGTACCGCCTCGAAAATATGGACGTAATCTCAGCCGCCTTTTTGCCGCTTACATCGGCATTGCGATCATGTGTCTCTCCCTTATTTTGGGGGTGATTCAGGGACATGAATCGACTGCCATTCTGCAAACGACGTGTTTGGCATTTTTGGCATACACGGTCATTGGTGCTTTCGTCGGTTTGATTGCGGAACGTTGCGTCAATGATTCGGTCGAAACGTTGCTTCGGGACATTGTGAACCGAAGCCGCGAGGCAGGAAAACAATCCGTCGAAGCGGAAGAACAAAGTGCGGGTTAAAATCTTATCTTTCATTGGATCGGAGTGCCGCTGCCGCATTAGAATGAGCGAAAATCCGAACCCGCTTGGCGTAATCGTCGAATTGCTCCTTTGCCATCGCACGAACGACCGGCGAAAGGTCTTCCAACGCCCTGTACCGATCCGACTTCGGAAAATATACGTCAATTTTAATCTCGACCTCCTTCTCGACCGGCGGAGCGTCAAACAACACCGAAAGCGACGGCACTCCCGCTTCCGTACCATACCGATCTGCTTGTTCACACAGTTGCTGATAAGGTTTGCCCGCTAACTGCCGATACATCTCCGGTTGCTCCAAAATGCTGAATTGTGCGACCCGTTTGTAAATACTTCGCTTTGTTCCGAAGAGTCCTTGCGCCAGTTTTTCCATCGGTGTTCCTTGCGATGCGTCCAGAAAAAATCGAATCGCTTCGTCTTCCGAAAAGCGAACAAATGGGGCAAATTCCAACTTTCCCGCAAGATGCAATTCCCAGAAAAGCCGCTGCAACATCGCCGTTGCCGAGCGGACGGCATGATGCCAATAGACTTCGCTGAACATGACATATCGGGCAAAGATCATCAACTCCGCCGCCGTTTTCCCCTTTTCGGTGATTGCCAAGCCGTTGCCCGATGCGTTCAGGCAAAGACTTCCGATGAGCCGATCCTGATCGAGTTGGCGACCGTAAGGAACCCCCGCGTGCAGACTGTCCCGATAGAGATAATCCATCTTGTCGATGTCAATCGGACCGGATAGAATGCTTGCCAACAGATGATCGATGGACGACTCCGCTTTACCATTGAGCAGATTGACGACTTCCAGCGGTTCGATCTGCCAATCGTTCCGCAACAGTTCGGAAAGTTCGCTTTGTTCGATACTGGCTGCGGCAAGTTCTTCGTGGTGCGGTAATCCTTCGATCCGAATGTCTTCAATCAGATGGCAAAAGGGATAATGTCCGATGTCGTGAAGCAGAGCGGTAACAATTAGGCGTTCGGCATCGTGCTGCGTAACATTTCTGGCGAAATCGGGAATGTGGCTCAACCGTTTGAGAAGGAGCAGGGCGAGTCGATAGACACCGAGCGAATGTTCAAATCGGGTGTGTCTTGCGGCGGGATAGACGAGCGAAACGAGTCCGACTTGGGTGATTTTTGCCAATCGGCGGAATGGCTCGGTGTCGATGATCCGGCGGACACGTTCCGTAAGCGGTACGCCAAGTTCCGGCGGAATACGGATGGAACCGCTATGCGAATCGAGACCGACGAGTTCTGGAAGAGTTAGCATTGGGGTTATTATACCCGAAGCCGTGAAAAACACGTACAAGTGATGAAATCGACGGCTCGTTTTCAGAAAACATTTGTAAAGATAACGAAAAATCAAGTAAAAAATAGATGAGGGTGGATGAGGATTTGACAAGAGTGCAACGTTATGGTACTCTTTTGTGCAAACTCAAACCAACTAACACAAATGGGAAAGACAAAAGACATTAAAGTTAATGAAGACGGTACTTGTACATTTACGTTCAAGGACGATGCGTGTGGAGAGAACGGCAACTTCGATCCGGGGGCAAATCAGGTGGGGTTGAAAATCGATGGAATGGCAAGAGCATCGTTGCTTTTGAGCCAGCGATTTTTTTCGCTTCTGGAAAAGGAGGGCATTACGACACATTTTATTTCGGCGGATGTCGAGCGAGGAACAATGACTTGTCATAAACTTGCCATGCTCCCGGTGGAGTTCATCTGGCGGGATAAAGCATGGGGATCATTCTGCAAGATGTACGGAGTCGAACAAGGTTATCCGCTCAACGGACTCGTCGAAGCGACACTTAAAAGTGATGCACTCGGTGACCCCCGCATTAACAAGGAGGCATGCGTTGGTCTTGGAAAATTGACAGAATCGCAGTATGACCACTGTGACACCTTCATACGTAAAATTGGACGAACACTCAAACAAGAATTGGAAAAATATGGCTACAACCTGATCGACTTCAAAGTGGAGTTTGGCATCAACGACAAGGGACACGTCTTGCTGGCAGACGAAATATCCGGCGGCATCTGGCGGCTACTCGACAAAGACGGAAAGTCCGTTGACCCCGTTGAATGTGCGAAGAAGATTTGCGGTTAGCCGGCTGAAACCAAACGAGTCAAACATACTACCGAAACAGTTCCGACTCGGTTGAGATAACCTGCATGGCTCCATCGGGCATCAGCAATAACGCCTTGCCCGGAACCGAAAGATCGGGAGAAGCCTGTGCTTCTCTCGACGGTGTTTTTTGCAGTCTTCTGCCGCCGCTGAAGTCCATCACGCAAACATCAGAACGCAGACCGGCATCTGGATAATTTTCGACAATCATGTCGCCGGTGTTCCCCCTGTTGAGAGATCGGTTCGCTTCATTTTTTGACATATTTCCCAACATTCCACGACGGACTTCTCTTTTTTCGACCAACGGTAACGACAAACCTTGTTCCACATCGAAATAATCGAGAATCAACGTTCCGCTCATCAGTCTCAATGGATTCGTCTGCTGCGGAAAGTTCAACGGATCGGTCGGAGCCACGGAACTCAACAGCACCAATGTTCGATCAGGGACGTAAACTCTTACAAAAGCACTCCAATCCGACTGGACAAATTCGCTTTTCGTGTCCACTCCTGCTTCGACCGACGTTTCTTGCAGATTGTAATTCGGATTGCGGACATACAATCGTAATCGGTAAGCATAAGTTTTAGCGGGTTCGACATCGAAATCGGAGAACAAAAGCAAGTCATGGTTTTCCAATGCTTCCTGCGATTGTCCAAAGGGAATCAATCGATCCGTCGGCGGCTTTTCCGATAGGTAAACGATGACCGGCTTCCAGTCGGGTTCCTCTTTCGAATTGATTTCCGTTCGTTCCCATTCGTAATAGACGTATTCGGGACGCTGTGTTTCAAGGGACGTATTAAGCACTTGTTTGTATAGATTCCATTGCTCCCAAAGGGGAATCGTTCCGTAAAGATTGATCCAAATCGTAGCGGTACTATTCGGAGAGACTGGGGCTACTGCCGTTTCAGGCAGAAGCGGTCGTTGCCATTGTGTTGCTGGTCCTCCGGTTAATCCGACTCGGCGGACGGCTCCGCCTCGCAATGAATATGCCGTCAAAATTTCAAAACCGCTGCGAGGCAATGGAGGCGGATAAAGTACCGGAGACCAAGCGGTATCACAACGGTAAGGTTCCGCAGGAATCTTTTCCCTCATCTGGTTGGCAAACGCAGCGTAATCAAAGACCGTGATGGCTTCAAGTTCCGCAGTTTGTTCGTTATCGGCAATGATCGTCTCGGTCATGTCCGTCAGTTCTTCCAATTCTTTTGGTTGCCAAGAGAGTGGTTGGTAATTGCGGACTTGTAGAGCGAGTCCGACGGCAACAATGACGAAAAGCCCCGCCGCAATTTTTTCGCCATGCCGAACAAGAAACCGCCGTAGCGATTTGACGGTGCCTCCTTCGTCCCTATCGTGTTCTGGTCTAATTCCTCTCGACCGTTTCATGTACGTCTGTTGGCGTTAATAACTACTCGAAGAATAATCGCTCCCGCTTCCACTTCCGCTACTACTCGACGATTGCGACCGAGTTTGTGTCGAAAGAGGTGGATCAGGATGCCAAATGGCAAGATTACGATAAGGGGGAGTGGGAATCGGACTCCTAATTTGTGTCGCCCGTTCGGCAAAATCAACGATTTGGATGTCCGTCCCTTTGAGTTCTTCTTCTGCCGAACGTTGACTATTTCTGATTGCCGCTTCGGCGGCAGTCGCATCTTCTTCGAGGGCGTTCGGTTGCCAGGGGAGTGTTTGATACCCCAGCCCTTGCAAGGCAAACCACAATGCCACGACAGCGACAATTCCTACAACGATTTTTTCGCCGTGCCAAAGGAGAAACTGTTGCGCTCCGCCGCCACTTCCTTCACCCTTTTTCTTTTTGATACCTTTTGATGCCATGATGATTGAATGTTGAAAAATTGTTTATTCCCTTTCGGCAACACTGCTCATTATTGTTGCCGTTTTTTATGTTTCATTGCCGATTTTTTTGGGATCTGGTGGTGAAAAAATGTTGATGACCCCATATATTTCAATGGTAATCTCATTGGGACCAAAGTCGATATTGCTACTTCCCCTACTCTGTGATCCGCCCGATGAAGTCATACCGCCACTGCCCCGTCTTGAACCTGTTGTTCCGCTCGACAAGCCGCTCGATAATCCCCCTGCTCCTGACACGGACGCAGGAGCGAAATTTTGCGTGGCATCGGGATTCACAATGACCCACAGCACGTCGATGGGCATCGGGCAGTTCGCACAGTTCACAAGGACATCTGAAATGAAACGTTGATCAACACGGAGATTGAGATAAATCGGCATTCGGCGAAACTGTCCGGTTAAATCCGGTTCCATGAGAGGCGTTCCTTCGGCATCGACATACCGTCCAGCCAGTGCCATTTTGCTTGCCGCTTCTGCCGCCGCTACACCGGTCAGTGCCGGTCCTCCTGAAGAACCGCTATCGCTACTACTGCTACCGATACTTCCAAAACTTCCGAAACTGGGCGAACTGCCGGATGAATCGCTGTAATCACTCGCACTTCCAAATGAACTGTCTGACATTCCTGCTCCTGCTCTGTTAATACGGCGAGCCGATTGTTTTGCTAATTCCATTGCCGCCTTTTGTCCAATCGTCAAATTATGAATCTCTTTGACCACGGAGTCGTGCAGATTTAACGGATCACTTATCGCTCCCGCTCCTACACCAGAACCACCACCGGGTGCACCCGGCTGAATGAGTTTCTGTGCCTCTCTCACATCTTTGTTTGATTCGGCAATCACCCAAAGCAACGCCCGATAAACCCAGAGATCTTCTTGTGTCAACCACACTTCGAAAGGGAGCGGCGGTCGTCCCCAATCTTTGATGGTAAAATTGAGGTCTTCGGGACTTGCCCAAACGACTTTTCCTTTCTGCGTTGTGGGACCGGCATTGGGACGTACCATTGGCGAACCCGACGGTGTCGATTGTCCTGTTCCGCTCATCCCAACACTAGCCCCTCGATTTGCGGTAAGGATGATTTTTTCTATTGGTTGCCCATTTTGTCCAAATTGTTGGACTCGCATGATACCAGAGTCTTCCAGCAACCCGCGATGTGCTGGTGTACCATCGCCGTCGATTGCACGTCGGGCATCTCTGGCATAACCGCTCAACGTTGTTCCCCTTAACGTCGTGTCCAGAAAATTTTTACTGACAATGTCGTCCTCGACATCTTGTGCGAGTCCTGTCCATTGATTCCGTTTCTGCTGCTCTTGTACCAACGTTTCCCATGCGGCAAGCACGTTGGTTGCCAATTTGTCCCGCTCTTGATTGACCGCATCAATCGTGCCTTGATTGGGGTGTGTTGCGGCTTCGCCGCGAAGACGACTCATTTGGCTTTTCTGATTCTCCAACGTCTCTTTTTGTTTGGTCAATTCGTCTGCAACGGAACCGATTGCCATCCAGCCAGCAAGCACAGCGACGACGAGACCGATGGGAGTGCCGACCCAAAAGAGATACTTCTTGATGACTTCCTTATTGAATTCGATTTTCTTTGCCATAACTATTTCGTTGGGTTAATGGAGTTGAATTTAGCCGGGAATACCGGCTAAACGGAGATATGTTAATTATGGTGCGCTTCCCTCTGTTTCGGATTCTTCACTTGCTGCGTTTTGTCTGCGCACACTTGGCGGCGTTTCTTCCCAAGCAAATTGGATTACAAAATCGAACCGCTCGGCATCGATAAAGGGGGGTAAATTTCGGCTACGTGCGTATTGAAAAAACGGGTTTTGTGCGCTCGTTGCTTGGCTAGACGGTGTCGATGAGCCGGTGAGCGATCCTGATGTGCCTGAACCAATGGCAACAGGTGGTGTCATACCTGGCGGCAGGGGAAACAAATCGGGATTGGGGATTTGTACCTTAACCGGCATACGGGTTGGCAATAAAACTGGATACGAGATTCCCAATGCGTTCATACTGACGGTTTTACTCAGTACGCCATCCTGTTGTTCTTCCAGTGTCGGTGGTAACTCGACGGTACCATGCTTCAACAATTTAAGCAACGTTCTCCGAAGATAGCCTTCACCGCCATGTTCCGAGTATTCGTTCCCCGCCGGATTATGATAATGGTTGGCGGTGATTTGCACAACTTTTGCCGGTCCTGTGCCGGTCGGTCCTGTAACAAGTTCGAATCGCTCCTTTTCGGAAAGTGCATTGAAACGTTGGCGAAGAGTGGGACCCGCATCCACTTCACCATCACCACTGTTTACGCTCCCGCCACCGCTTGAAGCACCCAAAAGGGTTTCCAATTCTTTTTCGTCAAAATCTTCGAAGTCGGGATAATACCGGTTTGCCTCTTTCAAAGGGGCAAACCATTCAGCAAGGCTGTCTACTGTTATTGCCTCAATACTCGTAATGAAAACCTGATCCCGTTGCGTAAAATTGGCACTGGTTGTCGGTTTCACAATCGTTGCCTCTGCGCCGGGTTGCGATTGAGGTAGAGCAGCGTTGATCGCACGGAGCAGTTCCAACCATACCACTCGTCCTTCGACATTACTTGTCAGACTCTTCCCGAGTTCATCGACGTTTCTGAAAGCGGTTACGGCACTGCTCGTCTGTGATTTCAAGTTTGCGGCGTTACTTTGGACGCTTGATGCTCTGTTAGCGGCTCTTTCATAACCTTCGTTGAAGACGCTGTTGCGTGCGCTGGATACCCCCGCAAATTGGATGGTGATTCCAAGTAACAGTGCCGCCGCTGCCGCCAGCATCCACGGCTTCTTTTCTCGAATGATCCGCTCCATGACCACTTCACGCGGAATCAAGTTGGTTTTCAACGACGAAATACCGAGTTGCTGCACCGCAAGTCCGTAAGAAACAGCAAACGAGGGCAAGTTATCCTTGAAAAGTTGCGTCTCCGTAACTTCGCTGCCAATCATGTTACCGAATCGGCTTAACCGCACCACTTCGTAACCGAGGTTTTGGGCGATAAACTGACGGAGTCCGAGCAGTTTCGACGCATTGCCCAGTGCAACGATTTTTTGAAATTTCGCCTTTCGATTGAGCGTTTGGTAGTATTCCAGCGACCGGTTGACTTCGTTGACCATATCGTTGAAGACCGGTCGCATTGCCGTGATGACACGTTTTTGTTCATCCACATCTTTCGAGGCGGCGATGTTCCGTTTGAGGTATTCCGCTTTGGAAAATGTAAGTTGCAGTTCGCGGGTCAACGCTTTCGTGAAGGAATTTCCGCCGAGAGGGATATTCCGAATCCAAATGGTGGAACCGTTCGTAATCACCACGTCGGTGGCATCGGTTCCGATGCACAGAGCGATCAGCGATTCTTGTGGGGCATCATCGTCGGCATGTTCTTTGGTCTCCGAAGGGGGTAACTGGTCGAACGCCATGAAATTGTACAATGCAATCGGCGAACTTTGGATACTGTCGATGTCAACGCCCCGGCTCAAATAGGGGGAAAGGGCTTTTGTTGCCACATCCCGTTTGATCGCAAACATTCCGACCATAGCATCGATGAGGGTATCGTCGGTATCCAAGGCGGCATTGCCGAGCGGCTGGAAATCGAAGACAACATCGTTGAGATCGAACGGCAACCATTGTTTAGCCTCATATCGGATCACGTCCGGGATTTTTTTGGGATTCACCGGCGGAAGGGGCAGAAATCGGGAGATCGTGTTTTGCCCCGACACGGAAATTGCGATGCGGTCTCCTTTTGTTGCATTTCGGCTTAAAAACATTTGGAGCGTTTCGGCAAGCACTTCGACCGCATCTGTTCCCGGTTGGGAGAGTACTTTGGAATGTTCGATGAAATCGCATGCCAATGCTTCGACTTTTCCCGGCTCTTCTGCGAGGGTACAGCGTAGTGCTTTGAGTGATGTATTTCCAATATCAATTCCCCAAACTGTCTGATTTTTTGCCATAACACGAAATTCCACCCGAACGGTCCAACCCTGTCGGGGGATTATACTCTATTTTTCGCAAAAAGCAAGCAAATTTTTCGGTTTTCAGTCTGATAGAAGTTTTCTTGTTTTTTCGCAACTGGTTTCGATACCAGACGTAACAGGTAACGGGCACGTCGGCAGTTGTCGTCCTAATTCATCCATTGCTTGTTGTAGAGTGGACAAGATTCACAAATTTTCCTCCTCGACAAACGAAAAAAGATACAGTACAATGGAAGCGTTCACTATTCTTACTCAAAAATCATGAAACAGTATTTTTTTATCGGTTTTCTCGCATTCCTTTTTCCGGTTTTTATCGTTGCCGCCGATGCCAAAAAGGATCACGAATTTGCGGATTTCATGCGGATTACAAAGCAGGAAGGCAAGAATTTGCCGACTTCCTACGACACCGTAATCATGCGGTTTTCCGACGAAAAAAATGATGTCCAAGTCGATTTGATCGGAGCGGTACACATCGGCGATAAGGAATACTATACCGAACTCAACGAGATATTCCGCCGGTACGATGCCGTCCTGTACGAACTCGTTGCGGAAGCCGACACGAAGCCGACCGACAAACCCGATGGCGGAGCGAAGAGCGTTCTTTCCTCTTTTCAGTCAGGAATGGGGAGTGCGTTGGCACTGGATTTCCAACTGGAATACATTGATTATAGGGCAAAAAATATGGTTCATGCCGACTTGAGTCCGGCGGAGTTTGCCCGGCGAGTGGCGGATCGCGGCGATTTCGTCCAAATGTTCTATCGGGCAATGATACTCGGAGCCAAAAAAAGTAATGATCCCGATGCCCAGCGGAACGAAATGAAAATGCAGGGACGATTGATCGGTTCGCTCTTTGTCTCTGATCCGACTCTTTCTTTGAAGCGGGTTCTTGCCGAAGAAATGATAAGCCAGTTAGATGATGCGGGTTGGATCATCGGCGGGGACGGCTCGGCAATTATCTCCGACCGTAATGCGGCGGCATTGCGTGTGTTGAAACGGGAAATCGGAAACGGCAAAAAGAAGATAGCCATCTTTTACGGAGCGGCACATCTTCCTGAGTTTGCTCGAAGTTTGGAAAAAGACTTTCAAATGAAAAAGACGAAAACCGACTGGGTGATCGCTTGGGATTTAACGCGGGACAAGTCCGCAAGGAAATAGAACATTTGTGTTCGATTTACCGGTCTTTTGTGCGAAATTTGCGTTGGCTTGCCGCAATGTATCACATGCACACGTGGCGAAGGTAATGTATGAACGTTATTGCATGATTGATAGGTCGTTGTGTACGTTCAAAAGTGATTGTATGTTTCGCATGGATTCTACCGACACATACTTACAAACGGAGATAAAAACGTTACAATGCCGATAACGTAAAGGATGATTTGCGCATGAATTTCTTCCTCTGACCCCCGTCTGCGACCATGCCGGAACTCAATTTTTCTTCCGTTGACAATTTTATCGAAGCGGTAAAAAACGGTGCCGATGAGTCGACATCGGCATTTGCCCGCACATTCGATACAACCATTACGCTCGAACCGAAAGAGGGGGGAAGATTCAGCGTCGAAAAATTTTCCTCGAACCTCAGCGAAAAAGGTTTGGCACTTCTCTTGCAAGTTGGCACGCAGGGAATTGCCGTCTTGATCCCCTCTTCAAGCGGTTTGATCCCGGCATGGTGCGATGCACCGGATGCAACGGGAATGAGCAAATTGTCGACGTTCGCTCAAGAATGGGCAATGAATCTTGCTCCAGAAGACTTTTTTCCTGACGATTTCAAAGCCGCCGTTGTTCAAAATCTATCACAGGGACTTCTGCAAGCGATGCCGGAACTAGACGCAGGGTACTTGGAACTTGCACTGGGCAGAGCGGATGGGACTACGGTATCGGCTTACATGGTTTGGGCTTTATCCATTCCTGAAAAACTATTGGAAAAACCTGAATCTGCATTGGAGGATATGCCACAAGCACCGCAAATTGGAAATGTTCCTTTGTCATTTGGAGAAGGGCAGGCGGATCCTTTTGCCAACACCAATTTTGGAACTCCGAATTTTTCCGGTGCTGTCGCACCGCAACGGCATCGTTTTGAAGACTTGCCCGGATATGCTCGAAGTGCCTTAAAAGTTAAAGTCCCTGTTGCCACGATTTTGGCAAGGGCAAAGAAGCCTATCAAGTCGATATTGGAACTCGGTGTTGGTTCGATCATCCAATTTGAAAAGTCATGTGACGAAATGCTGGAAATCGAGGTGGGACAATCTGTCGTTATTGCATCGGCAGAAGCGGTCAAAGTCGGTGATAAATTCGGCTTTCGCATCAGTACGGTCACGTTGCCGGATGAGCGGTTCCGCCGGGTCGAAGTCCGGCGCGAAGGGGAATATCTCGTGAAATCGGATTCGCCGCAAATCATTGGCAAAGCCCCGATCAAATCGTTCGACAAAAAACACTAAATTTCCCCTTTTTATTTTCCAATTCTGGGATCTAAAAACCCTCGCCTTCAGGCGATATAATGAGTGCTATGGATAATTACCGTCGCACGTCTCATGTGAGCAAGGATCATGTCCATTTGTATGTGTCTTGTCCGCCGCATGTTTCTCCGAGTAACCTGATGCAGCGTATCAAGGGTCGTTCGTCTCGCCGTTTGCT
>Ga0082212_10006560_pt1 | contig 15602 bp, 10 predicted proteins | sample TergutNt197P3_FD_71548 | JGI IMG/M metagenome (GOLD analysis project Ga0082212, IMG submission 71548) | Neocapritermes taracua P3 segment gut microbial communities from Petit-Saut dam, French Guiana - Nt197 P3 | ecosystem: Host-associated > Arthropoda: Insects > Digestive system > Gut ...
CTCATCACAGAAAAAGTCCAGCTATATGATGGCATCGAGAGGATAAATGACAACTCATACATTTTTCCAAAGGCTACGAAAGCCGCTTAATATCGAGTGGAAAATCTTTTCGTCATCGAGTATTAACAGAAAAAAAAGCGACACTGTTAGCTGCTTGCAGCCACACAGAGACCTCTTACATCCCAAATTTCAGCCACTGCGCCAATGCTATACTGGATTATGCAGGCACGACATTCTTTGAGGCTGAGGCTAATGAAGAAAAATGCGAGAATGTTTTCAGGAAACTGCTAGGGGACATGAGGCTGGATGTGGGGATGCTCAGTTATTCCGGCTGGCCAAGAATCCATGAAGCGCTAGGCAACCGCACAGAAACATTCTTGGCCCCTGATGGAATCACTTTGCAGCATTTGCAGCAGCCCACTATGAAAGACGATGAATATCCACTGTTCTTGGAAGACCTGGACAAGCTGATAAAGGAAGTATTGATACCAAGAAAGTACCCGCAGCTTTTTGATGGCAAGGATGCTGCCATAGCCAGCTTGAAGGCTGTTTCTGAAGAGGTGGCAAGCAGGCAGATTAACCACTACCCTTCAGTTCTCAAAAGAGTCAGCGAAGAGTTCGGGTTCTTGCCATTGCCCATAAACAACTCTGCCAGGTGGAGGCATCCGGCAGATTATATCTTTGACAGGTATAGAGGCTTCACAGGTACTTTGGGGGATGTCAGGAGAAGGCCAGAGTTGTTCAAAGCGGCTGTAGATTTTATATACGCAGAGCGTACACAGCGTTTTGAGGATGTGGCTTTCACTGACGACATAGTGATGTACATGCCGCATATCGCGCCTTACCTCAACCCGAAACAATACATGGAATTCTTCTTCCCTTATTTCAAAGAGATCATGGAAAACCTCGCCAAGGCCAGCAACAGGCTGTTTATGAGCCTTGAAAACAAATGGATGCCGTTTATGGACACTTTCTTGGATCTGCCAAAGAGCAGTGTTGTAGGAATGGTTGACGACGACGATATTTTTGAGCTGAGCAAAGCTATTGGCCACCACCAAAATGTCACAGGCGGGGTTGTTATGCAAAATATCAGGCTTATGAGCACACAAGCCAATATTGATTATGCCAAGAAGGTCATCGACGAGTGCGCACCTGGCGGAGGATTCTTGTTTAACGCCAACAAGGCATGGGTCTGCAAGGGGGACATCAACCAAACACTAGTTGACGTATATAATTTTGCCCATGAATATGGAAGAAAGTAGGAAGGTTTTTTGATGGATTACACTATTGACGACCTTATTAAAGAGCTTATGGAAGATAAAGATTGGGATTTCCCGGAAGAGCTGAAAGGGGTTATTGTCGCCAACCTCGCTACAACTATTTTCGAGAAGTAGGCGAAACAAAAAAACTGTGAAAAACAGCAAAAGGGCTAACGCACTTGGATGCCCTTTTGCTGTTTTAAAATAGGCTGGCATCTTTGGCAAGATACTTTTTTACCTGTGCTTTAAACTTTGCTGGAAGCTTTTTTTTCTCATTATTGCAATTGCAGCTGCTCCTGCCGAGCAAGAACTTAGCAATGCTGCCCAGAGGGCGAGGTTAGTGCTGTCGCCAGTTTTGGGGTTGTCTGTCTTTCCATATTTGCCTTTTTGCAAATACCCCCATCTGTCTATGCCCCTGGAGGATTTATGCCTGTTTACAAACCGGACAATGCCTACTTTTTTTCCAGTAGAATCTGCCAAGTTCCATGACACTTCAAGTTTTCCATTTCCAATATCTTTTGCTACCACAGCGAGGGTATAAACTTCGCTGTCATAGTCATATTCCATATCAGCGCCTTTAGTTTCATTAATTTTGTATGTGTATGTGCCAGCTTTTGACGGATACGGCAACCTGAATTGGAAGTTGCCGGAACCACGCACCAACTGGGTGCCCACAAGTATGCTGCGCCCTTGCTTATCCACTTCATACAAGTTGAAATTGAAGGCTTTTCTGTCTTTTTGTTGGTTTGGAGGGGCAATGAGCTTCTTTTCGCCGTTAATTTCAATAAATTTCTCTTTGTGGTTCAAGAAGGCTATCCGCTTGCCATAAGTGACATTGGCATCTGTTATCACGATGTTGTTGAGTGTTATGACGCCAGTGTTGTTTACGACACCATCAACCCTAGTTGGCAAGTAGCCAGTAAGGGAGCTGTTTTGGGTAATCGTGAGCGAATAGGTTCCTGGCTCAAGGTCGAAAAAAATTACATTGCCTTTTTCGGATTCGCTCCCCTTTTCTACGGTCAGAGGAAGCCTGGCTGTTTTCGAGAAAGCCTCATCCCCAGCTTTTTTGAGCGCCAATGTGTATACAAACGGGATTTGGGATGCTGCCGGATCGGTGAGTTGCGCCTCAATCGGGATATTGAGCGAGTAAACCGGCGGCGCATTATATGTATTTTTGAATTCCACTTTACTCAGATGCCCCGGATTGCTGGCATTGACTACAATGCTAATATCAATGATTGATGTGTCTAGCGTCATCCCGGCAGCAGGTGTTGCTGACACCTCAGAAACCTTGAACAAATATGGGCCGGGCGCCAAGTCGGGAATCTGGATGGTTCCCGTTCCAGATTTCGCCCCAGGGGCTATAGTGATTGAAACGGAGCCTGCTTTGGCTGTTCCAAGCATCGCTTGGAATTCAAATGTTGTCGGGACAGATATTGGGTCGCCCTCGATTGTTTTTGTGATGTCGACCGCCAACTTTCCTATAATCGGCAACGGCATGTTGTATGTGTTTGTGAAGCTTGCAGAGACTTCGTTCAAACCTTGCACAATATCAACATCCAAATTGCGGGGGGAAGTGTCAGCGGTCCATCCGGTTGATGGATCAATCGATGTTTCCCTCACTGATACTTTGTGCAAACCGATTGGCAAGTTGTCTATTTTAACTTTTACCTGTGCTGTTTTCGTGGTATTTGCAGGATCGAGTGTCAAAGTCACCGTTTTTTCCAAGAAATTGTTTAGATACACTTCGAATTCGAAGTCTACTGGAGCATCAATGTCATCCCCATCTATTTTCTTTTCAATATTTACATCTAAGTTCCCAGTAGCGGCTGGTTGGGTGTAATTGTTTGTGAACACTGCTTGCACTGGGGCTGGCGCTCCAGTTGTTATTTCAAAATTAATGCTGACAACTGACGTGTCAAGTGTCCAGCCTGGGCTTGGGGATGCAGATACCTCTACGACTTTCACATAATACTGCCCGGCATCGAGGCCTGTGATATCCAATGCAATGCTGCCTGTTGCTGTGGTAGCCGCAGCTGGGAGCGATACCTCCCCGATTTTGGTAACGGCTGTGGGGTCACCGCCAATGTCATTTACTTTAAATACTTCGGCGACAAATTGGAAGGTGGCTCCTATCGTTCGTGGATCTGATGCGCCAACATTTTTTGTCACCTCTACGACTAGCTCAACCTTTGGGTCCAGCCCTAAAAAATTATTATTAAACACATAAACTGTCGGGCCAAACCCGCCGGGCGCAGGCATGGTAAAATCTGCAGAAATGGTTCCGTCAGCAGCCGAGTTGCCTTTCTCTTTCACCGTTATGTTATGGGTGCCGGGATCTTTTCCTGTGTACGGTATTGTCACTTGAATTGCTTTTGAGCTTTCGCCAGTTAGAATTACAAGATCGTATTCTCCAACAACTACGCTGTCAAACTCGACAATATAAGTAAACTCTAGTGGAGGCCCTGTATTTATTACTGCATTAGTGTTTTTAGTTATTGCGATTTGGAGCTCGCCATCTTCTGCAAATACTGGTGATGCCAGCGCAAATAACGCAAGCGCCATAAGCAATACGGCTATCGCCTTTTTTTTATTGTCCATGTCAACCTTCCTTTGCAAGTATTATTTTCTCGAGCTGGGTAGTTATAGCTAGCCGTTTTTTCGGGCATGGAGAAATCGAAATTAAATACTTGTTTCAAAGCAGCTAATTAGCACCGGCTACTTTTTTATTATTTTATTCAATGGTTTTTCATACATAATTTGCTAGCTATATTTGGATAGTAAACAATTGTAACTTGCATGTCAATATCCATTTATAACAAACAATGTGATAAAATCTCATAATTATAATCTATTGTAAGGGATTGTATAAGTATTTACACGCAATTTAGAGATTGAGATACTAATGTATTACAATTTCACGTTACAATGTTATTTTATTTAAAACAATTCAGTCATTGTTGCATGGAAAACCTTTGCGGCAATCATGAATCCTCATTGCCAGCGCCAAATATCTACCTGGCCCATTACCGTCTAGTTCCATAATTTGGCACATTCGACAAAAAGCAATATCACACCCAAAATCTTTTGCTCTGATAGCCAAAAATGCTATTCTAAAATGAGGCGTTTCACAATTGTGATTATGTTTTTGGGCTGTGCTTATTGATCTAAAGGGATATTCGAATACGGCTTGGGAGTTTGCAAAACAAGGCCTTTTCATCAAAAGGGGCTCGATTTGAATATCATAGCTCATGATGGCGGCAATTGTGGCTGCCTTAAGCGCTTCGGGAACCTGGCTAGGCAATACAGCTTCTATTCATTTTCTAAAGCATGAGTTAATAAGTAAGCATCGCGGCTTTGTCTCTCTAGACTCCCGATATTGTTATTTAAAAATTGGGGATTCATGTATTATTATGTGCCATTATGCAACTCAAAGCAAGGGAGGCTCCTGATTGGATTCTGTAAGACTGGAACTTATTAGCCTGCAATACTCGAAAGACAGCCAAACACTTTTTCAACTATTAGAGATCACAACCGGCCGCACCATTTCAAAGAGAAGAAAATCAGAAGCTGTGGAAATCCTGTGTAGATTCTACGATGACCCCGATTCGCCCAAGAAGCTTTATGCAAGCCTGAACGAGTATGAAAAAGAGGTCATTGCCAGCATTGTAAACAACGGTTACGCGCCATTATATGAAGAGCTTGCAGAGATTGCCGCCAACCACGGCTTTAAGCCAAAACCCGATAGTTATGGATACAAGAATGCCTATTTTCCCAAAAACTCTAAGCTGTATGGTTTTTTTATTGGAGACAGCTATATCCCTCCGCTTTTCATCGACTATTTGGAGGCAACAGTGCCGAAGCGCCAAGCGGTCTTCAAAGCCTGCATAGTTGACAACCAAGACCAATACGTTCGGATCACCGGTAGAGAAAAACGCTATAAAGATTTTGACTATCTTGTAAGCTTTATTAGCAGCAACAAAGTTTCTGCCACGAAAACCAGCGCGTTCAACAAAGCTGCTGTGGTGAAATTTATTAATGAAGCCGGTTTTCCAGAAGCATGCAATAGCTATTCAGGCAAAGTTGAAGATATTCGAAGCGCAAACGAAACCACCATAAGTTTTGGAATGGCACAATTGCTTCGCTGCGCTGAAGTTATTGCCATTGAGAATGGGAAATATGTCCCGGGAAAAAATGCATTGGAGTTTCTCGGCTTGGATTTGCCCCAAAAGGCAAAAATGCTTTACCACGCCTACCAGTTCAAGTCCCTTGGAATTATTGACGAATGCTCACGGATTTCCGTGGCAGGACCTGATTTCTCCAGCAGGTATACCCTTGGCATTCCCCGTAGCGCAGTAGTCTCAATGCTTTGCGAGTGCCCGGTAAACGAATGGGTAGCTTTCGACCAACTGAAACTCGAGTTGTTCAAGCTAGACAAGGAGCTATTTGCGGACAAAGATGGATACCCGTCTTACAGGGTTTATAACTGGACATACGACGAGCCAGCTGCGATAAGCAAAATACTTATGGAATACTTGTGCACACTTGGCGCAGTTGACATACTAGCCCAAAGGAAGAGGTATTTCTATTCCAGGGACACTGTTGCTTATCTTACAGTTTTTTTCAAGGTCACCGACTTGGGCGCATACTTGTTTGGAATCGACACTGAGTACAAAGGAAGCAGGGGTGGCGAGCCAAGTGACACAAATGCTGCCAAAGGATTTATCATCCAGCCAAATTTTGAGGTTGTTGTCCCTAATGGGCCAGAGAGGATGCGCCATGAGTTCTTCTTTAGCAGGTTTGCCACAAGGGTTATCTCAGATGAGGAAGTCAGCATTTTCAAGATAGATTTTAAAGGGCTTGTAAAGGCGTTGAATTTGGGGATCAGCATTGGCGGAATTAGCGGATATTGCCAAGAGAATGCAAGCATGCCAATACCGGATCTGGTTAAAAGGGCTTTTTTAAATTGGGAGGTAGCCAGCAAAAAGATACGCATCCGGACTGTGACCATCTTGGAAGCAGAGGATGTTTATTTGCTTGAAGAGGTCATAAACTACAAAGGCATAAAAGAGATGATCGAGGAAATTATGCCAGCTTTTCCAATCAAAGGGGACGATGTTGGGCAAGTTAAGAAGCTGATCGAGAAAAACAACCGGTTTTGCTCCTTGGAATAACATAGCTGGCAACGGGTTTGTCGATGGCGGGGCTGGATATCAGAACCAACCTCGCATATGCGGGGAACATGCAGGATATTCCTTGAATGTTCAGATAGCATTGGGATCACCCCCGCATGTGCGCGCAACATACTTGAAGATCCTTAGTTTAAATCCCTCCATACTCAGAGATCACCAAATCAACTATCTTTTTATAGCTGACCCATTGCCTCACATTCATCTAGGCTTTTATACCAGTGGCAAAATTCGATCACAAATCTCTTTCAATTTGTAGTCACCTCGCCCTTAATTATACTTTGATTGATAGACTTAATGTAACAATCCTTCGAAAATTGGTTTGTGGTAGTTCGTATTTAGTGTAAGTACTTTGCAACAGTTTTATTAATACAACGCTATACAATAATAAAAATGTACGCCATCCTAGGGATTGGAGGATTTAAATGGATGCTATAAGAGAAGCTTTAGAGGGGCTGCCATATGCTGGCTCAAGTTGGGCAGGAATCTCTCTTTCGCAGCTTTTCAAGGCGGCAACAGGTCGTTCAGCCTCAAAAAGAAAGACAACCGAGATAGTCAACATACTATACAAGTTTTATACAACCCCTAATATAGGCGAGCGGCTGTATACTAGCCTAAACGAATATGAGAAGGATATCCTAACTAGCATCGTGAACAACAACTACTCCCCTCTGGGTGATGAGCTCGAGATGATAGCTGATGAGCACAACTTTAAGCCAATCGAAAACTCCTTCAACTTCAAAGAAATGTATTTTCCAAAAGGATCAAAACTTTACGCATTTTTCATTGGCGACAGATTTGTTGCGCCATTTATCAAGCAATACTTGCAAAATGCCATTCCGAAACACCGAAGGGCCTTTAAGGCATGCAAAATCGACAGCGAAGATGATTACACACAGATCATAGGGAGGGAGGACCGGTACAGGGACTTTGATTTGCTTGTAAGCTTTATCAAATCCAACAAGGTTGCAGCTACAAAAACTGGTGCTTTCAACAAAGCTGCCGCAATAAAATTCATCAACGAAGCCGGCTTTGAGGAGCCTTGCCACAGCTCCACAGGAAAAGCAGAGGATATCCAGAATTTTGGAGAGACAATTGTCAGTTATGGAATGTTGCAGTTGCTCCGCTGCGCCAACGTTGTCACAATCGAAGATGGGAAATTTGAATTAGCGAAAAACGCGCTTGATTTTTTAGCTATGGAATTGCCACAGAAGGCAAGTTTTCTCCTGGACGCTTACACATCAGCCCAAAACGATATAATTGATGAATGCAAACGCATTTCTGTGGCAGGCGCCTTGTTTCCGGGGAACTACACCCTTTATGAGCCGAGGCAAACAATTATTTCATTGCTTTCCGAGTGCCCTGTCAATGAATGGATAAGCTTTACCCAACTGGCAGTCGAGCTTTACAGAATAAGCCCCCATCTCTTTGATGCCGGGATGTTGGATGTGCCTTACGGTTCTTTCAACTGGAGATACTCTGAACCTGCAGTGGCAAGCAAGGTTTTAATGGAGTACTTGGCTACACTTGGGGTTGTTGACATCCTCGCCCACGAAACTACACAAAGCTATACAAATAACAATGTAGCATACAAGACGGCTTACTTCAGGCTAACAAGCCTTGGCGCATACCTATTTGGCGTTACAGATAAATATGAGGACAACAGCCCATTTGAGAAAAACGAGGCCACAGGGTTTATTGTCCAGCCGAATTATGAGGTTATCATCCCCGACGGAAAGGAAAGGATGCGCCACGAATTCTACTTTTCCCAATTTGCCACAAGAGTTGTGTCTGATAAGCAAGCGTGCATATTCAAGTTGGATTTCAAGGGGATTGCCAAAGCGCTAAGCCAAGGGCTGGGCATAAGGGACATTTACGAATACTGCTGCAGGTATGCAAGCGTGCCAGTGCCTGATATTATAAAGAGGGCATTTTCGGAATGGGAGGCAGCCAGCAAAAAGATACGGATACGGACAGTCACAATCTTGGAAGCTGACGACTTATACTTGCTGGAGGAATTGAGGAACTACAAAGGCATGGATGCAATGTCGGATGGGGAAATGTGGCCATCTGTTGTAATTGACAAAAATAACGCAGAGCAAGTGAGGAAACTGATTGAAAAGAACAACAGGTTTTGCTCTTTTGAATAGGCAGCAATTGCCCAGCGTTTTAAGCCACTGGAGCTTGCCAAGAAACAAAAGGCAGAAATGACAAGCCGCCCATATCTTTAAGGCAACTCTTCATGCCACAAAACTCTTGCTATAAGCACTGCCGCCTAGCTGGTTTTATTAGCTTAGCTGCTGGCAACCAATGATTTTTCGATGCCCATCCAGCTTTTGCGCATTTCCAATGCCATCAAAATCAAGAGTGCGCACTTCTGCTAAAATCCCTCGGGTGAATTCCATTTCAGGGCAACCCTGGCTGGAAGTATTGGTTTCACCGGAAACGCGCCCAATCGGCGCTATGAAGTAGCTGGCGCTATCACATGTGTAGCAGCCACACTTAGGGCACCTTTGCTTGTGAATAGCCCAGCTGGATGTGTTTTCACTTTTGCTGTTTTTGCCCATTTTTCTACCTTTATTTAACCTGGTTTGGCATCATCTTTTGTACAGCAACCTCGATGCTGTTTGTGTTTGGATATAGCCTGGTTTATTCTATGCAAAACGCTAGCCAGAATTGACAAATCGCGAAAATAGCTATTTGCGCGCTATAAATATGGAGTTTCACAATACTGATGGCAATTCACATCCCTGCTGAATAACATCTTGCTGGCAAAAGCATATGGCAAAAAAGCCTGCTAGAAAATCTCAATAAATAGGGAAAACATGGAAGTGCAAACAAGACACTAACACTATTGAAAAAAAATAATTTTTTTATCTTCATTTCACAAATTTATTGTACAAAAAAATTTTATTTACTAAATATTATGTGATTTGTACAAAAAATTTTACTTAGATACTCCTCTGTATCGACATCCATCACCATCGAAAAAAGTAAATTTACTACTTGCTTTATACATATGCACGTTTTACACTACATTATTATATGATGAAAATAGGGTTTACAATGTAACTATAGTATAGTATTATCACTATAGATATTTTTATAGTGGATTTATTGAAAATTGCTTGTAACGCCATTCTAGGCTTTTCACTTAGCATAGTTTAGTGAATTTTTTTCAAAAATCTCTCTAGTACTGGAGGTTTGAAAATGGCTATAACAAAAAACAAAACTTTTAGATTGTTTATAGTATTTTTATACGTTGTCCTATGTGTGGCATTTGCATTCCCAGCTAAACCGATCAAGGTGCAAGCCGCCCAAATGACCGCACCCGAGATCACTGCTATCAAAGCGGGGGAAGAATCCCTTACAGTAAGCTATTATGACCCAAACGAGAGCAATGATGACTCTTCATACATTGTTTCTTGGGCGGAGATTTCAAAAGAAAAAGTGACCTCTGTCGTTTCCAGCCCCACAGACGACGATTCTTCCTACACAATAACCGGCTTGAAACCGACAAGCTCGTACGCGGTAGTTGTCACTGCGGTTGAAGGCAATAACTCTGTTTCTTCAAAAGCGATGAGTGCCCAACCCCTCGATAAGGATTTATCTACTGCGGCTTCAATAAATCTAGCTCCAACAGGCGGTAATAATAATGTTAGCGAGCCAGTTGCAGCAAATGACAATATATCAATTTGCGCATGTCTAGGAACCCAATGTTTTCTTGAATGCGTTTGCAGCGGCTGCAATGCACTCGGCTGCAAAGGAGCCGGCAATAAGAAAGTCACAACAAACAGCAATTCTATCGGAAGCGGAGCAGAAACTGGCTCAAATGCCATTAGCAACTCTGCAGCCAGCAGCAATATTGGCACCTATGCTGTAAAAGTGTGCGGCTGCACAACCTGCCCAAATGACGCTTGTGTTTGTTCTGGATGCAGCCAGCCAGGCTGCAAAGGCGCTGCCTCGATTATTCCAGCCCAAAGCACAAATAATATCCCTGCGGCAAAAGAGTGCGGCTGCCTTAACTGCACAGGCCCGACGTGTGTCTGCATTGGATGCAGACAGCCAGGCTGCAAAGACGCTGCCTCCAATATCCCAGCCCAAAGCACAACCACCCCCCCTGTGGCAAAAGAGTGCGGCTGCCTTAACTGCACAGGCCCGACGTGTGTCTGCATTGGATGCAGACAGCCAGGCTGCAAAGGCGCTGCCTCCAATATCCCAGCCCAGAGCACAACCACCCCCCCTGTGGCAAAAGAGTGCGGCTGCCTTAATTGCACTGGTCCAACATGCGCATGCCTTGGTTGCAGCCAGCCAGGCTGCAAGGGGCCAAAACAACTCTCCCCCGTTGCCATGTGTGGATGTAAGGGATGCGAGGGTGGATGCGATTGTAGTGGATGCAGTGGGGAAAAAACCTGCAATGGCGGCAATTGCATTTGCAAGGTCAAAAAAACATGCCAAAGCTGCAGTCAAACCACTTGCATTTGCGACGAGAGAGGCCAGCCTTTTGCTGTTGACGGGCGGATCCTTTCATCAGACAAAACTGGGGACAACTCAAGTTGGATTGAGATTGCCCGCTATAAGAATTACTCTCTTATTGTGAGAACCAAACACTTGGCAATCAATTACGGGTCCGGTGCGGAGTATACGAGTTATTCATCGACCGGCTCTAATAATTACGACAGCTCTATTGCCCGCGCTAAAATCAACAACTGGTTCAATAGATCTGCTGTAAATGCCGACAATCTAAGCCAAAGCGCTAAGCTTAGGAATTATTCTGTGAAAAACAATGCAGCATCCAAACTGGGAAGCGGAACTGAATCCACAGCAGGAGCCAATGACAGCTTTAGCTTGCCAAAAGGCGAGTTGTGCCCGAATGGAACTGATATCGCTTTTGCTTTGAGTTATAGCGAAGTGGCTAACTTCTTATCCGATTATTACCAGTATGGCGGAGGCGTATCAGTGGAAAGCCCACAAGAGGCTAAAAGAAATTTCCAGAAAATTTCTATACCGTCTGACCCTAACCACCGAACAAATATGGTATGGTTGCGTTCACCAGGCAACGGTCCGGATAGGGCTTCAATCTTGACATCAACTGGGAGGGTATTCCAATCATATGTCAACGGTTATAATGATGAGTACGCTTATGTGTTCCCTGCCCTTTGGGTAGATTCTGCAATATTCGATTAAAATTGCCATACACTACGATAAAAAGCTTTGGCTAAGCTCCAATATAGCCAAAGCTTTTTTTATTGCTTTTATTGCCCAGATCCTGATATTGAAAAGGCAGAAAGAAACCACATCTTGGCTCGAAGCTTGCTATCGCCTAACAACCTATAGCAGGGGCATCTGGCAAATCCATAAAACAAGTGCCGCGCCACTTTCAAACCGTAGAAAGCAGGCGTAAAGGTTTGTGCTAGATATGATTTTTTTTGTTGCCATATCGATACAATCTGTGGTTGCCCGGCCCTCACACCTTTTGAATATTGATAATATAGCTGGTATACGATACAATACAAAATAAGAGAAAGCAGATTCAATATATTTAGGAGGTTAGTATTGACACCAGAACAAGCTAAAAAGAAAGAAGTATTATGGCAAGCATGCAGCCATATCGAGACAGATTATGTGCCAAAATCAGTCATAGCAAGCAACGGCATGCTTGACTTTGCGGGGGTCACTTATGCAGAGGCAGAAAACAATACGGAAGTGCTGGAGAAGGTATTTAGAAAGTTCCTCTCCTCCGCCCCCTTTGATGTAGGCATGTTTAGCCTCCAAGGCTCGCCCAAGGCATATGAAGCCCTTAACAACAGGACAGAGACCTTCCTGTCATATGACGGGGTAACCCTCCAACACTACCAAAAACCTACCATGAAAGACGACGAGTACCCGCTGCTCATCGAGGACATGGAAAGCTTTATGAGAAATGTCCTATTCCCAAGAAAGTACCCGGAGCTGTTTGAAGATAGGCAAAAAGCTATGGAAACATTAAGGACTGTAGTGGACGAACAGGCAGCCCGCAACTTGGGCCCATACGAAGAAGTGCGCACTCGGGTTTGCGCAGAGCATGACTTTCTGCCTTACCCTGGAGGGCTTCCACGCTTCTCCCACCCTGCTGACTTTATTTTTGACCGCTTTAGGGGATTTAGGGGGACGCTATCTGACCTAAGAAGGCGGCCGGAGCAGTTCAAGGCAGCTTGTGATATGATATGGGAAATACGCTCAAGCCATTTTGAAGATTTGCCGATGACTGAGCTGTTTGCTTCATACATGCCGCATATCCCATGCTATTTGAGCCCAAAACAGTATTATGAGTTTTTCTTCCCATACTTTAAAGTGCAAGCCACAAACATCGGCAACTCAGGCAATAAAACGTATTTGAGCCTTGAAGGCAGATGGCTTCCTTTTGTTGAGTCATTCTTGGATTTGCCGAAGGATGCCACAGTTATCTTTGTGGATGACGATGATGTATTGGAAGTCAACAAGGTTATTGGACACCACCAAGTTTTAACGGGAGGAGTTAAACTCCAAAACATCAGGCTGGGCACTAAACAAACTAACATTGACTATGCCAAAAAAATAATTGACGAGATGGCTCCAGGGGGCGGCTACATATTCAATTTGGACAAAGCATGTGTGTGCAAGGGAGATATCAACCAAAACCTTTTTGATGTTTATTTATTTGCCAACGAGTATGCGAGGAAATAGGAGGTTTTAGGCTATGGAATACACAATTGACGATTTGATTGAGGATCTTTTGCAAGAGAAAGATTGGGATATCGACGAAGGCCAGAAAAACGTCCTTGTGCCAGGCTTGCCTTGGACACTGTTTGGGATGTAGATATATAATAATGGGGGGGCTGCCGTGAAACCGGCAGCTTTTTTTTAAATTTCGCCAGCCAACAAGCTAAACTTACGTGAGCTCGAAGAAATTTACAACTAAACAATGGCTGGGAAGTTTGTGTTTTTGTCGCAAGTTTTCATAGAAGGCTTCTTCTCGATATACGAATAAGCAGCTAAACCTGACAACAAGTTAACCATGAAATTTATAGGCGGCCGTGCCGAGTGTGCTCGATTTGGCATGTATTTTTTAGGAAATCATTCACACTTTCAAATGCAACCACATTTGCCGCAAGCAGGGATAGATTTTATTGTTTTATTACCAAATTATTGTATTTTTCGACATGTTTTATTTCTTCGAGCTCACGTTAAACTTGGCAAGCAAACGATTCCAGATGGCTTGATTGAAGGAATATATGAAGACAAATAATAAATAGCGCAGCGGGTATAGTATTATTGACATATAGTTTGGTGTGCAAATGCGGCATTCAAACTGTGATGGAGATTTTTAAAAAACGATTTAAATTGGAGGTTACCTAAATGTTTTTTTCACCGTTTGACAACTTTATGTTTACCATTATTCCTTTTATCGTTGTAGTGGGATTTTTATTCGTATTCGGCAGCATCATCGCCTCGGCAATAAAAGCTGGCATTGAACGGAACAATAATAACCAGTCTCCAATCTTTGTGGTTGATGCCCTAGTTGTTTCGAAGCGCATGTCAGCTATCAGAGGCAATATCCATCACAACTCTGGGTTCTCGTCTTACCATTCACCATCAGTGTTTACGTATTTAGCCACTTTCGAAGTAGAAAGCGGCGACAGAATGGAGCTAGAGATACCTGAAAAAGAATATGGCTTGATTGCAGAGCATGACTTTGGAAGACTGACCTTTCAAGGAACAAAGTATATTAAATTTGAGCGTGAGTGAATCAAGGATTTGGGACATTTACACAACCTTATGTTTGCAAATGATTTCGCTTCCTGCCACCAAACAAGTGAAACGGATCTGCTGCCGCTCGTAGCTAATAGAGTTAGTTTTGCTACTCATCAGGCAAATAGACAACCAGTGTGTATAGGCGCTAACAAATATCATCCCCTGTCGCTGAATTAAACATCAGCGGCAGAATGTTTTCATCTAGAGTTCTCTGTTGAGAATGATATGCCCCCTAAGTAGTGACTAGCAACGCCTTTCCTGTTTGACTGAAAGCTTTGGGCAAGTTTTCATCAGCCGGGGAACAATGTTATTGGCCACAATCACCTTTAACAGAAGGTGTTGAACTCCTGAACATCAGCTTGGGCACTTTGGCAAACTAATACTTTCAATGCCATAAAAAAAATGACGATAGAACCCAAAGAGATGATTAAATTTGAACAAAGCATGCGCAAAAATAGAAGGTATTAAACTGCAGAATCCACAATTGACGATCTGAATATTTGGAGGACACAGATTGGAAGATGATGAAGACTGAACGTCCTTGTGGCTGGCTAACATTGGATAGTAGGGTTGCAGATGGACAGAAACACTGTTGATTTGGACTACTGCTAATCGGCAGCTTTTTTGTGGATTCGCCGGGCATTAAAAAGCTCGACAGGTTGTTTGATTCCATAGTCTTGGTGCAGGTTGCCCATAACATTAAAAAATGCACACTAGGTAAAGTATAATGTATACATGGATGGCAAAAGTGATGGAATTATTCAAGACATTTAAATTGGAGGATACCGCTATGGATTTTTCTTCTTTTTTTAACAAAGTTATTCCTTTTATCGGTAGTTTTGCACCTTTGTTTGTCCCGATCTTTTCCCTAATAAGAGGCACCATTAGATGGAATGATAATGACCTATCACCTGTCTTAGTAGTTGATGCGAAGGTTATCTCAAAGCGCATGTTAAATACAAGGATCCAACCCTACCATACCCGCATACCACTTTTTCGATATTCTGTGTCTACATATACGTGTTTAGCTACTTTTGAAGTTGAAAGTGGAAATAGAATGGAATTAGAGATCCCTGAAAAAAGATATAGCTTAATTACAGAACGTGATTTCGGCAGATTGACTTTTCAAGGAACCAGGTATATAAAATTTAAGCGTGAACGGATCAAGGATTAAGCCATTTGCCTACCTTGTGTTTGTCCAAGCTGTCGGCAGGCTTGTTGTGCAAAACACTTTAATGGTCGTGATTTAAGTGTCGGATACTAAAGATAACTATATTTATAATCTCTAAAGAAATTCAGACACGAAAAAGGGCATTTCTTAGTTTGATGGGCAAACTAAAATATGAGAAAGAACTACACATCGAACTATAAAGCGGAAGCA
>Ga0082212_10006561_pt1 | contig 15601 bp, 7 predicted proteins | sample TergutNt197P3_FD_71548 | JGI IMG/M metagenome (GOLD analysis project Ga0082212, IMG submission 71548) | Neocapritermes taracua P3 segment gut microbial communities from Petit-Saut dam, French Guiana - Nt197 P3 | ecosystem: Host-associated > Arthropoda: Insects > Digestive system > Gut ...
GCGCGAGGTAGTTAAGCCCGTACCCTTCGTCGAGGCGGCTGGGTATATATATATCGAAATCAGCGTGTTTTGAGCGCAGCCATTGTGACAACAGCGCGCAGGAAGTCATCCCGTCGACGTCGTAGTCGCCGTAAACAGCGATTCTTTCATTTTTTTCAATAGCGGCGTTTATGCGCCTTACGGCTTTGTCCATATCAGCCATCAGAAACGGGTCATGGATACCGGTAGGAAGCTCTCCCAATACTACACGTACGTCATCGATTCCGGTAACGCCCCTTGAGGTCAGAAAAACAGAAATGAGCGGATTGACGCCTTCGCGGCAAAGCGCCACCGCTGTATCTCTGTTAAAACCACTGATTTCCCAGTTCCTGAACCGCATAAAAATCCTATCTATATTTGATCCGGTATATCGCTGCGCGGGCCGGGTACTACCCTCGGATAACAACGCGGCCTTCGCCTGCAAACGACTGATTGACTATTTTCTTATAACTAAATAACTATCCGGTACTATACCAAATATCTCGGAAGTTCACAACAGAAAACAGGAATATTTACTTTTTTATTACACATTACGTTTACTGCTTGCCTTTTAACCCTGGATATGCAAGAATACAAACAGTTTAACAGACAATGGAGAAAAAATGAAAAAAAACACAACTTTTAGAATGCTGCTGGGCTTTACTCACAAGCTGAAGCGCTTCTTTTTAATATCGATCGCTGCAGCTGCGGCTGCGTCGCTGATGAGTTTCCTGACGCCGCTTATAGTAGGGTTTACTGTCGACACAGTTATCGGCGACAAAGCATCTTCCTTACCCGGGCCTGTTATGTCGTTATACGGATTTCTGAGTGGTTGGAGCGCTGGAACCAAAGGCTCGAACCTTTTAATATGCGCGTGCCTTGTCGCGCTTTGCGCTTTGATCGCCGCAGTTTTCAATTACCTGTCGCGCGTGAATATGGCAAAGGGCGCGGAGCGGATGATAAACAACCTCCGCGTTAAGCTGTTCTCGCACACGCAATATCTGCCGTTTGAGTGGCACACGAAGAATCTGACCGGCGACGTCATACAAAGGTGTACATCAGACGTCGAGACGACACGGCGTTTTGTGTTCGTGCAGTTGATCGAAGTGCTGCGAACAGTGATACTCATGATCATAGCGATGACGATCATGTTCTCGCTGAACGTTGTAATGGCGCTTGTCGTAACAATATTTATTCCGGTGATCCTGTTCTATACTGTTTTCTTTTTCAAGCGGATATCGCACAAATTCCTTGCCTGTGATGAAGCGGAGGGCGAACTTATGGTCAGGGTACAGGAAAACCTGACCGGGGTACGCGTCATACGCGCGTTCGGACGCGAGCGTTATGAGACCGGACGGTTCGATGAAAAGAACATCAGCTTTACGAACAAATGGAAATCACTGGGCGGGACATTCGGCCTCTTCTGGGGAATAGGCGACTCAGTCGCGGCGCTGCAGCTGCTATGCGTAATTATCGCAGGCTCATTTTTGGCGGCGGCGGGTTCATTCAGCTTTGGCGAGCTGCTTGTATTCTTAAGCTATACTCAGATGCTTATGTGGCCCGTACGTCAGCTTGGCAGGGTGCTGTCTGAGATGAGTAAAACAGGCGTGGCGCTCAAGCGTATTAAAGAAATACTCGATGCGGAAGCAGAAACGGACGCCGCGGACGCTTTGAAGCCGCCGATGGACCGTGATATAGAATTCAGGAACGTAAGCTTTACATATGACGAACAGCCTGTTTTGAAAAATGTCAGTTTCACTGTAAAGAGCGGTACGACATTCGGGATACTGGGCGCGACAGGCTCGGGCAAATCAACGATCACATATCTGCTCAACAGGCTGTACGACCTGGCGGAGGACTGCGGGGAAATCACGATAGGCGGCGTCGATGTATCGCAGATAGAAAAGGCGTATCTGCGCCGGAATATTGGACTTGTGCTGCAGGAACCATTTCTGTTTTCAAAAACTATTTTCAAAAACATCGATATTGCCTCGCGCGGGCGCGACCTGGGCTGCATACGCGAAAAGGCGCGTATAGCGGCTGTCGACGATAATATAATGTCTTTCGCAAAAGGGTACGACACTATCGTAGGAGAGCGCGGGGTGACTTTATCGGGCGGGCAAAAACAGCGCGTCGCTATAGCCCGAACGCTTATGATGAACGCGCCGGTAATGGTGTTCGATGACTCTATGTCGAGCCTGGATATGGAAACGGATGCGAAAATCAGGGAGTCGCTGCGCGAAGACACCGCGGGGGCGACTGTGATCCTGATATCGCACAGGATATCTACGCTGATGAAAGCGGATATGATCATGGTCCTTGAGGATGGACGAATCGCGGAGATAGGTACGCACAGCGAGTTGGTTGAAAAAAACGGCATTTACCGCCGCGTATACGATCTGCAGTCCGGATACGCAAACAATTGACAATTGAGTACCTCTAATTACTACACGAAGTGTCATTCTGAGAGCAACAAAGAATCTTGAAGTGACTGTGCTGCAATGCAATAAAGATCCTTAGCGGTGTTTACACTGAGCAAAGCGAAGTGCCTTGGATGACACTTGCAGAGGTTTATAGAGGGATTGAATTGAGAATTATTCGAAGGGGATTTGTATCGGCTTGAATTACGAAGAAGAACATAGTACAGGCGGGCTGAGCCTTAAGGGTTGGCAGCGGCTCCTGAAATATTTTGGGCAAATGAAAAAACAGGCGATAAGGGCGCTGGTAATTATTGTTATAACGATAGCCTGTATCACTGCATTCCCGCTATTCACGCGCTACGCGGTGAATAATTTCATTGTCCCTGCGTCGACGCGAGGACTGGCGCCGTTCGCAGCCATGTATACCGCGTTTATCATTTTCGTCGGGATCATGAGTTATTTTTGGGTAAAACTGATCATAAGCATTGAGATGGATATGAGCCTTTTGATAAGGCGCGACTGTTTTGTACACCTGCAAAAGCTTCAAATCGCTTACCATAACGTTAACTCCGTGGGGTATCTTATAGGCAGGGTCATGTCAGACACGGAGAGAATAGGCAGTATGATATCGTGGGGCTTTTCCGCGATGATCGAAGCAACGCTTGTTATCATATTCAGCGTTACATATATGCTTATTCTCAGCCCGCCGCTGGCGGTCATCCTTATCCTCATCATCCCGGTCGCAGGGCTTATAGCATGGTTTTTCCAGAGAAAGATCATGGTGGTGAGCAGAAAGGTGCGCGAACTGAACTCGCGGATAACAGGGTCATATAACGAAGGGATAACCGGATCAAAGACGTCGAAAACGCTTGTAATCGAAGACGTCAACAGCGAGGAGTTTTCAAAACTATCGGACAGTATGCATCGCGAGTCCGTGAGATCGTCGCGGCTGACGGCTATTATGATGCCGATGGTCATGTCGCTCGGTTCTATCGGCGTGGGTTTCATACTGTACAGAGGCGGGCTCCTTGAAGGGCGCGGCTTGCTGGATTTAGGCGTACTGTCGGCGTTCATCGCTTATGCTGTCAGCACCATTGAACCTATAGTATGGGTTTCCGGAGTAATATCGGAAATGGTTTCCGCGCAGGTCGGGATCGAGAGGGTAACAGGGCTTCTCGAAGAGCCTGTAACGATAATTGACTCGCCGGAAGTAATAGAGAAATATGGCGACACATTTGAGCCGAAACAAGAAAACTGGGAGCCGGTGCTTGGCGGCGTAACGTTTGAAAACGTCTGGTTCAAATACCCCGACGGTGAGGAAAACGTATTAGAGGATTTCTCGCTGGATATCCTGCCGGGTACGACGGTAGCGATAGTGGGGGAGACAGGCGCGGGTAAGTCGACGATCGTTAACCTTGCGTGCCGTTTTTACGAGCCGACGAGCGGTCGCGTGCTGATCGACGGGCGCGACAGTCGCGAGCGGTCGCAGTTGTGGCTGCATTCGTCGCTCGGGTATGTGCTTCAGGACCCGCATCTGTTTTCGGGTACGATAATGGAGAACATCCGTTACGGCAGGCTTGACGCGACGGACGATGAAGTCGTAGCGGCGGCGAAACTCGTATCCGCCGATATAGTCGCGGAGCGGCAGCCTGATGGGTTTGACGCTGAAGTCGGCGAGGGCGGCGACAAGCTTTCGACAGGCGAAAAGCAGCTCGTTTCATTTGCGCGCGCGGTATTGGCAAACCCCCCGATTTTTGTGCTCGACGAGGCAACGTCCAGTATAGATACACAGACGGAGCAACTGATTCAAAACGCGATAACGCATATGCTTAAAGACCGCACGTCGTTCATAATTGCGCATAGGCTCTCAACTGTAGTACGGTCAGATATTATACTCGTCGTCGAGGATGGCAAAATAGTCGAGCGCGGGACTCACAAGGAACTGCTGGCTGCCGGCGGCTACTACAGCGAACTCTACAGCGCGATGAGACTGGATGAGTTGAGTAAATAACAAAGGGGAGGCGGCTTCTCCCGCAGTCATCCATTTTGCTGATGTACGCGTCGGTATCTTATAATAACGAGAGGAATGAGCGATAGATGGAGCTTAAATACTCGCATTTATTCAGCCCGATCAGAGTAGGGAACGTGACTTTCCGAAACAGGATATTCTCACCGCCGGCTTCGCATTATATGGTGTGCCCGCCGTCATACCTGACAAAGGAGTGCAGGGCTTTTTTTGAGCTCCGGGCAAAAGGCGGGGCTGCTGCGGTTTGCCTCGGCGACAGCATAGTCGATACGAAAACAGGGTATACGCACCCCTATAAAATATTGATGGACGATCCGGCAGTCATTCCGTCTATCTCCGCGCTGGCGCGCGATATATCGCGTCACGGGGCTGTTCCGTCGCTGGAACTGACGCACGGGGGCAAGTTTGCCAATGTTCCAAACATCATAGTGAGTGAGCGTGTAGCCGTTGCGCCCACATACGGGCCGACCCGCGAGATAAATACCGACGGTTATGAAATCCTGGAAATGCCGGAGCAGCTTATTGAAAAACTGGCCGACGCCTTTGGAAAAGCTGCCGCCAGAGCAAAGTCGTGCGGGTTCCAGATGATTACCGTTCACGGCGGGCACGGCTGGTTATTAGCCCAGTTTATGTCCCCAGGGACGAACCGGCGTACCGACAAGTACGGAGGCAGCAGGGAAAACAGGCTGCGTTTCCCGTTGATGGCGCTTGAGAGTATCCGTACGGCGGTCGGTCCCGGGTTCCCGATAGAGTTCCGGATGAGCGGCGCCGAGTTTACCCCCGGCGGCTATGATATCCGCGAAGGGGTAGAAATAGCAAAGTTGGTAGCTCCGAAGATAGATATCCTCCACGTATCAGCCGGGTTCCACGATAACCCGGACACTTTCGTGATCACGCATCCCTCGATGTTCCACGAGCACGGTTGCAACGTCGGGCTCGCCGCTGAGATCAAGCGTCATGTAAGCGTGCCTGTTGCAGCGGTCGGCGCGCTGTCAGACCCGGCTGAAATGGATGAAATCATCGCCTCCGGAAAAGCCGACTTCGTAGCTGTCGGCAGAGGGCTGCTCGCGGATCCATACCTGCCGCGTAAAGCGCTCGAGGGGCGTGACGACGAGATCGCAAAATGCATACGATGTTATACATGCCTTGATTGTCCCCGTGTAACAAGGGATGTGAAGTGCGCGATCAACCCGGTTATTGGCAGGGAGTGGGAGCATGCCGTCACATCGTCTGCGGCGCCGCCAAAGCATGTGCTGGTCGCGGGCGGCGGCCCGGGCGGTATGACCGCAGCAATCACAGCCGCGGAACGCGGGCACAGGGTGACGCTCTGCGAGGAGTCAGACAGTTTGGGAGGGCAGCTTAAATATGAGAAGCACATCCCGTTCAAGCGTAATCTCTACGACTATATAAATGTACTCTCACGCCGAATGGAACGCCTTGGAGTGGAGGTGCTCCTTTGTACTGCAGTCACGCCGGAATCAGCCCTAAAATACGGCCCGGACGCGATCATAGCCGCCGTTGGCGCGGACTATTTCGTGCCGGACATACCCGGGATAGACAATGAAATTGTAAGAGGCTTGACAGCGCTGAATAATTTGGAGAAAAATTTCGGAAAACGCGTGATTATTATAGGAGGCGGTCTTGTTGGGTGCGAGACGGCTATCCATCTGCGTGATCTTGGCAGGCAGGTTACTATAGTAGAGATGCGTGACGATTATGCCTCGGACGCCCCCTACTTCCATAAACAAGCGATCCGTCTGCAATTCGGTTCCGAAATTTCTGTTGAGACCGGCTTGCGGGCAGTCGCGGTCAGTGAAGGGATGCTTATTTGTAAAGGTGCTTCAGGACAGGAGCGAGTGTTTGAAGCGGATACGATTTTCTGTGCGACCGGTATGACTCCCCGGCTTAACGTGGTCGAGGCGCTGCGGTTCTGCGCGCCAAGGTTTTTCAGCGCAGGCGACTGTGTCAGGCCGGGGCACATCGTCCAGGCTGTATCCGGCGGTTGCTACGCGGCTATGGATGTTTGAAAAGCTGAAAGCCGTCCCACGGCGCTCTATTCCTGTTACTGTACAGACATCGTTCGATTTCCGGCTCTGAGAAGCCAGTACGCTCAGCTTTCCAAAGGAACCTTGGTTCCTTGGTCAGTTCCGGGAAAACTACGTTGAAATCCTCACTTATTCGGTCATGCCCGAGCAAGCTCGGCCGCGACGCTCATTTCGCTCGATTATAAAACCGGAATTCCCTCAGAAATCTGAGCGTACTGGCTTCTCAGAGCCTGCTGCCGGGTATACTAGTTAAATAACCTATTCCTCCCATCTGAGGCTCCGATCGACCGCGCGCGACCAACCGCGAAGCAGTGTCTCCCGCTCTTCAGGAGTCATATTCGGGGAAAACTTGCGCACTATCCTTCGCCGGTTTTTAAGTTCGTCCGTACTTTTCCACACGCCGACAGCCAGACCGGCGAGATATGCCGCTCCGAGCGCCGTAGCTTCCGTCGTTTCAGGAATCAAGACGTCTTTGTCCAAAATATCGGCTTGAAACTGCATAAGAAAACTATTTACGCTTGCCCCGCCGTCGGCGTTCAGCTCCCTGAGTTCTATGCCGGTATCAGCCTGCATCGCGTCGAGCACATCTTTGGTCTGGTAAGCTATCGACTCAAGCGCGGCCCTGACTATGTGATCCCGGTTCGCACCGCGTGTAAGCCCGAACAGAGCCCCCCTCGCGCGCATATCCCACCGGGGGGCGCCCAGACCGGAAAATGCCGGCACAAGATATACCCCTGCGCTGTCGCTGACACTCAGCGCGCATGGCTCGGATTCAGCGGCGGAGCCTATGATCTTTAGCTCATCTCTCAGCCACTGCACCACGGCGCCGCCTGTAAAAACACTGCCCTCAAGCGCGTATTTCACGGTTCCGCTCAAGCCGGCCGCAACGGTGGTAATGAGACCGCTGCCTGACGGTACAGGTTTATCACCAGTATTCATGAGAAGAAAACATCCGGTTCCATAGGTGTTTTTTGTATCACCGGAAGAAAAACACTGTTGACCGAACAACGCTGCTTGCTGATCCCCCGCTATACCTGATATCGGGATATCACGTCCGAGAATATTAGTGGTTGCATATACCTCGCTTGAGCTTTTTACCTCTGGAAGTATAGCGCGCGGTATTTTCATATCTGTAAGAAGCCGTTCATCCCAACTCATTGAGTTGATGTTATAAAGCATAGTCCGCGAAGCGTTTGTGCAGTCGGTGATATGCGCCCGCCTTCCTGACAGGTTCCAAACAAGCCACGTATCCACCGTACCGAACATGAGATCCCCGGCTTCCGCCCTTTCGCGGACGCCGGGGACATTGTCGAGTATCCACATTATCTTGGTCGCGCTGAAATACGCGTCAACAACAAGGCCGGTCGCTTCTTTAATATAAGGTTCTAAACCTCTTTTTATCAAATCCTCGCAAATGGAAGCTGTCCTTCGGCATTGCCAGACGATTGCGTTATATACCGGCTTACCGGTATGCTTGTCCCACATTACCGCTGTCTCGCGCTGGTTCGTTATACCGATAGCCGCGACGTCCCCAACCGGGATTCCGCCTTTAGTCAGCGCTTCTATAAGCACGCCGGACTGTGTGGAGTATATTTCCATCGGGTCATGTTCTACATATCCGGGCTGCGGGTAAATCTGAGTGAACTCCTTTTGCACTGAGGATACAATGTTTTGATCCTCATCAAAAACGATAGCCCGGGAACTTGTAGTACCCTGATCTAACGCAACTACGTATTTCACGCCGCACCTCCATCAAAACGGGACTGCCGATTCCAGCGACCGTCCCGTTTCCCCGTCCATAATTTTACGTTTTACGTTTTGCACTCTACATTCACTCGTCGTCTGCTGCTCCGTCAATAAATGTATCAAGCACGGCCCCGCCCGCGTTACTGATGCTCTGAAGATTGTTGTGGCGCATTTTTCCGACGACTCTGGTCAAAACCTGCTGATAGAATTGTACGCCGAGAGACGGATCTGTTTCGACGATCTTCTGAATGTCTTCATAATCGATCCCAATGAGTTCTGTGAATTGCTCCGCGCGGCAGTTAAGCGTGAAAGGCGTCTTGGACATACTGCTTTCACCAAGGACGTCGCCCTTGATAAGACGGGCAATCTCAACCTCGCCTCCGGTATCATAAGAGCCGGAATACAAAGTCAGTTCGCCTCTTAGAAGGATATACATTGCGTTATTAAAATCACCGCTGTGGAACAGTATCTCATTTTCATAGTAAGTCCTTACATAGAAAAGCTTGCAGAACCTCGCCCATTCATCATCGGTCAGATCAAAATCAAACGCCTTTTTCAGTTCGGCGACGATTTCGGCGGGACTGAGCTGCCGCTCGCGCTCCGAGTTGCGCAGGATCGGTTTTTTCGACAGGTTGTGCTCTTCCATTATTTTTCGGACTTCATAACGTTTGGTCGCGATGATCGAGCATATCTGCTCCCAAAGCTTTTGGTTCAGCCGGTAGCGGGAGAACGTATCAAAACCCGGCTTTGCGTCTTTCCGGCTGATTGCTATATTGTTCAGCGACTCGGCGCAGCCCTCCGCGTCGCCTTTGAGCATATAGTCGGCTGCCAGCATCATATTTGAACGGAATATCTTTTCGTCGAGGTCGTCGCGAAGGAACTCGCCCGGGTACGGGTCAAAATCCTCCGGAGTGACCATGACCATATTGCCGGTTTTATACTGAGTCGACAGCTTTGATTTTTCGTATACGAAACGGTAGATATCCTCGCGTATGCGTTTCCACTGAGGGTGCTTTTTAGGCACGGGAAGATGCTTGATCGACAGGGTGTTATCGAGGAAAAATGAGAACCCGTACATCCTGCTGTTGATAAGATAGTCGATATCTTCACCTCTGGTGATATGCGGGTCGAACGGTACGCTCTGGAACAGGTCGCGGTGCAATATCATCGCGCCCCCAAAAGCGAACGGTGTGCGCTTGATCCGCGGAGAGCATCCGATTATCTCGTCAAAAGCTTTGGCTTTTGTTCCAAACCGGTCCCAGTACGTCATCCATGATTCCGCTTTAACGTCGTCATAGTATTGGTCGTGTTTATTGATGTAATAACCGGCCATGCCATAGACAACGTCGCCGTAGATACGTTTTCCAAGAAACTCGACTGAACGCTCGACAAAGTCGGCTTTTTCAAATACTTCGTCGTCGTCGATAAGTATCGCTGCGTCGGCAGCCAGAATATCGGCGCACAGCAGGCACATATTCCTTACGTTTGCATAGCCCGACATAGTCAGAAGCGAGGCTGTCCTGCGCTGCGTATCTACTTCGTACAGGATTTCAGCGATACGATCGAGATCGGAAATAGTGAATATATATGTTTCGGCTTTCAGATTGACGCTGCGAACGATCTCAACGACCTTTTTTTCGGCAACTTCGGCGACTTCGGGCGTCGTAGGACAGACGAGCAGCACAAGTTTGAAATCCTTCATGGAAAGAAGCTTCATGCTTTCAAGCGTGCGCGCGAGCGTACCGTCATCGTCTATCGGCGTCGGGTGGTCGTATACTGCGTCGCCCTCACGCCAGCCTTCATCTTTCTCTCGTGACCAATATGTAGGAATTACTACCACTTTTCGCATAATGTTCCAGACCATCCCTCTCAAAAATTATGTATTGTAAATATCAACCAGCATATCCATAAGGGAATCTTGAGCGTATTTTTCGAACGCGTATTTTGCCGCGGCTTTGCCGCGTTCTTTTCTGTCCATACTATAAATCTCGCGTAAAATCGCAGAGGACAGGCCAAACGCGTCGTCGACCTCCACCAGAGCGCCGACCTCCTCGTTTATTATATCCGGCAGACCACCCTGGTTAGTCGCGATGACCGGCGAACCGCACGCAAGCGCCTCAACCGCGACAAGGCCGAACGGTTCGCGCCGCGACGGTACAACGCAGACGTCCGCGCTGCTGTACAGCGCGCGGAGCTGAGCAATATCGAGGCTGCCCATAAAATGCAGGTCCTTAAGTTTATAATCGTCCGCCTGCTTTTTTAGCTGCTGCGATAATTCCCCGTCACCGGCAATGACCGTCACTATCTCGCCGGGACGCTCGCCCTCATAAAGCCTCGCAGCGTCAAGTAAAACGTCGACGCCTTTGAAATGCGCCAGTTTTCCTGCGAACATAACCAGTTTGTTGTGCAGCTTTATATTGAACATCGACTGCAACTGGCTGTTTGACGTCGGTTCCGGATAAAATCGCTCCGGGTCATAGCCGTTTCGCATGAAAATCGCTTTATCGGCGCTTTCAGGGAAAAGCCCTCTGACCAAATCGTCATTATCGTTGGAGATCGTAATGATACGCCTCGCCATTGCAGCCGCCTCCGTAGCGTACTGCCGGAAACGCGAGGATTTCTGAAAGCCCATCAGATCGGTCCCGTGTGCTGTTACTACGTACGGTACGCCGGTTTTTCCGGAAAGCCAGCTCAGCAGCCATATGTGCTGACCGTGAATGACGTCCGGCTTGAACTCGTCGACCACTTTCGCTATTATCCGCTCGAATGCGGAAAGATATGCTTCGAGCTGTGAATCGTCCAGATCGAAAAACGTCATTACGCTGCGCGGATGGGTAGTGAAGCAGGGGAAGTTGAAAGGCAGGGCGTCTTTGATAGTCTCTTCATACGTAAAGAAAACCGGATGCATGACCGCCCCGGGAATACTGCTGAACTTGGCTATATTCTCAGGCATAATCACGCGGACCTCATGGCCTTTTTTCATCAAATGGACTGCTATGTTGCGCGTATATGTCCCGCTGCCGGAACCTGCGATAGGAAAATGATTGACTAGTAATACTTTCATTTCATTCCTGTCCTTTCAAGAAACTCTTTCCATGCGTCAAGAACGGTTTCATATTCACTGATGTATCGCCCGAGATTACTCCAGCTTACATCGAAATTATTAAGAACGCCGAGGAATCTCGGGTTTGATGTATAGTCCGACAGGGCATGCAGCCCCCGTTCCAGACTTGCGCGCTGGAATTCCCTTGTCGCTTCAATATCGGCGCCGCGTATGTGATTGAGAAATGGGTTGCGCCCCACCCATCCTGTGCAGGCGTAGTAAAAACGCCCCTGGATCGCCGGGTCGTCACGCAGGTCGGGTTCATCAGGGTATCCGAAATATGTATCGTGCAATGGATTGAGGGCGATATCGGTACAGATCGTTCCGCACCGGGCTATCCCCAGACCGAGTACGGTATCTTCGCCCCTGCAAAGAAACAACTCTTCTCCGATAGTATAGTATGAAGAGAAAAACGGGGGCAGCTCGGAAAAAGCCGACAGTTTTATTGCGGTGTTACCGCCCAGAATCTTTGTGCAGTGTTTCGGTTCGCGCGCAGGTGTTTGGAAAGTGAGGCATCTGTGGGTATCGCTGCTGCGCCAGTACTCGAGCATTTCCGGTTTTTGCAGTCCGTTCAGCAGGTCTTCCATGCCGTCGAATGAAGCGGGGGGAAGAATGTTATACCCGCTGTATTCACCGGTGGTGATTTGAGAGCCTGAGTTTAAGTGCTCGATATGCGCCCCAAAAAAGTCGACTTCCTCAATAACGCGCTCATCCGGAGTCCCTTTTAAAACTGAAGGGTAAACGTCGTAGTCGACAAAAAAGAGCACGTCGATACCTCGTAAAATCGATTCTATGGTAACGATAGTGCGATTAAAGCCATACGGGACAAGCCCGATATTCGTATTGACGGGGCATTCGAGCAATACCCGCGTTGTTTCGCCGGATATGCCGCGTTGGAGGAACTGGTCGATGCAATAGTGAGGATCTCTTATATCGATGGGATAAAACGGGATTTTACTGCTGATGCTTTGCTGTGCCTGCGGATCCAGGTTTTGTGAATACGCGAGAATAACACATTCGAGCTTATGGCCGTATTTTTCCGCATTTTCTATGAACCGCATTACCTCCGCGTCTGTGTTGAGGCTTTTCATTATCAATCCCAAAGCGATCTTCACTGTCTCACCTTCATCCCTGTTAACAACGTTTGCTCTCCGTAAATGTGAAGAGGAATGTTAATTTTAACATATTTAATCGGAAAAGTGAAGAACAATTTGTTAAAAAAGTTGTGTATTCAGCACCTTGCGCTCGAAAGACGTTTTTTGCTTCCTTTTCGCTCAGAGTTTACATCCATGGCGCACACTGAGCGCCGCTCCGCATCCGTGCTCCGCAAGCGCCTTCGCTTGAGAAGGCGCTGGGAAGACAAAATAAACGTCTTCCTCACCGGTTCAGAATAGACACAAAGTTATTACTTGATCGAGGAGAGCTTTTCTATGATATCGGAGTAACTAAAATTGTTCACATTCTTTACCAGCCAAGCCACCAGGTCGCCGTCGGTTTTATACTCAAACCCCTCGAGCTCTTTTATAGCAGCATCGATGTTATCCATATCATAATTCTCGCATGCCTCCAGAAGCCTGTTGAGAGCGTCTTTATCCGGAGCGTCTTTTTCAGGCTTGGGAACGTCCTCGAAGACAATCGAAAGCATTTCGTCTATATCAGATAACAGTTTCCATCCCGCCGCAAGAAAGTGCGCGTTGTGAGCGGCGATATACTCGACATCACCCAACCTTGCCGCATGCTCCAAGGAGTCCGCGATATTAGCAAACGCGTCAGCTCCTATACCCCGGCTTGACCCCTTTATACCATGGACAACTATGATGTAACTTTCCAGATTGTCCGGTGATACGACCTCAAGCTCCTCAAGAAGCGAGGGAGTATTAGCCGCGTAAGATCGCACTATATCTAAATATGATTCTTCATCGCCGAAACGTTCTATCCCCTTGCTGATATCCAGGCCCTCGATACCAAGGAAAAGCGTCCGCCTGTCGATTCCGCTCCTTCTTTCAGGACCGGCGCGATTATTTTGTTCATGCATGTCCTTATACTGTTCAAGATACAGCTTTTCCTGCTTTTCATCGCGGATCCATCGCCGTATTATCTCATCGAGCCGGGATATCTCGATGGGTTTCGAGATAAAGGCTTGAAAACCCTTATCCAGAAACATTTCTTCATTGCCCGCGATCGCGTTTGCGGTGAGGGCTATTATCGGCAGGCCCGCCGCGTAATCGGTTCCGATTTCCCGTATCCGCCGCGTGGCTTCGATACCATCCATTTCAGGCATCATGTGATCCATAAATACAGCGTCGTAACGCGGCGTTTCATTCCTTATGGCGTTTATAGCCTCGTGACCGCTTGTTACGCAGTCTATCTGCATCATATATGGTTTCAGCAAGCCGCGCGCGACGTCGAGGTTGGTCGCGACGTCGTCCACCACCAGGACCCGCGCGTATGGAAGGCTGATTCGCGTGAAACGCAGGTTGTTCCGGCGTTTGAAATCCGTGTAATGAAAGCTCATCAGGGTCGCTGCCGTCTCCGGACCGATCATCACCTCCGAAACGGATTTCTGACGGAATTTTACCGTAAATATACTGCCCTTTCCATACACACTATCCACTGTCACCGTGCCGTCCATGATTTCCGCTATACGGCGTGTGATTTGGAGCCCGAGTCCTGTGCCCTCAATAGTGCGGTTTGCCGCTGTGTCGACCTGATTATACGCCCCGAAGAGTTTTTCGATATCTTTGGTTTTGATTCCTATTCCTGTGTCCTTTACGGATGCTGTGATCCATACGTCGTCCCCGTCGCGCGCGCTGCGAACGTACAGCTCGACCATGCCTTCCCTGGTATATTTGAAAGCATTGGACAAAAGGTTGTTCAGCATTTGCTTGACACGGATCTCGTCTCCGTACAGGCGGGCGGGCAGATCCTCGCCGATGTCCAGAATAAACTGGACGGGTTTTTCACCTATGCGCAGGATGTTCTGTGAAACGGTGTCGTTAATGAGGCTTGGCGTATCGTATTCGACAGGGAGCAGTTCAAATCTGCCTGCTTCTATTTTGGAAATATCCAGAATATCGTTGACAGTTCCGAGCAGGGTGAGTCCGGCGTTGTTTATTTTTTCAAGATTGGCAAAGCTTTCTTCATTCAGGTCCTCTGTGCCGAGCGTCAGATCCGACAGACCGATTATCGCGTTCAAAGGCGTCCGCATTTCATGGCTCATACTGGCCAGAAAATCGCTTTTTGCCTGATTTGCGTCTTTCGCGGCGTTCAGCGCGAGTTCAAGTTCGGATGCTGCGATATGAAGGTTCCGCGTCATTTCGTTTCGGAGAAGCGCGTTTGCGATCAGTAAACTGCCTGAACGCAGCGTGGACGCTTCGTTATCAGATAGTATCTTTTCATTGTTGTAGTCGTCGAAGCCGACGTAACCCCAGAATTCACCCCGTACAAATACCGGCGCTATAAAGAGCGATTTCACGCCGTGAGCCTCAAGCTGCGCCTGCTCTTCAGGCGAAAGCTGGCTGATCATGGTGTTTATGCAGTTGCCTGCTGACAGTATCGCTTCCCAGCCCGGGGTATTATCGTCATATGATACATTTACTGCCGCTTCGCTGTTTATTAAGGAATGCTCGCCGCCCGGCCAGTCATATACCAGATTGCAGTACAGTTTCCCGTCAGTAATATGATTTTTCCACATACACACGCGGTCGGCGCTTACCGCAGCGCCAATCATACCCATGCAGCGGTTCAAGTCATTTTCGAATTCGCCGCTTTCGGACTGCAATAGGATATTTGCCGCGTCGTTGACTATATTCAGCAAGTTGGCGCCGCGGTCTATTTCGTCCATCATTTTTTTATGCTCGCTCAAGTCGCGCGTATAGCACGCAAGGACAAAGCCGTCCCCGTACCTGACGCGGACGAGGATGCTTTCAACAGGTATCAGCGTCCCGTCCGGCAAACGGTGCGTCGCTTCATACACGAACCTTCCTTCCGAAAAGGCCTTTTCAAGGTTTGCTCTTACTACCTCGCTCGAAAGCTGACCGTCCGGCTGGTATTCGGGGTACAGTTCGGAGAATCTTTCCATCATTTCGGTTTTTTCCGTAAACCCATAAAATCTGACAGCCTCGTCATTGCAGTCAATAACCTTGTGATCTTTGCTCCAAAGGCGGCATGGGAACGGCATAGCGTCAAGAAAGACTTTTACACGCTCATGCGTTTCCTGTAAATGCGCGGCTTCATCGAGAGG
>Ga0082212_10006562_pt1 | contig 15599 bp, 14 predicted proteins | sample TergutNt197P3_FD_71548 | JGI IMG/M metagenome (GOLD analysis project Ga0082212, IMG submission 71548) | Neocapritermes taracua P3 segment gut microbial communities from Petit-Saut dam, French Guiana - Nt197 P3 | ecosystem: Host-associated > Arthropoda: Insects > Digestive system > Gut ...
TGATTACTTCCGACGTAAAGAACTGGCGAATTTTCACGATTTTTCCGGTCGGCAGGGCTGCCACATTTCCCGAACTGCAACTCTCCGACGAAGAATTTACATCAGTGTTGGATTTTATCCGTTCAACCCGAAAAGAGAACCGCATACAACTGAATTACGGATGCGAAGGTTTTCTTGGCGGATACGAAATGGAAGTCCGCGACTATTTTTACCAGTGTTATGCCGGAGTGAACGTTGCGTCGGTGTTGGCCGACGGTTCTATTTCCGCCTGTCCGAGCATCCGTGCGAATTTCAATCAGGGAAATATTTACAAAGACGATTTCATGGACGTATGGAACAACCGTTTTCAACCCTTCCGCAACCGCGAATGGGCGCGGAAAGGCTTGTGCGCCGACTGTTCCCTGTTCCGTTACTGCGAAGGAAACGGTATGCACCTGCACGACGACGAAGGCAATCTATTGGTTTGCCATTACAAGAGAATAGTCGGTTAAGGTTTTATCATTGTTTTCACTTATTCACGCGAAATAAAAAACTTGTAATGCTTTTCAAAACCATCATCTCAAAAGCCCTGAAAGGGCAAAATCATCAGCACAGGGCGTTGCCCTGTGATTGTAGAGCCAGACAATTTCAAGCCCTGAAAGGGCGTAAGCCAACACACCGTCTGCTGCCGCCCTTTCAGGGCTTATGTTCGCGTATGTTTCCGTTTTATCGGGCGTTGCCCGATGCTCATGCTAAAAGGCTTTCAGCCTTAATTATGGTTACAGATTAATAATTTTTCATCACTTAAATGGATAAAAACGATGCTATAACGCTCAGCAAAAACTATGTGGAAAAAATTAAGCAGAACCACATAGACGTTTTGGATGCATGGCTTTTTGGGTCGTATGCAAAGGGAAATTACAATGACGACAGCGATATTGACCTCGCTCTTGTTTTATCCGATAACAGTTTATCTTTCGATACCGATGTCAGACTCATGGCGCTCAGAAAAGGCGATGAAACAATAATCGAAACCCATACATACAGCCAATACGATTTCTCGACAAATATACCTGTTATCAAACAAATAAAACAATTTGGTTTCCGACTGTAATATGCCAAATCAAAAGTTAATTTACATCATTGCCGGCGAACCGTCGGGCGATCTTCTTGCATCACGTCTGATGCAGGCATTGCGTGAAAAAGACCCGGATATCCACTTTGCCGGAATGGGCGGCGAAACCATGACCGCATCGGGTTTTGAAAGTCTGTTCGACATTTCAGAAATTTCGGTCATGGGTATTTTTGAAGTGCTGCCCAAGCTGCGGCTGATCATGCGGCGGTTAAATCAGGTTATGGCCGATATACGCGAACGGCGTCCCGATGTGATTGTAACCGTTGATAGCTGGGGGTTTGTGCATCAGGTGCTTGCCCGTCTGAAAAAGGAAGGAAACCGTATTCCCTGCGTACATTATGTTGCTCCGCAGGTGTGGGCATGGAAGAAGGGACGCGCCAAAACCGTTGCACGTTTAGTCGACCGGTTGATGACGCTGCTTCCTTTTGAACCGCCGTATTTTGAAAAATACGGGCTGCACTGTACGTTCGTCGGGCATCCTGTCATCGAAAATACTGCCAGTCTGACCAGTGACCCGCCTGCGTTCAAAGCAAAATACGGCATACCGGAACAGTGTACGCTGATATCGTTGCTGCCCGGAAGCCGCCATAGCGAAATCAGGCGGCTGATACCCGTTTTCAAAAAAGTACTCATACAACTGAAAAAAACGTTTCCCGATATATATTTGGTTATCCCGTCGGTAGAGGCTATCGCGGGAAAGGTGCAGGCGGCTTTTGCCGGTTTTGACATACCTCACTGCATCATTACCGGGCAATACGAACGGTATGCCGCTTTCCACGCAAGCGGGTTTGCGCTGGCTGCCTCCGGTACAGTGTCGCTGGAACTGACATCATGCGGTACGCCCCATGTGATAGCGTACAGATTCGGCTACATTTTCAATAAGATAGCAAAACATTTTGCGGGAACAAAATATGCGAACCTGATCAATATCATGGCAAACAGGTTGATCATTCCCGAATTTATACTCGAAAATTGTTGCGAATTGCTGATCACGCCGGTAGCGCTCAGCCTGATGCAACATCCCGCAAAGGCAAAGGCTCAGGTGGACGAAGCGCAGCGATACCTTCTGAAATTGAAACCCGCCGGAGACGTCATGCCTTCCGGAAAAGCAGCCGAAACAGTTTTGTCTGTTATGTAAATTTATATTTCCCTTTCCACAATCTGTCCAATTGCTCCCTGATTTCCTTTTCGCGGGCATTTGTACCCGGCCGGTAAAAAGTTGATCCGCTTATTTCAGATGGCAGAAATTCCTGGTCGACAAAATTTCCCGTAAAACTGTGGGCGTACTGGTATCCTTTGGAATACCCCAGTTCTTTCATCAGCTTTGTGGGCGCATTGCGGATATGCAGCGGCACAGGCAGGTTGCCCGTTTGTTTCACCATGGCAATGGCACTGTCGATGGCTTCGATGGCCGAGTTGCTTTTAGGCGAACTTGCTAAATAGATGGTCGTTTGCGACAATACAATCCGTCCCTCCGGCATTCCGATAGAGTGTACGGCATTGAAACAGCTTTGCGCCATCAGAAAAGCATTGGGATTGGCCAATCCAATATCCTCCGAAGCCAAAATGACCAGCCGCCGCGCGATGAACAGCGGATCTTCGCCGCCTTCAATCATCCTGGCCAAATAATACACGGCAGCATTCGGATCGCTGCCCCGCACCGACTTGATAAACGCCGAAATAATATCGTAGTGCATCTCGCCATTTTTGTCATACAGGGCTATGTTTTGCTGAACACGTTCCAAAACCTTTGCATCCGTGATGACAATTTCTGAAGTTTCCTTCCCGCCGGCGTCCCATTCGGCTACGATGACCAGTTCGAGCGCATTGAGCAGTTTGCGGGCGTCCCCTCCCGATACGCGCAGCAGTGCATCCGTTTCCTCTATCCGTATCGTAAGGTTTTTTAACAGACTGTCCTTTTTCAGCGCATAGTCAATAATCTCTAATAAATCAGCCTTATCGAGCGATTTAAGCGTGTATACCTGACATCGCGAAAGCAGCGGCGAGATGACTTCAAACGAAGGATTTTCGGTAGTAGCGCCGATGAGCACCACGACGCCCTGTTCGACGGCAGCCAGAAGCGAATCCTGCTGCGATTTGCTGAACCTGTGGATTTCATCAATAAACAGTATCGGACAAGGCGCAGAGAAAAACTTCTGTTTTTTGGCAATTTCGATGGTTTCGCGCACGTCCTTCACGCCCGAATTGACCGCGCTGAGGCTGTAGAAAGGTCGTTCAAGCCTGTTAGCGATGATTTGGGCAAGCGTGGTTTTTCCCACTCCGGGCGGTCCCCAGAGAATAAACGACGAGATGTTGCCCGAGTCAATCATACCGCGCAGCACAGCCCGTTCACCCACCAGATGTTTCTGTCCGGCGTAGCTGTCGAGGCTTGTAGGACGCATTCTGTCTGCCAACGGTTGATTGCTGATTTGCATGTTGTTTACTTTCATCCGACAAACATAGCAAAAATACGGATTCGCTCAGCTGTGCCATTTCAAATCTTTCTGTTATTTTTGCACTTTATTTTAAATCATAACCGTTATGGAAAGTAATAAAATCATTGGGGGAAAAATCAGAAGCATCCGCGAATCGAGAAGTCTGACGATTGACGAGGTGGTAGAACGATCAGGAGTAAGCCGGGAGCAGATCGAACGGATAGAGAACGACGTCGAAATTCCTTCGCTGGCGCCATTGATCAAAATTGCACGGGTACTGGGCGTGCGGCTGGGAACCTTTCTTGACGATCAAACAGAACTTGGCCCCGTCGTTAGTCGTGCAAAGGACTGTAAAAATCAGAATGCGATACAGTTTACCAACGATTCAAAAGTTGCCCGCAAACACATGGAATATTATTCCCTGTCGCAGGACAAGTCAGGACGTCACATGGAACCGTTCCTCATTGACATTGAACCGTCAGAACAGGCTGATTTCACGCTTTCGTCACACGAAGGCGAAGAGTTTATTTACGTTTTGGAAGGAACCACCGAAATCATCTACGGAAAAAAGGCATATCTCCTCGAAGCAGGCGACAGCATATACTATGATTCGATTGTGGCGCATCATGTACATGCACCTTATGGCGCTGCAAAGATTCTCGGCGTTGTGTACACGCCTTATTAACATTTCAATGTTAACTAAATGTTAATTTCAAGTGATAAATTTCTTAAAAAAAATTTTGTTTTATTGGATTTTATCATCGTATAATCAGCTTTGGTAAATTTCCAAATATTATTCCTGCGTTTTATCCGTAAAATATCAACATAACATTCACCGAAACTGACATTTTAAATATCAACAACCACGTGTTGAAAGCAAATACCAACAATTGTTAATAAATTTTATATAATACTGACCATCAATCAATATTTGATATTTGCATTGTTTATAAAATATTAATATATATCAAGAATCCAACGATACAAATTTTTGATAATAACTTTTCAATAGATTTAACAGTTTATAATTAACATCATATTTAAAAAAATTAAAAAATAATATAATTTATTTATGAAGCAATTTTTGTTATTTTTGTGCTTTCATCGTAAATATAAAAAATACTTGTCACCGTTATGTTCGAAAATTTATCTGACAAATTAGAAAGAGCTTTTAAGACGTTAAAAGGCGAAGGCAGAATTTCTGAAATAAATATTGCGGAAACCCTGAAAGAAGTTCGAAAAGCGTTACTTGACGCCGACGTAAATTATAAAATAGCCAAAGAATTTACGGATAAGGTAAAGGAGAAAGCTTTAGGGATGAATGTACTAAAGTCGGTGAAACCGGGAGAAATGCTCGTAAAAATCACGCATGACGAACTCATTTTGCTTATGGGTGGTCAAACTGCTGATTTTACATTGAAGGGCTCTCCTGCGGTTGTTCTGATTGCAGGACTTCAGGGTTCTGGTAAGACGACATTTAGTGGAAAATTAGCGAACTATTTAAAAACAAAAAAAGGACGATCTGTTTTGTTAGTCGCAGGCGACGTGTATCGTCCCGCTGCCATTGACCAGCTAAAAATATTAGGTGAACTGGTAAGTGTCCCTGTATATACGGAGGAAGAAAACAAAAATCCGGTACAGATTGCAGAAAATGCAGTAAAACATGCAAAACTTCACGGATTCAATACTGTAATTATAGACACTGCGGGCAGGTTGGCTGTTGATCAGCATATGATGGATGAAATTGCAGCTATAAAGAAAACTGTAAACCCTGAAGAAATTTTGTTTGTAGTAGACTCAATGACCGGTCAGGATGCTGTGAATACTGCTAAAGAATTTAACGACAGGTTAGATTTTCACGGGGTTGTGCTTACAAAATTAGATGGAGATACACGCGGTGGAGCAGCTATTTCGGTAATGTCTATTGTACATAAACCGATTAAGTTCATCAGCTCTGGTGAGAAAATGGAAGCGTTAGATGTTTTTCATCCTGAGCGAATGGCAGACCGTATTCTCGGAATGGGTGATATTGTATCATTAGTCGAAAAAGCAGAAGAACAGTATAATGAGGAAGAAGCACGTCGTCTGCAAAAGAAAATTGCAAAGAATCAGTTTGATTTCAATGATTTTTATACTCAGATACAGCAGGTTAAAAAAATGGGAAATTTGAAAGACCTTGCGTCTATGATTCCGGGATTAGGAAAATCAATGCGAAATTTAGAAGTAGATGATAATGCGTTCAAAGAAACAGAAGCCATCATACAGTCCATGACGCCGAATGAACGGTCAAATCCGGCTTTACTGAATGGCAGCAGACGATTGAGAATTGCGAAAGGCAGCGGGACAGATATTCAAAAAGTAAACCGTTTAATCAAACAATTCGACGAAACCAGAAAAATGATGCGAGTGATGACCGACAAGAACAAAGTAGCAAAAATGATGAAAAATTCGGGCAGAAGATAGATAAAAATGTCAGTTTTATATCTCATTCCATCTCCAATATCGGAAAATACCATTTCGAAGGTTTTGACGCAACATGTTATTTCGGTAATTCATCATTTAACTTATTTTATCGTTGAAGATATTAGAACTGCAAGACGTTTTCTCTCAAAAATCAAACATCCAGTGCCGATCAGTCAGCTAACGTTCAGAGAATTGAACGAGCACACTCAGGATAAGGACGTCATTAGTTTTTTACCCTTTATACTGAATAACGATACCGGAATCATATCTGAAGCCGGCTTGCCTTGTTTGGCTGATCCGGGCTCAAAAATTGTCAGATTAGCTCATGAGCATGGAATTTCTGTTGTTCCTTTGTCAGGTCCTTCGTCAATATTTTTAGCGCTGGTTGCATCCGGTCTTAACGGACAATCATTTGCTTTTGTCGGATACCTTCCTGTGAAACGTGCCGAACGGATAACACAACTTAAAAAATTGGAACGATATTCAGCTCTCGAAAAACAAACTCAAATATTTATAGAAACGCCTTACCGGAATAAGCAACTGTTGGATGATATTCTAACCTGTTGCAGACCTGAAACATTGCTGACCATTGCGACTGATATTACGGGCTTGAATGAGTATATTATGACGCAGAGCATCAGGAAATGGAAAGAAAAATTACCCGATTTACAAAAGATTCCTACCGTTTTTTTGATGCAGGCTTGATTTGATTAATGTAAAATTTTGTATATCATTTCTTTCATCAGGTCGCCTTCCGAGGCAGATGAATTTCCAACCCCTTTAGCTTTTAGGTCGTATTCCCGCAGAATAGATATTATCCTGATGATTTTTGGAGCCGGATATTTGCGGGCGGCTGATTCGTAATCTTTAACAAAAAACGGATTTACGCCAAGAGAACCGGCTACCGCTGACGGACTTTTGTCGGCAAGATAATGATACTTAAGAAGTTTTACAAAATAATTGGAAAATAGCGAATTAACAACAGAAACCAATGAGTTATCCTTCGGATTACGGGAAAAATAGTTAATGATACGATTGGTTTTCAATATATCCTTTGTACCAAGCGCTTTATGTAACTCAAATACATTGTATTCCTTTGATATTCCGACATTTGTTTCTATATGTTCCACTGTGATATTTTTTTCATTTGCCGGAAGGGAGATGATCAGTTTATCTAATTCATTAACTATTTTACTTAATTCAGTACCAAGATATTCCGTCAGTAAAGCAGATGCTACCGGAGCGATGGTATAACCCTTTTCAGTTAAATAACTGTTGATCCATTTTGGTACCTGGTTATCATATAATTTCTTCGATTCAAAAATTGCAAGATCCTTGTATTTTTCAAGGCTTTTGAAAAACTTTAAACGTTTGTCTGGCTTGTCCTTGTAACATATAACCAAAATGGTAGATTTGAGCGGTTTATCAATAAAAAACTGTAATTTATCGAGTTCTTTCAGATTTTGCGCCTCTTTCACGATGACTACCTGATACGAAGACATCATAGGAAAACGTTTAGCAGCGTCAAGAACGGAATAGACATTAGTGTCCTTCCCATACAATACAATTTGGTTGAATGCTTTTTCCGACTCTGCGAGAACGTTTTCGGCAATGAAGTCAGAAATAGAATCAATAAAATAGGGTTCTTCACCCATCAAAAAATAGACAGGAAGAAATTGCCGGTTTTTCAGTCCGGCCATGATTTGTTCAAAAGTCATCATTCAATTATGAAAAATAATTTATCAAAAAAGACTTTAAATTTTGAAACAAATGTAGATAAAATACGTATAACAAAAAAATAAAATGCAGAATGAAAGGTATAAAGTTAAAAATATTGCTTGTTTTGTTGATGTTGGTTCCGGTTCCGTTCAGTTGCAAGGACAGTGACGGATGTAATGAATTGGAGGTGCAGCCTTATTTTTCAATGCAGGATATTGCATTTCAATATGTTGATATATATTGGAAAAATATTAAGACAGACAAATTAATGTGGGTTCGTGTCAGTCAGGATTGGGATAATATGGTATATCCATGCGACAGTATGGCAATGTATTTTGAAGTTCCTCAGGATGCTTTATTATTTCATTCTAATAATAATGTGAAGACCGGTTTAAGCTTCACTCAGGAGGTTTATGCATGTAATTCAAAGAGAAATGGTTATGCCGGAACACGTGAATTAGTGGATAAAATTTTCATTTCGAGTAATTTTGATTTTGATGAAACGCACAACAAAACCGATAATTTAAGTGATATCGTAGATATATTCGCCTACACGACTAATGGAATAGAAAAATGGATACCCTTAGACGAGTACAATGAAAATTCGCCCTACGAAGCGCCAAAACGCTTCCATTTAATATTAAAGCGAAAGCCCACAAAATCAATGAAGCAACAGTTTGTTATCAGATATAATATGAAAAACGAACCAGGCGAAAATTCAAAATACTTTGTCATTACAACTCCGGTTTTTAATGTACGCTAATCATCCTGTTTTCACGAAAAACCGCCAGGGTTTATCTTTCCAATCTCCTGCATAATTAACGCCAATACGTTTACCTGTTTGATAAGAAGGTCTAAATCCGTCATCATCAATCCATATACGCTGTGAAAATATGAGATCTTCATCATAAAAACTTTTGTCGATTCGTAATTTTCGGGTAAGTCGTCCGGGACCGTAAAAACCCTCAAGCCCACGGATTAATACTGCCTGAGGTTCATTTTCCTGACCGGTGACAATATTTAACATCCAATACATACCGTAAATCAGGTAAACATAAATAACGCCACCGGTATGAAACATTGCTTCGGTTCGTGGAGTTCGACCCTTGCAGGCATGACATGCCAAATCTTCTGCGCCCCGGTAGGCTTCAGTTTCGGTGATCCTGTAGCGAAGAAACTCCTCTCCTACCCTGCAAACCAATATTTTGCCCAATAATTTGGGTGCTACTGTTAATACATCTTGAGTAAAAAATTCGCGTGTTAGTTTTTTATTCATTGTTGGCGATTGCTTAATGCGATGCTTTCGCTCAACGTGGAATAAATTTCCTTGTATTCGGGTCGACTGATCAAAAATTCCAAATGTTTTTGCATGATTTTTATGTCATTTCTGATGGCCGGCCCCGTCTGCATTTCCTTTGGATTTCCCGAAACAAGCGCTTTATGGGCGGTTTCGAGTATCAAAGGAGTCAGCACATCAAAATCAAAACCGGCGTCTCGTGCGATTTGTGCAGACAGATGATACAAATGATTGACAAAATTACATCCGAAAACTGCTGCCAAATGCAGTTGCATACGCTCTTCCGATGAAGCGTAACTAACTTTGTGTGAAATCGCGCCTGCAACCTGACGAAGCCGTTGCAGGCTGTCTTCTGTATTGGCTTCTAAAAATACAGGAATATTCTGAAAATCAACAGGACGTGTTTTGGAAAAAGTTTGTAGCGGATATAATACTCCAAAATTTTTGAACTTATTTGAGAATACCTCCATGGGCAAGCTACCGGATGTATGTACGACCAGTCCGTTTAGTGAAGTCAGATTTTCGGAAAGCGATGAAACTGCGTCATCAATGACGGAAATAATGTATAATGACGCATCGTTTGCAACACAATGAATATTGGTAGTATACGGTACTTTTAGCGAAAAGGCGAGTTCCTTTGCAGACGCTTCTGTACGGCTATATAGCTGCACAATTTCAAATCCCGCATTTTGTAAGGCTTTTGATAAATGCGCAGCGAGGTTGCCTGCACCTATGAAAACAATCGTCATTGAATATTTTCAATCTTTTTGATGATATCTTCAACAGACAGTTTGCTGTTGGGAAGAATATAGGGTGGACATGATCCTGCCCGCAGGGATACCTGGAATCTCTTGCATTTATCACGTCCTTCCTTCCCTCTTTCGCAATACAAATTTTTATATGTCTGTATCAATACCGGGTTAGATTTCAATATCCCTGTATAAATAGGACATTTTGCGGCTTTTAAACAGATTTTGTCGTCATCCATTGTTAAAACTGATATTAAAATATTTAACTTTTAAGAAAGTATTTTTCATTAAAAAAATGTTCGTTATTTATTCTCTATGTTTTCTTCAAGCGTTAAACCTGTATGATTTTTCACGTTCACTTGATATCCTTCAGGTGTCGAAAGCGTATAGTGCAATTTCCTCCCTTTCTTTTCCCATTTCATACTGATAAGCTGGTCGCCTGCGGGCACTGTACCCTGACAGATTTTTACGTCGGTATCGAAAAAAACTATATCCAATTGCCTGTTGAGCGGATCTATTCGGTGCAGTCCTAGCATATCTCGATAAAAGACATGCGCAATGTGTGATGCAAAGCCATGATTTAAACTGCCTCTTGTGGTGATGTTTTCCCACAACGTGCCGGTAAGATTGGCCATATAAAGAAATTCGTCGATCGACTCGTTGAGCAACTGTTTCACATGTCCGTACCGTGAAAGCATTTCCAGTCGAAGATAGTTTCCTATAAAAGCATTCGAAGGGTATATATCGGCGTAGGCATTAGTAGTTTTACGTTTCGGCCCGAAGTCATTCAGGAGAATTTTTAAAAGTGCAGGATGTGTTTCAGGGGTGGCCGTTCCCAAAAAGAAAGCATAGTACTGGCAGGTTTCGGTACGATTACTTTTTTGCGGTACTACCCGACCGTTTTCACGGATGGCGTTGTCGATGAAAAACATACCATCAAATGACTGTTTACGGATGGTTTCGTGGATTTTGGCGGCCTTTTCTGCAAGGGCAGGAAGGTTGTATAATTTTGCCGCTACTTCAAGCGTTTTCGCATAAAGCATGTTGGTAGGATAATTGATTTCCTGAACAAACTCATTGGCTTTTGACCATTCAAGGAAAATCCACTTTTCAAGCTTTTCGAGCAGTCCATCTTCGTTTTCGTATTTCGCGAAATAATCTAATAAATTCATCACTTTCGGTTCAAGCGCCTGCACCATTTTACGATCATTGCTTCGTTGCTGATATTCTTCAAGCTGCAAAACAAACCACATCGCCCAGTTGGGAATAAAATTTCCGTTGGGCTGGTCGGCCGGATAGCACATCGGCAGCATACCTTCCGGGATGTAACGGAATTTGTCGGGAAGAAGATAATTTTCGAGGAAATTGGTTTCGATAAGCGTGTTACCCGACAAGTTAAAAGCCACCCGCGAAGTAAAGTAGCTGTCGCACAGCCAACCTGCACGTTCGCGAGAGGGACAGTCCGTGAAAATATCAAGCGCATTTTGTTTGAAAGTTTCAACCGCAGCCTTGTAGATGATATTTAAACGTTCGTCATTGCACGAAAAATTAGCGCGCGCCACATCTGAATTAACGTATTGGCGGATATAGCAGTCGCTCACCGAGCAATCGCCTTCGGTTTGTACTTTAAGATATTGCAGCGTGTAAGGTTCAAATGATTCAAGCGAGTAAAGTCCCGGCTGTAATTCGTAGACGATGGTACTGTTGCAACCTAACCGGCGAATATTTACATCGCCATCCATCAGGATTTCATCCCATGAAAAAATCACTTTGGAAGGCGTATTCACCTGTACCTTTGCGCCTATGAAACCGGTAGAGTTACATTCAAACTTATAGATACCTTTGTCCGTAATTTGCGTGTATTTGCGAATGGTATAATCCGGATACTTCACCCGGCGGGCAATAAAACATTTATCATCGGTACGCTCTAATGCCGTCGTTTTAAATTCTGCTTTAGGATTTGTCATCCACGCATTGTATGACGGCGAGAGTGCGTAAACCTCTGAAAAAGTCCGCTGAAAGCTATACTTTGGAACATCCTGAACACGCTGCCCAAGCAATGATGCAAAGAAAACCGGTATCTTTTCGCCAGCAACCGGCTGTTGCGATGCTGTTGCAGCGAGTACTTTCTCTCCTGAAACTATTTCTGCCTGAAGAAAGGAAGGCTGATTAATCAGATAATAGTTATCGGTGTTATATCCCGAAACTACGATTGCGATGATATTTTCACCGGATGGTTTTAATAATTTGCTGATGTTGTGTTCGTCTACGCGATAAAACCCAAAACCTGCCACGCATGGGCCATGTCCAAGCAGTTCGCCGTTAACCCACGCGCAGTATTTACTCGAAGCTGTTAAACGAAGTATTACATCTGAATCAGTACCGCTTTGTATGATTGCGCGAAAACTTGCGGTTACATTTTTTTCTGACTGCTTTCCGCTAACCCAGACAGGGACAGCTTTTGAAAAAGAAACAGGTTGGGCAACAGTCAGATTGGGAAAACAAAGGAAAAGAATGCAGGTAAAAAATAATAATTTTTTCATGTGATTTCAAATGATTATTTTGACGAATGAAAATTATAGCTTCCTGATCCTACCTGAAAAACAGCATAATCACCATCCATTTTCAAAAATTTTACTCCTTTAGCCGACGACGCTTTTTGTCCGCTTTCAGTTACCTGTTCTTTGTTAGTGGCAGGGATATACACGCTGGCGGTAGTATTTGCGGGAATAGTGATTTCCCATTGGAAAACACTGTCATTCTTTTGCCATGCACTCCTGATCAGCCCGTGCATCGAATGATACGACGCTTTTACGTAATCCAGTTCTTTCACAGGGAAAGGACGCATTACAATCTTTTCAAAAGCCACGCTGCCGGCTGCATTTTGTATTCCTGCAAGATACTCGTAAAACCAAACGATGAGGTCACCCAGCAGCATCACGTGGTTATGCGAGTTCATTGCGGGATTGGCAGTGTTGCCATTCCAGAGTTCCCAGATAGTTGTTGCACCGTGTTCAATCATAAAACCCCAGCTCGGATAGTCGCGGTTGGTAGCAATACGGAAGGCAAGATCGGCGCGGCCGCGATCAGACAGACCGCGCATCAACCATTGAATACCTACTAAACCGGTGCTTACATGTCCGTCAAAGTCAATTTCGGTTTTGTCCACAATATTTTTGAATACCCTGTCGTCATAACCTTCAGGAACCATGCCGTAGCAAAGTGAAAGAAGATTGGCGGTTACAGTATTGTTGCTGTATTGCGCTGTTTCTTTGCTGAAGAATTTTTCGTTATAGGCGTCCTTTATTGCAACGGCTTCGCCGGCGAATGTTTTAGCGTCGTCAGGAAGGTTGAGAAGATTGGCAAAACGTTCGAGAAGGAACAGCATACGGTAATAGAAAGTTGTTCCGAGTACGGCTGCATCGGTTTTGCGTGCCGGATCCTGTGAATGAATCAATTCCGGCGATTCGGGGGGCATACACCAGTCGCCATAAGTATCTTTGGGCATGATATTGTCTTTCATGTACTTTTCGCGCATGTAGGTCATCCATCTTTTCATAGAAGCATAATGTTTGACGATCGGTTCCAAGTTACCGTATTGTTCGTATAACATGTTGGCAATGATAATGAATGCACCCGGCCAGGTCATATTGTCCCTGTAGATACTCCAGTAGTTCGGGGATACATCGGGGATGCTGCCGTTCTCGAGTTGCGATTGCGCAATGTCGTCTAACCATTTTGCATACAGATTATTGATTCCAAAAATAAAACTCTCGCCATGTGAACCAACAGCACGATCGCCCAGCCAGCCCATACGTTCATCGCGTTGCGGACAGTCGGTAGGCATTCCGCGATAATTGCCCCGGATACCCCAATATGCGTTTTTATATATTTGATTAAGCGTCAGATTTGATGTTTCAAATTGACCGGTCACTTCCATCTCGTCGTAAAGAACTTTACCTTCAAAATCGTTGATCGTAGGCGTTCCCGGGTAGCCAGTTATTTCAACAAACCGGAATCCGTGATAGGTAAAGACCGGTTCAAAAAGTTCCGAATCTGCACCTTTAAGCGTATAAAGGTCGGTAACTTTAGCGCCGCGTATGTTCGCAAGATATAATGTGCCGTCGTCCTGCAACACTTCGGCAAAACGAAGTTTCACTTTGTCGCCGGCCTTGCCTTTCACCTTCATGGCTACCCAGCCTACCATGTTTTGACCCATATCGAGAATATACATGCCGGGTTTAGGCTGCGTGATACCAACAGGACGAATGCTTTCCATAATTTTCATGTTCAGATTTCGCTGTGCTTCGAGAAAACCTCCCGGCGCTTCTACCAATTCGGCCTGAAGCCATTTGCTGTCATCAAAACCAATAACATTCCAGCCGGGCATTTCCATCGTAGCATCATATTCTTCGCCGTCAAATTCATTGTTAGCGCGGATTGGCCCATCAGCAGTCACTTTCCACGAATCGTCACTCACTACGGTTTGTTTGCTGCCATCAGCATAAGTTATTTCCAATTGAACAATCATTTTCGGAAAACCGAAATGCCGTACTCCGGGTTGGCGCATCGAAAAATAACGTCCGTTGCCCAGAACAACAGAAATTGCGTTTTTACCCTGAGTCAAATCATTTGTAACATCAAAAGTATTGTACTTGACTACCTTTGAATAGTCGGTCGGCGTGGGAGCAAACTCCTGGTTGCCAATAGTTTTTCCGTTGATATAAAGTTTATAAAATCCAAGTCCGCTTATATAAATTGTGGCTTTCACCGCTTTTTGAGGTGCATCAAATTCTTTACGGAAATATCGTGCCGACAGCCGTGTGTCGCGCTGATCCACCACATCGCCTTTGAAACTTTTATCTAATCCTGTCCATTTTGCCAGCCAGTCCGAAGATTTCATCAATCCCACGCTCCACATGGCAGGTTTACTCCATTCGGAACTGCCGCAGTTAGTGGTTACTTTTACTTTCCAGTAACATTCGGTTCTGCTTGCAGGTTCTTTACCACCGTATAGAACGTTAACCGAAGCACTGGTCGTTACGGTTTGCGAATCCCACAGGTCGCCTTCATTCAGATTGAGTTTTTCAAGTGATGAAGCCACAAGAATACGATACGTTTTTTGAAGAATGCTGCGTTCATCTCCGCTTATTTCCCACGAAAGGCGGGGAGCCGGAAGATCGATTCCAAGCGGTGAGGTTAAAAGTTCGCAACGAAGATTCGTCACGTCGATTGTTGTTTGTTTCCCACATGATACAAACAGGCACAAAATGCAAATAATGAAACTTAAATTCTTCATAGCAAGATTTTTATTAAAGGTTTTTTTTTAAATGAAAAAAGTTTTTTTGTTTTTTATTTGACTGCAAAGTAATTCATTTCTTTCGGAAAAGAAAAATAAAAATGAGTTACGTGCATAAAAATAAATTCATATAAAAATCAAATAAAAAATGGTACTTTTGCAAAAATTAAATTTAAAGTCATGATTATAGCGAATCCTATATACGACACGGTGTTTAAATACATGATGAGCGACAGTAAAGTTGCCAGGACTTTTTTATCGGCAATCATTGGAGAAGAAATAGTAGAATTAGACTTTACTTCGACAGAATATACTCTAAAAACTGGTGTAGAAAAAAGTCAGATAGACAGAACATTGGAGCAAATAACAGTTTGTCGTTTTGATTTTGCAGCAAAAATTAAGACAGAAATTGGAGCATATAAAACGATAATCATTGAACTCCAGAAAGCCAAATTTGCCACTGATATTATGCGATTCAGGCGGTATTTGGGAACGATGTATCAAAGCGTCGAGAATACATCTG
>Ga0082212_10004841_pt2 | contig 15598 bp, 15 predicted proteins | sample TergutNt197P3_FD_71548 | JGI IMG/M metagenome (GOLD analysis project Ga0082212, IMG submission 71548) | Neocapritermes taracua P3 segment gut microbial communities from Petit-Saut dam, French Guiana - Nt197 P3 | ecosystem: Host-associated > Arthropoda: Insects > Digestive system > Gut ...
ATGGATAAACAGCTTTTTGATGACCTTGTGAACAGCATCAAGCAGGCTGGGAGCATAAGCAGGGGCGAAATGCCGCCTTCCCGGTATTTTGCGGTAGAAGAGCAGAATGTGAAGGCTATTCGTGAGAATTTACGCCTCTCACAAAATGAATTCGCCAACCTGATGCGTGTCAACGTGCGAACCTTGCAAAACTGGGAACAACAGCGCCGCCGTCCCACAGGTCCGGCAGCCGCCCTGTTGAAAATCGTGGCGAATGCGCCGGAAGCTGCTTTACAGGCCCTGCATGTGGATTGATGCTGACTTTACTTGGCACTCAAAAAAACTCCAGCGCGGGCACGGCGTCCAGCAGTCCTGCCTCATGCAGCCGGACGTAAAAGAGCTTGAGGCCCTCAAGCTCCTGCTCGCCCAGATGGTAGACCAGGCCCGCATAATACCGGATCAGTTCCTCGCGCGTTAAGGGGCAGCCGTGCTCGGTCAAATCCAGGATCGCGTCCATGTGGGACAGGCCCCAGTCACGCCCGGCCTGAAGCAGGGCCGCCGGATCGGCGGCGAACACCTTGCGCTCCACGGCCTCGCGGCTCACGAACCACAAGCCGAACACAAAGGGCAGGCCGGTCCAGGCGCGCCAGGCTTCGCCCAAATCCAGGCGTTGCGGATAGTCCGGATGTTCCCGCAGGCGCAGGGCCTCATCGCCTATGGCCAGAAAGGCCGCAGGCGGCTCGGGATCGCGGATGCGCGCGCTGACCAGGCCGTTTTCGAAGCGGACCCGCACTCCCTGCCGCGCCAGCAACAGCCTGAGCAGGGCGACCGAGGTATGGCTCTCCCCGCTTATGCAGATGCTTTGGCCGTCGAGCGCCTCAATGGGAACGCGCGAAAGCAGAAGCACGCTCATCACCGGGCCGTTCGATCCTATGGCCATGTCCGGGACGAGCAGATAGCGCTCCGGCCTGCGGGCGTATTCGATGCAGGAGCCGGAAGACAGGTGCAGTTCCCCCCGTTCCATCATGGTGTTGAGCAGCGCGGGCGGGCCGGAGACAATTTCAAAGTCGTGGGGGATGATGCCCGCTTCAAGGGGATGGTAAATGGGCAGTACGTTCAGGTAGCCTATGCGGCCTAAACGAGGCTGGGGGCGGGGCATACGACGACTCCATACATGGGCAACGCCCTGCTTTGCCGTGATACTTCGTCAGGCTTCGTTTTTCGCTCCGGTCATGTACCGAAGAGTACACTCCCGTCGCCAAAAACTTGCCTTCCTCGTCTGACGGCAAAGCAGGGCGTTGCTCCGGGTTTTGTCGGCTAATGTTTATCTCTGTCGCTCCGCTTATTGATGACATGATACCAGCACACGAACAATACCAGCGTGACGCCCATAAGAATATAGGCCTGGTTCTTCGTGTACAGCATGATCGAATAATAATTGGGAAAATCCATGTTCTCCTCCTCCGCTAGTGGGCTTCCTTATAATCCGGGTGCTCGTACAGAATCGGCATGTTCCAGGTGATGAAGCGGTACACGGTCACAATCATCGTCACCACGAAGATGGAAATGCATATTTCCCAGATGGAGGGGAAATAACGTTCCGCCGAGGGCAGCTGCCAGTTGTAGGCGACAAGGCACACGTTGAAGCGGTTGAGCACGATGCCGAGCACCGCGATGACCGCGCCGACCCGCATGGCCTTCACGCTCTTCGCGCGCGCTCCGTAGGCGTAGATGAGCGCGGGCAGGGCGATGCCGCCCAGGATTTCCACCAGGAACAGCTTGCCGTAGCCGGTGGACAGGTAGGCCCATTCGTTGTCCATGGCTATGTCCATAACGCGGATCATGAAGAGGCCGAGCAGTATCCAGGACGCGGCCTTGCCGAAGGACAGCACGACATCATCGGCTTCCCGAAGGTGCGTCTCGTCCATCTTGTGATGCAGGCCGGCATGCGCGAACATGCCCTCGAAGATGACCATGGATGGGCCGGCCACCATGGAGGATATGAAGAAGAAAACCGGGAGAAAGGGCGAATACCACAAGGGATGCAGCTTGCCGGGGGCGATGAGGAAGAGCGCGCCCAGCGAGGACTGGTGCATGGTGGAAAGACAGACGCCGAGGATGGTCAGCGGCAGCGTCCAATGTATGATCACCTTGCGGATGGCCAGCCAGGGAATCTTTTTCAGGTACTTGTTCAGGGGGGGAATGGGCTGGTCGTTCAGCCATTCCATGGCCGCCGGAGAGAACTCCACGAACAGCACCGTCACGTAACAGGCCACGCACAGGCCGACTTCATAGAGCACCGAGGTGGTGCCCGGCGACCAGAAGATGGGATAGGGCAGGCGGTACCAATGCCCAAGGTCGTACAAAAGCGCCACGACCACGAAGAAGTAGCCGAGGAAGGCCGTGAGAATGGCTGGCCGCACGGCCGAGTGGAAGCGTTTCATGCCGAAAATGTAGCACGCCGAGGAGGTGAAATAGCCGCCCGCGGCGAGGCACACGCCGCACAGCAGGTCAAAGGCTATCCACATGCCCCAGGGGAAGTTGTCGTCCAGGTTGGCGACCGATCCGATGCCCTGCGTGAAGCGGACAACGGTGATGATCAGCCCCACGCCGAGAATGACGGCGGTGAGGATATTGCCAGGGGTAACCCATTGGAATTTTACTGGTTCATGCTGGTGGTGCATTTAGGCATCCTCCCCTTCGCTTTTCTTGGCGCCTTTAGGAGCCCGCTTGGGCGCAGCCGCAGTGGTTTCGGCCGCTGCGGCGACCGCCGCGGCTTCGGCCGCCGCCACCTTTTTGGCGGCCTCGGCTTCTATCCTGGCGAGCTTTTCCGAGTTCGCGGCCTCGGCTGCGGCTATTTTCCGGTCAGCCGCTTCCATGGCCTCGGCCCGCGCTTTTGCTTCGGCCTCGTGGATTTCTTCCCTGGCCACAGCCTCACGGCGCTTGGAGATCATGTAGGCGCCGCCGAGCAGCACCGGCCAGATGCCGATAACCATGGGCACCGCGCCGAGAGCGCCGGCGGTGAGTTCCGCGTAAGGACGGTTGATGACGCTCTCGTCAAGCCCGACCTGGGAGAAGGGCGCGCCGGAGATATAGAACCAGTTGGTGCCGCCGGCTTCAAGCTCGCCGTATACATGGTCCTTATAGACATTCGGATGCGTGGCGATGCGCTTCTTGGCCAGCTTGAGCACATCCGCGCGCCTGCCGAAGGTCAGGGCATCCATGGGGCAGGCTTCCACGCAGCCGGGCAGCTTGCCTTCCTTGAGGCGCGGCAGGCACAGGGTGCACTTTTGCACGTACGCCCAGGTCTCCGAGTACTGGAAACCCGGAATATTGAAGGGACAGGCGATCATGCAATAGCGGCAGCCCACGCACAGATCCTTGTCATAGGTCACCGCGCCGGAGGGATCCTTCTGGAAGGCCTTGACAAAGCAGGCCGCGCCGCAGGCGGGATCCAGGCAATGGTTGCACTGCGTTTTGCAGAAGACCTCCTTGCCGTTCACCTTGTACTTGTTCACCACGGTCCAGACGTCCGCCGACGTGCGGCGCTTTTTGTCCAGCACGGAGAGGTCGTCGAAAGGCCGTCTGGGCCGGGGCAGGCTGTTGACCTTCTGGCAGCCCGTTTCGCACTTGCGGCAGCCGATGCAGCGCGTGGTGTCGTGCAGCACGGAGAAGCTGTCGGGATAGGTGGAAAACTTGCCGCCGCCGCTCGCGGCTTCTGCTTCAGAGAGCGTGCCGGTCGCCGTGGCGGCAAGGCCCGCACTTCCCATAAGAGTAAGGAATTTTCTGCGGTTCATATGCTCCCCCCGCCTATTTCTTCTTGGGTTGCTCGTGGCAACCGGTACAGTCAGTCTTGGCCACAGGCTCCACCTGCATCCGCTCGTGGCAGCCCATGCATTGGAGATGATAGGCGGCTTTGAGCGCGGGACGGCCGGAAGACTTCATATCAATGGTCTTGCTGTGGCAACTCCCGCACTTGGGCGGATTCATGGACGGGGGGCTGTTGTGGTGGCAGCCGGCGCACAGCGTGGCCGGATCGGTATGGAAGGCGGAAGCGAGCCTGTCGCCTTCCAGCAGGCCCATGATATACGCGTCCACATGGCTCTTGTGGTTGAATTCCGTCGCTTCGTACTGATCCTTCAAGCCGCTGATCGTGACCACATCGGGAATCTTGTCCAGCTGCGGGTTGCCGGCGTAGCCCCTGGCCTTCCTGGCGGCTTCGCCGAGCTTTTTCTTCTCTGCCAGGGGCAGCTTGCCCGCGATGCCCGCGCTGAAGGTTTTCGCATCCAGATCGGCAGCGCCGCTATGGCAGGCATTGCAATAGTCCTTGCCGCGGGCGGGCTGTATAAAGCCGTGGCAGCCCGCGCATTCCGGGGCCTTCAGGCGTTCGGTGTGGCAGCCCACGCAGGAACGCGTCGTGTTTGCCGTCGTGTGCATGGCCCGGTCAAGATGCACGCCGTACGCGGCTTGCGAACCCTCGACAGTATGGCAGGTTCCGCAGTCGCCGATGCGCGCATGGTGGCAGCCGCGGCAGCCGGGAACCTTGCCCTCGTGGGCCTTGTGATCAAAAAAGGTGGGCTTCATGGCGGCGGCTGGGGTCGCGCCCTTGCTGGAAACAGGGAACATCAGCGTGGCATCGGGCTGCCCGCGCATCAGGCGGGGAATGCCCTTGGTCTTTGCCTGGGCGGCCAAGGCTTCGGGAGCATGGCAGCCCGAGCAGCTCACCGGCGCGGTCTTTGCCTGCGACGCGACCTTCTGATGGCAGCCGATACAGGAAATATGCCCCACCTCGCTGTACCAGGGACGGATGCCATGGCCGGAGGCGTGGCAGACGCGGCAGGAGTCTTCCTTGCCGGACGCGGCGTTATGATGGCAGACCGCGCAGTTCTTGCCGCCGCCCTCCGCCTTGACCAGGGGAGAGCGCACGTGCTTGTCGTGCATGGTCGCCCCGTAGGCAAAGGGTTGCCGGGTGGAGACATAGCGGGCGCTCGCTTCATGGCAGCCCTTGCAGTCCCCCTCCCTGGGGCCGGTCGCGCCGGCCTTGCCCAAGGCCGTGTGGCAGGAAATGCATTTTTCGTGGTACAACGACTTCAAGCTGTTGGCGTCCTTGTCCTCAAGGCGCATGAACTTGGTCGACATGACTTCCCTGCCTTTTTTGTCCTTGGCGGGCAGGTGGCATGTCGAACAATCCTTGCCTTGGCGGGCCAGGGCCGTGGTGTGACGATCATGCTGGAAAACGGGCCTGGTGTTTTCCAGCGCGCGGAAACGGGCGATGGCGTCGATAAACACAACGTCAGCCGCCCGCACAAGTCCGGGCCCGCCGCTCTTCTCGGCCGCCCGGGCAACGCCCATAGCGCCAAATATCACCACAGCAACCGCTGCCAACACTCCAGCCTTACGCAGTAGTGTTTTCCCATACCTCATTGCGGCAATCCTTCCATTGGAGAACAGACAGAATAAAACGCCCCAGACGCCGGCCCGCGCAACGCGGCCCATCCTCCCGCAAGGGGAGACGGAACCCGACGGCGCAGGATTATGCAAGCAGTATCCTATGCTGAACACTGCGTCAAGGGGGAATCCGCATCTAAAACGGATGCTTCGTGTTACAGACGCGTAACGCGCAGTTCTATGTCGGGATCAAGTTGCAGTTCCAGGGCGCACTCCACCTTGTCCACCCGCACGGAACCCGGCTTGCCGCCCTTGACGGGCCGCACGTGCCGCGCCTGCGCGCACAGCACGCCCGCCCTGGCGCTGCCGCGCCGCCAGCTCTTCACCAAAGCCAGATTCGCGGCCTCATGCAGGCTGCGTTGGGGAAGCTCCCGCCCCTGTTCGCGCCGGACGAGCACATGCGCGCCCGGCCCGCCTTCGACATGCATCCAGAGGTCGTACGGGCCGGCCAGGCGCAGCAGGGCCCAGTTTCCCCTGGCGTCGCGGCCGCGCAGGATCACGATGCCGTCGCTGCTCGCAAAGGCCTGGACGTTCGCGGGCAGGCCGGAAGGCGTGCGCGGATCCCGCGCTCCGCGATCCAGGGCGGCAGGATCGCCGAAGATCCGCGCTGTCCCGGCCAGGCGCGCGGCCTCAAGCGCATCCGTAAACACGCGTTCTTCGCGCCCCTCGCGCAGGGCGTCCGGCAGGGGCCAGGCGACAATCTCAAGAGCCGCGTCCCGGCCGTAGACAAAAAGGTCGCCGCCCCCCACGGCAAGATCCGCCAGCAGGGCCTGCTGTTCAAGCGCTTCCAGCAGCGGCAGCGTACGGCGCAATTCGGGCGTGAGCGCCGGCCACCCGCGCCCATCCTCCAGCGCGCGCGGCAATTCCTCCGGGGAGGGCCAGCGGACGGGGCTGTCCACGATCGGATCCTCCCGGCTTTCCAGGCGCGGACCCGAACGCAGATCCAGGCAAAGCCAGCAGGGCCGCGCGCCGTCTTCGGGCGCGGCGCTGAACAGGATATCCAGGCGGCGTTGCGGCCAATGCGCGACACAGCTCCGCACGCGCCTGCCCTGCACGCGTCCGCGCAAGAGCATAATCCGGCCCGAAGGCGTGGGAGGCGCTGCGGGGCGCTCCCGCGCGTCGCACAGGAAGGCATCCCGGCGGCCATATTTCATAAGGAGGTGCAGCTTGCGGCGCTGCGCATAAAAACTCAGGCAGAGGGCATCCGGCGCCGGGGCCAGGATCGTTTCCAGGCGCGCCCCATCCAGGCGGGGAAGCAGCGCCTCGCATACGCGGCGGAAGAGGTGGGCGTCCAAGGGAGGGGGGCGCTAGTCGTTGCGCAGGTGTTCGTCTTCTTCCTGTTTGCTCTTGCAGTTGATGCACAGCTTGGTTACCGGGCGGGCCTTGAGGCGGGGCACGCCTATCTCCTCGCCGCAATCGTCGCAGATGCCGTAGCTTCCGTCATCTATGCGCTGCAAGGCCGCCTGGATTTTGCGTATCAGCCTGCGTTCGCGGTCGCGGATGCGCAGGGTGAAGGAGCGATCCGACTCGGCTGTGGCGCGGTCGGCCGGGTCCGCAAACACTTCGTTGCTGTCGGTAAGTTCCTCAAGCGTGCTGTCGCCCTTCTGCTGCGCCTCTTCAAGCATTGAAGAAAGGAGCTTGCGGAAATACTCAAGATCCTGGTGTTCCACGGTGTCCTCCTTGGCCTGCATGGCGAGATCGTCCATACATGAAAAGGGGTCATTAGTACATCTGTCCGCGAAAGTAAAGTGCCGGACGATGCCGGCAACGGCTCAGGCGGGGGCGTGCGCCTTACTCGCGGCCGCCGCCGGCGGCATCGGCCAACACTTTGTAACAGGTCTTGTTTTGCGCCTCCAACAATTCAAAATGGCTCTTTCGGTAGTTGATCACCCCGTCCGCTTTCAGCCGTGACATCTCCGCCGACAACGCGCTGCGCTCGACGGAGAGGTAATCGGCGAGTTCCTGCCTGTCAAAGGGAATCGCAAAGCTGTTGCTGTTGTGGAGTTTTGCCTGTTCGGACAGGTAGGAAAGCAGTTTATCGCGGGTCGTGCGTTTGGTGATATGCTCCATCTTGCCGACGAGCATCATGTTCTTGCGGGCAAATACGCCTATCATATTGCGGATGAGCAGCGTGTGGAAAACGCAGGCCGAGGTGCAGGCGGTAATAATCCGCTGGAAGTCGACAAACATGACCTCCGTATCAGCCGCTGCCCGTATGGTGACGGGCAGCATGCCCATGCCGCCGCAGACCACAGCTTCGGCGAACATCTCGCCGTCCGCAATCTCGGCTATGATGTTGCTGTTGCCCCAGGCGTCGTCCTTGACAACGTGAACCCTGCCGCCCACGACAATGCCGATCTCGCGAACGAAGTCGCCCGCATGGTGCGCGATTTCACCCTTTTTGTACGCCCTGAACGCACAACCCAAACATTTTACGAGCGTGCCGAGTTCTTCTTCCGAAATGCCTTGAAAAAGCTGGGACCTCATCAAGGCTGCATACTTTTTTCTTACATGCATATTTTTCGTTGTAAATCCAACTGATCTGTGATCCTCGCTATGGCATTTTATGGAAAAAAGTCAAGGAGGACAGTATGGACAAGATGTTCTGCATGCAATGCGAGCAGACGGCGGGCGGCAAAGCCTGCACCAACGCCGGAGTCTGCGGCAAAACCGCCAACACGGCCCGGCTTCAGGACGAGTTGACGGGCGCGCTTATCACCGCCGCGAAAACAGGCGCGGCAATTGAGGACAGGCTGCTGTTGGAATCCTTGTTCGCCACGCTGACCAATGTCAACTTTGACGACGCGGCGTTGGAAAAACTGATCGCGCGAGTCGGACAGCCTAGCTACGATATGTACAAGATACGCGACGCCGACGAGGATACGCGCAGTTTGAAAACCCTGCTCCTGCTCGGCGTGCGCGGCGTGGCGGCCTATGCCTACCATTCCCTTGAGCTCGGCCGTGATGTCGCGGAAATTACGGCGTTTATCCGCAAGGCGTTGTCGGCAACCGGCGAGGACGGTTACGGGCTGAATGAACTTCTGCCGCTTGTGATGGAATGCGGCAAGGCGAACCTGGCCGCGCTTGAACTGCTTGACAAGGCGAATACCGAAACTTTCGGCAATCCCGCGCCGACGGCCGTCAGCCGCACTGTCGAGCCGGGCGCGTTCATTGTCGTCAGCGGCCACGACCTGCGCGATTTGCAACTCCTGCTCGAACAGACCGAGGGCAAGGGCGTTAACGTCTATACCCACGGCGAAATGCTGCCCGCTCACGCCTATCCCGCATTAAAAAAATACGCCCATCTGAAAGGCAACTTCGGCACGGCGTGGCAGAATCAGCAGAAAGAGTTCGACATGGTTCCCGCCGCGTTTCTGTTCACCACAAACTGCCTTATGCCGCCGAAGGCAAGCTATGCCGACCGCGTGTTCACGACCGCAGCGACAGGGTATCCGGGGCTTGTCCACATCGGACCTGATAAAAACTTCACGCCCGTCATCAACAAGGCGCTGGCCCTCGGCGGCTGCAAGGAAGCTCAAGGCGGCGGCGTCTTCACGACAGGTTTCGGACACAGCGCCGTGCTGTCGGTTGCCGATACGGTCATCGCTGCGGTGAAATCCGGCGCGATCAAGCATTTCTTCCTTGTCGGCGGTTGCGACGGCGCACGTCCCGGACGCGCGTATTTCACGGATTTCGTGAAGCAAACCCCGGCCGATACCGTCATCCTGACGCTCGCCTGCGGGAAGTTTCGTTTCAACGACCTCGAACTCGGCGCCATAGGCGGACTTCCGCGCCTTTTGGACATGGGGCAGTGCAACGACGCGTACAGCGCGGTCAAGGTCGCCCTCGCGCTTGCGGAAGCGTTCGGCTGCGGCGTGAACGATCTGCCTCTGACGCTCGTGGTGTCGTGGTATGAGCAGAAGGCGGTCAGCATCCTGCTGTCGCTCCTGTACCTCGGCATACGGAACATCCGCCTGGGTCCGTCGCTCCCCGCGTTCATCTCGCCGAACGTGCTGAAGCACCTTGCAGCCAACTTCGACATACGGCCCATCAGCACAGCCGATGCGGATTTGAAGGAAATTCTGAAGAAATAACGCAAAAGAGGATCGCCTGTGACGGGAAAAGCGGCATCACGGCAACGCTGTCCGCTGCTTTTCCCTTTGCAGCCTCTCCCGCGCCAAAGCCCGCAAATCTTCGCGCACCGCCTCCCAGGAGCGTTCTCCCCAGACGCAGGCCGTTTCCCTGGCGGGCTGGACGGCAAGCTCACGCGCATGTTGCCCCAGGCCGACCCGCACCTGGACGGCCCCCTGGTGGCGCACGGCCTTTGGCGAAAACGACGCCATGAAGCTTGCGGCATCCCGCAGCACCTCCTCCGGCCAGGGCCGATCGCCAAACTGCCTGCCCACGGCCAGGGGGCCGGGAAAGGCCGCGAGCTTGAACAGCGCGTCGCCGGGAAAGGCGTTGCGCATCAGGCGCTCATTGTCGCTTTGCTGGCGGCCCACGCACAGCCAATACGGACCCTCCCCCGCGTTCGACCAAAACTGCCGCCCGCTGTCCGCAAGGCGGAACTCCGCCGCTGCGGGGCTTGGGGCATGCACGAGCACAGGCCAGTACCGGCGCACGTTTTCCCGTTCCGTCAGCTTGCAGCCGCCTGCCGACTGGGGGATTTCCGGCAGGGCGAAGCGTTCCGCCAGGGCGAGCTGATCCTTGCGGCCCCGGCCCCAGATGCCGCACAGCTTTTCGCGGTCAATCAGGCCGCAAAGCTCGGCAGCGCTTTCCGGCAGCAACCTGGCGGAAAGCGGCCGCACGAGCAGATCCTTCACCCCGGCATCGCGCAGGATAACGTGCAGGGCGTCGCGGCGCTGCGACATGGGCCGCTGGCCCAGCACCTCGCCGGAAATGATGCAGCGCGCCCCGTAGCCTTCCATGCGCGCCTTCGCTTCGCGCAGCATGAGGATCTTGCAGTCCACGCAGGGATTCAGCGCCTTGCCGAAACCATGAACCGGCCCTTGCGCCAAAAGGCGGGCCATGCCGTCCCCGACATCCACCGCATCAATGTCCAGGCCGAAGCGTTCCTGCCAATAAGGAAGCTGCCGGGCCTTGCCGAAAAAAGGCGACACGAAATGCAGGCATCGTATCTTCAGGCCCTGTTCCTCAATGAGGCGTATGGCAAGAATGCTGTCCAAACCGCCTGAAAACAGGGCCACTGCGTCATAGCTGTTCATACCGGGGACGCTCTCTCCTTTGAAATGCGGGTAGTCCCTCATATATGGCCGCAACCCGCGCAAGGCAAGCAAAAAACCGGCCGCCAACTTCACGATTGCGGGCGAAAAAACTTGATGGTATACCCCTACGGAGCTGTATCGTACGGGGAAATCATGATCCAGGCCGCCGCTCTTGTACTGTCCATCAGCCTTCTTGCGCCCTGCTGCGCAACGGCGGCGCAGACCCCCGCCCCCACACTGGACGCGCCCCGCCTTGACGGTCTGCACGTCCGCCCCGCTGACAGCCCCAAGCCGGAATTACTCGCCCCGCTGACGGAATTTCAGGATATCCAGCCCACCGGGCAAAACTTCAAGGACGCATCCATCGTCAAACCGGGCGATGTGCTTGACATAGATGTGCACTATCCTGTTTTCGGCAAGGTGCTCATCGATCAGGATATCGCGCTCTGGGCGCAGCGCGTGGTGGAAACCTTCACCAAGGGCCTGGGCGAGGATCAGGCAAACCCGCGCCAGGCGCGCAACGAACTCAGGGCCAGCTACACCGTCAGCTACGCCTCGCCCCGCAGTCTCTCCGTGACCTATGAAATATGGACCTATACGGGCGGCATCCACGGCAACAACGACATCATCACCCTGTCCTACGATGCGGAGAGCGGGCAACGGCTGCTGTTTGAAGATCTGGTCGCGTCCGCGGATACCGCCCTGGAACGTCTGGCCGCTTATTGCTCAAAAGCCCTCAGCAGCACCCTGGGCGAGCACCTGGATGAAGCCATGCTCAAAAGCGGCACCGCGCCGGAACTGGACAACTATTCCAGCTTCAGCTTGTTTCCCGCCGGTCTGCGCGTCCATTTTCAGCCCTACCAGGTAGCGCCGTTCGTCGCGGGCGCGCAGCGGGTGGACGTGCCCTTGGAGGTCCTGCAGGACGCCGGCCCGCACCTGGAACTGTGGGGCAGGCAACGCCGCTGAGGGCTCGGCCTTTCATGCATCCGCGATCAGGCGCAACGCGCCGCGTTCCAGCACCGCCCCTTCCGTGGACAAGACCGCGCACTCGCCGGGAATGCGCTTGCCGCAGTCGCGTAGCGCCCCGCCCACGGCCTGTTCGAGCCCGCCGCAGCAGGGCACGCTCATGCGCGCCACCATGACGGAACGAATGGCATGCAGCCGGAATATTTCCGCCAGTTTTTCGCGGTAGTCCGTTGCATCCAACTTGGGACAGGCGATCAGCGTCACCCGGCCGCGCATGAATTCCGCGTGGAAATTGCCGTGGGCATAGGCCGCGCAGTCAGCGGCAATCAGCAGTTCCGCCCCGGCAAAAAACGCCGCGTTCACGGGCGCAAGCGTGATCTGCACGGGCCATTGCCTGAGTTCGCTCGACAACACCGGCGGCGCGCCCGCGGAGACGGCGAACTCCTCCCGGCTCAACAGGCGGGTGTGGCTGCCCGGGCATCCGCACGGCAGCGGGGCCTGCCTGCCGCGCGCGGCCTGCACGGCCGCCTCGTCAAAGGGCAGGGCCTCCCGCTCCTCAAAGCTGATCGCATCCGCGGGACAGGCGGGCAGGCAGGCTCCCAGGCCGTCGCAATAGTCGTCGCGCAACAGCGCGGCCTTGCCCTGCCGCATGACTATGGCCCCCTCGTGGCAGGCATCCACGCAGGCGCCGCAGCCGTCGCATTTCTCTTCATCTATCCTGATAATTTTTCTTAGCATGACACTCCTACAATCTCTCCCGATCCAGCACGCGGCAATTCACGGCTTCGGCAAGGTGTTCTATCCGGATGCTTCCTGCGTCTTCCATATCCGCGATCGTGCGCGCCAGGCGCAGGATGCGGACATACGCGCGCGCGGAAAGGGCCAGGCTTGCCACGGCCTGTTCCATGAACGCCCGTTCGTTCCGGCCCAGGGCGCAGTGTTCCTCAAGCAGGCCGCCCGCAAGGTCCGCATTGCCTCGGCAATGCGGCATGCCCGCGTAGCGCCGCGTCTGAACGGCGCGGGCCGCGAGCACCCGCTCGCGCATGGCGGCGGAGGTGACCTCCGAAGCCGGCGCCGACAAATCCTTCCAGGGCACGGCAGGCACCTCCACATGCAGATCAATGCGATCGAGCAGCGGCCCGGAGAGGCGCGCGCGGTATCGCTCTACCTCCGCGCCGGAGCAGGTGCACCGGCGGCGTTCATCCGTACGGTAGCCGCAGGGGCAGGGGTTCATGGCCGCCACCAGCATGCAGGACGCCGGAAAGCTCACGCTCTGCGCGGCCCGGGTGATATTGACCACCCCGTCTTCCAAGGGCTGGCGCAGCACTTCCAGCGCCGCGCGTCCGTATTCGGGCAGTTCATCCAGGAAAAGCACGCCGCGATGCGCCAGAGAAACCTCGCCGGGACGGGGAAGGCCGCCCCCGCCCACCAGGCCGACTTCGGAAACCGTGTGGTGCGGCGCGCGAAAAGGACGTATCGCCACCAGCCCCTGCCCGGCGGACAAATTCCCGGACACGCTGTAAATCTTGGTGACTTCCAGCGCCTCTTCAAAGGACAGCGGCGGCAATATGCCGGGCAGGCGCTGGGCAAGCATGGTCTTGCCCGAACCCGGCGGCCCTATGAAGAGCAGATTATGCCCCCCTGCCGCCGCGATCTCCAGGGCGCGCTTGGCATGTTCCTGTCCCTTGACGTCGGCGTAATCCAGATGATGGGTTGCCGCCGCAAGGCCGGCCATGCCCGTCGCGGGCACGGGGGCAAGCTCCGCCGCGCCGAGCACAAAGGCCACACAAGCGGCAAGCGTCTGCACGGCATATACGGACAGGCCGTCCACCACGGCCGCTTCGGCCGCGTTATCCGGGCTGACCAGCATGCCGCGAACGCCCTGCTCCCGCGCGAGCAGCGCCAGGGGCAGGATGCCGGGCACGGACTTGATTTCGCCGCCCAAGGAAAGCTCGCCCGCCAAAAACCATCCTGCCATCCGCTCAGGCGGCACGAGTCCGCTGGCTGCCAACAGCCCGAGAGCCATGGGCAAATCGTAGGCAGTGCCCGTCTTGCGGCGGTCCGCCGGGGCCAGGTTCACCGTGATGCGCGCGGCGGGCAGCTTGAAATTCGAGGCGCGCAACGCGGCGAACACGCGTTCCTTGGCCTCGCGCACAGCGCCCTCGGCAAGTCCTACCATGGTGAAGGCGGGCAAACCCTGACGGGTGAAATCCACCTCCAGATCCACCCGGAAGGCGTCCACCCCGTGCAGCGCGCCGCATGCCAATTGAGCTATCATGATGCCCCCCGGCGGGCTACAAGGCCTCTCATGATTGACCTTGTTTCAACAATATTATTCACAGGAAACACGCGGAGGCAAGCCTTTTGACCTACCATCGCTTTGGCGGCTTTTGCGAAGTGTGAAAGAAACGCAGTATCTCTACAACGCCGCCCCGCACACGATATGGCAAAAGATATGGAAACTCGGCGATGACAAGTTCTCGCGTGCCTGACACGCGACCGGGACGACCAGATTCCGGAAATTGTTCAAGGGTTTCTGTGCGCGATTTTACAACAGCCGCAATGCGCTTGGCTGCTGCTTCATTTTCTTCTACAACTCGCTGGAGTTCCGCCTCAAGCATTTCCTGCGCTTTAGGCAACCATCGGATCATTTCATCCACCGATCCCAAAATGCCTGCATTGCAGCATCTGGAACAAAATTGCCTGCATCGGCTTCTTCCAAGCCTTTCCGAATTTCCGCAACTTGCCATGCTTCGCGGGCAATGTATTCTTCCATCGCTTGATTGATGAGGAAACTCCTCGTCCTTCCGGTAGCTTCGGCCATAGCGTTGAACTGTCCAAGCAGTTCAGGGCTGGTACGGATAGAAACTTGCGTTGTCATACATCCCCCTTCGGGATGCAATATATCCCATTGGGATACAAAAGTCTCGAAAAATTTTACAGTGAAAAAATGGCTTCTACTCGACAGGCTTGCCGAAACGATCCCAACGGATGTTGCCGAGGCCCTCCGAAGACCAGTAAATGCGCCAGGCCTTTCCATGCAGGTCGGGACGATCCACGAAGCCCCAGAAGCGGGAATCCTGCGAGTCGTCGCGGTTGTCGCCCATGACGAAATACCGGCCCTGCGGCACGGTGACGGGACCGTAGTTGTCTCGCACGGGCAGCATGAGCGTGGGCTGGGAATGCTTGATATAGCCTTCGCGCACGGGCTGCCCGTTGCGGATGAGCTGCTTGTTGCGGATTTCGATGACGTCGCCGGGCACGCCGATAATGCGCTTGATATAGTCAATGTCGCGGTTGTTGGGGTATTTGAAGACAATAATGTCGCCGCGTTCCGGATCAATGCCCTGCACGGCGTAGCTGTCGCTGAAGGGCCACTTGAGTCCGTAGAGGAATTTGTTGACCAGAAGGTGATCGCCTATCTGCAGGGTTTCAAGCATGGAACCGGAGGGAATTTTGAAAGCCTGGACAATGAAGGTGCGAATGACAAACGCCAGTACCAGCGCCACCAGCAAGGCTTCCGCGTATTCGCGGAAGACGGATTTTTTTTTGGGCGGAACCGGCGGGCGTTCCTGTTCGATGATGTCCGGCATGGCTGTCCTTGGAATATCTGAAAAAAAATGATCGGGAAACTCCCCCGTAAAAACTCCGCAAGCGCCATATGTATATTTTGACGGCGCTTTTGGCAAGCATGGGCGGAACGTCCGCAATATGCAAAATGGGCGAACGGGGTTGTCAAGCCGCAAGAAATGCGCTACACCTCTGTGGCATTCTATTCCCACATGCGTTCAGCGGGATGGCGCCGGACTGGCCGGTGCATTGCGCCGGAAATTTCCGGAGGAGCATCCTGCTGTAAATCGGCTGATAATCATAAACACCGTTTGGAGGTAAGGCAATGGCGAAACACGCAACTCCCAAACTGGACCAGCTTGAGTCCGGGCCGTGGCCCAGCTTCGTGTCCGACGTCAAGCAAGAGGCCG
>Ga0082212_10006563_pt1 | contig 15598 bp, 4 predicted proteins | sample TergutNt197P3_FD_71548 | JGI IMG/M metagenome (GOLD analysis project Ga0082212, IMG submission 71548) | Neocapritermes taracua P3 segment gut microbial communities from Petit-Saut dam, French Guiana - Nt197 P3 | ecosystem: Host-associated > Arthropoda: Insects > Digestive system > Gut ...
AGGGTGCCGCCTTGGAGGTCGATGGTGCCGCTGAAGTGGCCGCCGAGGCGGAGCGCGCCGGTGCCGGTCTTGACGAGGGTGCCGTCGCCGCGCAGGCTGTCGATTTGCACCGCGCCGTCCACGGTGAGGGTGGCGCCGCTGCGCACGGTGAAGGCGCCGACGCGGCCGGCGGGGATGCCCCATTTGTTGCCGAGGTAGGCCTCGATGACGCGGGCCTCGCCGTCGGAGACGGTGCTGGTGAAGAAGAGGGCCTCGGCGTAGCGCTGGCCGCCGGCGTTATGCCAACTGTTAAGTTCGCCGATGACGTTGATGTTGTGCGCGGGCGAGAGGGTGATGTTCAGTATCTGGTAGCCGCCGCTTAGCCCTGTGCTGAGGCCGTCCACCGCCGTGCCGTCCATGCGGACAGGGTAGGTGGCGTCGGCCCAGATGGGGTCGGAGGCGACAGGCGGGGTCTCGTCCGTCTCGATGCCGCCGCGCATGAAGGTGGTGTCGATGGGGTTGGCTCCGGTCATGCCGAGGATGTGGCCGCCGCCCTGCTGGCTGCCGAACACCATGATGACGCGCGTGCAGTTGAGGGTGTTGTTGAACTTCATGCGGCGGTACTCGTGGAACTCGGGCGGGTCGGCGAAGTTGCCGAAGGACATGACGGGCAGGCCGTTGCAGGCGTCCTCGAGGAGGTAGGGGCGGTCGTAATTCTGCGCGCCCTCGTAGTTATCGACCTCGGCGTAGCGGCCGTTGACGCGCTTGTCGTACCAGCGGCTGATGATGTCCTTGTCGGGATCGACGGCGTCGCCGTTGCGGTGGTGGTCGAGGGAGGTGGCGTCGGCGGCGTCGAGCCAGAGGGCGGCGGCCTCGCAGGGGGCGGTGCTGGTGAGGTCGAGCGCGACGGTGCCGTCCTCGATGACGAAGTCGCCGTCGAAGGCGGCCGCGCCGGTGAAGGTGAGCGCGGTGTCGCCGCGCTTGATGATGATGCCGTTGCCGAGGGCGCTGCCGAGCGTGGCGCAGCCGGTGAGGGTGAGCGTGATGTTCTCGTTGCCGAGGGAGATGTAGGGGATCTCGGCGGTGTCGGGGACGTCGAGGCGGATGTTGCCGTTGATCGAGAAGCGCACCGTCGGCGTCATGTTGGAGACGCACAGTGTGCCGGCGCCGGTGACGTTGAGCGCTTCCATCGAGAGGCTGGCGAGCGTGAGCGTCTGCCCGGCGGGGATGTCCACCGTGCCCGACGTGCCGCTGAGGTCGTGGACGTAGGCCTCTTCGACCACGGCGTTGAAACTCAGCGTGGCGCCGCTCGTGATGACGACGGGGTTCGTGTAAGCGCCGATGGTGGGCGCGTAAACGTTGAGGCGGCCGCCGCTGAGCTGGATGTCGCCCTCGAAGGTGTTGGTTTCGCGCAGGTGCACGGTGGAGCCGCTGTCCTTGATGAGCGAGCCAGCGCCGGAGATGATGCCGTCGAAGTAGCACGTGCCGCGCCCCGTGAACCGCGCCGCGCTCGCCACGCCCTCGAGGCTCACGTCGTGCGCGAGGGTCAGCGTGATGCCGTTGCCCCAGTCGCCGTTGACGCTCTCGGTCGGGTCGAAGATGATGCGCGCGCCCTCGCCGCGCACCGCGATGGGGTACGGGCCGCCGAGCGCGTTCTCGCTGATGATGCGCACGTTGTAGTTCGTGAGCGCGAGCGGCCCCGTGCCGAGGATGCCGTCCGTGCCGATGAGGATGTCCGCGCGCGGCAGGATTTCCCAGTCGCACGTCGGCAAGCGGTAGAGCGCGACCTTGTTGCCGAACAGCACGCCGTTCGCCGCGTCCGCGTCGGCGTTGAACACCGCGTGCGACGGTATCGTGCCGATCAGGGTCTGGCTGCCGATGAGCAGCCGCCCGTCGCCGCCCGTGACCGTGAGTTTCGGGACGGAGGCCGCGGCGGAATTGGTCTGCACCCCGCGCAGGAGCGTCGGCGTGTAGTCGGTCGGCATCGCCGACGCGTCCAGCGTCACGTCGCCCGTCAGGAGAATCAGCGGCGCGATGCACGTCTGCACATCCGTGCGCAGCACTGAGCCGTCGCCGGGGTCGATGAACGCCACCGCGCTCGCGAACGAAGAGAAATCGCCGTTCGTCGGGTCGTACATGATGCCGTACGGCGTCCCCTTCTGCGGCCCCACGCCGCCCGTGCCCTGCGCCACTCGGATGTCGATGTCGTGCCAGCCCTCGCGCAACGGCACGTCGCGCACCACGATGAAATCATTCCACCCGCCGTTGTTGAGGATCACCACGTTGTCAATCGCCAGATAACCCTGGTCATCGAAATCCTTCACGAAACTGTAAAGCCCGTCCTGCGGCGCGTACCACCGCCCGCGATAGATGTACTGCGTGTTGTACGGGTACGCCTGCTCATCCGTGATCGGCGCCATCCGCAAATCCAGCGTCACCATCGTGTTCGTCCCGAACGTGCCGAGGTTGATGTTGCCATTCGGCGACGCGCTCTCCTGCACACCCGCCACGCCCGGGACGACCTTCACCGTGCCGCCCGCCCAGTTGAACCTCGCCGTGCCAAGCTCGCGCCCGCTACGCACCTCCATCACGCCGTCCCAGAGCGTCACCCCGTCCGTGCAGACCAGCCCGCCCTCAAGGAACAGCGCCCCCGCGCCCGTTTTCGCGAACGCCCCCGACGACTGCACCGACACGTTGAACTCCGCCCGCCCGGCCGCCACATCCGCCACCGCGTTGCCCGAGAGGTACACCGTCCCGCCGTCGAACAGCCACCCCGCCGCGTTCCCCGCCACCGTGTTGAACGACAGCCCCGTCAGCGACAGTCCCGGCACGTCATTCGTCACCTGCACCGAGCCGCCCGGCGCCTCGAACCCCGCCAGGCCGCCATCCATCGCGACAACGCCATCCGCCCAATTCGCGTCATCGCTCCACAGCCCGCCCAGCGCACTCGTCCACACGCCATCCTCCGCGACAACCGCCGAAGCGGCGAGGCATACCGCCCCAACTAAACCACGTATCACCTGTTTCATAACCTGACTCCTTCTGTGAGTGTCCATTACATCAGAATATACACTGTAACTCATTGCCCTCGCGCCCTTGCTTCTCTACGCGAAAATATCCAGCCCAGAGTAACAGGACGCTAGCGGAAAACGATATACAACACCGCCGTCACCAGCACCACGCAGATGCCGCCGATCTTCGCGCCGCGTGACGGGCGCAGGTCCAGCTTCGTGCCGGACTCGAACGTCACGGGCGTGTCGCGCTTGAGGAACAGCCCCAGCGCCGTCATCAAAACCAAATCCGCGCCGAGGCAGATGGCCATGCGGTTCAGGAAGTCAACGTCGCTCGTCACCGCCAGCACGCCGTACAGCACGGGCGTGAACAGCAGCCCCGCCACGCCCACGACCCCGGCCGAGCGGCGGTTGATCAGCCCGTAGATGAACACCGCCAGCACCCCCGGCGACACGTACCCCTGGAACTCCTGTATGTAGGTGAAGATGCCGCCGAAGCGCGGGTCGTCCAGTCGCGGCGCGACGAGACACCCGATCGCCACGAACACGCCCACGCAGACGCGCCCCACGACCACCAGCGCCTTCGGGTCGGCGTTCTTCTTGATGTACTCGTTGTAGAAGTCCATCGAGAAAATCGTGGACGCCGCGTTCAGCACCGCCGCCAGCGACGAGACGATCGCGCCCAGCAGCGCCGCCACGATGAACCCGAACAGCCCCGCCTTGCCCATGCACAGCTTGCTCACCAGCAGCCCCAGCGCGGTGTCCGTCTTGCAATAGGGGGCCTTCTCCTTGACCTTGCCCTCCGCGCCCTGCGCCGCGGCCTGCGCGGCGACCTTCGCGTTGTGCGCGGCCATCTCCGCCGCCAGCGCGGGCTCTGCGGCCGCGAACGCCTCCGTCGGGTTATACACCGTCAGCGGCAGCACCTCCGCCGCAGTGTCCGCCCTGAACGAGCGCACGAAATCCTCCTCGCCGCGCTTCTCCATGTCGCCGCTGAACAGGTTGAACGCGATGAGCCCCGGCACCACGATGATGAACGGGATGAACAGCTTCAGCGCCGCCGCGAACACGATCCCCTTCTGCCCCTCCGCCACCGACGACGCGCCCAGCGTGCGCTGCGTGATGTACTGGTTCAGCCCCCAATAATAGATGTTCGGTATCCACATCCCGAGGCACAGCGCCGTCCACGGGATGACCTTGTTCGCGGACGGCAGGAACATGTGCAGCTTGTGCGCGTTCAGCACACTGAACCGCTCCATCGCGCCCATGCCCTCGGTGACCGCGCCGCGCACCGTGTCCGCCGTCGCGCCCGCCCCCGCCGTCAGCGTCGCCACATCCGCCTTGCCCAGCGCCTCGAACGTGAAATAGGTAATCAGCGCGCCCCCGACGATGAGCGCGGTCCCCTGAATCAAATCCGCCCACGCGCACGCCCTCAGGCCGCCCGCCGCCACATACGCCGCCGCCATACCCCCCATGATCCAGCAGCACGCCGGCAGCGACACCGCGAACCCCGCCCCCAGCGCGAGGTCACGCATCAGCAGCCCCCCCGCATAGATCACGCCCGTCAGCGACACCCCGATCAGGATGACCATCGAGAACAGCGCCATGATCGACCGCGCCGCCTTGTTGTAGCGGTGCTCCAAGAAACCCGGGATCGTGAAGATGCCCGTGCGCAGAAAGTACGGCAGGAACACGAACGCCGTGATGACCAGCGACACCGCCGCCATCCACTCATAGCTCGCGATCGCCAGCCCCAGCTCCGACGCCGCCTGCCCCGACATCCCCACGAACTGCTCCGCCGAGATGTTCGCCGCGATGAGCGACACCCCGATCAGCCACCAGCTCAGCCCCCGCCCCGCGAGGAAATAATCCGCCGCGCCGCCCTCCTTGCTGCGCGCGCCCTTGCTCTTCCACAGCCCCACGGCCATCACCAGCCCGATGAACCCGAAAAACACCGCAATGTCCAAAACGTGTAACATACCCTGCCCTTTCTAAATGAACCCCATTTGAATTAGAACACACCATATCAAAAACGGTCGCCGCTTGTCAACCCGGCCGAGGTTATATTTGGCGGGAATTCGTGGGCGCTTCTCTTATGGTTTTCTATTGATATGCAACGCCTACGGCGTAGGGGGCGGGTGTGGCCTGATTTGCTATTGATATGCAACGCCTACGGCGTACCCTTGCCCATAGGGCATCCATATCAATAGAAAAAGCGGGTTCCCAGAGTATAACCCCATAGGGGTTACATTTTTTCTCGGAAATCATTCAAGATGGTGTGTCATTTCCATTGTGCCTATTGTGAAAACCATTGTGTCTGTTGTGGTGATTTTTTTTTTGACGGTTGAATACAAGTTCTTCGAGCTTCTTGTTTTTTACGCTTGCTCTCTCGCCCTGATTTCTCTATACTCTTTGTTTCCATTTTCCCGTAATAGGGGTGTCGCTCGGGCGGCGCGTCCGGTTGGGGGGTAAGTAGAGGAGTGTATCATGATCGTCACCACGAAGGAGCTTTTTCAGCAGGCCTACGGCAAGTATGCCATCGGCGCGTATAACATCAATAATCTGGAGCAGACCATGGGGCTGTTCAAGGGGAACGTCGAGAGCAAGGCCCCGTTCATCGTGCAGCTGTCGAAGGGCGCGCGTTCCTATACCCACAAGCTGATGCTGGAGACGATGATGACGACCGCGGACCGGATTTTCCCGGATGCGGTGTTCGCGGTGCATCTGGATCACGGTGACGAGGCGACGTGCATGGACTGCATCGACTCGGGGGTGTATAGCTCGGTGATGATTGACGCGTCGCATGAGCCGCTGGAGAAGAACATCGAGATCACGAAGCGCGTGGTGGACGCGGCGCACGCGAAGGGGCTGGTCGTGGAGGCGGAGCTCGGGTTGCTGAAGGGCGTGGAGGAGGACGTCGAGGCGGCGGACCACGTTTACACGAAGCCGGAGGAGGCGGAGTATTTCGTGAAGCAGTCGGGGTGCGATTCGCTGGCGTGCGCGATCGGCACGTCGCACGGGGCGTTCAAGTTCAGCGGGGACCAGAAGCTGCGCTTCGACATCCTCGAGGCGATCCAGAAGCGTCTGCCGGGCTTCCCGCTGGTGATGCACGGTTCGTCGTCGGTGCCGCAGGATGAGGTGGCGCGTATCAACGCGGCGGGCGGCGACATCAAGGGCGCAAGCGGCGTGGACGCGTCGCAGTTCCTGGGCGCGGCGAAGCTGGGCGTGACGAAGATCAACATCGATACGGACGGGCGGCTGGTGTGGTGCCGCGTGCACCGCGAGTTTTTCCGCGACCAGCCGGAGAAGTTCGACCTGCGCGATCCGGGCAAGGTTTTCATCCCGGAGTACGCGAGGTTCATCGCGGCGAAGAATGTGCTACTGGGCTCGGCCGGGCAGCTTGACGCGGTCCGCGCGGCGCTGGCGAAGTAAGGTGACGGGGTGAATAATGTTACACAGAGAACCACAGAGAAGCCACAGAGGGCCACAGAGGAATCTTATAGAAAAACTCTGTGTGCCTCTGTGGCTCCTCTGTGAAACTCTGTGTAAAGAAAGTGGGCAGTTTTTTTTGACAGGATTGACAGGATTTGGTTTGGCTCTAGAAACTAGCAACTAGAAACTAGAAACTAAATCCCAATGGAGAATGAAGATGGCTAACAAGATCATGGTGGACGGTAACGAGGCGGCGGCGAAGGTCGCGTTTGCGTGCAGCGAGATTGCGGCGATTTATCCTATCACACCCTCATCGCCGATGGGCGAGTGGTCGGACGAGTGGGCCGCGAAGGGCGAGAAGAATATCTGGGGGACGGTGCCGGCGGTGGTCGAGCTGCAGTCCGAGGGCGGCGCGGCGGGCGCGGTGCACGGGGCGTTGGCGACGGGCGCGCTGACGACGACGTTCACGGCCTCGCAGGGGCTGCTGCTGATGATCCCGAACATGTACAAGATCGCGGGCGAGCTGACGCCGACGGTGTTCCACGTCACGGCGCGTTCGCTGGCGATGCAGGGGCTGTCGATTTTCGGCGACCACGGCGATGTGATGTCGTGCCGCCAGACGGGGTTCGCGATGCTGGCGTCGAACAGCGTCCAGGAGGTGATGGACATGGCGCTCGTGGCGCACGCCGCGACGCTCCTGAGCCGCATCCCGTTCCTGCATTTCTTCGACGGTTTCCGCACCTCGCACGAGGTGCAGAAGATTGACGAGGTGAGCCGCGAGGTCATCCGCGAGATGATCTGCGACACGTGCGTGGCCGAGTTCCGCGCCCGTGCGCTGGACCCGGAGCACCCGTCCATCCGCGGCACGGCGCAGAACCCGGACGTGTATTTCCAGGGCCGCGAGACGTGCAACCCGTTCTACCTCAAAACGCCGGGCATCGTGCAGGCGTGCATGGACCGCTTTGCCAATCTGACGGGGCGCGCGTACAGGCTGTTCGACTACGTGGGCGCGGCGGACGCGGAGCATGTCGTGGTCGCGATGGGGTCGGGGTGCGAGACGCTGCATGAGGCCATCGAGGACCTCGTGAAATCGGGCGAGAAGGTGGGTCTGGTGAAGGTGCGCCTGTACCGCCCGTTCGACGTGAAGGCGTTTGCCGCCGCGCTGCCCGCGAGCGTGAAGACGGTCACCGTGCTGGACCGCACGAAAGAGCCGGGCTCAGCCGGCGAGCCGCTTTACGCCGACATCTGCATCGCGCTGGCGGAGACGGGCAAGAAGGACATCGCCGCGCTCTGCGGCCGCTTCGGCCTCGGCTCGAAGGAGTTCACCCCGGCGCACGTCAAGGGCGTGTTCGACAACGCCAAGGGCGCGCGCAAGACGCATTTCACGCTGGGCATCGTGGACGACCTGACCGACAGCCACATCGCGTATCCCGTGGACTTCCGCCTTTCGGAGGTGAACGGCAAGGAGTGCATGTTCTACGGCCTGGGCTCGGACGGCACGGTCGGCGCGAACAAGAACTCCATCAAGATCATCGGCGAGGACACCGAGAACAACGCGCAGGGCTACTTCGTGTATGACTCGAAGAAGGCCGGCACCATCACGGTCTCGCACCTGCGCTTCGGCCCCAAGCTCATCCGCAGCGCGTACCTGTGCGACAAGCCCGACTTCGTGGCCTGCCACCAGTTCTCGTTCCTCGAGAAGTACGACATGCTCAAGAACATCAAGCCCGGCGGCACGTTCCTGCTCGCCATCCCGTTTGACCCGGCCGAGACGTGGGACAACGTTCCCGACGAGGTCGCCGAGCAGATTATCGCCAAGAAGCTCAACTTCTACGTGGTCAACGCCCTCAAGCTCGACCACGAGCTGAAGCTCGGCGGCCGCATCAACACCATCATGCAGACCGCCTTCTTCAAAATCTCCGGCATCCTCCCCGAGGATGAGGCCATCGACGCGCTGAAGAAGGCCGCGAAGAAATCCTACGGCAAGAAGGGCGACGCGGTCGTCCAGAAAAACTGGGACGCCATCGACGCGGCCGCCAACGCCGTCACGAAGATCGACTACCCGGCCGCGCCCGCCGGCAAGCTGAAGAAGCCCGCCGTCGTCTCGCCCGACGCGCCCGCGTTCGTCAAGGACGTGACCGCCGTCATCATGGCGCAGAACGGCGACTCCCTGCCCGTCTCCGCGATCCCGAAGGACGGCACATGGCCCGTCTCCACCACGCAGTGGGAGAAGCGCAACATCGCCACCGAGATCCCCGCGTGGGACCCCGACACCTGCATCCAGTGCATGCAATGCTCGCTCGTCTGCCCGCACGCCGCCATCCGCGGCAAGGTCTATGACGCCGCCGCGCTGGCGCAAGCCCCCGCGACCTTCAAGGCCGCCGACGCCAAAGGCATCGTCGCCAAAGCCTTCCCCGGCGCGAAATACACCATCCAGTGCGCGCCCGAGGACTGCACGGGCTGCGGCCTGTGCGCGGTGCGCTGCCCCGCCAAGAACAAGGCCGTCGAAGGCAAGAAGGCGCTGAACATGGCGGCGCAGCTCCCGCTGCGCGAGCCGGAGGCCGCCAACTGGGCGTTCTTCCTCGCGCTGCCCGAGACCGACGTGTCGAAGATCGGCGCGACCACCATCCAAGGCAGCCAGCTCAAGCGCCCGCTCTTCGAGTTCTCCGGCGCGTGCGCCGGATGCGGCGAGACGCCCTACGTCAAGCTGCTCACCCAGCTGGTCGGCGACCGCCTGCTCATCGCCAACGCCACGGGCTGCTCCTCGATTTACGGCGGCAACCTGCCCACCACCCCGTACTGCCAGCGCGCCGACGGCCGCGGCCCGGCGTGGGGCAACTCGCTCTTCGAGGACAACGCCGAGTTCGGCATGGGCATGAGGCTCACCGCCGACAAGCTGCAGGCCTACGCCTTCGAGCTCCTCGACAAAGTGCTGGTGTGCGGCCAGGCGAAGGACGAGGTCAAGGCCATCGCCACGCGCATCAAGGCCATCGACCAAGGCACGCCCGAGGGCGTGGAGCAGATGCGCGGCGCGGTCGCCGAGCTCAAGGCGTTCTTCGACGGCTGCGAGGCCTGCAAGACCTCCGAGATCGGCCGCAACCTCTACGCGGTGGCGGACTACCTCGTGCGCAAGTCCGTGTGGATCCTCGGCGGCGACGGCTGGGCCTACGACATCGGCTACGGCGGCCTGGACCACGTGCTGGCCTCGGGCAAGAACGTCAAGGTCCTCGTGGTTGACACCGAAGTCTATTCCAACACCGGCGGGCAGGCCTCCAAGTCCACGCCCATGGGCGCGATCGCGAAGTTCGCCGCCGCCGGCAAGCCGCAGATGAAGAAGAACCTCGGCATGATCTCCATGACGTACAAGAACATCTACGTCGCGCAGGTCAGCATGGGCGCCAACGCCGCCGCCACGGTCAAGGCCTTCGCCGAGGCCGAGGCCTACGACGGCCCCGCGCTCATCATCGCCTACTCGCACTGCATCGCGCACGGCATCGACATGGTCAACGGGCTCGAGCACCAGAAGATCGCCGTCGAGACCGGCCACTTCCCGCTCTACCGCTACAACCCGGGCCTGCGCGCCGAGGGCAAGAACCCCCTGCAGCTCGACAGCAAGCCCGCCACGCAGTCCTTCGCGGAGACCGCGCTCAAGGAGAACCGTTTCAAGCAGCTCCTCTCGCTCAACCCGCAAGGCGAGGCCATGCTCAAACAGGCCGAAGCCCTCTTCAAGGAAAACTTCGACCACCTGCAGAACCTCGCCAACCTGCCGCAGATGTGAGTGGGTGTAGTCCGTTGACAGGTAATGAGTAGGGCGGCCCTTGCGGCCGCCCTTTTTTTTGCCGCCGCTTTCAACGCACAGCCCCTGCGGGAGGAGACCAAGGGGAGGGCGTGTTAGTAATAACATTGACACCGTTGAGCGCCTCAATGGCAAGCGTCGTAGAGACGGATGATTATCCGTCTCCTGAAGGCAATGACACGGAGAGACGGATAATCATCCGTCTCTACCATTAGACCCGCCCTAAAACCTCAAGACTCAAGACCGTTTTAACCGCGAACCACGCGAAACGCGCAAAAAAATAACCCTCCGAGGTGATAAAAAAAGTCCGTTTTTTTCTCGCGCAGAGGCGCGGAGTTTTTGACCATACAAAATCTCTGCGCCTTTGCGTCCCTGCGCGAAAACAACCCTGTCAAAAATAATCCTCCGTTTAATTTAACCGCAGATGACGCAGATTTCACAGATTGAAAAATAATCCTGTGAAATCCTGTTAATCCTGTCTAAAATAAATGTTCGTTTTCTCTCATGCGTGATTGGGGAAGCGTCTCGACAAGAGCGCCCGAAAATGCTATCCTGAGAATCTGATTGCGCAGAAGGTTGTTGAGTGTCCGAAGGAGGTATGCGATGCGGTTAGGAATCGGTTTGTGTCTGCTGGCGTGTTCGGCCGGTGCGGAGATGAAAATCGAAAGCGGTGCGCTGTCCGCCGTGCTGGCGGAGGGCGGTGAGCTTGCGTTGGCGCGGGGCGGGACGGTGTTTGCACGGGCGAAGGTTGACCCGCAGGGGTTCCGTGTGGCGGCGCATGAACACGCGGTGTTCGGGAAGGGCTCTGCGCTGGAGTCGGCGGGGCTGCGTGTCGCGCTTTACGATGATGTGCCGTTCGTGATGTTCCAGAAAACGTTGCGGGGCGGGGACGCGCAGGCGGTGACGAACCGCGTGGTGTACCCGTCGTTTGAGTTGACCGATGCGCGGCTGTCCGTCACGCTCGGCACGGGCGGGCTGGTGCCGCTCGATAAGAACAAGGGCAGCTATATGTGGGGCGCGGTGGCGGACCCGGAGACGCGCAACGGCGTGGTCGGCGGGTGGGTCACGACGGACCGGGGCAGCGGCATCGTCCGCACGGAGGGGCGCGCGCTCGTGCCGCACGTTGACTTCGGGCGGCTGCTGCTCAAGCCCGGCGCGGCGGAGGCGTTGGAGGCGTTCGCGGTGGGGTGGTTCGATGATGCGCGGCTGGGGCTGGAGGCGTATGCGGATGCGGTCGCGAAGGCCTATGACATTCACCTGCCGCCAATGCCGACGGTGCATTGCACATGGTATGTGGATGGCGCGTCAACGCAGAAGAAGATGGAGCCGCGCGCGGCGTTCCTCGCGAAGGAGCTTGTGCCGTTCGGGATGAGCGTCGCGCAGATTGACGACGGCTGGCAGCTTGGTCAAAAGACGAACGGGCCGAAGAAGGTGTTCATCGACCACGACCCGAAGGGCCCTTACCCCAACGGCATGAAGGCGATCGCGGACACTATCCGCAAGAACAACATGGCGGCGGGCATCTGGCTGATCCCGTTCGCGGGGTCGCAGGGCGACCCGTGGTTCGCGGACAAGCAGGACTGGTTCGTGAAGAGGGCGAACGGCGCACCCTACGACACGCGCTGGGGCGGCACGTGCCTCGACCTCACGCGCACGGACACGCAGGCCTACCTGCGCGAGGTCATCGGCAAGCTCGTCCACCAGTGGGGCTACACCTACCTCAAGATGGACGGCCTCTACACGGGGATGGGCATCAACCTCAACTACGTCTGCGATTCGTTCCGCGAGGACGACATCGGCGGCGCGGTGCTGTCCGACCCCAACGTCACGCAGGTGCAGATGATGCGCAACAGCCTCAGGCTCGTGCGCGACACGGCGGGCAAGGACGTGTTCCTGCTCGGGTGCTGCGTGCCGCAGAACACGCGCAGCGCGGGCGCGGCGTTCGGGCTGGTGGACGCGATGCGCATCGGCCCCGACAACGGCGCGTCGTGGGGCAGCCTGCTGCGCGGGCCCGAGTACGGCGCGTGGCAATATTTCCTCCACGGCCGCGTGTGGTACAACGACCCCGACCCGCTGTACGTCCGCGCCTCGCTGCTCTCCGCGCACGCCCGCGTCATCGTCTCGTGGGTCACGCTCGCGGGGCAGATGAACAGCAGCAGCGAGGAATACGCCAACCTCCCGCCCGACCGCCTCGACCTGCTCAAACGCGCCATGCCCTCGCACAACGCCACCGCCCGACCCCTCGATCTCTTCGAGAACCGCATCCCCTCCGTCTGGCACGTCACCGACGGCGCGCGCGACGTCATCGGCCTCTTCAACTGGGACGCGCAGCCCAAGGCCTTCGACATCCCGCTCGGCAAGCTCGGCCTCGACGCCGCCGCGCCGCACATCGCGTTCGACTTCTGGGACAACGGCATCACCGAACCCTTCACCGGCCGCCTGCGCCAGACCCTCCCGCCGCAGTCCTGCGCCGTGCTGGCCGTGCGCCCGCTCAAAGCCCACCCCCAGCTCATCAGCACCTCGCGCCACATCACGCAAGGCATCATCGACGTGACCGGCGAACGCTGGGACGCGCAAACCGCCACCCTCTCCGGCACCAGCCAACTCGTCGCCAACGACCCTTACGAACTGCGTATCCTCACGCACACCACCTCGGGCAAAAGCCCCGCCATCGACACCTTCTTTCTGATGGACATCGACACCGTCGAGCAGAAAACCGAAGAGGGCCTCCTGCGCGTCACCCTCAACAGCGCAACCAGCAAAACCGTCACATGGCGCGTCACCTTCTCCGAGACCGCCACCACCCCCGCCATCACGCCGCGCGTCACCAACGTGAGAACCGAACACCCCGACCTCTTCGGGCCGCTCACGTTGCGCTGGGAAAGCAACACCCGCGCCTGCGAGATCAAGCGCAACGGGCAGGTCGTCGCGCCCGCCGCGCGCGGCGGCGCATGGATCGACGACACCATCCAAGGCGAGCAGGCCTACACCTACGAGGTCACCCCCTTCACGCTCGACGGCACACGCGGCGCGCCCGCCACCGCCGCCTTCACCGCCCCCCCCATCCCCCAGTTCGGCGACGTCCCCCCCAAGCCCCACGTCGCGCTCAGCGACCTGAAACCGCTCAGCACCGCCGTCGGCTACGGCGCGTTCAAAGTCAACACCGCCCTCAACGGCCCGCTCACGCTCGGCAAAGACGTGTACGCCTCCGGCATCTGCATCCACGCCGACGGCAACGCCGTCTACAAGCGCGAGGCCGGTTACAAACGCTTCGTCGCCATCGTCGGCATCGACGAGAGCCAGCGCCCGCAGAACCAGTCCAGCATCCAGTTCGTGGTCGCGGGCGAGGCCGCCGACGGGCAGCGCGTCCTCGCGTCCTCCCCCGTGCTGCGCTTCGGCCAGCGCGAACGCTGGCACTTCGACGTCACCCTGCCCGACGACATCGAGCGCGTCGTGCTGATCAGCGACTCCGCCGGTGACGGCAACAAGAGCGACCACGGCAACTGGTGCGACGCTGGGTTCATGCGGTGACTACAAAACGGCGAAACGACGAAACGGCGAAACAATGGGACTACGGGACAACAGGACTACGGGACAGAGCGTCGTCCCGTCGCCCACTTTTGGGCTTGCCATAGACCGGGGGGTTTGGTACGGTAATGACATTTAATGAAACGGCAGGGGTTATGTGAAAGCAAGATGTTCTCAGATTCTCTTTTGGCGTGTGCGCGTCTTCGCGTCATGCGCCGCACTGGCGGGGCTGGCGCAAGGCGAGGGTCCGGAGGGGCGCCACAGGCAGGTCTTCGCCTTCGCCGCGCCGGAGGTCACGGCGGAGGGCGGCCTGACGCAGGTGCAGGCCGCGGGGTGCATCAACGACGCGCCCTCTGGTCATCCGCTGCTGCCGGTGAAGGGCGTGTCAATCATGTTGCCCAAGGACATCGAGATTGTGTCCGTCACCGTCACGCCGCGCGCGCCCTACGAGATCCCGCTCGCGCACCCCGTCGCGCACGCGCAGCAGCCGCGCGTGCCGGGCGAGCAGCCTGCGCACGTCCCGCCCGACGCGGGCGTCTATCAGCGCGATGAGGCGCACCCCGCGTTCACGGGGCAGTCGTGGCGCACCGACAAGGCCGAGGGCGGCACGCTGCTCTCCCTCCGCCTCAGCCCCGTGCGCTACAACCCGGTGCGCGGCGTGCTGCTGGCGGCGGATGCGTTGGCGGTGGAGGTCGCGTGGCGGGCGGCGGCAGGGGCGGCGGCGCTCAACGTGGTGTCGCCGCTGGAGCCGGGGACGTTCACCTACCTCGTCATCGCGCACCCCTCGCTCCTCGCGGACCCCCCGCCCGCGTGGGGGCTGGACGACCTGTGCGCCGTGCGCGAGCGCGAAGGCTTCACCACCAAAATCGTCGCGACGGACTGGATCTACGCCAACTACGGCGGCCCGAACCCGCCCGCGCAGATCCGCGCGTTCATGCAGGACGCGCACGCGCAGTGGGGCGTGCAGTACCTGCTGCTCGTCGGCACGTTCAACCTGCTGCCCGCGCAGAAACTCCGCGTCACCGTCACGGAGTCCGGCGGCCCGCGCGTCGGGGACATCCCCGCCGACGCCATCTACTACGGCTGCCTGAACGGCTCCTTTGACGGCAACGGCAACGGCATCTACGGCGAGCGCACCGACGGCGACGACGGCCGGGACGTTGACCTCGCCGCGCACGTCATGGTCGGCCGCTTCCCCGTGGACACGCCCGGGAAGCTCGCCCACGCCGTGCGCAAGACCCTCCGCCACAAGCACGCCGCCCCCGCCGAGCTCGCCCCCGCCGCCTTCATCGCCGAGCGCGTGGACTTCGGCAGCACGGCCTACGCCACCGGCTTCATGGAGGAGATCCGCCTCGGCAGCACCGCCTACGGCATGACCACGCTCGGCTTCGCCAACGCCCTCACCACGCACCCCTTCGACACCTCCCGCACCCTCTACGACGGCCCCGCCCTCGCCTGGACCGCCGCCGACGCGCTCGCCTTCCTCAACCGCGACTACGCCGCCGTCAGCCACCTCGGCCACGCCTCCGAGACCACCTGCTTCAAAATCCCCTTCGCCCTCGCCCCCAACCAGAACGCCCTCAGCGCCTTCACCAACGCCACCCCCTACCTCCTCTACTCCCAAGGGTGCAGTTCCGGCGCCTTCGACACCCCCAACTGCGTCGCCGAGCAATTCCTCACCGCCACCAACGCCGCCTTCGCCGCCGTCATGAACGCCCGCGACGGCTTCGAGTTCTCCGGCGCCGTCGGCGGCTACTCCCACTACTTCCACCGCGCCTTCACCGACGCCGCCCTGCGCGCCACCCACACCCGCCTCGGCGACATCAACGAGGCCTCCCGCCGCCAGTCCCTCCCC
>Ga0082212_10006564_pt1 | contig 15594 bp, 11 predicted proteins | sample TergutNt197P3_FD_71548 | JGI IMG/M metagenome (GOLD analysis project Ga0082212, IMG submission 71548) | Neocapritermes taracua P3 segment gut microbial communities from Petit-Saut dam, French Guiana - Nt197 P3 | ecosystem: Host-associated > Arthropoda: Insects > Digestive system > Gut ...
GGACCGTTTTTTTTCCAAATTCGAATAGTACCGTCGCCAGTTAATGGTGGAACGTTTAACCCACCAGCAGTCGAAGTTGATGCCATGGCGTAATCTATCTGAATGCTCGTATCGGCAAGAGACACACAGTCGGGTATTTGTAATATGATGGGATAAAAACCAGGACTTCCTCCATATATTGGCTGATTAGCACCACCATTGGAGTATCCATTCCAGCAATTAAGAATGCCACTTTGTTTGCCCCAATTTGGCATCATGATTTTTCCAGTTGCATATTCATGCATTTCAAACCAGTCTTCTTCATCGGAACGACTTGGTTGCCCATTGGTTCCAGGAAAACTATTATCGCTATCGAAGTCGAGGTCGATAGTAACGTTTGTTACAACGGCATCATCATACTCTGCGGGTCTGTCAGGAGCCAATGCTCTAATTTTGAATGCTAATGCTTCCGGTAGATTCTGTACCAGCGCGAGATTGGTTGCCGTTTTGATTTTTGCAATCTTGATGTCACCCGTTGTGGTGTTTTCTGTAACAGTTTCAAGGGTAAATATGGCAACATTAGCCACACTGTTGTCAATAGCATTGATCGACCATCCACCACTTGGCTTGAGATAGAGCGTTTCATAAAGCGTATTTGCAGGAACGGTATCGATGACAAAACTATACTCAACGGTGCGGCGCGGAGCGGCGAATATTGGCGTTACCGTTTCGAGTTCCGCTCCTTGAGGTGCATCGCGGTCAAAAATACATCTGTAAGTATCAAAATTCGCGACAAATGGAGTAATCCCTGTATTAAAGACTCTGAGCGGAAGATGTTCTTTGTAATTGTACCGCGTGATACCCTGTTCCTCGTCTCTATCCGAAATGAATTCCGGTTTTTGGATACAAAGATCGGCGGGTTTACCCGGTAGCGTACTCATTACACCATCTATACAGTAATTCGTGCATGAACTTGTACCTTGCGAGCCGGAACTCGTATCAGCACATATTGGACATTCGAGATGGATGATCGGTCGCAGACCAATGTACGTTTGCGTGTGCGGCAAAATCTCTTTCCACTTCGGAAATTCAATGCTCGGAGGCGGATTGTTCGGCTCGGAAAAATCACCAACTTGCAATGTCAAACCGCCGTTAGTAAAGGTAGTATCCTTTACCATTTCCGCCAAACATGCAGGTTTGACCTTCGCACGAATCGCATTCTTGTTTACTGTCCAGTGGTGATACCATCGACGGTTAAATACCTTTCCATTGTTGTAAGTGATGGGACGTGTTCCTTTATCTTCGGGACCGCCTTCCAAACAGCAACATTCTGCGGGACAGTGTGGATTGGCACAATTCTCATCAGGACACTCGCTCAAAGGACCGCTCCATTCACCATCCCACGGTTTTTCTTGGGTTCTAATGGTAATGAGATAACTCGTGAGTGTTACATTATCGGTCGAAATACATTCTTCATGCACGTGTCCGGCAAATGAACATCGCTCACAGCCAATAATGGGAGTCCCCCGTGCGATGATGACAATATCATCCCAAGATTTACTCGGTTTGACTGCCATGACATGAATCTTTGTTAAGTCGCAATAATCATACTTATCATCGCTACAGAGAATCTTTCTGGCAACTGTCAGTGTATTGGGTGTAACGACCTCTTCGTCCTGACAATCGTGTTCCTCTGGTTCTTCTGGATAATACTCATCCTCCTCGTCATCGGCGAGAATAAGTTTTACTTTGTCGGTGTACATCAATGTCGGGTTTCCGCTTCCGTCAAGATTGGTGTAATCTTTTTCGAAGCATTCGACGGTAATTAACGAGTTTGGTCCCCAGCAAGTGTCTTGTGCCCTCATACCTGGAGTTGTAACTCCGAGAGACAAGCAGATGGGCGTTCTCATTCCGACTTCGAGCATTTCGTGTGAAACGGATGTTTGTTCGGGGGTGTCGTAAATAAGTTTATATGCAGAAATGGAAACACTGATGCAATGCGTTGCACCGCAGCAAGCAGATGAGCAGGAGCAACCGTTGGAACTACTGCCACCACCTCCATTTGTACTACTACTTGTTGAGGACGAATAATTCGAACTGGAAACATTGTTCGAGTATGAGTAACTCGATGAACTTTCTGAATAACTTGAACTAGACATAATAATCTCCTTTATAAAAAAGTGTTTTGATTCCAAGGGGAATCAAAGGTTAAATGACTGCCGAAACCATTCCGGCAATCTGCGTTTTCATGCAGACCATCTGCATAAAGACAGGTTTTGATCCGTAAATAACCGTCAGCGGTTGGTTAGGGACAAGCCCGAATCAACGCTTGTTCCTTTGCATTTTTTGCTTTTCGCATGACGGGGTGTATGTCCATTCCCTTTCGCTCGTGGAAGTTCTCGACTCTTGTCAAGGAACATCTCTGCAATACAATGTTCCACGGAAGGATTATGAGGACTTCTCAACGGGTTTGAAGACGACATACGTGTAGTTTGACTGCCATTCTCTTTTGGAAAACACAAATCATCGTTTGTTTCTCTGATGAGTGTCAGAGCATTTTGCCGCTGTTGCGGCGTAGGAACATACTGCAAAAAATTGCAGAGTTCCGCGATCACCTGCTCCGGTTCTGTTTTCATTGCCTCATAATCAATGCGCAAGACGGGCGGCTGATACTTTGTGAAAAAATCTTCGCGGGCTTCTGCCAAGCGATTGAAGGAATATTTGGCGGCACTGGGATGCCAGCACCACGACACTTTCTTCATTGATTCGTAACACTCGTTCGTATCACGTTCGATACAAATGAACTTCGGTTTGTGACCGTTCGGGTCTTTCCAAGTCTCCAATATCTCTTCACCCATGAGGGAGAGCATCGGATGTTTTCCGCAAACCAGAGTCGCTTCTTTGGGCATGTTCTTGCATTGAATTCCTGCCCAGCGGCGCAGATGATTGATCCGGTCAATCTGCGATCTTTTTTCTTCGAGCCAAGGCTCTGCAAAGGAGTTCCGGCAGATTTCACCGAGATAAACATCTTCGAAAAAATGCGGTTGGTCGGGAGTCTGTTTGCCTAAATCGACACCGAGGAACATTCCAAGTTCTTTCATGGCACCGGCAAGTGTGTTGATTCCACTGAAATAGTTGCCCATGACGGCACAGCAGGGTCGATCAATCACCGGTGTCAACGTTTCTTCGGCACTTGGAAATAGCCGCAGTTCCAAATCTTTACCGCAGATGTCGCTTTTGCCCTCGGACTGGGCGACAAGCCATTCCTTCGGGACATAGAGTCCTGTTTTCATCTGCTTGTGCAATTCGCCGAGGTAGTGATCGACATGGTGCGGCACTTTCCAATCCGCAAAATTCTGGAGATGCTTATACGCTCGTTCGAGCATTTTGCGCCCGCGAAAACCGTAGCAATGGCACCGATTGACATTGAAGGGGTGATAGACCCATTCGTTGATCTTTCGGGGCAGTCCTTGATTTTCTTGAATATGCTGTCCGCCGAGATAGACCATTTCCCAATCTTCCGGCAGGTATTTCCAAAATTCCTGCACCTTTTCGGAGAATCCTTCGATGCAAACGGCATCGTCTTCGAGGATCAGCACCGAGTTGATTTCATTGCTCAAACAATCTTCCAAAATACGGAGGTGGGCTTTATAGCATCCCCAGGCACCGCCGCCATCTTTCCACCAGTCGGGCGGCGTGGCGAGTCCGCCGTCAATGGCGGCATACCGTTCAGGAAACCGGAAGGGCCAGTCTGCCGGAATCTTTTGGACAAATGCATCCCATCGTTCTGCCCGACGGGGCAGATTGATGACGTAAACGTGTTCGAAGGTATCGTATAACATGAGTGGTCTCCTTAAAAATAGGTTGGTGAGTGCCTAATATCAGGTACTCTTGGGGTTGGTTAAATGTGGATGGTGTCTTTGCGTTTTTCCAGAAATTCATTTTGAATCCTGATTCGCTCGTCGTCTTTCGTGTTCATGAGGTGCCGAATGAACATTCCGTAGAATCCATTCATGAGGTAATACTCTTTCAGGAGTTTGACCTCTTCGGCATATTCCTGCCAAATCGTTTGAAAACAGGCATCTTGTTCGCGGTACCATTCAAAACGCAACCGCTCCATTCCGGGGCGTTCACTTGATTCATCCCACACACGGAACATCTCGGCAATTTTGTCCGTATTCCGAACGAGAATCGTTCCTGAATTCGGTTTGTCTGGTTGATTTCGAATGCATTCACTCGCATAGTCTGCGCTCATCATGATCAATTTGTCTTCGAGGAGCGGAATCAATTCGTCTTCAATTTTCAGTTCATGGCTATAGAAAAACGCATCGGCATCCAGAAAAAAGAGAAAATCGCAGTCATGGAGTTCTTCTCGTATCGCCGGGACTTTTGCCCAGTTTGTGTGGCGGTCATCTCTTGGCGGGAAAACCTTGAGGACATATCCATAGCCATGTCTTCGGCAGTACGTTTCATTGATCCTGCGGTTGATTTCGTAGGAACGATTTTGTTCTCCCCAATGGTATTGCACGACTTTGATAACCGGTTTTATGGACGAGGCATCCCAATGATTGGGCATGGATTGTCGTTTATAAATCGCCTTCATCGCACTCGTTCGTTCTTCGTCGGGACGGAGACAAAAATGTCGAATGAACTGCCCCAAGCGTCCCTGAAGGATATAGTAGTCCATCACGACGTGTAGATCGTTGAACTTTGGAAGGATATGCCGCCATAGAGCCAGCTGTTCCGGGGGCCAACTCCACCGCGTTTCTTCATCCATTTCGGAAACACTGTCCCATTCGGCGAAAAACTCTCGGACTCGTCCTTCGTTTTTCATAAGGATCACACCGGAATTCGGCAGACCGGGATTCCAGCGGAGCGATTCACAGCCGCAATCTTGCGCCATGAGAATTGACTTGCCCTGCAATTCGGGAATCAATTCGTTTTCAATAGTCAGTTCTTGACTATAAAACACGGCATCGGCATCAAGGAATAGGAGGTAATCGCAGTCATACAGTTCGTCGAGGATCATCGGAACTTTGTGCCAGCAAATATGCCGGTCTTGTCTCGGTTCTTCTCGGCGGAGTACGTATTCGTACCCATGTCGTTCGCAGTAGCGGCGGTTGATCCATTCGCTCCACGGAAAATAGGCATGGTTTCCATGCATGTACTGGATGATTTTGATTTTAGGTTTCGTCATCGTTAGGGTCTCCACAAAAAAGGTTCTTTGTTAAAGGAAGTCCGAACAGGTTGATTTTTTCATACATGTCGGCGTATTCAAATTTTTCGGGACAAACACTGCATTGCTTGCACATCTCGCCATTCTTGAATGCTTCGAGTTCTTCCCGTGTGCAATCCGGCAAAAGCGGCTTGTAGCCGAGAACAACATTCCATGCATCAGAAACAAATCCTTGTTTGACGGCGTAGGAATAACAAGCCAATTGGGGGCAGCGATACAGGCAATTATCGAGGAGCGTCGTGCAGATGTTTTTGACAGAGCAACTATTCCATGCTTTGTCGGGATCGCTCTGATAGGGACAGGTACGTCCGCATTTGTCCACGCAGTAGCATTTCAACCAGAACCAATTACTCTGATTGATACGCGGCTCGATTCCATGTTCACGTAAGGTTTTGATCCCCGCTTCAAACATTTGATTGTAGTGAGGATCGTCGAAGTGCCGGGATACGGCGACGCTGGCTCCGATCTTTTTCAAAGCCGTAAAAACCGAGGCTTTCGTTTTGGGAAGTAATAGTCCGTTGGTAATCAATTCGATGCGGGAATTCTGCCAATGATTCCGAGTTTCATAAAGAATCGTTTCCAAATGAGGATGCAGTAGCGGCTCTCCCCCCAAGACCCGAAGGTGTTGAGGATCAATTTTCCGATTCCAAGTCCGATACCAAAGCAGGAGTTCTTCCAACGGAACGATTCCCTTCATGAACCGTCCCAGGTGGGTGCAATACTCGCATTTGAGATTGCATCCGTAGGCAATGTTGATTTCCAATCCGGCGAAAGGAACTCGTTGTGATTTGTGTAAATAGGTCATTGTATTATTAGGGTAAAAGTGTCGTTACGGCGTATCCGATGAAAATCATCGTTTCCACCTGTGTTGAAATGCCCAGTCATTCCATTCCCGATCCCTGGATAGCCAAGGAGAATGGATGATGGCGGCATTATTGAGAACATCATGCCGTTCTGGGTTGTCCGAATAGTCTCGAACGTTTTTGGGGTAGGACATCAGGACGGCAAAAAGTTCCTTCTCGGAGTCGATCCGAAATAACTCTGGACAGTACGAGAGGCAAATTTGGTATAAATGCTGATCATCGTCGCAGTGATCAGTACCGATTTCCTGATAAAGTTTTTTCAGTATGCCGGGGCGTGGACATCCCGCTTTCAGTTCATGTCGCACCTCAATCGCGAGGTGCTGAATTTTCAGAATGTTGTCAATTTCTCCCGCATACATCCCCGAATTCAACCGAATGTCTTTTGATCCCACCGCTTCTTCGATTGCGTGAGCGAGAGAATCATTATGGCTGGGCCATATCTTGCCGAGTACATCTTGATTGAAAATCACCCGTCCATCGTTCAGAGCATTGAACTTCGTCAAAATCACATCGAGAGGTTCAATGAACACCACATCCCGACAGTCGAGAAAAAAGGCAAACTCTTTTCCTGCATTACGAAGCTGTGTGAGATGTCCATATAACCGTTCGATTTTATTGACGTAAAAACTCTGCCATGCTGCGTCTGTATCGTAAAAAATGATTGGAACGCCATAGTCTTCGGCGGATTGACGCAATGCCGCTGTGACGGGCTCGTAATCTTGGTACGCCGCAACGGTTACAAATGCCGTGTTTTCGCTCGTGGCGATGGGGTGTTCTGTATATTTCATGATCGTGTAAAGGGAAAAGTTGTTTGATTGCTCGGAAAAATGTTTCTCTTGGTTTCTAAAACTGTCAGGGTGGATTGATTTTACGTGTTGATGACATGCCCAAAACGACGAGAGATTTCATCGTCGAACACTTCATTTCTGTCATGCTCTTCAAAATAGCCCTCACTAAAAGGTGAATTGCCAAAGCGTGGGCGACTTGCCTTGACTTCCCAATAGTCTTGCCAAGACCGTAAAACATAATGGTTGATCCGAATTTTTTCTGTCGAAATCGGATGGATTATCCCTGTAACCGTCTCGTAATTTTCATTGACCGTCACGCCATCTCTTGTCGGAGAAAAATGTGTAAAGTGCGGTGCGTCTAAAAGAACACGATCCGGTTTGACGATACATTTCACATACTGATTTGCTCCCCAATGGGTTTCACTCCGATGGAGGAGGTGATTGATTTGTGTCGGCGGGCGTTTGATATAACCACTTGATCCGTAAATCGACCAGTTAATCGCCAATCCATTGTGTTCCTCATACTCCTCAAGGGCAGCCCGGACATCATCCCAATGGCGCGGCAGAATTAATTCATCAAGATCAACGATTGCCAACCAACGGGTTTGATTGATTGAATTCCTAATCAAATCCCGGTAAGCATCACTTTGACGTACTGCAAGGTCTTCCCGAATAATGCCGGGACATTCGCGAGTATGAATATTTTCCACCAGCCCTTGATCGACGTAAGGTTTGAGAATCCGATCCGAGACTCGTGTGCTCACGTCGTCGTTGTAGAGAACGAAATGTTCGACACCGACGGCACGATGATACCGAATCCACTCATCCAGCCACGAATTCTCCATCCGAAAAATGGCTCCTATTGTTAAATAATGCATGATATTTCTCCTTGAATGTAAAAGTTGTTCATCAAATCCCGTTTTATTCTTTATCCCATTTTCCGAGCGGACACTCTTCTGTTGCCATCGCAATCTTGTTCAGCGGTGCCGCTTTCGCAAGATTGATTCGGCAACCGCAATGGCGGCACTGGAAACCGTCGTAAGCCTCGCAGGGCTTACAGCATGTCTCAAAAATCCGCTCGATTTCTGCTTCGCTCCGTACCGGCCGCTCCGCCTTCACCCAGCGATACAACGCCCGTGTATAACGGTAACTCCGACTGACAATGCTCTGACTCATGACTCACCTCGTTGTTTTTTAAGTGTTTTTTCTTCCGTCGTTTTTTGGAGTTTGTTTTTGTCCATCGTTTCTTGCAAATACGAAGCAATGATTTTCATATCCTGCTCTCGTAAGTGATTCAACTTTGAAATTTCATCCAACAATCTCCGGTTTTCTGCACGTAATACTTGCATTTCTTCCTGAACTTTCGGCAGAATTTGCCGCATATACGTCCAGATAATAAAAAACAAGAGTGCTCCAAATCCAATTTTTTCTAATGGCAATTCAAATAGTTCCGGCACATTGGCAAACAAAGTGACAGAACTCGCAAAAAAGCCGCATCGTATCGTGTCATACATGGTTGTGTTCCTTTTCGATTAAAAACGTGTTTCTTATGGTTTGGTGATCTTGATGGGCGTAATATCAAACCCATCCATTTTCAAAAATTCTCCTTCGATCATGCAGATCGCAAACGCATCGGCATACCTGCCGCTACACTGTTTGCTGAAAGTGTCGAAACTTTCCCAGATGATCGACGCGGGCTCCCGTTCATACTTGCCGACTTCCCAATACTTTCCCCAAGAACCTTGATGAGCAATGTATTCGGTGCCGTCCGATTCTTTGCGATAAGCGACTCGTGCCGTCGCATGCATCCAATTGCCGCGATTAATGGCAGTCTTGATGTTGCCGACATAATTCACTTGTTTCGAGACGGCAACGCTATTTCCAAACGTCACGGGAAAACCCGCCGCCACACAGTCGAATACGATTCGGGCAAGTTCACGTCCTCGAAAATGTCCGAGATAACATGCGCCAATCTGACATTGTTCGGCATCAGCAAGCAACACGTCGGTATATTTCGGTGGAGTACGCAGGGACATTTCGTAAGTACCGACTTTTTCCACATCGAACATGCCGCGCTTGTTGGCGCATGTGAGCATTGCCGAAAGGGATGCTCCCTCGCCGCGAATGCCCGCATCTTTCTTGCCGAGTTCCCAAGTCGGAAACGGATTGAACCGCTTGTACCGGAACTTATAACCGTCGGCAAGGTGCGTGAGTAGCATGGCATTGACCGCATGGTTCGTCGCGCATCCAGCGCAGGAGCCGCGACTGCCCTGACTAAAATCGTGCCAGCCAATCTTGAAATGTTCGGCGATGACCCAGGGGAAAAAGCAGAATCCTTGATTCCGTAAAGAATCGCGAACATTTTTCTGCTGTATCACCCGTGCCTCGAATTGATTCCACGGCACGACGAGCGGCTGCGCCGTTGCTTCTCGCTGTTCATGTTCGTTGTAGGGAATCGCTCGGAGGTCATTCCACAATGCGAAACCGGAGTCGGGATCGCTTTCAGGAAGCCAGTCCGTCAGCGAAAAGGGATGTTCAGTAAATACAGTGGTCATAGTAATCCTTTCTAATTTGAGAGTACGTTTCGGAAAATACGCGATTGTGTTCCCCGGTTGTTCGGAGTGTCAATGTTTTGGATCGGCACTCTCAACGCAGAGAACGATTTCAACGCACCGCTCACGGTTTGAAGCACACGCTTTACAGCGGCAAGATCGTCAATATTGTCACCGAGTTCTGTTTCTAACCGGCGGCTCAATTCCGCGAAAAATGGCATCCAGTCAGTGACGGCAGTCGGCGATGTGAGAGTCAATGTTTCTGTGAGTGTGATCTGGAGTTGCGTCTGGGCGTTTTGCGGCGTTTTGATATTGCCTTCGTCAATGCGCCGGACAATCTGTTCGAAGCACTCCGCCACAAGTTGGGACTCCGAAGCAAAACCTTTGCCCTTCACCAAAACAGGTGCTTGTGTTTTGATCCACGTTTCCAAAGAGGAAACAGGCGGCACTGGAATCGGCTTGGCATCTTCTTCGCCGTTGATGAACGTTTTAACGAGGAGTTGTGGTTTTCCATCAATGATAATTCCGGCAATGACAGTATAATTTCCCGGAATAGGACTCGCAAAATACAGTTTTGCCGAGCCGGTATCGACTTGGTAAGTCTCCGTATCCAATGATGGTGTTACGATGTGCCACGATGCTTCTTGCGCCGGCGTAATCTCAAACGATGCGAGAGTGCCCAGCGGTACACGGTCAGGTCCGACCAACTCCTGTGCATGGCAATGAATGCCAAACAGCAAAAACAATGTGAAAAATAGTTGCGTTCTCATGATAATTGAAAAGGTAAGGAATCTCCCGGAAAACGAGCATGTTTCAAGTTTCAATCGATGCGTGGAGACATCTCGTCTCCGGGAAATGATTCGGGTTATCGGTTGGTATGTTCAAAAGCAGGCAACTTTCGATTGCCCGATGGGGTTGAGCCCTCCGAAAAAGTGCAGGAATTGTTCCTGCCAGTTCGGGAGCGAAAACTGAAATGTTTTGTTAAACCGATCTGCATGGAGAACGGAATATCTCGGTCGTGGTGCCGGTGTCTCGATTTCTGCAAACGGAACGGGAATGGGAAGCGGCATATTGCCTCCCCACAAATCATTGACCTTTGCGATGATCCGCCGGGCAAACTCATACGGAGTCGTCGTGCCGCCCCCAGACAAGTGATAAGTCCCCCAAGGGATTGTGGTGCCTTGGAGTAATTGTTTGACCACAGCCGCAACGGCTTCGGCAACAAGCGGAGTCCAATTCGGCGAAATGATCTGATTGTTCGCCACTCGCGGTGCCATGCCATTACGGGCGAGCATCGTCGTGAAAAAATTGTGGCGGCGGATACCATACAGCCCCGAAAGCCGGAAAATCAAATGTTTTTCCAGTAGAGAACGAATTCGGACTTCCCCTTCATGTTTTGACCATCCGTACACCGTGGTAGGGTGCGGCGGTGCATTTTCACGATAAGGATATGACCACCTGCGTCCGTCAAACACATAGTTCGTCGAAAAATGGATCATCGGAATACCACGAAAGTCTGCCTCCGCGGCGAGAATCGCCGCCGCTTCCGCATTGACCGCCTCTACGATGAATGGTTCTCGCTCCGCCCGGTCAACGTCTGTATAGGCAGCGGCATTGATGATCAAATCGAACTTCGGCAACTGCCGAATGATCGCCGCCAAATAGTTGGAATCGAGAAAATCAATGTCCTCACGACCTACGGCGAAAACTTCATAGTTCCGTTCCAATTGCCGGTGAAGTTCCCAGCCAAGTTGTCCGGTTTTGCCTGTCAGAAAAATACGCATGATATTTATAGGGGTTGTGGGTCTTTGGTTGACCGCAAATGTTCTGTTGAGCAATCCGTCGTGAACTGCCCTCTCATTAGTACTGGCGAATTGCCTAAAATTTAGGCAATTTCGCTGTAAACTCTTTATTTTTAACGAGTTACAAAAATTATTTTTTGCCTAATTAGGCAATTTTTAGGCAATTATTGCCTAAAATAGCCCCGATTTTTGGGGCATTTTTAACTCGATTTGCCCCATTCAATACATCAAAATAGAGGAAATGGGCAGAATACGTGGACAAAAAATGCCCGCCACCGAGCGTCCGAGTGCCGGCAAGTTGGTAATCACTCGAATCGAGGGGCAATGCGAAGAATTTCGACCCCCAAAAGACGAAAATTTGCCCGCCTATTTTGTCTGTTTTAACTATTTTGACACCCGAAATGAACAGATATTTTAGGCAAAAGTTGCCTAAAAATTGCCTAATTAGGCAAAAAATGATTTTTGTAACTCGTTAAAAATAAAGAGTTTACAGCGAAATTGCCTAAAATTTAGGCAATTCGCCAGTACTAATGAGAGGGATATTTTAAGGCGGACGGCGGCATCCCGCAATCGTCCGCCAAACAATCCTGACTCACCCGTCATGCGAAAAACAACATGTGAAAAAGGACAAACCTTGATTCGGGCTTGCTCCTGACCAATCGCTGACGGTTATTATACGGATCAAAACCTGTTTTTATGCAGATGGTCTGCATGAAAACGCAGATTGCCGAAATGGTTTCGGCAGTTTTTTAACCCTTGATTCTCTTCGGAATCAAAACACTTTTTTATAAAGGAGATTATTATGTCTAGTTCAAGTTATTCTGAAAGCTGGTCTTCCAGCAGTTCTTGGAGTTCGAGTTCCTCGTATTCCGAAAGTTCGTCAAGTTCTTACTCTTCGAGCAGCTCTTGGAGTTCGAGTTCCTCGTATTCCGAAAGTTCGTCGAGTTCTTACTCTTCGAGTAGTTCTTGGAGTTCAAGTTCTTCGTATTCCGAAAGTTCGTCGAGTTACGATGGTTCCTCAAGCAATTCCTTCTCATGTAAGTGCGGCGGTTACGATCCATGTACAGGGGATCCCGACGCAGAAGGATGTTGCGGAAACGGATTATGCCCTCATACCGCTAATCCCGTCAATTATCACGATGGACGAATCCTCATGAGTGTTCCTGACATTGCCTTAACCAACGGGATGTTGACGTATGCCAATGATAGGAAATATAACAATATCGCTCCTACGAACGGCAAAGACCAAAATGAATTCGGTTGGAATGCGACTGGCGTACCTTCAATCTGTCTCATATGTGGATGGACAGCATTTTCCAAATTCGATTCTGTTCGTTTTGCACCGACACCGGATGCGTCGGGTGTTTATCATGCTCTTGATAATCGTCCTGAAACGAAGTACGTGGATAGTGCCAATAAGAAGGTACAGATCACTCGTGCCGATCAAAGTGTCTGGTCATTTAACACAGATTCCAGTAAGAATGCACCTGTCGGCTCACCTTTGTCCGTGACCGCTCCAGACGGCAATGTGACGGACTTTGTCTATAACAGTGAAAAGCAACTCGTAACGGTTCTGGCAAAGAACACAGAGCAGCCTAATCAAGTTTTGGGGAGTTTGGAGCAAACTTGGGATTCCTCGAACCGGCTTTCAACTGCCACTCTCCAAAAATGGAATGGTTCTGCCTTGCAGCCCATTGAACGAGTTTCCTACACGTATTACACCGGAGCGGATGCATTCGGAAATGATGGAGATATCAAGACGGCAACAACGGAAATTGCCGACGGGAACAACTGGGTTGCTGGAAAAACCTATTACTACCGGTATTACAAGCCGGACGATCCCAAGGGACAAGCAGGCACACTCAAGATGGCATTTTTCCCAAATGAATTCAAGGATTTCGCGATCACTTTCGGAGCGACAGCATGCTTTAACATCGCTGACGCAACCGCATTGAATCATGCAACGAAATACTACGAATTCGACTATAAGAACCGGGTTGCCCTTGAAAAAGTTGACCGGAACACCAAAACCATCAGTTTTGAGTACACCGAATATCCCGAAACGGGAGATCACAATGCTGTGCACCGCAAAACGGTCGAAACCGGTACGCTCGGTGAACAAAACATCGTCTTCACCAATTTCAAAGGAAGTATTCTGCTGAAAGAAGAGAAACCGCCGACAGAAGTCAGTGAAGAGTCGGCAATTCACTATTGCAAATACAACACTGATGGTAAGCTAACCCATCGTTATTATCCGAAGTCGATTACGGCTTACAGCGTCGTTACAGGAACACCGACAACGTTGAACGTGACCATCTCTGCGAACGAAGGACTAATCGAAATGAACGAGTATCTCGTTGATTCGCTGGAAGATGGAAGAAAGAATGTTGTCAAGGAAACCATTAAACATGGCAACGATGGAACGCCAATCATCAAGTCTCAAAGAACTTATGAGCAGCGGGAAGTCGATGAAACGGTCGCTTGGAACGTCACCTCCGTCACGCAATACGAAGACGACGCAAACACCAAACCCATCGTGACGCAGTTTGCCTACGAGTATCATGACAATTCGTTTGTGGTCAAACAGAAAACGACAACCTTCCCCGCCGTCTCGGTCAACAAAAATGGTAGCGGCATCGCCGCGACCCGCATCGACCGATTCGATTCCCAAGGTCGGCTCATCTGGGCGAAAAATGAACTCGGAGTCATTTCATACCGGCAGTACAATGCCGTCACCGGCGCACTCGTCAAGGAAATCCAAGATGTCAATACGATGCAAGTCGCCGACTTCACCGTTCCTGTCCCGGCAGGCTGGGCAACGGTTTCCGGTGCCGGAAAACATCTCGTGTCCGAATTCGAGTACGATTCGCAAGGACGGGTTATTCAAACCCTCGGTGCGAAGAACTCGGCAGTCAACGATGCGAACCAAGTCATCGAAGTGCGACCCGCCAGTTGGACGGTCTATGACGATGCCAACCTCACGGTGAAGTCCGCTTCCGGTTTTGCAACGATGAGTGGCAACACCATCACCGGTTACACGCTCGCCAACCCGGTCTCGATCACGATTCGTAGTGCCGAGGGAAATGTTTTGGAGCAAATCCGTGCCACACGAACCTCGACTTCGGGAAAACTGCTCGCCAGCGATACCTTCGCTCAATCGAGTTACACCGCTTGGTCAAAAAACATCTATCAGGGCGGTCGGCTTGCTGCAACCCGGCAATACTTTGACATACCGGCAAGCGGCGATGGCACGAAAGATGTCAACTATCTCGAAACGACGTTCGAGTGCGACATGTTGGGTCGTCAGAACAAAACTGTTTCCCCTGACGGCACGATAACAAAGACCGACTTCGATTGGAAAAACAACGCCGTCAAAACGTGGGTCGGCACGACCGATCTGAATCTCGTCCTTGTGAGCGAAACCGAGTACGGCGATGCGGGGGTCTGTGCCTGCTGCACCGGTCAGAAGGACAAACCCCGCGTTGCCATTCAGCACGTCGATGCCACCACGATGCGGATCACCGAGTTCGGTTACGACTGGCGTGGTCGGCAAACGCATGTCTTCCGCGAAGAAGATGCCGAAGGCAACATCACCTACGAACAGCAGACTTACGACAACCTCAATCGCACGGTCAAGTCGGAACGATTCCTCCTCACGGAGAACGCGGGCACCGCTCTGCCGACCGGCAACGAACGCATTGCCGTTCTGCAAAACAATCTTGCCGACGATATTCTGCTGGCACGAACCGAACAGTTCTATGATGAGCGAGGTCGTGTCTGGAAGACCGAACAGTCCGTCGTCAATCCGCAAGACGGTACGGTACAAGGCAAGTTCGCAGGACAGTTCTGGTACGATGCCGCTGGACGAAGGATTAAATCCATCGAACCCGGTGCGAACCACGTGTCGGAAACCGTCTACGACTCGCTCGGAAGAGTCGATACATCCTTCGTGAAAGTCAACGATACCGTTCTCACACAATCGGAAACGGTCTATGATGTTTTGGGCAACGTGTTGCTCTCCACGCAGATCGAACGGCTTTCCACTGCCGCTCCCGGTACTGGTGCGTTAACGCTTTCGACGGGTCGCTATCAATCGGTCGCCTCGTGGTATGACGGTTTCGGACGCTCCATCGCAACAGCAAATTACGGCACCAACGGCGGAGTCGCTCTTGTGCGTCCGGCAACCGTTCCTGCCAGAAGCGATACCGTTCTCGTCTCCGAAACGTGTTACGATACATCGACCGGCAGGGCTTATCGAACCATCGATCCCGCCGGAAAAGACCATCGCACTTTCGTTGACGCTCTCGGTCGAACCGTGAAAACAATCGCCAACTACGTAACCGGTACTCCGGGAGTCAATCCCGACCAAGACGT
>Ga0082212_10006565_pt1 | contig 15592 bp, 11 predicted proteins | sample TergutNt197P3_FD_71548 | JGI IMG/M metagenome (GOLD analysis project Ga0082212, IMG submission 71548) | Neocapritermes taracua P3 segment gut microbial communities from Petit-Saut dam, French Guiana - Nt197 P3 | ecosystem: Host-associated > Arthropoda: Insects > Digestive system > Gut ...
AGCCTTAGCAGGTATCTTTACGGCCAAAGGAGTGCTGACCTGGCTAACGACCTGGCTGGGACACCGCACCTCGGCAGCCGTCAAATCTCAGCTACGTACCGAGATCGTAAATGCTCGACTAGCAAAACCGATTGACTCAGCTGAGACCACCGGCGGCTTGATCACCTTAGTGACGCAGGGTCTAGACGCACTCGATGGTTACTACGCCAAGTATCTGCCACAACTACTGTTGTCGGTCACAGTCCCGCTTATTATCGTGATCGCCGTCCTCACCACTGACCTTACTTCGACGATCATCATCTTCGTCACTGTGCCGTTGATTCCGGTGTTCATGATGTTGATAGGTTGGACGACCCGCGCCAGGACTGCGCGACGCTGGAAGATTCAGACCAGGTTGGCGCACCATTTTTCTGACCTGGTGATGGGGCTACCAACCTTGCAAGTGTTTGGCCGCGCCAAAGCGCAAGCCAAGGGGTTGTTACAAACCGAAACAGCACACCGAGGCGAAACCTTGGGTACGCTGCGCATCAGCTTCTTGTCTGCCATGGTCTTGGAATTGCTGGCATCGCTCTCGGTGGCGGTAGTAGCGGTGACCATCGCCTTTCGGGTGGTAGCAGGCGACTTAGATTTACAAACCGCGCTATTTGTGCTGATCTTGGCTCCAGAGGCGTACCTACCACTGCGGCAGCTCGGTACCCACTTCCACGATTCCGCCGATGGAGTTGCGGCGGCAAATGCTGCGTTTGCGCTAATCGGGGACGACGCCGCAAGTGTGCCCCCGGTTGTTGAAGACAGCCCAGCTAGCCAAAGCGCGGCACTACTTCAGGTAGCAGGACTTTCCCACACCTACCCCGATGCTGAAGCCCCGGCAGTGAGTGATTTTGATCTTGAGATTTCTGAAGGTGAGATCGTGGCGCTGGCTGGATCAAGTGGAGCCGGTAAGACCACAGTCCTTAATGTGATCATGGGATTTTTGCGACCGGATGCTGGCTGCCTCCAAAGCCAGGGCCGTACCATCACTGATTTCAACCACTGGCGAACCCAGGTGGCATTCGTGGGACAGAACCCTGGAATGATTTCCGGCACTGTTGCCGACAATCTGCGATTGGGCTATCCAAAAACTACAGATTCGGCACTGCGAGCCGCCCTTGATGAAGCGGGCGCGCCCGAAATTACGTTGGATCACCTAGTCGAAACTGACGGGGAAGGGGTATCAGCGGGAGAGCGCCGCCGCATCGCTACCGCTCGTGCCCTGCTAAAAGTGACGCTAGGACGCGCCAAGCTGCTAATCATGGATGAGCCGACTGCCGGACTGGATGCTGAATCGGAGGCGGTGTTGCTAGCAGCACTACGCCGGCTCAACGTAGCGGCACTGGTCATCTCACATCGTCCGAGCGTCTTAGAACTTGCAGACCGAGTCGTCCACCTTTCAGCTCCATCCCACGTGGCTACCCAGACTGAAAAACCCGGTGTCCCTGCGAGAGCTAGGACATCAATAGCAGCCAAACCTGCGGACGTGTCAGTTACGGAAACCCCTGACACCAGCAGCACTATTGATACTGACCGACCACTCATTTCGCGCATTCTCGCCGCAGTCACCAATTCCCGCAAGCGATTGGCGCTGGCTGTGCTGCTCTCAGTCACCGCCACTTTTGCGGCGATTGTGTTGCTGGGAGGTTCCAGTTGGTTGCTGGCCTTTGCCGCCACCATGCCGCCGATCATGTTCCTCAACGCTCCGGCCGTCGTGGTGCGTTTCTGTGCCATCTCACGCGGGCTTTTCCGCTACGGCGAGCGCCTGGCATCCCACGATGTTGCCTTGCGGCTGCAATCGGCGCTGCGGATTCAGACGTATTCGTCGCTGTCGCGCACAACGCTGCTGGGACGTCGCCGCGGCGATTTGCTGTCGCGGGTGATAGCCGACGTTGAGGCTATTCAAGATTTGGTGGTGCGGGTTTGGATACCGTTCGCTTCTTCGACTCTAGTCATACTACTAACTTGCGGATTATTGGCGCTCGTTTCACCTTTGAGCGCACTAATCTTATTGGGGAGCGCCACGTTCGCGGGTTGGGTCGTACCGGTGTTAGCGCGACGTGCCAGCTTCACCGCAGACAGGTCCGCAGTTGGGACGCGAGGAGAGTTGGCAAACCAGGTACACGAAATGGCTCGGACGGGTGCTGATTTGGTGGCCTATGGAGCTGACGTTGCGTTTATACAGACTTTCGAGCAAACAGATTTGGCGTTACGCAAGATCGAATCGCGTGCGACGTGGGTACGCGGGGTAGCTGAAGGTTTCCAGGTGATTGCTGCGGGCGTGGGAGTGATTGGTGCGATCTGCGCCGCAGCTAGCCAGATCACGACCGCTGGACTGTGGACTCCGATACCCATCGGTTTCCAGTCGATCTTCGCCGATCCAGGCATCGCGGAAGGTTGGCCTGGTATTGACAACGCAGCGTTCGCGTTGATTGCGCTGCTGGTGATCACGCCTTTGGCATTGCACGAGTCACTGAACTCGCTGGCTCGCGCTGCGCAAAACCTGACTAGGGCCCAAGTTGCCCTCAAACGCGTGGAAGCGGTGCTGGATGCTCCCAGCGTCGGGCAGGGCGATATTCCTACTAGCTTGGAAACTGAAGCTGCTCCGATGCTGCGTATCGAAGCGCTCGCCGCTGGCTGGCCAGATTCACAGCCCGTGGTGAAGAACCTTTCGTTGCGCATTGACGCCGGAGAACGGGTGGCGCTTACTGGTCGCAGCGGAATTGGAAAGACGACGGTCGCCGCCACGGTATTGGGGCTAATTGACCCGGTAGCTGGCGAGCTAGAAATCATCGGCCGCCCGGGCTATCTAGCGCAAGATGCCCACATCTTCGATACGTCAGTGACTGAAAACGTCCGGATTGGGAATCGAGATGCCAGCGATGAAGCTATTTCGCAAGCGCTGATTCGGGCCGGGCTGGGTTACTTGGATCCGATGCGCATCGTCGGAGAGGCTGGCGCTGCACTGTCGGGTGGGGAAGTGCGTAGGTTGGCGATGGCTCGGCTACTGGTCGGGCAGTATCAGGTCTTGATCTTGGATGAACCCACCGAACACTTAGATTTGCTTACCGCCAGTGCGTTGCTTGACGACATCTGGGAAATCACCAAAGACCTACCTCTGCTAGTCATCTCCCATGATTTGGAAGTCCTGGCTCGCTGTGACCGCGTCATTAGACTCGACTAGACCAGTCCAAACTTGGAGAAATAGGTTTCCTTAAGGTAACCTAAGAAAGACTTGAATATTTCTTAAGCAAGTGAAGGTTATGGCAGCACCGCAACGAGCATTCGACACGGCATCCGAAACGTGTGAGAGACCACGTCGCGCCCAGTTAACCTTCACCTCGTTTCTTTCGAGTTCGCTTACAAACATTGCTGAGACATTCCGTTCTGAAACTCCGCGTCGCGCCACACAGTCAAAACTGCAAAAACCAGTGCTGCGCATCGGTTTACTCACTTGTGTTGGGGTCAGTGTTGCCGCGTTGGCGGCGTTCGCCGTTCCCGCTCCTGTCACTACTGAACTAACTCCTGGAGCAGCTTTTATCGGTATCGCGGTGCCTGAAGTGCATCCGCTCACAACTGGGACGATTTCAGATTCGGTACCAAAGAAGGTCGCTGCTTCACTAGTTTCACAGACCACGGTATTTGCCAACGCCTCTTTGACGGTCAGATCAAAGCCTGATCAGGAATCAAAATCTCTGGGTACGGTGACATTTGGACAAGAGATCGTCGCTATGGCCGAAACCTCTGGAAACTATCGTCTCGTAGAAGCTAATGGCATCAATGGCTGGGTATTGACAAAAGAACTAGTCGGAGAAAATGAGAAACCCAAGGTAAATGCGAAGCCCAAGGTAAGCGAGAAACCCAAGGTAAACGAGAAACCCAAAGCAAATGAGAAAACCCCGGCAAAGGTCTCGGTAGCGCCTTGCAGCCGCGGTACGAAAGTCGAAGCGAAACTGCGTCCGGGCACTATCAAGATTTATCGCTCGGTTTGCTCGCTGTTCCCCGGCGTCAAAAGCTACGGCGGTTGGCGCGCTGGCGGCAGAGATTTCCACAAAAACGGCCGCGCCCTTGACATCATGCTTACCCCATACAAAGACTCAAAGATGGGTTGGCAGATCGCAAAATACCTGACCCAGCATGCTAGCGAATTCAATGTCGATCACGTCATTTTTGAGCAGCAGATTTGGACGCCGAGCAGCAAGACTTGGAAGAAAATGGCAAACCGCGGAAGTATCACGGCCAACCATTTCGATCACGTTCACGTTGCAATCAAAGCCTGACTACGACCAGTAGTATCTTGGCGGATTTCCCTATGGACTCATGTCAAATTGCCCGTTTGGTTTGATTTCGCCCCTTAATGCTGCAACAGTAAATACACTTGTCCCATGACTTTGATCGATGCTACCCAGACTTCCGCCTGGGAAAAACTGTCCCAAATCGCCAAAACTTTCCAACCAGATCTTGCTGCTTGGTTTGAATCCGATCCTAACCGCTGCGAACGACTAACATTCCAAGCTGCCGAGTTGCACGTTGATCTGTCCAAGAATCTCATTACGCCCGAAGTGGAAGCGGCCTTAATCGAGCTAGGCAAGACAGTCGAGTTGGAAGCCAAACGCGATGCCATGTTTGCAGGCGAAAAGATCAATACGACCGAGAATCGCGCAGTGTTGCATACCGCCCTACGTCGTCCGAACAAAGACACTCTGCGCGTAGACGGATCAGATGTTATTCCTGCTGTTCACGAAGTTTTGGGGCAGGTCTACGATTTCGCAGAAAAAGTTCGGGATGGACGCTGGGTGGGTGTCACTGGCAAACCAATTGAAACAGTTGTGAACATTGGCATCGGCGGGTCTGATCTGGGGCCGGCCATGGTCTACGAAGCCCTGAAACCCTATGTGAAACCAGGTTTGGAGTGCCGTTTCATATCCAACATCGACCCGACCGATGTCGCGCAAAAAACTGCCTACCTGAATCCGGAGACGACGTTGTTCATCATCGTCTCGAAAACCTTCACAACGCTGGAAACTTTAACGAACGCCCGGTTGGCACGTGACTGGCTGCTGCGAAAGCTGAAGGAACAAGGTGCCCCAAGCGGAACTGACGCTATCAAGGCACACTTCGTGGCTGTTTCCACAGCTTTGGAGAAAGTCGCAGATTTTGGGATTGATACCGCAAATACCTTTGGTTTTTGGGATTGGGTTGGTGGCCGCTACTCGGTTAGTTCAGCGGTGGGCACCATTTTGGCGGTTGCGCTAGGCAAGGAAAACTTTGCGGACTTCCTGAACGGTCTAAATGCGGTAGACACGCACTTTGCCACTACCCCGTTGGAACGCAATGTCCCGGCGTTGATGGGGTTGTTGAACGTTTGGTATGTCAACTTCATGAAAGCTACCTCCCATGCCGTCTTGCCATACGCCCAGAGTTTGCACCGTTTCGCCGCGTATCTACAACAACTCACAATGGAATCAAATGGCAAGGGCGTGCGGTTGGACGGAAGTCCGGCAACCAGCGCTACTGGAGAAGTGTTTTGGGGAGAGCCCGGTACGAACGGCCAACATGCGTTCTATCAACTCATTCACCAAGGAACCCAACTCATTCCTGCTGATTTCATAGCTGTCGCTAATCCAGCGTATGCGTTGCAGGATGGAACGACTGACGTGCATTCGCTTTTCTTGTCGAATTTCTTCGCTCAGACAAAAGCGTTGGCCTTCGGAAAGAGTGAGGCGCAAGTGCGAGCTGAAGGCACACCGGAAGCTATCGTTCCAGCGAGAGTTTTCGCTGGCAATAAGCCGACGACTTCGATTATGGCTCCCGCACTCACCCCGAGCGTCGTCGGGCAACTCATTGCGCTCTATGAGCACATCACCTTCACCCAAGGGGTAGTTTGGGGAATCAACTCATTCGATCAGTGGGGAGTGGAGTTAGGCAAAGAGCTGGCCATTCAAATTGCCGGAGCAGTTTGCGGAGATGAACAAATTCTTGCAGCCCAAGACCAATCCACAAAGGCTTTGATCAGTTACTACCTCGCAAATCGCATTCCTTCCGTCGACTAGACTCCTGCTCGGGCTAGTTACGGCTGCGCAGGTCTTCGTGGTGATCGATTGCCTGTCCTACTAGCGATACTACATGAGGGTCGTCAACGGTGTAGACCTGACGTTTTCCATCACGATGCGCGCTGACCAGACCGGCGAGCCGCATCTTTGCCAAGTGCTGACTGACGAGCGGTCCACTAACTCCAAGCGTCTGGGCGAGCGTGGATACATCGCATTCTTGGTGCGACAGCAGCCAAAGCATGTGCAGCCGCTGCGGCGAAGCCAGCATGGCAAACGTGTCCGCTGCCTCAGCAAGCACCATCGCGTCCGGGACTGTCGCGGCGCGTGCAGCTTGCTGCTGAGCTGGGGTTGGTTGGGTTTGGGACACTGGCCACCTCATCTCGCCCGAACTTGTGTAAAAGATCAGTTCATATTAGCATCAAGTAATCATATAAACAGATGCGCAACCGTCTATAGGAAGCCAACTGCTTCAGTCGTAGACGGAGAAACGAGAATCAGAAAATGAACACTGGTGAGAATGTTGGCGCCGAAGTTGACGCCCCCACGCATCCGGCAGCTTCCGAACAGTCTGCACACAACAGTAGGCGACTTAACTGGCTGCGCGCCGGAGTTCTTGGAGCAAACGACGGCATAGTCGCCGTCTCTGGCCTCGTGATAGGCGTAGCTGCCTCGGGCGCGGGACAGTCGGCGCTCTTGACGGCCGGATTAGCTGGTTTGGCAGCAGGAGCATTGTCTATGGCCGTCGGCGAATATGTGTCCGTGTCGACCCAGCGCGATACCGAGTCCGCACTTATTTCAAAAGAACAGTACGAGCTTAGTAATTTCCCTGTTGCTGAACTTGAGGAATTGGCTGGGTTCTACCAAGCGAAAGGTCTGACTCCCGAATTGGCGCACACGGTAGCCGAACAACTGACCGCCCACGATGCGCTTGCTGCTCATGCCGAGGTCGAACTCAAGATCGACCATGAAGAACTCACAAACCCCTGGCATGCCGCTGTAGCCTCGTTGGGCGCGTTTATTTCGGGGTCGCTGCTGCCGTTGTTGACGATTCTGTTGGTTACTGGTCCGGCTCGCATTCCGCTGACCGTTGTAGCAGCAGGGCTGGCTTTGGCATTAACTGGCTGGATCAGCGCCCGCCTTGGCTACGCTAAACCACATGTGGCCATCATGCGCAATGTTATTGGCGGTCTGCTCGCAATGATCGTCACCTACGCCATCGGCACACTGGTTGGAACCCACATCGGCTAACCGAGTGTAGGTGACCCCTGCTATCCTGGGTACTAGAGTTTGCATGAACTATTCGAGTTGCAACCCTTGGACTGGAAGACGATCTATTATGAAACGGTTTCTTGGCACCATAACCGGTTTGGCTCTGACAGTGGGCTTGCTGTCTTTCGCACCAGTTGCGAACGCGCAGCCGCAGCTTGATCTGTCATTGGCAAGTACTGTAAAGCAGAAAGCTGAGAAGTACTTCCAAACAGAGTTTGTTGACCTGTGGGTTTCGGATGATGTAAAGACATTCGTGGTTGCAGTTGCCGGTGATGTCAAAGCAGCACAAAAAGCCGTCAATTCCTGGGGCTTTTCCGCTCCGATCGTGGTGGTTGAGTCTGCATTTTCGCGTACCGAGATTGATGAAGCCGTAGCGCTGGTAGCCGAGAATACTTCCGAGGCAGTAGGGATCGGCCCAGACTATAAGAACGGTGGCGTCTTAGTCGACGTTCTTCCCGAAAACATTGCTGACGAGGTTGTTGCGCTCAACGAAACCGATGGTGTCGAAGTAGTTGACACGCTAGAACAGTCAAATCTTCCCGATGAGGTTCCGGTGGTCGTTTCGCCTACAACACTTGCCATCTCACACGCGGAAACGTGGTCGAACGGATATTTGCGCGGCGGCAAGAAAGTCGTCCTCGGATACAACTCTTGCAGCGCAACAACTCTGGTAGAGAAAGGCGCCACTTATCTAATGGTCGCCTCCCACTGTGCACGGACTGGGACTGCTGCCACCTTTAACGGCGCTAATCTGGGCAAAGTAGAAAAGTCAGCATGGTATGACTCGCCATATGGTTCGTTGATAGCTGCTGATGCCGAAATCATCGGCCCGGTACCGGCAAATGTGCTGCCGCCTGAGAAAAACTCGATCATTTCCACTTCGACAGCAAATCTCACAGTTAAAGGGTGGGACGATCCAGTGGTTGGTACCCCGGTTTGTATCAGCGGTGCGTTGAGCGGCAAAGAACTGTGCGGAAAAATAGTCGCCACCGGTTTTGAGGTCAATTACGGAGAAGTCAGGGTCGCAAACAGTGCCGTAATGAATTTCGTGGGTACTTTTGGTGATTCAGGTGCCCCCGTGTATTACAAGACCTCATCAAATACTGCTGTAGTAATTGGGGTTTATAATGGCGCTGACCACGAGGGGAGAGGTTACTTTTCACCGCTGCGAAACGCTTTGAAGATAACAGGCGCAACGGCTGTGGTGAATGCTCCGCAGGTGCCACCCACCCAGCCTCCTGCGACATCGAAGCTGGCTCTGGTTGGCGGCTTGGGGGTTTCGGGCAAACTCTATGCTGGCAACACCCTTGCTGTTTCTAATCTGAAATGGAATACAACCGGGGTTTCGGTGAAGTATGAATGGAAAGCCGGCTCAACCCTAGCTAGTCAAAAATCGAGTTTGGTGCTTACTTCGGCGCATGTTGGTAAAGCCATTTCGCTACGTCTCATCGCAGAAAAGTCAGGTTGGAACCCCTATGACACTACGTTCTTTGTAGGAACAGTTTCTGCAATAAATCAACCAGCTTTCTCGAAGGTTGGTACGCCAAAGATCAAATCGCCGAAAACTCCGAAGGTTGGAAACACATTAACCGTCGCTTCGCATGGTTCGTGGAGTCCAACGCCAACCTCGTACACCTATCAGTGGTACCGCAATGGCGCAGCCATCGTTGGTGCGACCGGAAAATCGTACACACTGGTTGCGGCTGATCGTGGGAAAACGATTTCGCTCAAGTTGACAGCGCAGCGTTCAGATCGAAAACCAACCGCGTCAAAAATGTCTGCAAAAACTAAGAAAATTGCATACGGCACGTTGACGTCGAAAAAGCCAACAATTTCTGGTACGAAACAAGCTGAGGCGACTTTAACGGCGAATCCAGGTATTTGGACGGCTGGCACCGTCTTTTCTTACCAGTGGTATCGCGGCTCCAAAGCCATAAAGGGAGCCACCGGACAGTCCTACAAGCTAACCAGTGCTGATGTAGGCAAGAAGCTGAAGGTGAAAGTTACCGGGAAGCGGGCAGGGTATATAAACAAGTCAGTGACCTCAAGTGCTACCGCGAAGATCGCTAAGAAATCGTTTGTTTCTGCGACGCTGCCGCTGGTCGAAGGGGTTTTCCAAGTCGGCAAAACGCTGACTGTTTCGACAACCATGTGGACTCCGGCTCCGACCAGTTATTCCTACCAGTGGCTACGCAGCGGCAAAACAATTCCAAAAGCCACTGGCAGGACGTACAAACTGACCAAAGCTGATCTTGGCAAATCTATCGCAGTGAAAGTAACGGCCAAACGGGCAGGCTACGCAAATATGTCCGTCACCTCTGTCAAAGTCACAGTTCGATCAGGTTAAGTGAGGGTACCCAGATGAGTATCTCTCCCGCGCAGAGGACAAGTAAGAGCAGCTAGCAGATCGTCGTCAAAGCCCCGGTGTGGGAATCGATGCAATACCCACTGATGCGCACATAAGCTGGCATGAGGGGGTGCTCGCGTAGAATCTCAACACTCTTTTTTACGTAGCTGTCGGTGTCTCCAAACCCTGCGAACCACGAGTCGTAATCAAAATCTGACTCACGACGCTCAGCAATGACCTGGGGGTCAATCCCAAGCTGTTCAAGTCCGGCAAACATATCGTCGGCATTCATGCTTTGCGCCCCGCAATCACTGTGTGCAACGACCATGATGTCAGTGGTGCCGAGTGCACAGACTGAGACAAGTAATGAGCGAACGGCGACGTCGTGAGCGTCCAAAATCCCACCACCCGCAACTTTAATGAAGTGTGCATCGCCATTTTTGAGCCCAAGCGCAGCCGACAACAATTCGATCAGCCTAACGTCCATGCAACCTAGCACTGCAAGTTTGCTTTTGGGGAATTTGTCAGTTTCAAAAGGTTCATAACCTCCTACTGCAACAAATTGTGTATTGTGTTCAAGGATTCCAGCTTTGACCGCTGATTTCATTGCTCTCACCTTTCTGATATCTGACCGCAGATGTAGCTAACGCAATAACTTGATTATGCCAGCAAAGCCGCAGCATCGGGCGAGAAAGTGTATAGTTCTGGTGGCAGTAAGCACCGTCACTTCTGGGTGTCGCGCCAGTCTAAGTAGGCAGCAACGACTTCCTCAGTTTCGCCATCCATTAGGATTTGCCCCTGGTTGATCCAGATAGTGCGCGAGCAAGTCTCCCTAATTGACTTCATCTGGTGCGACACCAGGAAGATCGTTCCGGCATTATCGCGGATCTCGCGGATTCGAGCTTCACTACGGGCTCGAAAAACAGCATCTCCCACCGCTAAAGCCTCATCAACTATTAATATCTCGTGCTGTTTGATCGTTGCGACAGCAAACTTCAGCCGCGCCTGCATCCCTGAGGAGTAGGTGTTCATCGGTAAATCTATGAATTCTTCCAATCCAGTGAAATCGACGATCTCTTTGTGAACTTCCATTACCTCACGCTGGGACAAGCCCAGAGCTAACCCGCCTAAAACTATGTTGTTATCTCCAGACAGTCCCGGAATCAATGCCGCGCCGACACCCAACAGATTTGGTCGTGATTGCGCAAAGACTGCCCCAGAGGACGGGGTAAGCAACCCAGTTATGGCGCGCATCAGCGTACTTTTGCCGGAACCGTTTCTTCCGATAATTCCTATTGATTCGTTTTGGTAGGCGACCAGAGATACGCCCCGCAGTGCATGGACGGTTCTGATACCACGTTTGCGGGAGAGGATACTGCGACCAGGAATGCCCCGCACGGCCTTCCCAGACGAATATGCATGGTATTTCACATGTAGTTGATCAACTATCACTACTGGATGCCGGTCGGGCTCGACGGCGAGCTTGTCAGCGGCCATAGCGTTCCTCAGCACTCCAGAAGAAAACTAGGCCAATACCGAAGACCACCACCGAAAAAGCACTGAAATACACCCAGTACAATGGGTCAACAGCTATTCCTATCAAGGCATGTCTGCCTAACTGCACCATCTGATAGATCGGGTGAAAGTCGTATACGGCTATTGCCATCGGCCATTTCGCAAAGATTTTGCCGACATCAAACAGTACCCCAGAGGTGTAAAAAAGGATACGCGAGAGTAGTGGAATCACCTCAGTTAAATCTCGTAGATGCACGGTGATCCGTGCCGAAATTAGCGCGATTCCGGTGTTAAAGAGAATCGACAGCAGAAAAACCGGAAGGATTAACAACCACTGCACACTTGGTGGGTGTCCCATGATGGGCATGATGATGAACAACAGCGCCCAGGCCGGCGCTATCGAGAGCAACTCTTCCATTGCAACCGACAACGGCAAAGTGATCCGCGGGAAGGAGAGGGATTGCACCAGGTTCTGATTTGAGGTAATTGACTTTGCGCCATGGGTGAAGCAAGTCCGGAAAAAAGTGAAGATAAATACTCCGATCACTACCCGTGCTGGATAGTCGGGGGGTATGTTTTCACCTTGTAGAATTCCAAAAATAGCGCCGTAGATCAGGGCGTTAAAGACTGGATTTACCAACAACCAGACCAGACCTAACCTATTCGTGGAGAACTTGTTCATCACCCGAAATTTGGCCATGTGCCAGATGAAGTCGCGTCTGTGCCAAGTTGTTGCAATATAGGAAAAAAACGCCGGACGTGCGCCGACGCGGTATAGCCCGAACTCGGCAGCTAAGTGAGCAATAGACAGGTTCTCACCTGGCTTTTCCGCAGCCGCATCGCTCATTCGCTATCCAACCTTTGAAACTTCTTCTATTTCAGACGGTAGCATGAATAGCGGTTTCAATGCTATTGGCCGTGGCTTCATAGACTTACAATCTATGAGACAGGTACCAAGTCAAGATTTGTGATCTCGACACTCGAACAGTCACATTGACTCGTGAGCTCCTTACCAACAGCAGTTTTCCTACATCACCTAGCTAGGACTGAGCAGGACGACTTGGTGAACTTTGTCGTTCTTGAAGTAGCGGTCTAACATGGGTCTTGAGACGGTCTACTACAGATCAAGATAACCGAAGTGTCGGCGCCGAGAACGGATCGTTCAGTGGTGTAGAGCTTTTTGTAATGACAAGGATACGCATGAGTACAGCAATCATCATAGCTGGTGGGTCAGGAGCCCGTATGGGGCTAGAAGTTCCGAAACAGTTCGTGATCATTGACGACCGTCCAGTGATCATATACACCTTGGAGGCCTTTCAAATCCACCCCAGCGTTAGCTCGATTGGCGTCGTCTGTATCGATGGCTGGCACGAAGTTCTTCGTGATTACGCTAACCAGTTCGGCATTACAAAACTCGATTGGATCATCCCCGGTGGCAACTCCGCCCAAGAATCGATCTACAATGGCGTTCGCCAGCTAGCGGATCGCTGCTCGGGCGACGACCTAGTTATCATCCACGATGGTATCCGTCCTCTGGTCGATCCGGGCGTCATCTCTGACATTCTTGCCGTTTGTCGTCGTCATGGAAACGGCGTCACATCTTTGCCATACAACGAGCAAATTTTCCAGATAGACGGCGACGATCCCTCATCGACTACTGCGTACATCCCTCGTGACACCTTGAGAAGAGTCTCCACCCCGCAGGCATACCGCTATGATTTGCTGCTTTCTCGTTATCAGGAGGCTTTCGAAAAAGGGATCGGCATCGGCCCATCTTCCTACACAAACACCATGATGGTAGACCTTGGAGAACGGCTCTTCTTCGCCGCAGGTTCTGACAAAAACATAAAACTAACTACGCCTGATGATTTGGCGCTCTTCCAAGCGATGCTCGCTAACTCGAACAACCTCACTCGAAACTAAGATTCGAGGTACAACATGGGTCTGCTGGACTCCCCTATCTACCGCGAAGATATTGCCCGCATCGCCAGCCTAGACTTAGCCTGGGATCGCCTGGCTGATAAGAGCTTGGTATTGTCTGGTGCCTCAGGAATGATCGGCTCATTCCTGGTCGATGTCTTAATGGCACGTAATGCTGAGGGGCTGAATTGCACCATACATGCTCTGGCTCGCAATCGCATCAGCCTTGAAGAACGTTTCCACACCTACACCAGTGGGGCCAATCTAGTTCTTATCGCCGCCGATGTCACCCAAGAACTTATGATCAACTCGGCTGATTATGTCATCCACGCTGCCAGCAACACTCACCCGAGGGCTTACGCTCTGGATCCTATCGGTACGATCATGACGAATGTGCTCGGTACCTACAAACTACTTGATCTAGCGGTTCGTACCTCAGCCCAACGGGCGATCTTTCTGTCGACTGTTGAAATTTATGGCGAAAATCGTAGCTTGACCGACCGATTCAGTGAATCTGATCTAGGTTATATCGATTGCAATACCGTTCGTGCTGGCTATCCCGAGAGTAAGCGAACAGGTGAAGCCCTTTGTCAATCCTTCCGTGAGCAGTATGGCCTCGATATCGTAATCCCGAGACTACCGAGAACCTATGGACCATCGATGCGACTGGATGATTCGAAAGCACTATCTCAATTCCTGCTTAACGCAGTCGCAGGACAGGACATCGTCTTAAAGAGCGAAGGCAAGCAACACTACTCATACTGCCATGTCGCAGATGTCGTAGGAGCGATCCTGACCTGTACTTTGCACGGTGAATCTGGCCATGCCTACAACGTTGCCGATCCCTCTGGAGATATCCTGCTACGCGACCTAGCCGCTCTAGTAGCTGGTACCGTCGGCCGGAAGGTTGCTTTCCAATTACCAGACGCCGTCGAAACCCGTGGCTTCTCTACCGCAACACACGCACTTCTTGACGGTTCCAAACTGGCGGATCTCGGCTGGCGCTGCTTGTACGATATCACTGAGGGGATTACCCGCACTGTTGAGGTTCTGAAGAGCCTTAGTCAATAAGCAGTCCCGGGTAGACGAGCCTGCCTAGCTGGCCTGGCGAGGGTCACTGATTGCCGTTGCGGCCATGGTGATCGGAGAATATCCAGTCGCACGCATTAGCTGTTGAGTGGCCATCACATGCGCCCATGAACTTTTCAATGAAAAGGTTTCTTTCTGTTTCATGGACTTCTGGGTTAGTGATTACCTTAATGAGGTCATTAGTGTTCATCACGATCGGCCCGTAGATGTAATCCATCAGATCGTAATACAACCCGCGGGCGGTGAGATAAGAGTATAGATCATAGTCATAGTAAATGATTGGTTTACCCAAAAGCGCATAGTCGAAGATAACCGAAGAGTAGTCGGTAATCAGAATATCGGCGACCAGCAGGAGGTCGTTAATGTCACGACGTGATGAGAGATCATAAAAAAAGTCGCCGAAGCTTGCAAGCTGGGATGAAAGGCTATCGCCAATAATGTTGTAAATCGCAGGGTGCCACTTGAAGATAAAGACGTAGCCTTGATCGTGCAATTCACGGTATAACTTAAGGAAGTCAATTGAGTCATAGTCATATGTGGCGCTAGGAATTGATCGACCACGATAGGTTGGCGCAAAGAGGATGATCTTTTTACCTACTAGCTCTGGGTAATCTTGGTAAAAAGACTGTCGATTTTCAGCCATTTGATCTTCATTGAAGAACAAGTCAGTTCTTGGTGTGCCCGTAGCTTTGATCGTCTCTCGTTGGGCACCAAAACCTTCGATATAGCAGTCAATCACGGCTGATGAACTCACCAGTATGTTGGTGTAATTTCGATGCTGGGTCCATTTCGCCCGATGAGTTGATCGGTTGTCAGTGCGGCTGAAGCCGAACTTTTTATAGGCGCCAGACCCATGCCAGACCTGGCAAATTTTCTGCCCTTTGCGGGGTTGCATCAGCGAAATGAGGGTGGAAAAATCATCGAGCAGAATATATTTCGCCGTGCTGAGGTGGTAAACCGCTTCAAATTTTTCCAAAAATGACCACTGACTGCCCCGGGTTCTCTTGAAAATAGTCACCTTTTCATACAGGGCACCATCTAGATAGTTGTAGATATATTCAAGATTACCCCCAAGGGTTTCTCTAACGTCAGAAAAAAATCCCACTTTGCGAGACTGGAGCCGCAACAATCGGCGGTAGATACGATTCATCAGACGAAATGCCGTCCTATGTAAGGCTTTGGCCAGTAATTTCCGCACTGCTTCTGTGTCCTTTCATCCTACATCCGGCCTAGGGCTAGTTGGTATCTGCTAGCAGTTTTCATTGAACTTCCCGTGCAGCGACTCAGCCTCAAACAGTAGCTCGTCGGTCAAGCAGGCGCAACGCGCCACTTCATACAGCTCCCGTGTTTATCAGAATCGTGATATGGG
>Ga0082212_10006566_pt1 | contig 15589 bp, 10 predicted proteins | sample TergutNt197P3_FD_71548 | JGI IMG/M metagenome (GOLD analysis project Ga0082212, IMG submission 71548) | Neocapritermes taracua P3 segment gut microbial communities from Petit-Saut dam, French Guiana - Nt197 P3 | ecosystem: Host-associated > Arthropoda: Insects > Digestive system > Gut ...
TACGGAAGAAGAAACCGGAGATACTTTCGAAGACGCGCTGTATCAGCGCAACAAGTCGATAGAAGACAGATTCAATGTTTCGATAAAAAGCGTTTTGACCAAGGATTTTGACCATGCCGGGACTATAAGGACTTTGCAGGCCGGTGATTTTTCGGCTTTCGATATGTTTTTCGCACGCGGACCCGATGCCTTGATGAGCTGGCGGGACGGCTATGTGCTGTCTTACGACGATATACCCGATATCGACCTTTCAAAGCCGTACTGGAGCCAAAAAGCGAACAAAACGCTCACCATAGGCAATAATCAATATGTGGCAATCGGCGATTTCAACATCTCCACATATGAACTGGTGCATGCGGTGATATTCAACAAAAACATGATACAGGATCTGGGACTTGAAAATCCCCACGCGCTTGTCGGCAGCGGAAACTGGACTTTCGACAAAATGGACGAAATGATGAAACAGGCCGTAGCGGATCTGGATGGCGACGGAAAAATGGACAAAAACGACAGATACGGATACGCGGCCAACAGAAAAGAAATTTTGCCGTCTTTTTGGATTGCCGCAAATGTTTTGTCCGTCGATAAAAATGACGACGATATCCCGTTTTTAAACATGGGAAACGAAAAATTCATCGCCGCATTTCAAAGACCCTATGAGATGCTATATGACACCGGCTCGTTTTTTGCGGGGGAGGACTTCCCCGACATACCCAAATACGCGGTCGATATGTTTGCAAACAACCAATTGCTGTTCATGGATTCCACATTGTTTGTTTTGTATAATCTGCGTGGGATGGAAACGGATTTCGGCGTAATTCCGTATCCGAAATATGACGAAAAGCAGGAAGACTATGTTTCGAGAATCGAGTACCATATGACCTATGAAATACCCGCAATAAATCCCGACATCGAGCGCGCGGGCATCATGCTCGAGGCTTTCAACAGCCATTCCTGCCAAATTGTGATTCCCGCATTTTACGATAACTGCCTGAAAATCAAAGCGTCCCGCGACGATGAATCGGAAGCGATGCTCGATCTGATTTTGGACACCCTCGTAATCGATATCGGGGACACGACAATGTGTGCCGACATACGCGACGGATTTGTGTTTGACATGTTCAAGGCGAAAAACAGGGACATTGTTTCCAAGATAGAAAGCAGCGGGGAAAAAATACAGGCGCTGATCGAAAAGATGTACTCGAGATGAAAAAAGTTATCGGAATAGATTTGGGCACTTCATCGATAAAATGCCTTGCCCTCGGATTCGGCGAACCGGTTGCGGTCACCTCCGCATACGCCAAAGAGGGCCCCGGGGGCATTGTTTCCGCGCTCGCCGGGGCCTTTGCCTGGCTTGGCGCGCGTATCGCGCTGCCGCAGATTGAAGCGGTGGGGCTGAGCGGGCAGGCGGGAAGCTATATGACGGCGCCGCCGGATAACATTCACGATGTCAGGCTGTGGCTGCCCTGGCATGCGGCGGGGCGGGAAAGCTTTCTCGAAAAAGTTCTTTCGGAAATCGGCCGCGAGGCGTTTTTCTCGATGACCGGCATGTATCACCCCAAGCTGAGTTCGTACCCCCTGCCCAGCATATTGTACATCAAAAACAAATATCCAAAAATGCTCGGCGACTGCCTTCTGCTGCAGCCCAAAGACTGGCTTTGCGGGATTCTGACCGGCTGTTTTTTCAGCGATGCGGCTTCATGGCGCGGGCTTGCTGACTGGGACACGCAAAAATACGCGGCAAAACTGATAAAATACGCGGGCATAGACGAAAACAAACTGCCCAAAATCCAAAACCATGCCCAAATCGACAAAAACGGCGCTTCGCTGACCGGGCTTCGCGAAGGCACGCCTGTCGCGGTGGGATACAGCGACTTTTACAGCGCCCTTGTGGGAATGGGCGCGAAGGAAGCGGGAACTTGCTTCGATATCACCGGCACCAGCGAACACTTCGGCGTAATCGCCGAAAAGCCGGTCGACGCGCCGCTCATATTCGGCCGTTTCGGGGAATTGGGAAATTACGTGCATTACGGCGTGACCGCGTCGTCGGGAAAAGCTGTAAACATGGCGCTGACAAACCTGGGTTTTTCGGCGGGGGACCCGCGCAAAGCGCAGATACGCGACAAGGCGCCGGTGTTCCTGCCGTATGTGAACGGCGAACGCGCTCCTGTGTTCGACCCGGGGGCGAGGGGGATTTTTTGCGGCGTTTCGGATAAGTGCGGCCCGGAGGATTTGAGCTACAGCATATATGAAGGCGTGGTGTTTTCGCTTTACGATATCTATCAAAAGCTCGGCTGCCCCGAAATAAAATATATAAAGGCGACCGGCAAAGCCTCCGGGCTTGAAATTCTGGGAATGCTCAAAGCCTCTTTGTTCGGCGTTCCCGTGGCGGTCGAAAAGCTCGACTGCGGGTCGGCGATGGGGGCGGCAAAAATGGCGGGAGGCGACTGGGAGCGCTGCGAGAGAATATGGGAGCCCGACCCGGCGCTGACCGGCCGGCTTCGCCGCCGCTTCGAACTGTACAGGCGAATGTATTCGGCCTGGAAGGATATGACAGATGGGCTGGATACGCGGGAACTGTTTTGGTGATTAGGTGATTAAAAAAAGAGGACGGTGGCATAAAATGGCTGAATGTATCATTTTCGGGGCGGGAAAAATAGCGCGCGGCTTTATCGGGCAGCTTTTGTTTTTGTCGGGGCGCGATTTCGCTTTCGTGGAAGCGAACGGCGAATTGGTAAAGCTGATGGAGGAGCGTGGGGAATATTTTGTGAATGTGCTGGGCGCGCCCCAAAAAAACAGCGCCGTGCGCGGCTGGCGCATAATATCCGCCGGCGACCAAAAAAAAATCGACGCGGAAGCCCGCGATGCCCAAGTGATATTCACCGCGGTGGGCGGCAAAAACCTGCCGGCGATTGTTCCGGCATTGGCGGGAGCGCTAAAGAGCGCCGCGCCCCGGACGGCAAACGTGATAACCTGCGAAAACTGGAAACTGCCCGCCGATATGCTCAAAAACGGGGTGTTTCATATCGCGCCGGAAATCAAAGCGGGATTTTCGGAAGCTGTGGTCATGCGTTCGGCGATCGAGCCGCCCTCCGGCGACCCTTTGGATGTATTCGTGCAGGACTATTGGCGCCTGCCCGTCGATGCCGACAGGCTTGCCGCCCCCCTGCCCGATATTTTGGGCGTGGAGCCGATACATGATTTCGCGGGATATTTGGAGCGCAAATTTTACACATATAACGCGGCGAACGGGACGGTTTCATATCTGGGCGCGCTGCTCGGGCATGAATATATCTCCGATGCGGCCGCAGATGGACGCATAGCCGAAATCCTCGACAAAGTCTATGACGAGACCTCGCGCGCGCTCTGCGCCAAATATGGCATACCCTTTGAGCAACAGGCGGCCTTTTCCGAAACCTCGCGCTCAAAGCTGCTCGACCGCGTGATCGTGGACACCACGGAACGCAACGCCCGCGATCCCATCCGAAAGCTCGGCCCTGAGGACAGGCTCGTCGGCTCGGCGAAACTGGCGCTGGATTACGGCATAATGCCGGAGGGGATCGCCGCCGCCGCCGCCGCCGCGATATATTACAACGGCGGCCCAAACGACCCCTCCTCAAAAGAGCTGCGCATGCTGCGCGAAGCCGAAGGGCCGGAAGGCGTGCTGCAAAAAGTCTGCGGCCTGTCCGCCGGAGATTTGCTTTATGGCATGATACAAAACAAAATCGAAGAATTGAGGGATAAAAAATGGATATAGAAAACAGTCGGCCCAAAATCGCGATCGTGGGGGCGGGCAGAACCGGGCGTGGTTTTCTGGCCCGGATTCTGCGGGATCAGGCGCGGATAATATTCATCGACGCCGATAAAGATCTCATAGGTAAACTGAACTCACGGGGGGAATATGATATAAGCTACTATGATTCGCATAGGCGGGATACAATAACGGGCTATGAGGCCTATGCGACGGAAGATGCCGGATGCGGGCCTGTTTTGGAGAGTTGCGCCTGCGTGTTTGTGAGTGTCGGCGCGGAAAATACGGCGGATGCCGGCGCGTGGCTGGAAAAATTCCTGCATCCCGATATATGCGTGGTCGCCTGCGAAAACGCGGTTTGCCCGGCGGAACTGTTCGGGAGAGAGCGTCTTGGCGGGCGCGCCTGTTCGGGAGCGGTGTTCTGCACCACCACGGAGGATTCGGGAGGCTGCGGGAGCCTTGATATAATCGGCGAGAATTACCCCTTGCTGTACACGGACAAAAATGTCCCCGATTTTATCGCGGGCATGGACGGCATTGAAGCAGTCGGGGATTTCGCCACGCTGATGCGGCGCAAAATATATACATATAACGCAGCAAGCGCGATCATCGCGTATATAGGGGCAAAAAAAGGATACGAACTGTATTCCGGCGCGGCGAACGACCCGGAAATCGACGGGCTGCTGAACGCTTTTTACGGCGAAATCAATAAAGCGATATGCGCGGAATACGGCATAGAACACGAAGAGCAGGCGAACTTCGCGCTGCTGTCGAAAATAAAGTTTCAAAACCCCAAAATAATCGACAGCATTTCGCGCAACGCCGCCTCGCCCGCGCGCAAGCTCTCGCCCTCCGAGCGCATCATAGAGCCCGCCCGGCTCATACTGAAGCACGGCGGCGGCGCGGAGGCGCTGGCAAAGACGGCCGCCGCCGCGATACGGTACATGGGAGCGGGCGGCCAAAGCGAAATAAACGATGTTTTGTCAAATACCTGCGGGCTGCGAAAAGATGAAAAATTATACGAACTGATAAGCGCTCATTTAAAAACGGGAGGAAACTAAAATGAAAGCGATAATTGCGGAAGCTCCGGGCAAGCTGTTTTTGCGCGAGCTCCCGATGCCCGCGCTCAAAGAGGGCTGGGCGCTTGTGCGCGTCGAAGCCGCCGCCATATGCGCGACGGACTTGGAGGTATTTGCCGGGCGCATACCGGCGAGGTATCCGATAATACCCGGGCACGAATGGAGCGGGGTGGTCGAAGCGGCGGCGGATGCGGAAGACAACCATTGGGTCGGCAAACGCGTCGTGGGCAGCAACGATATATGCTGCCTGAAATGTGAGGCTTGCAGGAGCGGACTTTGGCGGAACTGCGCGTCGTTTCGCGAAATAGGGTTCAAAGAGGACGGCGCATACGCCGAATATATGGCAGTTCCGGTTTACGCGCTGTATGAATTGCCGGAGAATATATCGTTTATACAGGGTTCGCTGATAGAGCCGCTCGGCGTGGCGGCGGGAACCCTCGAAAAAACGGGGGCCGCATTCGGCGAAACGCTGCTCATATTCGGGGCGGGATCAATCGGGCTGAATGTGCTCGCCGTGGCCCGGGCCATGGGAATGCGGCGCATCATCGTGGCCGCAAAAAGCGGCAAATGCCTGGATACAGCCCTGAAAATGGGGGCATATGCCGCCGTAGCGACGCAAAATGCCGACATAAAGGAATTTGTGCGCAAATGCCATCCCGAGGGATGCGATGTAGTCATAGATGCGACGGGCAGCGAAGAATGCACTCGCGCGGCATTCGAAATCGCCAGAAGGGGCGGCAAAGTGGGGCTTGCCGGATACGGCGGGGGAAAGGTGATGAATATCCGGGTGGACGACATCCATATCGAAAATCTGCGCGTTTTCGGAGCCGGCAACAACTGGAATATGGTAAAAAGATGCCTGAACCTGCTCGGGGACGGTCTGGTGGACACATCGGCGCTCGCGACGCATATCATAAAACTCGACGATTACGCCGAAGGAATAAAAATGGCCGAAGAAAGGCCGAAAGGATTTGTCAAAGCGGTATTTGTAAACAATTTATGAATTGTTGACAAGGCTATGTGCATATGGTATAATGGCTTCAAGCTTAAAAACGGAAAATAATAAATGATACGGAGGAAAAAAACATGGCGAAACTCAGGATTGGCATAATCGGCACAGGCGGGGTGGCAAACGCCCACGTGAACAACTACAAAAAGGTGCCCGAAGCGGAAGTGGTGGCGGGCTGCGACATCGTGCCCGGCAAGACCGCCGAGTTTTTCAAGAGAAACAACCTGCCGGATGCCTTAGCGTTCGAAAGCGCCGAGGAGATGCTCGACAAGGTGGAGCTGGACGCGGTGAGCGTTTGCGCATATGCCGCCTCCCACGCCAAGTGCGCCATACTGGCGCTCGAGCGCGGGCTGCCGGTGCTGCTCGAAAAACCGATGTGCGTGACCCTCGACGAAGCCAAGGCGATCGTGGCCGCCGAAAAAAAGAGCGGCAAATTCGTGACCGTGGGCTTCCAGCCGCGCTTCGACCCGAATGTGCGGCATATAAAAGAGATCATCGAAAGCGGGAAATTGGGCAAAGTCTACTACATACAGACCGGCGGCGGCCGCCCCAACAACATCCCGGGCAACATCACGTTTTTGACCAAGGAAACCGCCGGGGGAGGCTCGTGCTCGGATGCGGGCTGCTACCCGATCGACCTCGCGCTCAACTCGGTGGGCAACCCCAAGCCGTTGACCGTGAGCGCCACGCTGACCACCCACTTCGGCAACGACCCCAAATACTGCCCTTCTTTCGCCGACCGCATGGACGTCGACGACTTCTCTTCGGCGTATGTGCGCCTTGAAGGCGGGCTTGTGCTCGACTACCGCATGTCGTGGTTCATGCATATGGACACCGCCGGCGACTTTTTGTTCCTTGGAACCAAAGCGGGGCTCAAAATCAAGCAGTCGGGGCCCGTGGGCGCCTGGGACGGCTCGATGGGCAGCATCACCCTGTTTGAGTGGGTGGACGGCAAACTGACAGAGACCGACATACCGCTCAAGCCGCAGGAGGATTTCTGGATGTACAAGATCAAGAGCTTCGTGGACGCGGTGATCGAAGGCAAAAACATCGCCCCGATCCCGACCAGCCAGATCATATACAACCAGGCGATAATAGACGGCATCATACGCTCGAGCGCGCTGGGCCGCGAGGTCGAATGCGTTTTCTAAAGAGGGGAAAACCAAAATGGGAAAAAAGATTTTTGAGCGGATCGCGGCGTTTGTCTTGATTTTGGCGTTCGCGCTGTCCCCGCTTGTTTCGTGCGATGCCAAAACCGAAGAGGCAGGCGAGCAAAATACCGGCGAGGCAAATCAGGCCGAGCTCCAGGACAGCGGGGAAAAAGAAGAGGCGAAAATATACCCCGAGCTGGAGGCCAAAGACTTCGGCGGCTACGAATTCACCTTTTTGACCAGGACGATACAGAACGTGGACTGGGCGGAATGGGACCACAGGGATCTGTCCGCAGAGGAGATAAACGGCGACATCATCAACGACGCGGTGTTCAACCGCAACAAGAAAATAGAGGAAAAGTACAATATAACAATAACCGAATCGGTGGTGGCCGATTTCGCGGGGACGCTGCGCAAGACGGTCAGGGCCGGGGACGATCTCTACGATGTGGCGCTGCCCCATCTGATGGAAGTGGCCGCTTTAGCCCAGGATGGCAGCATAACCGACATATTCCAGGTCCCCCATTTCGATTTCGGCAAGCCCTGGTGGAACCAGAACACCCCGCGCGACCTGTCGGTGGGAAACAAGCTTTTCGTGATGCAGGGCGATCTTTTGATTATGGACAACGACGCGATGGAAGCCATGATTTTCAACAAGGCGCTTTTAAAGGATCATGCGCTCGAAAGCCCGTATGAAATCGTCAAGGCGGGCGAGTGGACTTTTGAAAAGCTGTACGACATGAGCCGGGGCGTCGCGCAGGATCTAAACGGCGACGGCAAAATGTACATCCAGGACGACAGGTTCGGCGTGATACTCCAGGCGGACACGGACATTTCGTTTTTGGTGTCGGGCGGGGACAAAATATGCAGCAAGGACGCAAACGACTATCCGATCATCACCTACGGATCCGACCGCAGCTACCGGATCGCCGACGCGCTGATGAAGCTGATGCTCGACGAGGACAGCGTGGTGAATTTGCACAGATACGCCGGGAAATTCGGAATATACGACGAACAGGTGAAAATGATGGAGGAGGACAGGGCGCTGTTCTCCTGGATACGCATGAGGATCGTCGAGAGGCTCAGGGCGATGGAAACCGATTTCGGAATCCTCCCCCTGCCCAAACTGGACAAGGAGCAGCCAAACTACATCACGCACATGAACCCGCACACCGGGGCGGGGATCGCCATGCCGAGCTCCGCCGGGGATCTCGACAGGACCGGCATGATCATCGAGGATCTGTGCGCCGAGTCGAGATACACCCTGCAGCCGGCCTACTACGAGATAAACCTGCAGGGCAAGTTCATGAGGGACGACGAGAGCCGCGAGATGCTCGACTTGATATTGGCAAACACCGCCTACGACATAGGGTATATCTATGATTTCGGCAATTTCGCGATGACGATGGTATACTTCGGGCAAAACAAAAAAGAGACCCACGCCTCGCAGTTCGAGAAGATGGAGCCGAAAATGCAAAGCGACATAGAAAAGACGATAGCCGCATATGAGAACATAGGGTGATTTTTGAAGCCATGAAAAGGGCGGGGTTCATTCCCCGCCCTTATGGATTGTGTTTCACTCGAGTTCCGCGTATTTTTCCAGCAGCTTGTCGATAGCCTTTTGCACCGTATCCGCGTTTTTTTCGCTCATCGAGGCCAATTCGTTTTTGTTCGCGCGCACCATCAAATATATTTTTTCTTTCATTCCGCCGAAATTATATGTTTCGTCCAGGCTGTATTTGCGCTGGCTGAATATTATGTCCAGCATTCCCTTGGATTCCTCGTCGCGGGTATTTTTGTATACTAACGTCTTGTCGTAGTACGCGGGCAGTATCTGCCGCCTGCCTTCATATGCCATCGCCTCTATGACCGCGCCTATCATTTCCGCATCTTCGGCGGGCATGGAAGCGGTCACGGCGACCACATACACATCGTTTATCACAGGGGAATAATATTCTTTCTGCGATTCGTCGAACTTGGGCACGGGGAGCAGCCCGAAGTCGTCTTCCATCGATCTGTTCATTCTGGCGGTGTCGAGCACCTGATGCATAAATAACGCCCTGCCGTCGGAAAACACTTTTTGCGCATAGTTCCATTCCGACGAAGGGAGCGGCCATTTTCCCGGATTCGTCCCGTCGAACACGGCGTCGCCGTCGTTCATGAGATGGTTTATCTTTTCGATCGCCTCGACGAATTTGGGGCGCGTGATGTCAAAGGCGATTTCAGAGTCCGAAACCTTTTCAAACGCATTGCAGTCGAAAGCGGTCAAAAAGCTGATGATCGCGTGGACATCGTTCGCATACATCCCGAACTGGTCATAGAAAGTCATCTTGCCGTCGCCGTCGAGATCGCGCACGGCCGTCCGCATCACGGCATCCAATTTGTCGACGGTCCACTTGCCGTCGAGCACGAGCTCGTATAAATTTTCCAGCCCGAGCTGCTGGTGCAGATTTTTGTTGAAGGCCATCACAAACGTGCCGTCGTAGGCGTACATATTTATGTCGCCCGCCAAAAAAAAGACTTTGCCCATGAGCGGCAGATCGCGCACGATGGCGTAGTCCCACCAGTTTTGCTTCGGGTCTATATGCGGCATATGGTTCAAATCGAACAGATAGCCGTCCCTGGCGAGGTTCAGGGCGTGGGAAGAGCGCGGGAAAACGAAATCGAATGTTTTGTCTCCGGCGTTCACGGAATTTTTGACTTTTGCCTCGAATTCGAGGAAATGGATATCCAGCTGCGCCAGGTTCAAGTCAAAAAGATCCTCGACGGTTTTGTTGCGGCGGAAAGTGGCGTCGTCCACCAAATCGCCCGTTTCGGATTCGGGGCATATATTCTCATTGCCCCAGAGAGTCTCGGAAGCGGCGGCGATCTTTATTTCGCGCCCGCCATAGCTCTTGTCGGGCAGATCCGGAAATTTTTCCCCATCGGCGGCTTTTGCCTCGTCCTGATCTTCGGCCGTGCTCCCGCCGTCTTTTTGCGGGGCGCTCTTTTCGGCGCAGGCCGGCGCAAAAAGAAGCGCGGCCGCGATGATGCAAATCAACGTGAAAATCGATGCCTTCACTTTAAAATCCCCTCCTTGTCACGCTTTTTCCAAATCGAGCATATTGATGAATTTTTCTATTTGCCTGTCCCAGTATTTCCATTGATGGTCGCCGGGGGACTCCTCATAAGTGTAATCAAATCCCAGATCCTTGACAAAGTTCCTGAATTTTATGTTGCTTTCATACAAAAAGTCCTCTGTGCCGCAGTACTGGTAAAGGCGCGGCTTTTCGGGGAGTTTCGCGGTTTTTTCCGCGGCCGCGAACAAATCGTTCACCCCGCCGCCCAATTTGCCCAGATCGCCGAAAATCATCTCATATTCCCTGCTGCCCGCATTTCTCGCGAAATCGGAGGCCGTGGACATCGCCCCCGACAGGCTCGCCGCCGCCGAAAAAACATCGGGGCGGTTGAGCGCGCACTTGAAGGCGCCGAAGCCGCCCATCGACAGCCCCGCGACGAAAGTGTCCTCTCGTCTGTGCGAAAGCCGGAAAAAGCGGCGCGAGGCCTCGATCAGCTCCTCGCTTACATATGTCCAGTATTTGTAGCCGTTGGCCACGCCGGGGAAATCGCTGTAAAAGCTTTTCTGGACGTCGGGCATCACCACGGCCAGCCTGTGCTCGCGGGCGTAGCGCTCGACGGAGCTTAAGCGCATCCATGCCGAGTGGTTGTCCGTGTATCCATGCAGCAGGTAGAGAGTCGGGTATTCGCGCCCGGAGCCGTCCTCCGGCAGGATCACGTTCATGCAGGTGGAAATGTTTATCGCCTTTGAAAAAAAACTGCACTCAAAAAATGCCATAACGGTACCTCCCTAATAATTAAATCCGATTTTTGTGCAAAAAGCCCCCGACAGCCGTAATTCTATCGGGGGTTTTTGTGCTTTCAAGTTTTGCCTATCTGGCCTTGGCTTTTTTGCAAGCCAGCGCGAACGCCGCCGCGCAGGCCAAAATCACGAGCGCGAAAACCGCCGCGCCGTCGCCCGTGACGGGGGCCACGGGAGCGGGAGCCGGTTCTGCCGGAGCCGGAGCCTCGACAGCGGGCGCTTCCGTCGGCGCCGCTTCCGGTTCTTCAACCGCTTCCGGAGCGGGCGCTATGCCGGCAAGCGCGCTGACAAGGGTGAACTGCTGCCAGTTGTCAAGATTTCCGTCGGTCCTCGCGCCGCCTTCGGTGATCCCGTATCTGACCTGGCCGCCGTTGTCGCCTTCGTAGTCAAGGGTGTTGAAGTTGTATATGACCTTGTCCCCGGCTTTTCTCGGATAGCTCATATTCCACTGGTCGTGCCCGCCCGCAGCGGTGCCGTTTAGGACAAGCCAGGGAGCCATGACTTCGATCGTCCATGTGTCGCCGTTTCTCGAGCCGCCGATCACGAATCCGTCATATACGGCGGGCATAGCGTCGATGCTGTCCCCGTCGAAGGGGTCATAGGCCCAGGTGAACGGCTTCACGCCGTCCGCGTACTCGCAGTAAAAATCGGTCCAGATGCACGCCGCCCCATATGTCGAGCTGTCGGCGTCCTTGCCCGCGGTCTCGCCGTAGTCGCCCGACGGGTTGATGAACAGCTGTATTCCGTCGCCCCGAATCGAGTTGTCCCTCGTGTCCATGCCCGATTCCATCTTTTTGGGCGTGGGCGTTATGTCGCCCTTGCAGACCACTGCGAAATAGAAGTTCTCCTCGTCCCACATGGTGTAAAAATCGTATGTCGGGTAATAGTCGTCGGCGAGGCTGGACGCGGTGGTTATGAAAGGCGGGTCTTGCGCGTCGAGATGGTAATGCCATGCATTCTGCCATTCGTCGGCATTGAATGTTCCGTCGATGGTCGGCGGGGTCTGCGCATAGGGCACGTCGGTCGGCAGGGGGTCATAGGCATATGACGGGAAAACCGCCAAATTGACAAGCAGTGCCGCAAGTAACAGGTAAATCGCTGCTTTTTTCATTATCAATATCCTCCGTGTAAATTTCGATTTTTTTTCGATATCAACCATGATAACATATATAAATTCATTTGTCAAGGGCTTTTCAAAAAAACTCGGCAAACCGCCTTGACGATTTCAACGAGCGGTATGATGGAAGCCGAAAGCCCCAGCGATACCGCAAGCTCGCGGGCTGTCAGCGGCCGCAGCGAAAAAATGCCGGCAAGCGGCGGCACATAGATTACCGCCAACGTCAAAACCAAAGAAAGCGCCATGGCGCCCCAAAGCGCCCAATTGGGTTTTTTGAGACAAAAAATGCTCTGTGTCTGCGAGCGCATATTGCACGCATGGAAAATCTCGCACATTGATATGGTCAAAAACGCCGCCGTCATCGCGGCATCGTGGCCGCGCCAGCCATAGGCGATGAAGTAGGAGGCCAAAGTCAATAGCGCGACCAAAATACCCTGATATATCACCCCGAAACCGAGGCCGCCGGAAAAAATGCCCTCGTTTCGCCCCCGCGGCGGGCGCTCCATGATGCCGGGCTGGGCATGTTCCATCCCGAGCGCCACGGCGGGCAGGCTGTCGGTTATCAGGTTGATGAACAGCAGATGGACGGGCTTGAACAGCATAAACCCCATTACAGTCGCGATGAACATGGAAATCACTTCGCTGAGATTGCTCGACAGCAGGAATTGTATGGTCTTTGTGATATTGTCATAAATCCTGCGGCCCTCCTCGACGGCTGAGACGATCGTGGCGAAGTTGTCGTCGGCGAGCACCATGTCCGCGACGTTTTTCGTCACGTCCGTGCCGGTTATGCCCATGCCGATGCCTATGTCGCCGGATTTGACCGCCGGGGCGTCGTTCACCCCGTCGCCGGTCATCGCGGTGACATAGCCCTTTTGTTTCCACATATTCACTATGCGCACTTTATGCTCCGGCTGCACCCTCGCATAAACAAAAATATCTTCGATGCGCCGTTCAAATTCCCCGTCCGCCATTTCGTCCAATTTTTGCCCCGTGATCGCCTGCGCGGAATTTTCTATGATGCCCAGCTGCTTCGCTATCGCCGCCGCCGTCTCTTTGTGGTCGCCGGTGATCATCACCACTTTTATGCCCGAATTTTTGCAGGATTCCACCGCCGCGCCCACTTCGGGGCGGACCGGGTCCGTCATCGCTTCCAGGCCGATGAACACCAGGTCGTTTTCAATGCTTTCGGGCCCGCAGTTCTCGGGGAGGGAATCGAATTCCCTGTAGGCGCAGGCGAGCACCCTCAGCGCCCTGTCCGCGTACCCGCTGTTTATTTCGGTTATATCCCCTATGATCCGGGAATCGAGCCTAACGGCCCGCCCCTCCATGTATGCGTAGGCGCAGGCCCGCAGAACCTCGTCGGGCGCGCCTTTCGTATATTGCATAAACCCGTTTTGGCTCCGATGTATCGTGGACATCATCTTGCGGGCGCTGTCGAACGGGGCCTCGGCGACGCGGGGAAATTCGCCGTCGATGATATTTTTGTCGAAGCCCTGTTTTAGCGCGAAGGCCACCAGCGCGTTTTCCGTGGGATCGCCCACAATGCGCCCGTTTGGGGCGAGCTGGGAATCGCAGCACAGCGCCATCGCCTTCGCCAGCAGCTTTGTGTCCCCGTAGCTCTCGACCACCGTCATTTTGTTTTGGGTGAGCGTGCCGGTTTTGTCCGAGCAGATGACCTGCGCGCAGCCGAGAGTCTCCACGGCGGTCAGGCGGCGTATGACCGCGCTGCGTTTTGCCATGTTGGTCACCCCGATCGATAGCACGATCGTCACGACGCAGGCAAGCCCCTCCGGTATCGCCGCGACTGCGAGAGATACCGCCAACATGAAACTCTCGGTGACCGCCTGGGCGGCGAGCTCCCCCATGCTCATCAGCCTGACGGCGAAGATGACCGCGCATATGGCAAGCACGCCAAAGCTCAAAATTTTGCTGAGCTGCGAAAGGCGTTTTTGCAGGGGCGTTTCCCCATCCTGCGCATTTTGGATGATCCCCGCGATTTTGCCCATTTCGGTATCCATGCCAGCGGCGCTCACCACCCCCTCGCCGCGTCCGTAAGCCACGCTTGAACCCATGTACGCCATGTTTTTGCGGTCGCCCAGCGGGATATTTCCGGTCTCGCGCCCAGGCAGCGCGTCGGCCTGTTTTTCGGCCGGCACCGATTCGCCCGTGAGCGCGGCTTCCTCGATTTGCAGGCTCGCGCACCCGATCAGCCGCATATCGGCGGGGGTGGGATCACCCGCCTCTTTCCGCACGATGTCGCCAATCACGAGCTCGCCCGCCGGAACCTGCGAGACGGCGCCTCCCCGCCGGGCTTTTGCGGTGGCCGCGCTCATTTCCTGCAGCGCCTCGATCGCCTTTTCGGCCTTGCTTTCCTGGAATACGCCGAGCGCGCCGTTCAGGATCACCACCGCGAGTATGATGCCGGGTTCGGCGTAGGCGCCGGCGCCGCCTTTTTCAAATAGGGCGACTATGACCGAAACTGCGGCGGCGGCTATCAGCACAAGCACCATCGGGTTGGCGAGCTGCTCGGCGAAGCGGCGGGGCAGGCTTTTCGTTTTTGCCTTCGCCAGCTCGTTTCTGCCGTTCTCCAAAAGGCGCTTTGAGGCTTCCTCCTGCGTCAATCCGCTTGTGCGCGATTCCAGTTTTTGCAAAACCGTATTTGCGTCTTCAAAATAATGCTCCATAATTTGACATACCCTCCAGATACTACATACTATTATATGTTTTTTGCCGTTGCTTGTCAACGGCATTTTTTTGCCATGGCGATTATTTTTTGAAAGCCATTGACAAAACCGTTTGGATTGCATATAATATATAGCAAAGCTATTACATCTTACGGGGGGAAAACATGAAAAACGCGAAAACTTTCATTGCCGGATTTTTGCTGTCGGCGGCTGTATTGTTATCGTGCCAGTCCTGCGATGGCCGGCCCGAGCCCGACGGCGGCGCCCCTTTGCCAAACGCCGGCGAGGAGCAAAAAACCGCCGAGCCCGCCGCGGGCCTTGAATCCGCGATCGAAGCGAGGAAATTGATATCCGACGATCTGCCGGAGATGGATTTCGGGGGATATGAGTTCACGATTCTGTCGCGCACGGCAATCGCGGATTACTGCGAGCACGTCAAGGATTTGGTCGTGGAGGAAGAAACCGGCGACGTGCTGTACGATGCGGTATACAAAAGGACCCGGGCCGTCGAGGACAGGTTCAACGTGAAAATAGGCGCGGTCGCAATCGACGCCTCCGATGAGACGCGCCCCAGCAAGACGTTTGAAAAGTCGGTCAAGGCGGGGGAAACTTCATACGACATGATCATAGACCATCAGATATATTTCGCGCAGATCACGACTTCCGGCGTTTTGCGCAACTGGTACGATGTGCCGAATATAAACTTCGACAAGCCCTGGTGGGTCAAGGACGCGACCCAAAACCTGACGGTGTTCGGCAAATCATTTTTCGCCTTGAGCGACTTGTCGTTCAATTCCCTGGATTACACCTACTGCATGTTTTTCAACAAGAAAATATTCCAGGATTACGGGATCGAATATCCGTATGAAAAAGTGAGGCAGAACAAATGGACGATCGACTATGTGATGCAGATAACCCGCGACATCTACCAGGATC
>Ga0082212_10006567_pt1 | contig 15589 bp, 12 predicted proteins | sample TergutNt197P3_FD_71548 | JGI IMG/M metagenome (GOLD analysis project Ga0082212, IMG submission 71548) | Neocapritermes taracua P3 segment gut microbial communities from Petit-Saut dam, French Guiana - Nt197 P3 | ecosystem: Host-associated > Arthropoda: Insects > Digestive system > Gut ...
CGAGCCGTCGGGCACCTCTCCGAGCGCCTCCGCGGCGGACTCCGCGACCCGCACCCGCGCCATGCCGCACTCCTGTCGCTCACGTTCTCCAGGACGACGGCGAGCCTCCTGCTGCCCCGCGACGCCGGTGTCCGGAGGGCGAACGTCCGTCTCACCAGGAACGTAGGCAGGGCCGGAACGCGGTGTCAACGACGCGCGAGCGGAGCGGGGTCGCGCTCGCGCCCGCCCTCGTGGTCAGCGCGACACGGCCCCGCTCACGTGCAGGATCAGCGCCTGCACGGGCTGGAAGGTGGGCAGCTGGAGCCCGACCTCGGCGAGCATGCGGCCGCTGGCCCGGATCGGCTCCTTGCGCATCCAGGCGGGCGTGCACCAGCCGCCCAGGCGCGCGTTCCCGATCTCGTCCCGGACCCGGACGGTGTAGTCACGGTCGGGGTCGAGACCGGTCAGGCGCAGGCGCGGAGCCAGCGACTCGTCCGGTCCCCGCACGCTGGTGACCGTCCAGAGCGCCTCCGACCTGTCACGGGCGACGACGCCCCGGGCTCGCAGAGCCGGGTCGAGATGGTCGGGGTGGACCACGGTGCCGGTGTGCAGCAGGCCGCGCAGCTCCTTGTACAGCGCGGCGTAGGCGCTCACCTGCTCGAGCTCGTCCTCCGTGCACCCCATGAGGTCCCACTCCAGGCCGGCGTGCCCCTGGAGCGCGACCGCGGCGCGGTAGGACAGCTCGGTGGTGCGGCCCGAGACGTGCGCGGGCGACGGCCCGACGTGCGACCCGATGAGCTCGGGCGGCAGGACCAGCTCGGTCCAGCGGTGCGACTCCTGCCGCTCGACGGGGTCGTTGTTGTCGCTGCCCCACACCCGGTCGGTGTGCGCGAGGATCCCCAGGTCGGTGCGCGCGCCGCCCGAGGAGCAGGACTCGATCTCCAGGCCCGGGTGCGCTGCCTTGAGGACGTCCATGAGCCGGTAGGCGGCGAGCATCTGCTCGTGCGTTCCGGGACGCCCGTCGTGTACCGGCTCGAGCAGGTCGCGGTTGTGGTCCCACTTGACGTAGCCCACCCCGAGACGGCCGATGACCTCGGACATCTGCGACCGCACGTGCTCGAACGCGGCAGGGTTCGCCAGGTCCAGCACGTACTGCTGACGGTGCGAGATCCCCTCCGGGTCCGGCACCGAGGCCGGGTTGTGGAGCAACCAGTCGGGGTGGGCCCTGGCCACGTCGGAGTCGAGGCTCACCATCTCGGGCTCGAACCACAGCCCGAGCTGCATGCCCAGGCCGTGGACGAGGTCCGCGAGCGGTTCCATCCCGTCGGGGTACATGACCGGGTCGACCACCCAGTCCCCCAGCGAGGTGGTGTCGTCGCGGCGACCGAGGAACCAGCCGTCGTCGATCACGAACCGCTCCACCCCGACCTGCGCTGCTCGGCGGGCGAGCGCCTCGAGCCGCTTCGGGTCGTGGTCGAAGTACACGGCCTCCCACACGTTGAGCACCAGCGGCCTGCTGGTGCGCGGGTGCTGCTCGCGCGCGCGGAGCCACGCGTGGAACCGCTCCGAGACGCCGTCGAGTCCGGCGTCGGACCACGCGAAGTACGCCCACGGCGTCCGGTACGTCTCGCCGGCGGCGAGGTGGATCTCGTGCGGGCGCAGCAGCTCGCCGGCGCCGAGGAGGGTCACGTGGTCGGACACCCGGTCGCACCGGTGCCGCATGTCGGCGCTCCAGCCCAGGTGGACGGCCCACACCTGGCCCGACGTGCTGCCCGGCTCGCCCTCGGTCGCGAAAGTGACCCACGGCTGGTCGTGCCCGGCACGGCCGCGGCGCGTCTCGCGGGCCCACGCCCCCGAGGGCATCGCCGTGGTGGTGGGCGCCTTCTCCTGGCTCCATCGTCCGCCGAAGGACGTGAGGCGGTCGGCGGTCTTCGGCACGGGGAGCGTGGCCTCGACGTGCACCACCTCGACCAGCCCCTCGCCGGTGTTCGTCACCTCGTGGCCGACCTCGACCACGCCCCCCGCGCCGATCGCGAGCCGGGAGCGCAACGCCAGGCCGTCCGACGTCGCGGTGATCACGACGGAGGCGCCGTCGGCGGAGGGGACGACGTCACGCGTCTGCCACCGCGGGAACACCGGCCGGCCGTCGCGGGCGAGCAGCAGCCCCGGCCGCCCGGACCAGCTGTCGCCCTCCTGCGGCAGCAGCGACAACCGCCAGGCGGTGTCCAGCGTGCCGGGGGCGGTCTGCCGGGACGTGGCGGCGCCGAGCGCGGCGAGCGACTCGGCCCCGAGCACGCCTAGGTCCGCGCCCCAGTGCAGCACCGCAGGCAGGCCGGTCTCGGGGACCGTCAGCACGACGGAGGAGCCGTCCCGGGACAGCACGACGTCGCGCACCTCGCGCGTCACGCCGCCACCGCCACGGCGCCGGCCGGGGAGACGACGGACACGACGGCCCAGGCCGGCAGCTCGATGTCGATGTCGAGAACGCCCGACTCGGGGACCGTGACGGTCCACCGGCGCAGGCCGTCGGCGACGGCCTTGAGCTCGGCGGTCTGGGCGCGCGTGAGGTTGAGCGGCTCACCCATCTGGTGCCACGCCTCGGCGGGGTTGCCGTGCTCCCAGTCGAGCAGCTCGACCTGGAAGACGGTGCCCGGCTCGAGGCCCGCGACGGCGTGCTGGGCCCGCCGGGCCGAGCCGGGCTCCCGGTACGCGCGCGTCGCGGCGTAGGAGTCCTGCTGCTCGACACCCCGGGTGCCCATCTCGGCGGGGTAGTTGAGGAACACAGCGGCCACGGCGCCGTCGTCGGACGAGCGCGTGATGATGCCCTGCTCGTCCTGGTGCAGCACGCGGTCGCCGAGCCCGTTCAGCATCCGCACGGCGTGGAACGTGGGCTTGTGGATGCCCTGCTCGTTGACGAACCCGAAGCCGCCGTGGAACGGGCCGAGGCCGGCGCCGCCCTCCTCGAAGATGTCGGTGAACGTCCAGTAGGAGATCGAGTCCGCCAGCGCGGCACCCTTGAGGAAGGCGCGCGTGATGTATGCGGCGGCGAACAGGGTGTCGTGTGTGCGGTCGCGGCTCCACGGCGAGCTCGACCACTCGGTGATGTGCAGCTCGGCGTCGGGGTACGGGCTGGCCGCGATGAGCTCCCGCATGAGGCGCAGGTCCTGCTCCGTGGCGTCCGCGTGGCGGTGGATGGCCTTGAACCCGCTGCCGGTCCCGTCGGCCGCGTAGTCCGTCGGGTAGAGGTGGGTCGAGAGGAAGTCGATCGGGAGGCCCCGTTCGGCGCAGTAGTCGATGAGCTCGCGGACCCAGACGGGCTGCCAGTCGAGCGCGTCGGGGTCGGGCGCCTGGCCCGTGGCGAACTCGGCCTCGCGGTCGTAGGTCTCGCCGGCGTAGCGGGCGTCGGGCACGAAGACCGACGTCGACGGGCCGCCCACCTTGAGCTGCGGGTCGATCGCCTTGAGCGCCCGGGCGGTGGCCTCGTACAGCTCGAAGTACTCGGTGCGGGTGCCGGTCCAGAAGTGCGGCACCAGGTTGGGCTCGTTCCACACCTCGAACGGCCACTGCCGCACCTCGTCGAGGCCGTAGCGCTCGATCCAGTGCGTCACGGTGGCGGTCACGAGGCGCACCCACTCCGCCATGTCCGTGGGCGGGCTGCAGTGCGCCTTCCACCAGAACAGCGTCTCGGTCTGCGTGGCCAGCTCGCGGGGCATGAACCCCAGCTCGACGAACGGCCGCGCGCCGGCGTCGAGGATCGCGTCGAACACCATGTCGACGTAGCTGAAGGTGATCACCGGCTCGGGCAGCACCTCCGGCGGGGCGAACCCGCCGCCGTAGGTGGCGCGGTAGACGAACATGTCGTCGTGGAACAGGCCGTGGAAGCGCACGTAGCGCACGCCCAGCACGTCCACGGCCTCGCGGAAGTGGGCCTGCCAGTCGGCGCGCAGCGCCTCGTTGGCCCGGCCGGCGCCCACGCACCGGTTCCAGACGTGGTGCAGCGGGGCGTCCGACGGCGTCGCGCCGTCCACGAGCAGCGCGCCGGGCGCCTGCAGCTCCTGCGACATGCAGATCTCCTTTGGTCCGCGCGGCACCGCACCGGTCCGTCCCGGTGGGGCACCGCAGTTGTTCTTGTCTGGGTCGGTCGGCCCGGGTCCTAGCGGCGCGGGTCGACGACGACGGGGCGGGCGAGCCGCTCGGCGAGAGCGTCGAGGGTGTCCCGGGCGGGGCCGAACCCCACGATGTCGAGGTGCCCGTGCGGCACGCCGGCCCGGGTCGCCTCGACGACGTCGACGCCCGCCGCCCGGAGCCGTGCGCCGAAGAGCTCCCCGCTCGCCCGGAACGCGTCGAACTCGCAGTTCTCCAGATACGTCGGGGGGAAGCGCTCGAGATCTGCGGCGAGGCCCGGGAAGACCTCGTCGTCGGCCTGCTCTGGATCGTCACCGAGCACCGTGCGGCGCGTGGCCTCGATCATCCACGCGGGGAACTGGAGCGCGGGCGGCGCGTCGGCGACCGCCTCGGCCAGCTCGGCCCCGGGCTCCGGCACGCGGGGGTGCAGCATCGGGTACACGAGCAGCGTCTGCCAGGGCGCGCGGTCGTCGTCCATCGTGCGCAGGGTCACGGACGCGGCGAGGGAGGCCCCGGCGCTCGCGCCGCCGATCGCGACCCGCGCCGCGTCGACCCCGAACCGTGCCGGGTCGGCGCGCACGGCGTCGAGCACGGCGATGCAGTCGTCCTGCGGGACCGGGAACCGGACCGGCCTGCCGAGATCGTCGACGCGGTCGCCCACGGTGCCGCCGAGCTCGGGCATCACCGGGCACAAGCGGTAGTCGACCGACACGACCACGGCGTCCGCGCGGCCGGCGACGCCGCGGGCGACCTCGTGCGCCTCCGCCATGTCGAGGTCGCCCCAGGAGAACGCACCGCCGTGCATCCAGACCAGGCAGGGGCGGCCGCCGTCGGGCGGCGCGCCCACCGGCGTGTAGAGGCGGACGGGCACCGGCCCGTGCGGGCCCTGGATCACCTCGTCGACGACGGTCAGGTCCCAGTCCTCGGCCGGCCCGAACGGCGCCTTCCACTCGGCGGTGACCTCCTCGGGGATCTGCGAGAACTCCGCGTAGCCCTCGATGAGGTGCCGACGTGCCTCGAGCCCGGGCACCAGTCGTCTGGTCATGGCCTCGTCCCTTCGATGTCGTCGCCGACCCGGAACCAGTCGACGTCGACGTGGCCGCCGGTCTCGACCGTCGCGTAACAGAAGATCGCGAACCGGTACCCGGTGAAGTGGTCGAGGCTGTACTCCATCGCCAGGTCGTCGCCGATCGGCGTCCACGCGACGCCGTCGAGCGAGTAGGCGAACGAGGCCCGGTCGGCGGCGTCCCGGAAGTCCACGTCCGCGCGGAGCAGCACCGTCTCGGCCGCTAGCGGCACGGGGGCGCTGGTGTGCGCGACGCTCCCCTGCCGGTCCGCCCGGCGCATCACGAGCCGCCGGGCGCCGTCGGCCATCTCGACGGCCACGTATCCATACTTCTGCTGGTAGGCGGACAGGCCGGCGACGTCGCCGTTTTTCATCCCGGAGACGTCCAGCGAGATCGCCGCGGCGCCGGCGGGCCCGACCGTGCGCTGGGTCAGCGTGTTCCGGGCGTCGATGATGCTCGTCGCGACGCTGCCGGTCGTGAGCCTTAGGTGGCCGGCCCGGTCCGTGAGCGACCAGAGCCGGTTGTCCGGGTTGTGGTTCCACTGCCACTGCAGCCCCAGGCTCGACCCGTTCCAGGCGTTCTCGGCCGACGCGGTCAGGGCGCCCGCGTTGACGCTGTTCCAGTAGCCGGCCGGCGCCTGCAGGTTGTCGAAGTCGTCCGAGACGAGGAGGTCCGTCGGCGTCACCGACGCCGCCCCGCCGGGGGCCGGCATCGTGGTGTCGAGCGCGTAGACCGGCCACCCGTCGTCGTCCCAGGTCACGCGGGCGAGCTGCGGCGAGCGGCCGAGCGGGCCCTCGTCCTGGAAGAGCATCGCGTACCACTGGCCGTCGGCCGCCTGGACGACGCCGCCCTGCGCGGCGCCGTCGCCCTTGCGGCCCTCGACCAGCACGGCCTGGCTGAGCACGACCCTGCCCTCCCAGACGCCGCCCTGGGACTGGGGCGTCAGCGACGCCGACCGCCACAGCACCTCCTGGCGGATCCCGTTCTCCGGCCACTCGATCATGAACACGTAGTAGTGGTCGCCGATCTTGTAGGCGTGCGCGCCCTCCGCCGGCAGCCCGCTGGTCTGGTCGACGTTCGCGTCCTCGACGAGCCGCGTCGCCGGGCCGTCCCAGACGAACGTCCCGTCGTCGGCCCGGCGGAGCCTGCGCAGGTCGATCGCCCCACCGCCGTAGACGAGGTAGCGTCGTCGCCGTCGAACAGCAGCGACTGGTCGTGGGCGTACCCGTCGAGCACGGACCGCGTCCACGGCCCGTGCTCGACGCTCGGCGTCGAGTAGATGTACGTCTTCTGCGTGGTCAGGCTGCCGACCGACACGTAGTACGTGCCGTCGTGGTGCCTGATGCTCGCTGCCCAGCTGCCTTGCCCGTACGCGTTCTCGCCGTTGCGCAGGGCGAGCGCGTCGGTGTCGTCGAGGACGGGACCCGTGTACCCCGCGATCGACCAGTGGACCAGGTCGCTCGAGCGCATGATCGGCACGCTCGGGGCGAAGTACATGGTGGTGCTGACCATGTAGTACTGCCGGCCGTCGTAGACGACGTCCGGGTCGGGCACGTCCGAGAGGACGACGGGGTTCGTGAAGTAGCCCTCCCGGCCTTGGCCGCCCATCAGCGCAGGTCGAGCGAGACGGTGACGTAGGAGTGCGCGGGCAGGTCGACCTCGAGCCCGCGCGGGTGCGGGCGCACGCCGGCGTGGTCGGTGGGGGCGACCGCGTCGAGGTGGTCGGGGGTGTTGTGCGCGTCCAGGGCGGGGGCGTTGAGCACGCGGGCGGTGTGCCCGACGACGTCGCGGCCGCGCAGGTCGAGCACCACCGTGCGGTCGGCGTCGGCGTCGAGGTTCGACAGCGACACCAGGGCGGTGTCGCCCTTCACCGAGGCGGAGGCGGAGACGAGCGGCAGCTCGGCGCCCTCCACCGTGCGGGTCGCCACGTCGCGCAGGTGCACGTCCAGGGCGGCGGCGTCCTGGTGGCCGGTGTTCATGGCGAACACGTGGTAGGTCGGGGTGAGCACCAGGGCGCCCGACTCGGGGTCGGTCAGGATCATGGCCTGCAGCACGTTGACGGTCTGGGCGATGTTGGCCATGACCACGCGCTCGGCGTGCCGGTGGAACGAGTCCAGGTGCACGGAGGCGACCAGGGCGTCGCGCAGGGTGTTCTGCTGGTACAGGAAGCCGGGGTTGGTCCCCTTCTCCACGTTCCACCAGGTGCCCCACTCGTCCACGACCAGGCCGACCTTGCGGTGCGGGTCGTAGCGGTCCATGACCGTGGAGTGGCGGGTGAGTAGCTCCTCCATGTGCAGGGCGCGAGCCATCGTCACGTACCACTCGTCGGTGCTGAACCCGGTGGCGTCGCCCTTGTCCGACCACGGGCCTGCCATCGTGTAGTAGTGCAGCGACACGGCCTGGAACGGGCCGGCCGTCCCGGTCGGGTCGGCCGTGAGGTCGTCGAAGGACCTCATGAGCGTCTCGGTCCAGCGGTCGTCGTCCGCGTTGGCGCCCGCCGCGATCCGGTACAGCGCGTTGCCGCCGTGGTTGCGCGAGTAGGTGGCGTACTGGCGGGCCAGCGAGGCGAACTGCTCGGCGCGCAGGTTGCCGCCGCAGCCCCACGCCTCGTTGCCCAGCCCCCAGAACGGCACGCGCCAGGGCTCGTCGCGGCCGTTCTGCCGGCGCAGCGCTGCCATGGGCGAGTCGTCCGCGCGGGTCAGGTACTCGACCCAGTCCGACATCTCCGCGACCGACCCTGACCCGACGTTGCCCGACACGTACGGGTCGGCGCCCAGCAGCTCGCACAGGTCCATGAACTCGTGCGTGCCGAAGGAGTTGTCCTCGACCACGTCGCCCCAGTGGGAGTTGACCATCCGGGGGCGCTCGCCGCGCGGGCCGATGCCGTCACGCCAGTGGTAGTCGTCCGCGAAGCACCCGCCCGGCCAGCGCAGGTTCGGGATCTGGATCGCCTTGAGGGCGTCCACGACGTCGGACCGGATGCCCCGCACGTTCGGCGTCGGCGAGTCCTCGCCCACCCAGAACCCGCCATAGATGCACCGGCCCAGGTGCTCGGCGAAGTGCCCGTAGATGTGCCGGCTGATCGTCGCCCCCGGCAGGTCCAGGTCGATGACGGCGGTGGTGGTAGTCATGGGTGGTTCCTTCTCGTCCAGATACGTCAGTGGGGGTGAAAGAGGCGGAGCTTGGTGGGTCAGCGGGAGGCGCGCGGGAGCCAGACCCGCATGGGTCCGGGCGCACGGTTGCCCCAGGAGGCGAACGGCACGGCCGTCACGACGCGCTCACCGGCGGCCTCGGCGGGACGGTCGGGCCCATACAGACCCTCCGGCTCGGTGACGACCACGCACGTGACCTGCAGCGCGGCGTGCTCGCCGGCGATCTCCCGGTCGGGCAGCAGGGCGAGGTCGTCCACGTCGGCCCCCTCCCCCACGTCCACCTGCTCGACGCAGTAGACGACGGGGCCACGCTCGATCGCCAGGCTCCCGCGCAGCGCGTCCACGCGGTGGTGCGCGGCGGTGAGCCGCGGCGTGAGGTCGAGGTCGAGCACGTAGGTGGCGCCCGCGACCACGCGGATGCTGGCGTACCCGTCGCGGCCCCGCGGGTGCGGCCCGTCCGGGGCGACGACGACGGACCCCGCCGACCAGCTCGGGACGCGGACGTGCAGCAGCGCACCGGGCACGACGTCGCCCTCCACGCGGATCTCCACCCGCCCGTCGACCGGGTACGCGGTGGACACCCGCACCACGCCGGACCCGACGTCGTCGGGCAGGTCGATCTCGGCATCCGCGAGCTGGTGGATCCACAGCGCGCCGTCGGTGGCCGACGCGACGAACGCGCCCAGCTGCGCGACGGCGCGGGCGATGTTCGGCGGGCAGCACGCGCACGGGTACCAGGAGGCCCGCTCGCGCGGCGCGTTCTCCTCGGAGTCGTGGTCGTGGCGCAGCTGGAGAGGGTTGGCGTAGAAGAACCGGGTCCCGGTGGCGTCGACGGCGGCCGCCAGCGCGTTGTGCACCTCGCGCTCGATCGACTCGGCGTAGCGCGCGGCGCCGGCCCCGCCGTCGGCGCTCAGCATCCGCCAGGTCCAGAACAGGTCGGCGATGGTGGCGCACGTCTCGGCGTAGGCGCGCTCCGAGGGCAGCTCGTAGTCGTCGCCGAACGCCTCGTCCCGGTGGCGCGACCCGAAGGCGCCCGACAGGTACATCTTGCGGTCGTGCGCGCTGGTCCACTGCGCGTCCATGGCCTGGAGCAGCGTCGCGTCGCCGGTCTCGACGGCCACGTCGGTCGCCCCCGCGTTGAGGTAGAGCTGGCGCACGGCGTGCCCCACGGCCGACGTCGACTCCCGCACCGGACGGTGGTCCTGGAAGTAGTGCGCGCCCAGCCCGCCGACCGGCAGCAGGCCGTGCCCGCGCAGGTCGATCATCTTCGAGGCGAGGTCGAGGTACCGGCGCGTCCCCGTGAGGCGGTAGAGCTCGACCAGGGCCGTCTCGATCTCGGGGTGCCCGCAGATCGCGTCCTCGCCGTCGGCGCCGAACCGCGTGTCGAGCAGGTCGGCGAATCGCACGGCGATGTCGAGCAGGTCGGTGCGGCCGTCGGCCCGCGCGAGCGCGACGGCCGCCTGGACCAGGTGGCCGGCGACGTACATCTCGTGCGTCCACTCCAGCGCCGCGAACTGCTTGGCCGGCTCGACGCCCTGGATCCACGTGTGCACGTACCCGGAGGGCTCCTGGGCGCGGCCGACCAGCGCGATCACGTCGTCGAGCCACGCGTCGTGCGCAGAGGTCCCCGTGCGGGCGATCTCCCAGGCCACCGCCTCGATCACCTTGTACAGGTCCGAGTCGGCGAACACGTACCCGCGGTGCTCGGCGTCCGACTCCCCCACGAGCCGCCGGAAGTTGTCGAGCACGCCCGAGGCCTCGAGCTGGTCGATGCAGTGCGGGATGGTCGCGGTGCCGTTCAGGTCCTGCCACGCGCCGAGCGGGCCGCCGGTGAGCCGGACGGACGGGACGGCGAGCGGGCGGTGCCGGGTCGCGGCGCGGGGCGCAGCGGGGGCGGCGAAACGGGCGCGCTGGGGCGCGATGCTGCTCACGGGATGGTCTCCTTCGACCAGGTGATGGGACGGGCGACCCGGCGGTGCGTCGCGCGATCAGGACTTTACGCGGCGTGTAGACCCGCGCTCCACGAGGTGGACGGGGTGATGACGTGCTCGGCGGCCTGGCCGTGGCCCGACATCTGCCGGTGGTGCAGCGCGACGGCCTGCTGCGCGACGCCCGGCGTGGTTGGCGTCGACCGACGTGAGACTTTGGGGGACTCGCGCAGTCCGCCGGCGCCCAGCCACGAGACGACCTGGCGTCGGCGATCGGCTCCACGTGGGTCGGCCTGCTCGCACCCATCACTCAAGGCCCCAGCCAGGGCGAGAACGGCGTCGTGGTCGAGATGTCCGACGGAGCGATCTGGTTCCTCGGCAAAGGCGCGTCCCCGGCGGAGCTTTCCGCGTTCACGAAGGGGTTCTTCGCCTCGCTCGGCTGACGGTTGAGTGCACGCTTCCTCACGTGCAATCCTTCGTTCGCCGAGCACGTCAGGGTGCTTAGCGGAGGCTGGTCACAGCGTTCTCCCGCAGTCGGCGCGGCGAGAACCGCGTCTGAATCTCGAGGTATGCAGATGCCGCCCCGAACCGCTGAGATCGACCCTGCGCACATCGGATGGATCGAGACGAGCGGCGGAACGGTGCGCGTCCGAACGGCCGCACTCGTCAGCATCTCCTACGGCGAGCACGTCGACCCCGAGCCCGGGTACGAGGTCACGTGCACCAACGGAAGCAGGTGCTATATCCCGCTCCGAGCAGTGCTCCGCGTGGACCTGCGTCGTTAGCTGGCAAGATGACGGCACCGCGAACGGGCTGATCACCGAGTTCGCCTGCAGGGTCGTCGACGGCGCCGCGGCGTGGGTGCCCAGGAGGCACGTCGAACCGGCGTCGCTGCGAATGAGCTCCACAGCCGCGTGGACCACTCCACCCGGGCTTCCCGGTCGCATCGAGCTGGACATGGCGGCGTACCGGCTCGTAGCGCTCGCGCCGGGCGGCCAGCGTCTCGGGCCGGCGGACCGCCGCGTCGCGATCGTCGCTGGTCAGGAGCGGAGTTCCGGATCAGCGGCCTCTGGCTCGCCGTCGCCTGGCTCGGCCACCTTGGCGGCTGGCCGGACCCCCGTGCCGAGCTCACAGCCGACGGTGCGTAGCTGAACTGACACGGCTCCGCCGTGGTCGGTGCGGTTGCGGTGGGCCCGGCCGGTCTCGAACCGACGACATCCACGGTGTAAGCGTGGCGCTCTACCAGCTGAGCTACAGGCCCTCGTCGCGCGGGGTCTCGACGGGCTCGACCACCGGGTGGCTGAGGCCACCGAGCCGGCCGACACCGTCAGCCTCGCGACCCGGGCAAGGATAGTGGCTTCAGATCTCTGCGAGCGCTGCCCGGTACGCCTCGAGATCGCGGCGCTGACCTCGCGGGTTCACCACGGCCCAGCGAACCACGCCGTCGGCGTCGATCAGGTACGACCCGCGCAGGGCGTGGCCGCGTTCCTCGTCGAGCACGCCGTAGGCCCGGGCGACGTCGCCGTGGGGCCAGAAGTCGGAGAGCAGGTCGAACCCGAAGCCCTCCTGCTGCTGCCACGCCTTGAGCGCGTACACGGGGTCGGTGGACACGGCGAGCAGCCGCACGCCGGCGGTCTCGAACTCCTCGATGTTGTCCCGCAGCTCGCACAGCTCGCCGGTGCAGATGCCGGAGAACGCGAACGGGTAGAACACGACGAGCACAGGCCCGTCCGCGAACAGGTCGGCGAGGTGCACGGGCGTGCCGTGCGTGTCCGGCAGTGTGAAGTCGGGCGCGGGGTCTCCGGGCCGCAGGGCCATCAGCGCCCGCGCCCGCGGTTGGCCAGCTGCGTCGCCGACCAGTCGTCCGCGACGGAGAACGTCGACATCGCGTGCAGGCCCGCCGTGGTGGCGGCTTCCTGGATCTCGTCGTGGCCCACGTGCCCGGAGCGTCCGGGCTTGAGCGTGAAGAGCCAGACGGCCCCGCCGTCGTCGAGCACCGTCAGCGCGTCCACGAGCATGTCGGTGAGATCGCCGTCCTCGGACCGCCACCAGACGACGACGGCGTCCGTGACGTCGTCGTAGTCCTCGTCAGCGAGCTCGTTGCCGGTGACTTCCTCGATCGACGCGCGCAAGGCGTCGTCGACGTCGTCGTCCCAGCCGAACTCTTGAACCACCTGGCCGGGCGTGAACCCAAGGCGGGTGACCTGGGGATCCGTCTGCTTTCCCACGTGGGGCTTCCGTTCCTCTCATAGACGACGACGCCGGCGCACGATCGCGCCGGGATGGTGGTCAACGTAGTCCACGGAGGCCCCGAACGCCTCGCCATGGGCACGCAGAGCATGACCGACATCACGGACCAGGCACTGACCATGCGATGTGCTCACCCGTCAGATAGGGACAGAATGGGGGTGAATCGACGACGGCCGTGACTGCGTGGTGCCCACGTTCCACCGGTCATGACAAGAGAGAGGGTGCTGGTGGCTTCGTACGACGAGACCGGACCGCTGATCAACGGTCTGCTCAGCTCGGTCCCTGACATCGACCCCGGCGAGACCGCCGAGTGGGTCGAGTCCTTCGACGGTCTGGTGGACGACAAGGGCGGCCCCCGGGCGCGCTACGTCATGCTGAACCTGCTCCGCCGCGCGCGGGAACGCAACGTGTCGATCCCGGCGTCGTTCGCGACGCCGTACGTCAACACGATCGGTGTCCACGAGGAGCCGTACTTCCCCGGCGACGAGTCGCTGGAGCGCCAGTACCGTGGCTGGAACCGCTGGAACGCGGCCGTCATGGTGACCCGCGCGCAGAAGCCGGGCATCGGTGTGGGCGGCCACATCTCCTCCTACGCGTCGTCGGCGACGCTGTACGAGGTGGGCCTGAACCACTTCTTCCGCGGCAAGGACCACCCGGGCGGCGGCGACCAGGTCTACTTCCAGGGCCACGCCTCCCCCGGCATGTACGCCCGCGCGTTCCTCGAGGGCCGCCTGTCGGCCGAGGACCTCGACGGCTTCCGCCAGGAGAAGTCCAAGGCGGGGCACGCGCTGCCGTCGTACCCGCACCCGCGCCTGCTGCCCGAGTTCTGGGAGTTCCCGACGGTCTCGATGGGCCTCGGCCCGGCGTCGGCTATCTACCAGGCCTGGACCAACAAGTACCTGGAGAACCGCGGCATCAAGGACACGTCGCAGCAGGACGTCTGGGCGTTCCTCGGCGACGGCGAGATGGACGAGCCCGAGTCGCGCGGCATGCTGCAGCTCGCGGCGCACCAGGGCCTCGACAACCTGACGTTCGTGGTCAACTGCAACCTGCAGCGCCTCGACGGCCCGGTCCGCGGAAACGGCAAGATCATCCAGGAGCTGGAGGCCCAGTTCAAGGGTGCCGGCTGGAACGTCATCAAGGTCATCTGGGGCCGTGAGTGGGACGCCCTGCTCAACGCGGACAAGGACCGCGCCCTGGTCAACCTGATGAACGTCACGCTCGACGGCGACTACCAGACGTACCGCGCCGAGTCGGGTGCCTTCATCCGTGAGCACTTCTTCGGCCGCGACCCGCGCACCAAGGCGCTCGTCGAGAACATGACCGACGAGGACATCTGGAACCTCAAGCGCGGTGGTCACGACTACCGCAAGATCTACGCGGCCTACGCGGCGGCGCGCTCGCACGAGGGCCAGCCGACCGTCATCCTCGCGCAGACCATCAAGGGCTACGGCCTGGGGTCCGGCTTCGCCGGCCGCAACGCCACGCACCAGATGAAGAAGCTCAAGTCCGACGACCTCAAGGCGCTGCGCGACTCGCTGCGCATCCCGATCCCGGACGAGCAGCTCGAGGACCCGTACTCGGCCCCGTACTACCACCCGGGCAACGACGACCCGGCGATCCAGTACATGCTGGAGCGCCGCCGTCAGCTCGGCGGTTTCGTGCCCGAGCGCCGGCACTCGCCGAAGGCCATCCCGATGCCGGACCCGAAGGTCTACGAGCTGCTGAAGAAGGGCTCGGGGCACCAGGAGGTCGCCTCGACGATGTCCTTCGTGCGTCTGCTGAAGGACCTCATCCGCGACAAGGAGTTCGGCAAGCGCATCGTGCCGATCATCCCGGACGAGGCGCGCACGTTCGGCCTGGACGCCATCTTCCCGTCGGCGAAGATCTTCAACACGGGCGGCCAGCACTACCTGGCCGTCGACCGCGACCTCATGCTCTCCTACAAGGAGTCCGAGGCCGGGCAGATCATGCACACGGGCATCAACGAGGCCGGCTCGGCCGCCGCGTTCCAGTCCGTCGGCACGTCGTACTCGACGCACGGCGAGCACCTGATCCCCGTCTACATCTTCTACTCGATGTTCGGGTTCCAGCGGACCGGCGACCAGTTCTGGGCCGCGGGCGACCAGCTCACGCGTGGCTTCGTCATCGGCGCCACCGCGGGCCGCACCACGCTCGCCGGCGAGGGCCTGCAGCACATGGACGGCCACTCGCCGATCCTCGCCGCGACCAACACCGCCATGGTGGTCTTCGACCCGGCCTACGGGTACGAGATCCGCCACATCGTGCGCGACGGCATCGAGCGCATGTTCGGCTCCTCGGCCGACGGCGTGCACGACGAGCAGGGCCGCGACCAGAACGTCATGTACTACCTGACGGTCTACAACGAGCCGATGGTCCAGCCGGCCGAGCCGGAGGACGTCGACGTCGAGGGCATCAAGCGCGGCATCCACCGCATCTCGGTGTCCGACGCGCAGGGCCCCAAGGCTCAGCTCCTCGCCTCCGGCGTGGGCGTGCCGTGGGCGCTCGAGGCGCAGCAGCTGCTGCGCGACGACTGGGGCGTGTCGGCCGACGTCTGGTCCGTGACCAGCTGGACCGAGCTGCGCCGCGACGCGCTGGCTGCCGAGAAGGAGGCGTTCGTCAACCCGGCCGCCCCCGCCCGCACCCCGTACGTCACGGAGAAGCTCCAGGGCGCCGGTGGCCCGTTCGTCGCGTCGAGCGACTACGACCACATGGTCCCCGACCAGATCCGCAAGTGGGTCCCGGGCGACTACGAGGTGCTCGGCGCCGACGGCTTCGGTTTCTCGGACACGCGTGCCGCCGCCCGCCGCTTCTTCCTCATCGACGGCCCGTCGATGGTGGTCAAGACGCTGCAGACGCTGGCCCGCCGCGGCGAGATCGACCCGTCGGTGGTCGGCCAGGCGATCGAGAAGTACCGCCTGCTGGACGTGAACGCCGGCACGTCGGGCAACGCAGGCGGCGACAGCTGACCCGCTGAAGGTCCCGCGAGATAGAGCCCGGGGCCGCGAGATAGAGCGGACGCTCTCTCTCCCGGCCCCGGGCCCTCTCTCGCGGGGGCGGGGTCTAT
>Ga0082212_10006568_pt1 | contig 15587 bp, 12 predicted proteins | sample TergutNt197P3_FD_71548 | JGI IMG/M metagenome (GOLD analysis project Ga0082212, IMG submission 71548) | Neocapritermes taracua P3 segment gut microbial communities from Petit-Saut dam, French Guiana - Nt197 P3 | ecosystem: Host-associated > Arthropoda: Insects > Digestive system > Gut ...
ATTAATGGGACGGAAAATTATCATAATTGGCGCGGGTATCGCCGGGCTGACCGCCGCGATTTACGCACAACGCAGCGGATTCGACGTGACACTGGCAGAGCAGCACAGCATTGTCGGCGGGATGTGTACCAGTTGGAAACGCAAGGGGTATTTGTTCGAGGGCGCCGTACACTGGTTAACCGGGTCCAGCCCTGAAACCGAAGCGTACCAAATGTGGAAGGACACCGGCGCTTTGGACGGGGATGTCCCGGTTTTCCTACACGATCCGTTTCGCAGCGTGGAATGGGAAGGGCAAATTCTCCATCTGTACCGTGATATTGAAAAAACGGCGGAACATTTACGGGTAATATCACCCGGTGATGAGCAATTGCTGCGAAAGCTCGTCAAAGACGTGAAAGCCGCCTGCAAAATGCAGATGCCGGTCTTTGATGTGAAGGGAGTCAAAGCGGCTGACCCGAAGAAAATGTCTCTCGGGTTCCTTATCAAAATGCTGCCCGCGATCCCTGTTGTGAACAAGTTTGGAAAGATAACATGCGATGATTTTGCTATGCGTTTCAAACACCCCGGCATACAACGGTTGTTCCGTATAGTACCGGATGAGTATATGGCGTCCAGCCTGGTCTTTACGCTGGCTACCCTGCACTCAGGCGATGGCGGCTATCCGGAGGGCGGCTCGCTGGCGATGGTCCAGAGGATGGCAAAGACATTTTCTGATTTGGGAGGCAAACTGCTGCTGAACACCCGGATACGAAAAGTGAATGTCGAAGGCGGCAAAGCAACCGGCGTTACGCTTGAGGACGGGACGCTTGACGCCGACGCCGTGATCGTCACACAGGAAACCGTCGCGGCGCTTGACTGCCTGTTTGATACGCCGCCGCAGGACGCGTGGATAAAAGAATTGCGCGATAACATAAAGCCGGCGGTCTGCACCTTTGTCAGCATAGGCGTCCGGGCCGTGTTGCCCGATGGCATGCTGCCCGAATGGAAGCCGGAAGCGCCGATAACATACGCAGGGCGGGAAGTACATGATATTTCCTTTAACAGTTACCGTCACTACGCGCCGGAAGGCGGCACGGCATTGACCACCGCGCTGATGGGCGACACATATGACTTTTGGAAAGAGGCAAAAGACAGCGGGCGTTACGATGAAGAAAAACAGGCATTGGCGGAACAGTTCAGCAGGGCGCTGTGCGGGAAATACCCGCAGTGCGAGGGCAAAATTGAAGTCATTGACGTCGCCACGCCGCTCACCTATGAGAGGTACACCGGCGCGTACCATGGCTCCTGGATGAGCGTGACCGAGCCGGGCGACAAGATGAAGCAGTACCCCGGGAACTGTGAAAATGTTGAAGGGCTGTACTTCGCGGGGCAACGTTTGATGTCGCCCGGGGGGTTGCCCGCGGCGGCGGCAGCCGGGAGGCAGGCGGCTCAGTTGGTATGCCGGCAGTTTGATGAGGTGTTCAGGTAACGCGGCGGTGAATAATTATACAAGACAATAAGAACCGACCTCATTGTCTCCGGTCGTATTTAGAGCAACAAGTGCTCGAGTAGTATTTTGACGCCGATGACAATCAGGACGAGGCCGCCCAGCCTGCCGGCGTACTTCTGCAGGTGCAGGCCCAGCTTCTTGCCGGCCATGACGCCCGCGTATGAGAGGGCGAAGGCTACTATGCCGATTACCAGCGCGGATACCCAGATATCCCAGCCTGTCAGGGCTATGCTTACGCCGACGGCCAGGGCGTCTATGCTGGTAGCGATGCCGAGCAGAAACAATCTGCCAGGAGATATGGTCTGCCCGGCCACTGCGGGATTAACCGTCTTGCCGCCGCGGAATGTGTCAAGAAGCATTTTGCCGCCTATGAATACGAGCAGGGCAAAGGCGATCCAGTGGTCGATGCTCTCTATGTAAGCGCTGAAGAGGCTGCCCAGGAAAAAGCCCGCAATGGGCATTGCAAACTGCAGGCCGCCAAACATCAGCCCAAATTCTGCCGCGTGACGAGGCCTGACGTTCTTTATCGTGATGCCGCCGGTAATCGCCACGGCAAACGCGTCCATCGCGAGGCTGACGGCAATAAGGATTAACGCTATATAGTCCATATCGTTTAATTATACCAATTATTATTTCCATGGAGTATAAATCTATTGATTTTTTTCCCAGAAAGGATTGTTTTTACCCAGCATGGAGGGTATTATTGAAGCGAATGAACGATTTGTTAGCATTGTGAAAAGGAACAAAAATGGAAAAAAGGGATAACCCATATTCACCCGGCGCAGGCAGGATACCGTTCGCTTTGGCTGGACGTGAAAAAAATATCGAAGATTTTGAAGTTGCTATGTCTCGCATAGAAATGGGCGCTGACGCAAGGCCGATAGCGCTGTATGGGCTGCGTGGTGTAGGCAAGACAGTTCTTTTGCGTGATTTGTATAATAGATCAAAACGTAGAGGATGGATAGCTGCGTATATCGAATCAAACCCGGATAAGGATTTGCGGGCGCTTCTCTGCGAGGAACTTGAGGACGTATTGGCAGACCTCGCAAAACCAGGCGCAGGCGAGACGATACTTAAAGCTGTTAAGACAGCTTTAAGTTTCATCCGTTTTGATGTGAATGCGGACGGCGGCCTTTCCTTCGGTGTGGATTTGACGCGAATCAGCGGCTCAAATGCGGCAACGGGCAATACATCAGGCGATTTGGGCAGAGTTATCCGCGATTTGTCCGCTGCCTGTGAAAAGACAGGTACCGGAATCGCGTTGTTTTTTGATGAAGCGCAGGATTTTGCGGCTGAGGACCTGCGCGCGATCAATACACTTTCCCATCGGGCCAGCCAGGAATGTTACAGGCTGGTGGTAACGGTTGCGGGTCTGCCGACTTTACCTGGGAGGCTGGCGAATATCAATAGTTATGCGGAACGGTTGTATCAGTTCGGGGAACTTGGTGAACTCGATTCGGAGGCAGCGCGGACAGCCCTGTTGGAACCGTCTGCCGCAAAAGGGGTGCAGTGGGAAGAGTCTGCAATCTCTGCTGTAGTCCAGGCAACAGCCGGGTTTGCGTATTTCATACAGGAATATGGTTATGCTGCCTGGGATACTGCGGAAGCGTCTCCGATCACTGGTTCTGACGCAGAGGCCGCGAAGGAAACCGCAACACTGCAATTGGATCGGGGGTTTTTTCGCTCGCGCTGGGACAGGGCGTCCGACGTCCAGAAGGCCTATATGCGGGCAATGGCTGTCGATGGCGACAGACCAAGCCAAACGGCGGAGATTGCGGCACGTTTGGGTGTGGAGAAAAACGCTGTATCACCAAGGCGGGCGGAATTGATAGCGAAAGGGTTGATCTACTCGCCGTTGCACGGTACGGTGGCGTTTACTGTCCCCCAGATGGCGGCTTTCATCAACCGCCAGGCCGGGGAAGAATGATTGCCTCTTATATTAGACAAAAGGGGTTCCCGTTGGATTTTCTTAGGCAGGTAGAAATCTTTAGATAATTTCCTATTTTGCGTTGACAGGCTAACGGGCATTAGCTATAATCGGGCTAATGTTCGTTAGCAATATTTGTGATGTTATTTCATGCCGGGTCTGTGCCATCATTTTGGCAACTATCTGCCGGCGGAATGGAGAGGAAATTGGAGAAAAAACTTATCAACAGGCTTGGCCTTCTCGGGATCGTCAGCCTTCTGTCCTATACTGCCGCGGTCGTGCTATCGCCGCTGGCCTATCCCGGTTATGACTGGAAGAGCCAGGCGGTCAGCGATTTGAGCGCGGCAAACGCTCCGTCACTTACGCTATGGACGCAGCTTAGCAGCCTGTATGGGCCCTGCGGGATTGCCTGCGTTACGCTGGTCTGCATATTCATACAGGGGCGGCTCAACCGGCCGGCCCGCATAGGAATCTATCTTTTTGCGGTAATGCAATGGGTCTCCGCCGTTGGCTATTCGGCGTTCCCCCTTTCCGACAGCGGGTACAGCGAGGCCGCGCAGGATCTTGGGGACGCTGCGGCCATGATGCTCGCGGGGCCTGTCCAGGACACCATGCACCTCGTGGTGACGGTGGCCGTGATCGCTCTTTCCATCGCCTCGCTGCTGGTTGTAATCGTTGGCGGATACCGGGGGAAGCAGTATGTATCGCTTGCGGTTTGGGCGGCTATAGCGATGGTTCTGATGCTCATGGGCGGGGTCGGGGTGGGGGCCGCACCAAAAGAGGCCGTCGGGATATTTGAGCGGTTCAGCGTATTCGCCGCGGCCGGGTTCAACGCGGTGCTGGGAGTGTACCTGTTCCGGGGTTTTGGGACAAAGATGAAGACCGATGAGCGGTAGGAACAGTGCGGGCAGGAAGAAGATGATTGCGGCTGTGGTAGCCGGGGCCGTTATGGTCTATCTGGCTGCGCAGTACGTTCTGTGCAGCGCCGCGGTAGCGGACGGGTACGAGCGGCTGAAGGCTTATAACGCGAAAAGCATAGAATTGAGTTCCGGGGCGATGGCATATATCGACGAAGGGGAGGGCGACGTAATCCTGTCCATCCACGGGATCTGCGGCGGTTATGACGCGGGGCATTGGCCTGTCGCCGGGATGGCCCAGGACTACAGGATTATAGCGCCCTCGCGGTTCGGGTACCCGGGAAGCGATGCCCCGGAAGACCCGATGCCCGGGGCGCAGGCGGAGGCGTTTGCCGAGCTTTTGGACGAGCTCGGCGTCGATAAGGTATTCCTCCTGGCCACGTCGGCGGGCGGCACTGCCGCAATCCGGTTCGCGCTTGACTATCCGGAGCGGACCAAGGGGCTGATCCTGTATTCATCTGCCGCCCCGCTGTCCGAAAAACCGGACAAGTACCCGAGGTACGCGGGCCCACCAAAATTCATGTGCAGCAATTTCGGGATGTGGCTGTTCAGCCCCCTTTTCAAGCCGGTAATGGGGATGGAACGTGAAACAATCCACACCATGTTACCTTTTGGCGAGCGACGCGAAGGGACAATCATCGACGCCGAAATCACAAATCCGGATATGGCGAAAAACTATGACGATTACCAAATCGAAAGCCTTCGGCTCCCGGTTTTGATATTCCAGGCGAAGGACGACAAGATGGCGGACTATGGGCAGATGGCGGGGGCGGCGCACCGTTTCCCTGATTGCGAATTCGTCGCGTTTGAAACCGGCGGTCATTTGATGAACGGGCATGGCGAGGAAATCGACAGCGCGCTCAGGGCTTTTATGCTTACCCATTAATCAAGCTGAATACGGCGAGATTGTATCCATCATTGAACGCGCTCGTGGGAATGCTTTCCGAGCGGTGAACCATGAGTTGATTTCAATGTATTGGGAAATAGGCGCCTATGTCAGTGACAAGATCAAAAATGGCAGTTGGGGTAAATCTGTCGTCGCCGACTTTGCCAAGTATATTCAAACAGAGCGCCCTGATATCAAGGGTTTTTCAGCATCAAACATCTGGCGCATGCGCCAGTTTTACGAAGCCTATAACGACAACGAAAAACTCGCACCACTGGTGCGAGAAATAAGCTGGACGCAGAATATTATAAAAAATGGCTATATCGTAATAGCACCGATGTATAATAATAACAGGCAACCTCGGATATTTCCCCGGATTAGCTGCCAGGCAATAATTCTATATGGCTGTATTTTGTGTGATAGAAACGAGGATTCGATATGCTAGAGATACCGGAGGCAGTAAATATCGCGGCCCAGATCAAAGAATCGCTGTGCGGGAAAAAGGTCGTAAAGGCGGAGGCGGCCCACTCGCCACACGGCTTCGCCTTCTACTTCGGGGATCCCGCGGGCTATCCGGCCCTCCTTGAAGGCAGGGTGATAGGTGACGCATATCCAAACGGCGGGCAGATAGAAATCGAGGCCGAAGGCATGCGGATAACTTTCAACGACGGCGTTATCCCGCGCTTGTACGGCAGCGGCAGCAATGTCCCAGCCAAACACCAGCTCTATCTGGAATTCGACGACGGGGGCTTCATCATATGCACCCTCCAGATGTACGGCGGCATGATGGTTTTCCCCGAGGGCGCCAACGACAATTATTACTACCTGGTCGCGAAGGAAAAGCCCTCCCCGCTTACCGGCGCATTCGATGAAGAATACTTTGACAGCATATACAAGGAGGCAAAACCAAACGTGAGCGCCAAGGCCCTGCTGGCCACGGAGCAAAGGATCCCCGGCCTTGGCAACGGGTGCCTCCAGGACATCTTGTTCACTGCCGGGATCAATCCGCAGACAAAGGCGCCTAAGCTTTCCGACGGGCAACGCGCGGATTTATACAAGAGCATGAAGACCGTCCTGAAGGCCATGACGGATGGCGGGGGGCGAAATACGGAAAAGGATCTCTTCGGCAACTCTGGTGGCTACCGGACAATACTGTCGTCAAAGACGGTCAGCGAGCCATGCCCCAAATGCGGCGGCGCGATTGTCCGGAAAGCATACATGGGCGGCAACGTCTACTTCTGCCCGGCCTGCCAGCCGGTTATCAAGACATAGAGAACCGACCCCCGTTTTCTCGCGGAACACAAAAAGAACCGTCCACCGTCCCCACTGTGTTCAGAACACAAAATGAACCGGTCCCCCGTTGTGTTCCCTTTCCTTCCCTTCCTTATCTCCTTCCTTCCTCCCTCCTGAAATCCTGAAATGACAATCAAACCTTTTGTCTTGAGTAAAGTGGCTTCGACCTTCGACCTGTCTCCTTTTCGCGCGTTGGCCTGTTGACATCGGACATGTTGGCGTCTGTAGTATAGTAAGCGGCTGCCATTTCTAACAAAATGGCAGGATTTTGGCACGAATCGCGCCGAAAGTACGAATTATAAGGCAGATTGACAGGTATTTGGGGTGAAATGCGAAATGCGGGTAATAAGCCCCGGAAATCGTACTTTGGGCGCGATTCGTGCCATTATTCCGCTATTTTGTCAGAATTGCAGCCCCGGAGGACAATGGGGACGGTTCAGGGCGGTTCACCGTCCCCATTATAAGCGACACCCTTAATGACGCTCAATGTCATATTCGCAAATTGCTTGCCGAGAATCCAAATACGTCTTTTGTCTTAATCTGTTTTTAATTCCTGCTTAATCGTGGTTTCACGGTGGCTCCGTAAAATACCGACAGAAAAGAGGTAAGCATATGCTGATTGAAAAAACCAGGCTGAGGACGGACACATTGTCTGGCAAGGCGGTACTTGTCACTGGCGCGGGCGGGGGGATAGGTTTTGAGACCGCCCGCGCGCTGGCGTGGCTCGGCGTGGATGTTATCATAGCGGAAATAGATGAGGAAAAAGGCGCCTATGCGCGGGACGCGATCAATAAAGAGCTGTGTTCGAGTAAGGCCTGTTTTTACGCGGTCGATCTTTCCGACGAGGCGCAGATCGATGGCTTATGCGATTTTATTGATAGCAGATACGGCCATCTTGATGTACTGATCAATAACGCGACTGTTGCGACGATGGGCGCGGTGGACGCTGTGCCTGTGACTGATTGGGACTATAGCTATGCGGTGAACCTGAGGGCGCCTGTGTTACTTACACAAAAATTCCTGCCTGGGATGAAGGCAAGGAACAGCGGGGTCATTGTGTTTGTACAATCGTCTGGGGCGGCGCCATACATGGGGGCCTACGAGGTTTTCAAGACGGCCCAGGCAGAGCTTTGCAGCACGCTTGCAGGCGAGCTTGAAGGGACGGGGGTTTGCGCATACGCAATCGCGCCGGGCCTGGTGAGGACAGAGACGGCGCAAAGGGCGATCGAAACGGTCTCGCTGCTCATGGGGATGACTGCCGCTGAGTTTTACAAGATGAATGAGAACCATATGATGAGCGCCGAGGAGGCAGGCGTGGGGTTTGCTGTCTCCGTTGTCAATGCCGGGCGGTACAGCGGGCTGGAAATCGGCTGCGTGCAGGCGTTGATGGACGCGGGGGTTTTGGACGCGGGGGTTTTCAAAAACGAAAAGCTTGCGCAGGCGGGTTCACTGGGCATCACGCCGGACGGCGCCGATGGTATTGAGGGATGCATTGAGAAAGTCGTGCGGGCATTCAACGAGCAGTATGATGGCTGGCACGAAAGGAGCGTGTTCGAACGCCAGTGGGTATTGAGGGATTTCAAGAAGACTGTCGGCATGGCGGCCGACGGCTACCAAAACCTCCTGGCGTCTTTGTTGGAATTGGCGAAAGAAAAAAATTATGAAAAAATCGCGGGGCACAAAGCGGAGCTGGAAAAACTCATTGAATTCTACGACCATCAATATAAGCTCCTGCAGGGCTATGAGAAAGACCCGGTGATGCTGGAAGGGAATTCGCGGATAATACGCGGGTGGATAGGCGACGTACAGGCGGTGCTTGATTATTTCAGGTGATGCCGTTTACAATATCTATTAATGTTTTCTGGCATAAAAAAACAAGTTCTTGCATTCTGCGTGGTTGCCTCCGTGATTTTTTTCGATTGCGTAATGGCAGCAGGGCCGGAACAGATCCGCGAAGTGTCGGAACGTTCTTTTTCGATTGCGTAATGGCAGCAGGGCCGGGGCTTACGGAAGGACATATATCGGATGCTGGAAGAATTCGGCTTATTTGGTAACACAAAAAGAACCGTCCCCGGTGTGTTCCCGGTGTGTGGTAATATAGCAGCGGAGGTATTGAGATGAATGTTTTGGCTATCTGCGGCGCCGCGAACAAAGGCCGCAACACCGCTACCATGCTGAAGAGCGCGTTCGAGGGCGCGATGAGTGTGCCCGGCGCAAGCGGCGAGACTGTCTACCTGTACGACCTTGATTTCCGCGGGTGTGTCGGCTGCCACTCCTGCAAGCTGCTTGACGAGAGCAGGTTTGCCCGCTGCGCCGCGTCGGACGGCCTGACGCCGGTGCTGCTCAAGGCCATCGAGGCGGATGTGCTTCTGATTGGCTCGCCGATCTATTACGGCGACGTCACCGGGGAGGTGCGCTCGTTTTTGGAGCGGTACCTGTTTCCCGGGATGACCTACAACAAAGACCACGGCACGACCTACCCGAAGCGCACCAAGGTCGGCTGGGTGTTCACCATGAACGCGCCGGGGGAAGTGTATAAGGATTTGTTTGAAAGGCTTGTTGGCCTGACTAGCCGCATCATCGGCGAATCCGAATATGCCATTGCCTATCATACGCAGCAGGTGGATGATTACTCAAAGTATGCCGCGACGATGTTTGATGTGGAGATGATCAAGAAGCGGCATATTGAGCAATTCCCCAAGGACTGCGAAGCGGCCTTCGCCATGGGCAGGAGGCTGGCGGGTAAGTAAAGGGAACAACAGCGCCTGCCGGCGCAAAGGAGTGAATTTATGACAGAGAAAGAGAAAGTTGCGGCTTCAAAGTTTATGAGCCTGGTCCTCAGGCATAAGCCCGAAAGAATCGGGATCGTGCTTGACGAGAACGGCTGGGCTGATACGGCCAAATTGCTTGAGGGCATGAACCGCGCCGGGAGGCGCATTACATTGGAAGACTTGAAGGAAATTGTTGAAACCAGCGACAAGCAACGTTTTAAGCTAAGTGACGATTACACAAAAATCCGCGCGAATCAAGGGCATAGCGTTTCTGTTGACGTGGAGCTGGCGGAGACGCCGCCGCCTGAATTCCTGTACCATGGCACGGCGACGCGGTTTGTCCAGTCGATCAAAGACCAAGGCCTGGTGGCGAAAGGCAGGCTGTATGTACATCTGTCCGCTGATGTTGAAACGGCTGTGAAAGTCGGCGGGCGGCACGGCAAGCCCGTTGTGCTGAAAATCGATTCGGGCCGGATGTCTGCTGACGGGTTCAAGTTTTTCCTGTCGGATAATGGCGTATGGCTGGCAAAGGAAGTGCCGGCTGGCTACATTACGGAAACCGCGTAAGCAAACCCGCAAGGAAACCCGTGAGTAAAAGAGGGCTATTTGCCCGGGGCGGCCATGAAGCAAACGATGGCTGCCATTACAATAATGGTCAGAAGCAGCGGGACCATGCCGTCGATATAGCCGGCGAGGCCATCCAGGCGGTAGTAGATGATATAGCAGACCAGCGCGACTGCAAGGGCTGCGCAGATCACAACCAGGAGGCCGGCTGACAGTTTGTGGGAAAAGAGCCCGCACCCGTATAACGCGTTGATCTCCGTGAGGGCAAGCACGCCCCACCCGACGATCAGAAGCAGCTCCGACGTCGGCGGGCGTTTCAGCAGCAATACGGTGATGGCCAACAGGATCAGGTAGGCCGCGAGGCCGCCCCAAAGGACGTACCCGCTGGAAAACAACTGCCTGCCGGGTACTCTTTCAAGCAGGCCCATGCTGCGGATCGCGAGGATCACCCCCGCAAGCCCCGCGATAACGGCCGGGATCAGCAGCCAGCCTGTCTTCATGCCGGCGGCCGCGCCGGATGTCCTGAAGGTCACCAGCCACCACGCGAGATAGAACCCGCAGCAGGCGATAATAAGGATGTTGCCGATGAACAATTGTCTTTCCGGTATTTGAAAAAGCGGGAACATATCCACTACCCCACAGGTTTTCTTTCAACGGTTGCTGATAACAGTATCGCATGAAAACTTGTAAATTTCTACGAGGCTTATGGACGGGCCGGAAGGACCGGGGATTGGAAGATCGGAAGGGCCGGGGACCGGAAGGGCCGGAAGGACATATATCGGATGTCGGATGCGATCAAAAACTCTCAGCATTGCTGAGAGAAATGGAGGGAAGCCGATGGGCATCGTGTTTTGGTAGAAGCTTGGTAGAAAAACATGGATGCTGGAAGAATTTGGCTTATTTGGGACACAAAAAGAACCGTCCCCTTTGTGTCCGGGTTGAAATAATTGCAGGTATTGATAGAATAGCGGCGGAGGATGTTACCGGCGGCCTTGCCCTTCAAGGCTGTGCAGCCCGCGAGAGGTATTTTGGAGATGAACTATCTTTTTATTAATGGCAGCCCGCGCAAGGGCAACACATGGATGCTGGCCGAGGAGCTGAAAAACGGGATCGCGAGGCTTTCGCCCGATTCTGTCTTCGATGAGATACAGCTCTCGGGCATGGGCCTTCCTTTCTGTACGGGCTGCAGCCTGTGCTTTCGTAAGGGGCATAGTTTGTGCCCGCATAGCGAAACAGTCCAGGCGATAATAGACAAGATCGACTGGGCTGACGGCATTGTCTGGGCGACGGCGACCTACAATATGCAGCCTACCGCGCTTACGAAAAACCTTATGGATCACCTGTGCTTCATGCTGCACCGGCCGTATTTCTTCACGAAAAAGGCGGTAGTCGTGTCGACTGTCGGCGGCGTAGGCGTGAAGCAATGCGTTAAGTATCTCGCCGGCATGCTCAGGGGGATCGGGTTCAACAGGTGTTATGAATTCCCTGTCGCTGCCTATAGCTGGGACGATTTCAAAATGAGCGAGAAGCTGCGCGGCAAGTGCGCGAAGCTGGCAAGCGCGTTCCATGCAGACGTGTCCTCGAAAAAGCTGCACTCGCCTACGTGGCTTCAATTGATACCGTACAATTTGTTTCGCGGGATGAGCTTGAAATATGTCAGCGGCAGTGAGTTTGAGACATGTGACGGCGCGCATTGGGCATCGGATTTCAGGAGCGGCGCGGCATATGACCCGGCGGTCCCTGTGCCGTTCTTCAAGCGGTGGTTTGGGAATGTGTTCTACCTCCTCGGCAAGCTGATGTCGTCGCGCATCACGATAACATACAGAAAATAGGGGCCATCGCAAGACGCGGGAATCGTCTCCTGTCTTACAAGACGCGGGAACCGTCTCCTGTCGTACAAGACGCGGGAACCGACCCCGTTGTGTTCTAGTCAACCTGCGTGGCGGTGAATGTCATATCTATAACAATCAAGCCTGGAGGAGGTTCCTTCCAATGATCCGTTAGTTCCGCTTTCCCGTTTTCCATCGGCAGTTCAAATGTATAAAGCCCTGTCTCTTCGTCCAGGAGGTCGGTGCGGAGGATTTCGAAACTCAGCATGAGGAACCCGGTCCCGGTTGCCGTGCAGAAACGGTCGGCGCCAACCTTGATGCTGTCGCCCTTTTCGGGGTCGAAGTTTGACAGCCGCACGGTAAAGTCATAGTCTGTTGCCTCTTCCAGCTCCTGATAATCCTTGCCCCAGTCGGAGTATACCCCGTAGCCCTCCGCGCTGCCAAACCAGCCCGAGCTGTCGAAATCATCCAGCGTGACTGTCGCTGTGCCGGTCGTCCTGTATACTTGCCCAAGACTGCCTACAAAGTTGGTGTCTATCTCCACCAAAAAGGTATAGGGGCCGCCTGGGCCGCCGGGCAGCCTGCATTTGCAACCGTCGCTGTCGCCGCATTCAGCACATTCGCATTCCTCTTGGATGCAATCAGGGCAGCAAGGGCAGGGGTCATCGCCTGCCTCCGTTGCCGGAGCAGCTGTACCGCCGCCGCCCGCTGAATCGTCGCCGCCCGCTGAACCGCCGCCGCAAGCAGCAAGTAGAAACAACGTCATTACGATCACGACCCCAAGCACAAAGAATTTTTTCATTTCTTCCCTTCCCCTCATGATTGGGATTATACCATTTTTTACTTCCCAAAAGGTGAAAGCCAAAAGGACGCGGGCGCGTTTGGGCAAATAGCATACGGCGGCGCGGCAGATACTGTGCAAAGAGCAATTGACAGGTTTTTTTGTAAACGTTACGCTATCCAAAAGGCTGGTTGTTCCCGGCGCCCTGGCTTGTATGGACGAAGAGGAGGATGTGGGAAAATGGGCATTGATGTCAAGGACAAAGAGCGGACGTTCAAGGCCGCCTCGCTTATGGGGCCCAGGAGCGGGCTGCCTTCGGTGGTGGATTCAGATGGCGGGAAAATCACGCGGATACGCCCGATGCATTACGAGGACTATGTGGAGTGGGAAAGCCTGAACCCATATAAAGTGGAAGCGAGAGGCAAGACGTTCTGCGCGCCGAAAAAATCGCTGCCTGGTATATATTACTTATCCTACAAGAAACGTGTCTACTCAAATAACCGCGTAATGTGGCCGCTCAAGCGTGTCGACTGGGACCCGGACGGCGAGCGCAACCCCGGCAGCCGGGGGAAGTCCAGGTATGTAAGGATCACGTGGGACGAGGCGACGGACATTATCGCGAAAGAGATCGCGCGCATCAAGGAAAAGTACGGGATGAGCGCTGTCCTCGCGGAGGCCGATATGCATGGCGAGGGGAAGCATGTCGCGCCGAGCCACGGCTGCATGAACCGACTGCTTGCGCTTCTGGGCGGGTATACGGTTCAGATGCGAAACGCGGACAGCTGGGAAGGCTGGACGTGGGGGTCCAAGCATGTCTGGGGCGGCGAGCCTGTCGGGCAGCTTCAGCCTTCGGGCAATGTCTGGCCGGACATCGCAAACCACGCCGAGACGCTTTTGTTCTGGGCGGCCGACCCCGAGACGACGTCGCCGGGGTTTGAAGGCTATGTCCCCAGCAGGCTTTCGTACTGGATCCACAGCCTCGGGCACAAGTTCATCCACATCGACCCCGCGCTGAATTACTCGGGCGTCTGCCAAGCGGACAAATGGATACCGGTGCTGCCGAATACGGACGCGGCGCTGGGGCTAGCCATATGTTATGTCTGGCTGACGGAAGGAAGCTACGACAAAGACTATGTAAAGACTCACGCGGTGGGCACGGAGCCGTTCTTCGAATATGTGCTCGGTAATGCGGGGGACGGCGTACCCAAGACCCCTAAGTGGGCGAGCGGTAAGTGCGGCGTGCCGTCGTACACGATTAAGGCGCTCGCGCGGCACTGGGCAAAGCATGTTACGAGCCTGACCATCGGCAACGGCGGGCCCGGCATCCGCGGGCCTTACAGCCACGAGCATTGCCGCATCCAGTCGATCCTGCTCTCGATGCAGGGGCTGGCCAAGCCGGGCAGGCACTTGGCGAAATGGCTTGAATGGTCGCTTATGACGGCGGATTTCGCGATGCCGTACAAGGGCGAGGAAGTCATGGCGATACCGCACCGCGCCGAGCTGGTCAGGCCGGCGGGCGCTGTCTTTGACGAAGAGATGATCAAGGAGATGAACAAGCGCGGCATGTCGGACGTCGGCGCAATCGACGCGGCCGAGATGGCGCGGCGGCTTTCGGAAAAGGACTACGGGTTCGCGGCGGTGCTCACGCAGTCCGAGGCCATGAAGAAAGTCGAGCGGCTTGTCGATATTACGAACCCGATCGCGACGCCCCCGAGCCAGTCGGTCCCCAAGTGCATGGTGCATGACGCGATCCTGAAGGACAGCATCGAGTGGTACGGCCTCTGGTCGTTCTGCGGGCCGGTGAAGGAGCAATGGGACAGGTTCGTGTTCCCCGAGAAAAACTGCTCGCGCATACATATGGTCTGGACCGATTCGCCGTGCATGGTGACATGCTGGAATGACGGGTACAATTTCGTCAAGGCGCTGCAGTCCGAGGAGATCGAGTTCGTGGTCGCGCAGCATCCCTGGCTGGAAAACGACTGCTATATGGCGGACCTGATACTGCCGGTCCAGACGAAATTCGAGATGGAAGACATCAGCGACGATTTGACGAGCGGCGGGATTACGAGCGTGTTCCATGAGCGGCCCGCCTGCCCCCCGGTCGGGGAGTCCTTGAACGATTTCGACTGCGTGGCCGAGGTCGCGAGGAAGATAGGCGAGGACGTCTATATGCGCTATACGGCCGACGGGACGACATCGGCGGAATGCATCGACCTGTTCTGGCAGGGGTCGGGCGTCGCCCATCTTGACAAGGACGACAGCTTCCACAAGAAAGGGATATTCTTCATCCCGGTCAAGGAAAACCTGCTGGAAGATGTGCCGCCGGGGTTCCGGCCGTTTGCTGACGACCCAGAAAACAACCCGCTGAAGACGCCGACAGGCAAGCTCGAATTCACGTCCACCGGGCTTTCCGGGCATTTCCCGGACGACGGGGAGCGGCCGCCGTACCCGGTCTGGATCGAGAAAGGGGAGTGCCACGACGAAAGCCTGTCGTCCGGGCGGGCGAAGGATTATCCGCTGCTTTTGATGTCAAACCACGGCCGGTGGCGCTTCCACGCAAACCTTGACGACGTCACCTGGCACCGGGAGATCGAGACTATGAAGATCCGCGCGAAGGACGGGTACCAGTATGAGCCGGCGTGGATGAACCCCGAGACGGCTGCGGGGCTTGGGATCGAACACCACGATATAATCAAGGTCTATAACGAGCGCGGCACGGTGCTCTGCGCCGCGTATGTGACCGAGCGCGTCGTGCCGCGAGTGGTCTACGTCGACCACGGCTCGCGGTTTGACCCGATCGATCCGCTGTGGCTCGACCGGGGCGGCGCGATCAACCTGATCTCGCCGCACGCGAATATCTCGAAGAACGCGACGGGCATGGTCGTGTCGGGTTACCTCGTCGCGGCGGCTAAGGTCACGGACGCGGAGATGGACATGTGGAGGGAAAGGTATCCCGAGGCGTTTTCGCGGGAGGTGGACCAGGACTGCGGCGTATGCCTCGGCGGCTGGCTGCAGGAAGGGTAATAATGGCGCGGCGCCGGCCGTCTGGGTGGTTGGGCCTAGCTGGGCGATCGGCTGGAAAGGAATTGCCTGATCCGCACAGGCTGAAAAGGAATTGCCTGATCCGGCT
>Ga0082212_10006569_pt1 | contig 15587 bp, 13 predicted proteins | sample TergutNt197P3_FD_71548 | JGI IMG/M metagenome (GOLD analysis project Ga0082212, IMG submission 71548) | Neocapritermes taracua P3 segment gut microbial communities from Petit-Saut dam, French Guiana - Nt197 P3 | ecosystem: Host-associated > Arthropoda: Insects > Digestive system > Gut ...
ATCACGGCGCTTTTGTTTCTGGTTCTGATGGGCGCGATGCTTCATGTTTTTATCATCAAGGTATATTCGAGCCAGAGAATGGTAGGCATGGACCGTCCGAGCGTAGTACGCATCGTCAGAAAATAAACCTGGGAGCGCGTGTCCAGGGAGCGCGGGCGTCCGCGCCTGCGAAAAGCATCGAAGGAATCAAAAGCCAATATCGTTAGACTAAGGTATCGCGTACATAAATGCGACGATAGGTGAAATAAGTAGCTTTCCGCAGGCGAGGACGCCCGCGCTCCCTGGACACGCGCTCCCAGGTCTCCCATAGTTAATTTATGATAAAAAAAATTTTACAGGCCGTAATTATCTCCGTTGCCTTGCTCTTCACGGCATGTTCGCAAAATAAACCCGCCGAAGACGCAATTAACCAGCGAAGCTACGCTGATTTCATAGGTAAAAGAATAGGCGTCGGCGTGGACACAATCTGCGACTGGATAGCCGAAAGGTATGTAAAAGCCATGCCTGTTTATTATTCGGATTTATCCACCGGCATAAAAGATATCCGCGATGGAAAAATAGACGGATATCTGACCGACCTTGTAGTAACGAAGATGCTTGTCTCCACGCCTGGCAATGAAGATATGGAATATGTTGAAGTGCCCGCCCGGTTTTTTTACGCGCACATGGGCGCCATCACCACAAATCCCGATATTATTAACAGCTTTAACGAATTTCTTGATGAAATAAAAGCGGATGGAACATTGAAGGAAATGCAGGAACGCTGGCTAAGAAAAATGCCTGATTCTGATGCCGCGATGCCTGATATTCTCCTTACGGGCGAAAATGGCACATTCAGGGTTGCTACGGACTCTACAAAGATTCCGTTTTCCTTTATTGATGGGAAAGGGGAGTTTGACGGCTACAGCATTGAGCTTGCCCGGCGCTTTGCCGCGCGTGAAGGAATGGATCTTGAGATTATGGATGTGAGCTTCGGTGAAATGTTTAAATATGTTACGGGCAATAAAGCCGATTTTGCCATCGCGAATATTTCAGAAACGGAAGAGCGCAAAAAAGACGTGCTTTTTACCGAATCCATTTATGACGACCAGTTCAGCATAATCTCCAAACGAAGCGACTGGTAAGGCTCGGGAGCGCGAGTCCAGGGAGCGCGTGTCCAGGGAGCGCGGGCGTCCCCGCCTGCGAAAAGCATCGAAGGAATCAGAAGCCAATGTCGTTAGACTAAGGTATCGCGTACATAAATGCGACGATTGGTGAAATAAGTAACTTTTCGCAGGCCGGGAAGCCCGCGCTCCCATGTCAAAGAATTCCCATTGCCGCGCGGACTTCTTTTACAAGCGGCCCAGCGGTTTTGCGGGCCTTTTCCGCGCCCTGACGCAGAACTTCATCGATATACTCAGGCTGGTTTTCCAACTCCAGCCGTCTGGCGCGCAAAGTGCCGAACGTACGCATGTACATATCAAAAATCGCCTGTTTTACCTCGCGATAACCGAGGCCGCCGCTGCGGAACCTGTCCGCCCAGTATGCCTGCTCTTCTTCCGAACAGAACAGTTTCAAAATGGCATACAGCGCGCTCTTGTCAGGGTCTTTGGGATCCTTGAGCGCCGCTGAATCCGTGACGATGGAAAAAATCTGCTGTTTTACAACGTCTTCCGGAGCGAAAAGCTCGATGGTGTTGTTGTATGATTTTGACATCTTCTGCCCGTCTCGCCCCGGCACTACGGCCACCTTTTCCGGAATATAGGCTTCCGGTACGGTCAGTACTTCTCCGTAAGCGTTGTTGAAATAGCCTGCGATATCGCGGGTCACTTCAAGATGCTGCTTCTGATCCTGCCCGACGGGCACGCGGTTGGCGCGTACAATCAGGATATCCGCCGCCATAAGCACAGGGTAGGCAAAAAGGCCGTGATCCGCGGACATGCCTTTCTGTAGTTTGTCTTTGTACGCGTGACAGCGTTCGAGCAGTCCCATTGGCGTTACGGTCGTAAGCAGCCATTGTAGTTCGCATACTTCAGGCAGGTCGCTCTGAACGTAGATTGCGCATTTTGATGGGTCAAGACCGAGCGCGACGTAATCCGCCGCCGTGCCGCGCGTCAGTTCGAGCAGCCGTTTGGCGTCGCGTACGGAAGTCAGCGCGTGATAATTGGCAAGGAAGTAATAACACTCATGCCCCTCTTCGATGAATTGGAGAAACTGCTGCACCGCTCCGAAATAATTGCCTAGATGCAGATTGCCGGACGGCTGTATTCCGGAGAGAATCGTCTGTTTTTTTGCGGGGTTCGTCATAATTATCGCCTTTCAAAAGGAGTGATTATACATGATTGATCGGAAATATTCGGAACCATTGCGTATTTTAGCCGTAAATGATAAAGTTATTGAATATTGCGGTTATTGGATTGGAGGGGGATATGATATTCCGGAAGGTTCTGGTCATATTAATTGTCGTTATGTTGTCCGGTCTCTGCGTTGTGGGCATCGCACAGAGACGTGAAGCCAATCTGTCAAAGTATTACAAAGACTGGCTAAACAACGATGTAACTTACATAATAACCGACGATGAAAGGTCGTTCTTTAATTCTCTAAGAAACGATGAGGAACGGGAAAGTTTCATACAGCAGTTCTGGGATCGCCGTAATCCCGATCCGCGTTCTCCATATAATGAATTTAAGGAAGAGCATTACCGGCGCATCGCGTACGCAAACGAACATTTTACTTCCGGCGTTCCTGGTTGGAGAACAGATCGCGGACGAGTTTACATTACCTGGGGGCCGCCTGACCGGCGTGAGACGCATCCAACCGGCGGATCGTATTATCGCAACTGGCGCGAAGGCGGCGGGCAGACGAACAGGTATCCATGGGAAGACTGGTGGTACAGACACGTAGACGGTCTCGGCGACGATATCGAGCTTATGTTCGTTGACAGTTCCCACAGCAACGAATTTCGCCTGGCGATGTACGCTGATGAAGCGGATGCCTTGCTCCACGTGGAAGGCATGGGGCTGACGATGGCGGAAGAAATGGGGCTTGCGGATAAGCGTGACCGCGCGTACTTTAATCCGAGCGGATGGTATGACCCCGATAACCCGCAGAATCCGGGGTCGCGCGTAAAAGACGCTCCGTTCACGAAGATGGAGCAATACTTTAACGTGCAACGCGCGCCGTCGATCAAATTTGAAGACCTGAAGAGCGTGGTAACAACGAATATCACCTATAGTTCAATTCCATTTGCCTACCGCACCGATTATGTAATGCTGTCTCAAGACAAGGTTCTTGTGCCGATCTCCGTCGAAATCAGCAACTCTGAGCTGGAATATAAAAAGGAAAAAGAGTTTAACCGCGCCAGGATTGAAGTGTATGGCCTTGTCACCGGACTCACCAACAAAATACACGCTGAATGGGAGGATGTAATAATTCGTGATTTCCTGGATCTCTTTTTTGATCAGGGAAAGGAAAAAAGCTCAACCTACCAGAAAATCGTCATGCTCCCTGCTGGTCAGCGCTACAAAATTGACCTGGTGTTTAAGGACGCGAACAGCAAGAAAGTAGGTTTTGAAAGTATCGGAATCAACGTACCCAAATATGCCGATCCCGGCCTGCAGTCGAGTACGATCATCCTGGCTAATAACATCACCGACGCGCCGGTAAACGCCACTACTCTCGAACAATATGTTATTGGGGAAATGCGGGTTGTGCCTAATGTGAAAGCGGAATACCTGCCCGGCCATTACCTGTTTCCATACATGCAGGTCTATGGAATGGAGATTGATCAGGCGACACAGAATCCTTCGCTGGAAATCGAATATGTTATTAAAAAGGGCGGTCAGGTAGTTGAAACAATTCAACCTACACCGATGAATTCGGATCAGTTCTACTACGGAGTGCGCGTTGTGCTGGTCGGAAGACTCCCGCTTGAAAACAAGGCGCCGGGGAAGTATCAACTGGAAATTCGCATACTGGATAAAATATCAAATAACAGATTAACGACAACTGCGGATTTTACAATAAAAGAGCCTCAGGTTCAGTTGGTTGCGGATGCTGACGAGAATGAATAGGGAAAGCGAGTTGAGTTTTTAATGCGTTTGCTTGTTACCGGCGGCACCGGGTTTATTGGATCGAACTTTGTTCATTATATCCTGAAAAAATACCCGGCATACCGGATAGTTAATCTCGACAAGCTGACTTACGCCGGCAATCTTGAAAATCTGGCGGATATCAAGGGCGATTCGCGGCATGAATTCATACATGGCGACATATGCGATCAGGATTGCGTGCGTACAATCATTTCCGGAGGCGTTGACGCCGTCGTTAATTTTGCGGCGGAATCGCATGTCGATAGGAGCATTCTCGATTCCAGAGAGTTTGTCCGCACCAATATCGAGGGAACGCGAAATCTTCTCGATATAAGCCGCGAAAATAAAATCGGGCGTTATATCCAGATTTCCACGGACGAGGTTTACGGCAGCCTGGGCGACGCCGGCGCTTTTACGGAAAACACTCCAATCGCGCCCAACAGTCCTTACTCCGCGAGCAAGGCTTCAGCCGATTTGCTTGTCGGGAGCTACTGCCGCACTCATGGTTTCCCGGCCATTATTACACGCTGTTCCAATAATTACGGGCCGTACCAGTTTCCTGAAAAACTTATTCCCCTGCTTATCACCAACGCAATGGCAGATATTCCCTTGCCGATATACGGCGACGGACTGAATATTCGCGACTGGATTCACGTCCAGGATCATTGCGCGGCGATTGACGCGGTATTGCATCACGGCAGAACCGGCGAAGTCTATAACGCAGGCGGACACGAGGAGCTTCCCAATATTGAAGTAGCGTGCCGGATTCTGGCGGCGCTCGGCAAGGATGAATCTCTGTTGACATATGTTCAGGATCGTCCGGGACACGACAGGCGCTACGCCATCGACTCCACGAAACTTGAAAATGAAATTGGCTGGAAGCCTGTGATTAACTTTGCTGACGGGCTTTCGGAAACAATCGCGTGGTATAGCGGCAACGCTTCGTGGGTGAAGCATGTGCGCAGCGGCGCGTATCTGAAATATTACGAAGAAATGTACGGAAATCGCGCCTGGGAGCGCAGGCGTCCCCGCCTGCGAAAAGCAACGAAGGCATAAAACGCCTATAGCGCTTCCAAATGTATTGTAAATAAAAGCAACGGGAGCTGAAATTCGATGCTTTTCGCAGGCGGGACGCCCGCGCTCCCGGGACAAGCGACTTACATGTTAAATGAATAAAATGAAAGTTCTTATTGCTGGAAGCCGCGGCATGCTTGGATCAGCGCTCATGGCGGTTTTTAAAAACAACCCGGGCGCATATGAAACTTCCGGTCTGGATCTGCCTGAAATAGATATTACCCTGCCGGAATCGTGCCGTCGCGCGATAGAAAAATTCAATCCGGATGTTGTAATTAACGCCGCGGCGTTTACGCGCGTGGATGATTGCGAAACGCAGAATGACCTGGCTATGAGCGTCAACGGCACCGGCGCGGGAAATCTTGCCGCGGCATCGTCCGCCGCCGGCGCGCTGTTTATACATTACGGCACGGATTACATCTTTGACGGCTGCAAAGACGAAGGCTATTGCGAGGACGATATTCCCGGGCCGAAGAGCGTCTACGGAAAATCCAAACTTCTCGGTGAAGAACTTGTCCGGCGTAATTCTCCGGAACATATGATAATTCGTATTTCCTGGCTGTTCGGCGCGAACGGCGCGAATTTTATACGCACCATTGTTGACGCCGCGCGGAAAGGCAATCCGCTGCGTGTGGTTACCGATCAGCGGGGAAGTCCGGCATACGCTAAAGATGTCGCAGCGCAAACAATGAAAATGGTAGAGTCCGGCTGCCGGGGAACCTATCATGTGACTAACGCCGGAGATTGCACCTGGTACGACCTTGCCGTTCAGGCTGTGGCCTGGGCGAAAATTCCCGATATATTAATTACGCCCATTGCGAGTTCGGAATTTCCGCGGCCCGCGCCACGTCCGGCATATTCCATACTTACGGATACGCGATTGACGCGGGAAGGTCTGCCACGGCTGCGCAGTTGGCAGGAAGCAGCGCGTGAATATGTGGAACAGTATCTGCTATAATTAACTTTCTTATGACTGGAAAAGAAGCGGGCGAAAAAGTCGTAGCCACAAATAAAAAAGCGTTTCACGATTACTTTATCCTGGACAGGCTTGAGGCCGGTGTCTGCCTCGTGGGAACCGAGGTAAAGGCCATCAGGGAAGGACGCCTGAATCTAAAGGATAGTTATTCCATTATCCAGAAGGGAGAACCGTGGCTGTTTAACTGCCACATCAGCCCGTATTCTCACGGCAATCGCGAAAATCACAATCCGACAAGAACTCGCAAACTGCTCCTTCACGCGCGGGAAATCAGGAAACTTATCGGAAAAACGCAGGAAAAAGGCTTGACGCTTGTTCCCCTGAGGGTCTATTTCAAACGCGGCAAAATTAAAATCGAGCTTGGCGTAGCGCGCGGCAAGAAACTTGTGGACAAAAGAGAATCGGAGCGCGGCAAGGAAGCCGACAGGGAAGCCGCCGCCGCAATGAAATACAGGAGGCGATAAACCCGGGAGCGCGGGCGTCCCGCCTGCGAAAAGCAACGAATGCATGAAAAGTCGCATTGGTAGACGGATATATAATGTGGAACGAATGAAACATTTGATGATAGTCGCGGCTTTTCGCAGGCGGGACGCCCGCGCTCCCGGGCCGGCGCGTTCCAAAGCCATTATGTAAAAGGAGATTTAAAAATGCAGATTAAATATTGTTTGGAAAATTACGCGTCAATTGCGTGTGACCTTCTCGCATATCCGATTTTCGAAGAGGACGCCGCTAATGTCGCGTCGTTGGCGTCCCTTGACAAAACCACTCAAAAAACCGTCAATTCTCTGCTGGCTTCCAAAGAGTTTAAGCCGGAACTGCATAAGACCTGCATGATATACCGTCCGGCCGGGTTGAAAACAAGCCATCTGCTCTTTGTTGGCGCGGGAAAAAAATCGGAATTCACTCCGGCGAAATTAAGAGATATAGCCGGAACGGCTGTGCGTGCTGCCAGATCCATTTTCTGCAAAAAAGCCGCTTTTGTATGTCCGAAAGAACAGGCTGCGGGATTAGCGGCGCGGCTTATGACGGAAGGCGCGATGTACGCGAATTACGACGCGGATCTTTACAAGACAAAGGACAGGGAAGACCGTGACATCGAAATTTTCATGCCTGTTTTCGCTGGCAGGCAGAATGTGAAAGAAATCGAAGAAAACATTCGTTGCGGCGTTATTGTAGGTGAAGCCGTGAACTTCGCCCGCACGCTGTCCAATGAACCGGCCAATATTCTGACGCCGGCGGAATTTGCGGCCAGAGCCATGAATTCCGCCGCCGGCGTAGGACTCGACGTAAGCGTTATGGAAAAGGCGGAAATGGAATCTCTCGGCATGAACGCGCTTCTGGCCGTGAGCAAAGGCAGCGACCAGCCGCCAAAGATGGTAGTATTGCGCACCCCGGGCGCGCTGAAAAAAGGCGCCCGCAAACCCATTGTCGCCGTCGTCGGCAAAGGAATCACGTTTGACAGCGGAGGCATTTCACTCAAACCTTCTGAAAAAATGGAGGAGATGAAAAGCGATATGTCAGGCGGCGCGGCAGCGCTTGGAACCATGCTGGCGCTTGCAAAACTATGCCCGCAAAAACCGGTGATTGGAATTATTCCTCTTGTAGAAAACCTTCCGAGTGGCAAAGCTACAAAACCTGGCGATGTTGTGAAATCCTACCTTGGAAAAACAATTGAAATCGTCAACACAGATGCCGAAGGAAGGCTGATTCTGGCCGATGCTATCGCATACGCGAGAACTCTAGGCGCGACACAGATATTGGACGCCGCTACTTTAACAGGCGCATGCGCGGTGGCGCTTGGAAATATCAACGGCGGCATGATGGGAACGGATCAAAAAACCATCGATCGTTTGCGGGCCAACTGCCGGATAACCGGCGAGGGACTCTGGCAGCTTCCGCTTGACGACGCTTACAGCAAGGCCATACGCAGCGAGATCGCCGACATGAAAAACGTCGGCAACCGCATGGGCGGCGCGATCACGGCGGCTAAATTCCTTCAGGAATTCGTGGAAGATACGCCATGGGTGCATCTTGATATCGCCGGAATGGATATCGACACGGAGGGACGTCCATTTGCGTGCAAGGGCGCTACCGGCTTCGGAGTCCGCACCTTCGTGCAGCTTCTTTTTAGTTAAAGCTTATTACTCAGACCGGCCTACGCGCACCTGTGCGGGGCGCAGAAGCTGTCCACGCATCGTATATCCGGTTTGAAGCTCTTCAACAACAATTCCGTCCCGCGCCGCGTCGCTTACGGGAACCATGCCGACCGCCTGCGCGACGTTGGGGTCAAAAGGCTGGCCTGCGGCGGGAATTGCATCGACGCCGATAGACTGAAGTTTTGCGCGGAAAAGATGCGCCGTCATTTCTACGCCTTCCCGCAGATGTTCGACGGACGCGCCCTTTGCCGAAGCATCCAGGGCGCGCTCCAGATTGTCAAGGACTTCCAGAAAAGGCAGCGCCAGTTTTCGGCACTCCTCTTCTATCCTTTGCTCGAAATCATTTTCAAGCCGTGCGCGTACGCGGCCGATTTCTTCGTCTATCTGCTTTTTCTTTTCCTGAAACTGGCGCTCGGTTTCTTTCATTTTTGCTATCAGTTCTTCGACATAGCTCGGATAACGAGGCTGTTCGTCAGGAACTGAATTTATATCGACAGTATCAGGGTTTAAGAACTTTCTTTTATCCACTACATTAAATTTTGAAGCGTCATCTTCGTGTTTTTTCTGTGTTTCCATTATTGCTTTGTCCTTAATAAATAATCAATTCCCAGGGCGACGGCGTGTGGCGCCTTTGCCCTGGGCTGATATGTTACGCCCTTACAGGGCGGTCTGCGGAATCTATTAATTTTATAGACAGACTCTATTAATTAAAAATCAAATCCCCGCTTTTTTTGTCGAAATCCAACCGCACTGTATCGCCTGCAATCACGCCGCCGTCAAGCAGCATTAGTGCCAGTCGATCCTGAATCTTTTTCTGAATTAACCGCTTCAATGGCCTCGCTCCGTAAACAGGGTCGTAACCCTCGTTGGCCAGTTCCTCAAGCGCCGCTTCGGTGATATCCAGCGTAAGATTCCGCTGTGCCAGTAATTTATCCAGTTGCCTGATTTGTATGCTTACTATGTGTTTCATGAGGTCGCGCGTCAGCCGCCGGAAAACTATGATATCGTCAATACGGTTCAGAAATTCAGGTCTGAACGCCGCGCGCAGAGCTTCCATTAAAAGCGGCGTCGCGGCGTCAAGATCGCCGTCTGTTTCGCTAATAGCGTGACTTCCGATGTTGGAAGTCATTATGATTACGGTGTTTTTGAAATCCACCGTCCGTCCCTTGCCGTCTGTGAGCCGTCCATCGTCAAGTATCTGCAAAAGAACATTAAAAACATCCGGATGCCCCTTTTCGATTTCGTCAAACAAAATCACGGCGTATGGCCGTCGGCGGACGGATTCGGTAAGATAACCGCCTTCGTCGTAGCCGACATATCCGGGTGGTGCGCCTATCAGCCTGGAAACGGAATGCTTTTCCATATATTCGGACATGTCGATACGAACCATTGCCCGTTCGTCGTCGAACAGAAATTCGGCAAGCGCCCTGGCGAGTTCGGTTTTACCAACACCCGTCGGGCCGAGAAATATAAATGATCCCATTGGCCGCCTGGCGTCCTGCAAGCCGGCGCGCGCGCGGCGTATGGCGTTTGAAATTGACTCAAGAGCCGCGTCCTGCCCAACCACGCGGTCGCGCAGGCGGTCTTCCATGTGAATCAGCTTTTTCGCTTCGCCTTCCAGCATTTTGTTGACCGGTATGCCCGTCCACCTTGCCACAATTACGGCGATATCTTCCTCGTCAACCTCTTCTTTCAGAAACTTTTTTTCCGACTGTAATTCCGTCAGTTTTTCGTTTTGTGATGCCAGTTCTTTTTCCAGTCCTACAAGCGTGCCGTAACGCAGTTCGGCGACTCTCCCAAGATCTCCCTGCCGCTCGGCTTTTTGTTCATCGGCGCGTACTTCCTCAATCCGCTCCTTGGCGCCTTGAATGGCGGCGATTATTTCACGCTCTTTCTGCCAGTGGAGTTTCATACCGGCGCTTTTTTCCTTCAATCCGGCGAGTTCTACATCCAGCGCCTCAAGCCGTTCCTGCGACGCCTTGTCCGTTTCTTTTGCAAGCGCCTGGCGTTCTATTTCAAGCTGCGTTTTGCGCCGCTCGACTTCGTCAATCTCCATCGGCATACTGTCTATTTCGATTCGCAGCCGTGAGGCGGCTTCATCAATCAAATCGACAGCCTTGTCAGGCAGGAAACGGTCGGCGATATAACGGTGTGACAGCACTGCGGCTGAAACTATCGCCGAGTCGGTGATGCGCACTCCATGATGCACCTCGTATTTTTCTTTCAACCCGCGCAAAATGGCGATTGTATCCTCAACAGACGGTTCGCCGACATAAACCTGCTGGAATCGCCGTTCAAGCGCCGCGTCCTTTTCAATGTATTTTTTAAATTCATTGAGCGTCGTGGCTCCGACGCAGCGCAGTTCACCGCGCGCCAGCGCAGGTTTTAGCATGTTCGATGCGTCTATGGCCCCTTCCGCCGCGCCCGCGCCTACCAGAGTGTGGAGTTCGTCTATGAAAAGAATAATAGAACCGGCGGATTCCTCGATTTCGCGCAGGACGGCTTTCAGGCGGTCTTCAAATTCGCCGCGATACTTTGCTCCGGCAAGCATCCCGCCGAGATCAAGCGCAACCAACTGTTTTTTCTTCAGGGTTTCAGGTACGTCTCCCTCGACGATTCGCTGCGCCAGACCTTCGACGATGGCGGTCTTTCCGACGCCCGGCTCGCCTATCAGCACGGGATTATTTTTCGTACGACGCGATAAAACCTGTATTACGCGGCGAATCTCATCGTCGCGCCCTATTACGGGATCGAGCTTTCCGCGGCGCGCCATTTCCGTAAGATCGCGCGCGTAACGCTTTAGAGCCTGGTATTTATCTTCGGCATTTGGGTCGGCGGCGCGCTGCCCTCCGCGCACTGAAACCAATGCCTTTAGTACAGGAGCTTTAGCCACGCCCTGTTCACGCAGGAGTTTGCCGGCGAAACCGTCCGAGTCGACGAGAGCCAGAAGCAGATGTTCAGTTGAGATGTATTCGTCTTTAAACTGATCGGCTTCCTTTTCAGCCTTACGAAAAAGGGCATCCAGTTTTGGCGAAAGAGCCGGCTGGGTTCCATGGACTTTCGGCAGGGAAGCGAAGTGAGCATCAAGTCCGGATAAAATCGCGTCCGCCGCCGCGCCCAGCTTTTTCAGCAGTGGCGGAACAATGCCGTCTTCCTGTTTGACAAGCGCGAATAACACGTGTTCGGGTTCAATTTGCGCGCCAGACAGAGATTCCGCTTTCTGCTGCGCCGCCTGCAACGCCTCCTGCGCTTTAATCGTGAATTTATCCAGTCTCATGATTCCCCCTTTCCGTGTGGTGAATTGGCGTGGAAATTGGAGCGCTTTGTTCCGCCGCGCTCAAATATCCACGCCAATTCACGGTTCGTTCGCTTTCCGTTGACCGCGCACGAATCTTTCATAATATTTGAGCGACACATTGTCAAATTTCAGGACCTTATTAACGGAGTGCGCGCGCCATAAAAGTTCCAGCCCTGGGAGCCCTGGGAGCGCGGGCGTCTCGCCTGCGGAAAGCAACGAGTTTAATAAATACTTCATATATTTCTTCTTACATTTTTAAAATAACGGCATTTTATGCCTACGTTGCTTTCCGCAGGCGAGACGCCCGCGCTCCCAGGGCCGGCGCTCCCAGGGCTTCCATGTCTGGAACTTTTATGTCGCGCGCCCCTGCCCAAGAGACAGGCTGAAAACGTGTTCCGTGATTTGGGATTGACGATGAGTACTGGCATCAATCTCTACTTGAATCAGGTTGTTACTCAATGCGGCATTCTATTTCCTTTAACGAAAACGCATCGGAATAAGAATGACGAGATGGGAATACGCAAGCAAATGGAAGAGATGAAGGCGCAAATGGCCGTTGATTTAAAGATCAAGGGAATGCGTGAGCGTGGTGTGCCTGTAGCACTCTACGACGACAGGCAAAAACGCCCTTATCTGGAATATCCAGATGGCCGACGGGTGTATGATTTTGATCAATGATATGAGAATATTGGTTTTTGCCGGACCTAATGGATCAGGTAAAAGCAGCTTATAATTCCTATCCTTTTCCCAGGCCGTGCTACAGTTTCAAGCTCCTGCCGTTCTTCACTTGTTAGCGTCACTCGATATCCTGGTGCCATAATGCCTCCTTTGCAGGCATTCAAGATATCACAATATATACGAAATGTTAAGCGTTACATGGTACTAGCCGCAAGCAATCGGGGCATCAGGCTTGTATACATTGCAGAACGTCTCAAGAGGCGGGGAATTAATCGCATAGAGAATAAACAAATATGATTTCCTAAATCCTTGCCAGTTGATCTCTCTATCATTTTAATTTGCGAACATTTTCTGCTAAATAGTTAAATGCTGATTGGAGGCGAATTTGTAAACTAGGATTCCCGGCGCCTTTCACACCATCAATATCAATGGTGCAAACAACACTATTAGTTCGCATATCAATGATATCAATGGAACCTTTCATAAGCATTCCACCTGCTTTTCCAGAAAAACCGGTTACGCCTCCGGCAATGAATCGGCTGAATGAATCGCCCATATTGAGATAGTTGACTCTTATAACCATTTTATATGAAGCTTCACTAGTTACGGGCGTAAATTGCATTCCTTTTTTGTTTTTTTTATTGAAAAACTCCATGAAAGAGAGACGTGTCGCTTCCGCGGCATCCGGCCAGTCTCTTACATAGTCATCGCCGTGTCTTTGTTGGTATTCCAGCAGTGTTTCATCGCCAACTTTCGTGTTTGAAAAATCAAGTTCCAGAAGCGATATTGATGGTTTTTTTATTACTGAAATATCCCCGGATTTTACGCTTACCAGTTTTGCCGCAAATAAATTTACACCGCAAAACAAAAAACACAACAAACCAAATAACCAATATTTTCCATTTATCATTATTCAATCTCCTTTTTAGAAAAAGCTAAATCGTAATATATTTATCATCTTGTATCAGCTTTCGCAAGTCACAAAACGTTATTATGGACGAGTACGGTTTGATGACGCCGACACCCGACACCCGCGTAAAACGCCTGCTCCGTTAAATTCGACATCATGCAGGTCTGCAACTGTTCAAGCGTATCTGAAGGCCATACCATTTTCGCATCCGTTTTCGCTTTCGCAGTTTTGGTTTTTCCGCTCTTTTCGGCAGGCTACTCCAATGGAACAAAATCAAACGATGTTGGAATCGCTTTACGTTCTTCCTTTTTAATTCATACCTGTAGACCGCTTTTTACTACGCAGGCGGGGACGCCTTCGCTCCCATGTCAGGGGAACGCGGCTATCGCCGCTATTTTTACTTTTTTTTAACACGCTCCCAGCCGAAATTACGGAATATACCGGTCGCTCTTATGACGAAATAAAAAAGTTCGTTCGTTAAAATGCAGGCGCGGTTCGCCTGCCCGACGCCAGACAGGCGAACCACAAAAAAATGGGCGCTCACATGCATGTGAGCGCCCGTGGTTTGCTTTATGCTGCCGGTTTATCCCGGCCGGCGTGACTGCCTCTTAGAAGCTGAGGCGGAGTCTGGCCTGGAACGTCCGGTGACCGCCCTTGTTGGGCACGTTGCCAAAAATGGCAGTGCCGCCAATACCCGTGTTGGCAGGGTTGCCGATGGACATGAACCGTCCGCCGTTTGATGCGCCGGGAGTAGAGCCGCTCGGCGTCGGGTGGTTGAGTATGTTCTGGGCATCGACGCGAATTTCAAACCGCTTGCCTTCCATGAACTCAATTGATTTTGACATGGCAAGGTCAAAGGTAAAACGTCCCTGTGCGGTTATCCGGTTGTTTGCGTAATTACCCCTGCCGTTAATACCGTCGCCCTGATCCGGGTTGCGGAATACGACGACATCGTCGCCCTCTCCATAGGTAAATCCATACTCATCGGTATAGGATTCGCCAGTGCCATACTTTGCGGCACGAAGCATGTTGGTAACGGGGTCAATCTGTCCGGTGCCGTCCGCTAAAGCCAGCGCTCGCGGAGCGCCCGCTCGCGGGATTACTTGTCCGTTAGTGGGGCTGTTGGGGACGGTGTCCACATACTCGCAGTACTGATGGTAAAGCGTGCCTGCGGTATAAGCATCGCCGGTCACCATGGCTGTGTTGCATTTGCTGCGATCAACCACTCTTGTGAAGTTATTACCCCAATATCTGCCGCCGAGGAACGTACCGTCGTCACTCCACGTTGTAGATATTTTCCCGGCCTTGTCGTCCCACAGATCGGGGCGTACAAGGATTGGCCAGTTGTTGTTCCACCCCGTGTTGGTCGCGGCGGTTATAGACATGGGCGCTCCGGTTGACATTCCAGTGATCCAGTTCAACTGCCAGCCTTCGATCGCTTTTTTGAAAACGCCAGAAGCATCGCGGAACAGGTATCCGCTCGGACCAAAAGGCAGAGTGTAGGTTCCGTAGGTGTTCAGCGTGTGAGAACGATGCTGACCGGTCAACAGATAGTCGCGGTCGCCAAGATAGTTTGTCCAACCGCTGTTGTTTAGAGCACGGCTCCATGTCCAGGTAGCCTGGAAGTTCAAGCCATGCGTCGGACGCATGGTTACCTGCGTCTGCATCGAATTGTAGTTCGACTTTGACACGTTGTACGACATGCCCGTGGAAGCAAACTGCGGGTTGGTGTAGAAGTAATTCAACGGAGTATGTTGCAAACACACGTTGGTTGCGTCGGTCGGGTCGTTGTAATGACCTAAACTGCGCTGATTAGGCAGACAACCATGACGGAAAAGCCGGCCCGCTTCACCGGTAGCCGATCCCAGAAGTCCATTGCTGGTCGCCAAGGTACTCACGACGCCGCTGAAATTCCCCTGGGCAAGATTGGAAGCCGTGCTGCCGGAGATATTTCTTAACTGCTCGGAACCTGTTTGAGTGGTGGATATATACGATCCCGCCGGAATAAGGCTGTTAATCAATTCGCTGCTTTCGCCTCTGCGGACTTTATCAAGTTCGCGGTAAAAACCGTTCTGGATATAATCCTGCTGGTTGAGGTTAAGGGTTTGAAGCTGATTACGGCCCAGAGTTCCGATGTACCGTACATCAACCGTCAAATTACGCCCGATATTGCGGGTCAGCGACATGTTGAGGCTATGTGTGTGAGGATTGACGATATTTTCATCAATCATCGTCGCGGAGCTCTGGAAAAACCCTACCGGTTTGGGGCTGAGCGGCCGTATCTTTAGCTCTTCGGGTGTAATACGGCCTCCCGGCACGACAGGCAACAGTTCGTTCAGATCGGTAAGATCCATGTAGTACGCATATCGTCCGGTGCCGGCGAGGGTAGTACGATCCCCTTCTCCAGTAAAGTTTTCCGCGCGAG
>Ga0082212_10006570_pt1 | contig 15586 bp, 10 predicted proteins | sample TergutNt197P3_FD_71548 | JGI IMG/M metagenome (GOLD analysis project Ga0082212, IMG submission 71548) | Neocapritermes taracua P3 segment gut microbial communities from Petit-Saut dam, French Guiana - Nt197 P3 | ecosystem: Host-associated > Arthropoda: Insects > Digestive system > Gut ...
CCCACAACCCAAAAAACCAGATTACTTACTGCTTGCTCACGCGCCGCGCAAACGCGGCGAGCACCTCACTACGGACAAAGAAATTCGTGTTTTTTATTAGCTTTCTTTGTCCGTAAGGTACTAACTCTCCGTTGAGCGCCAAAGTCTAGAGCGCGGGCAGAAACAGATCGTCAAGCACGATTTCCGCCTGGATTTCATTTCTATATGCGTTTTGAACAAGGCCGTTTGCGGTTATCATTGTCATGTGAATCGATTTCTTCGTTCCGGTCTCGCGCAGAAACACGTCCTTTTTCCTTTCAAGATCCGCCGCATCGCCTGACGTTATTGTATAAGCCGCGTTTACAAACTTACACTCGCAAAGATTGATGGTGTCATCGCGGCGGTCGATCACCATATCGATTTGCGCGCCGCCTCTTATCGCTGAGCTTCGGAACGCGTATACATCCGTTATGACCCCGGATATGCCAAGCTTCTGTTTGATTTGCCCGGTGTGCGCCATGCAAAGCCGCTCAAACGCATAGCCGCACCACGCCCTGTGCGCCGGGTCGGAAAGATAGTTTGTCCAGTAATGCGGGTCTGTGCTGCCGCGGCTTTTCAGATATCTGAAGTAAAATAGAGAATAAAAGTCAGTCAGCTTGTAGTAATCGCCATTTTTTCTTTTGTTGATATCGTAACTCCGGCCGATCAGACCGCAGGATTCCAGCTCAGTCAACACTTTGGTCAGCCCGCCCCCGTCAGAAATCCCGCTCGCAGCCGAAACCTCCTGACGAGTCATGCCGGCTCCGCTTTTTGATAACGTCTCGGCAACACGGATATGGTTGTCCGCGTGCCGGAAGAGCGAGTGATATAATCGGGTAAACTCATTTTCCAGCTTCGCATTTTTCTCGAACAATAATAGGTCTATGTTTTGATTCAACCCAAACATCTTATCCATCGCGTCCAGATAGTAAGGTATGCCGCCGAGTATCATGTAAGCCTCGGCTATCTGCCGCCTGTTGAAAGCAATGCCTCTGCTGCGGCAGAAAGCTTCGCAGTCGCAAAGCTGATATGGTTCTATCACCATTGTTTCCGTCACCCTGTTATGAAGGCCGCCGTAATTATCTATCAGATTGTTTATCATCCATGAGGCGGCGGAACCGCAAACGATAAGCAGTATATCCGGGCGCCTTGAAGCGAACGCGTTCCAGAAATGTTCAAGCGCGGGGAGAAAGCCTGATTTATGTGTATCGAGCCAGGGTAACTCATCAATAAAGAGAGCCTTTTTACCGAGAGTCGGATCCTGTGTGATTCGCGACTCAAGTAAATCAAACGCTTCATACCAGTCTTTCGGCGTCTGGGTTTCCCCTTGATAGTATTTCGTGAGCGCTCTGCGAAACTCGCGCAACTGATCTTTAGTGGTTCCGCCGGATATACCGGTTACAGAGAAGGCAAACCTATTGCCGAAATGCTCTGAAACAAGATATGTCTTGCCGACCCTTCGGCGGCCATAAACGGCGACGAACTCCGGTTTATCCGACTGTTCGCATCGCGTCAATGTTCGGCGTTCCCGCTCTCTTCCGATTATCTCCATTTACGATCTCCCCCGTCGCCGCCGCTGTATGCGGCTAATATGATTATTGCTCGCTGTTAAGAGCTGTTTACAAGTTGTTCCAGCGACTAATAATCATATTATACTACAAGTATCAGTGCAAATGCAATACTTTGTTATTATTATTACTCGCTGGTAAATGGCATTTCGCGCCTGTTCCAGCGAGTATGTCAAGGGGACGGTTCTTCTGACACATTTTGAATCAGGCGTTCCCCGGTAACTCGCCCATCATGCTTATATATGTCAAGGGGACGGTTCCCTGTCTTACTCCCGTCCCCAACTCCACTCTCCACACTCCACTCTCCACACTCCACACTCCACTCTCCACACTCCACTCTCCACTCTCCACACTCCACTCTCCACTCTCCACTCTCCACTCTCCACTCTCCACTCTCCACTCTCCACTCTCGTAACTCCCGTCCCTTAACTCCACACTCCACACTCCACACTCCACTCTTCTCACGCCTCCTCCGGTAACTCGCCCATCATGCTTATATATACGCGAAGCTCCTTCAGCGAGGAAACGCCGAGTTTTTTATAGATATTCTTATTATGGAACTTTACAGTGTTTGCCGTGATAAAGAGTTCCTCTGTTATTTCCTGCGCCGATTTCCCGGCAATGTACAGGTTGAATACCGCCCGCTCCGCCGCCGTCAGGGCATTCATACGCTGCATGAACCTCTCGTAATCCGCCAGATTCACGATAGCAGCCTGCATATCTGACGCCAGCCTGTCCGTCTCCTCACCGCCGGCCTCCACTTGCGCGGAAATATGCCTGCGCCCTGCAACTGCGCCATTCTCACCCGCACTTATTATGCGTTCACGTGACCCTTTTCTTGCCTTTTCCAGTTCCGCGTTGATTTCCTCCCGCAGTTTATCGTCCTGTTCCTTCAAAAACAGGATCAGGTCGTCTATTTCCTGTATGCCCGCGCCGCCGTCCAAAGTATTCCTGTCCGCCGCAAGTTTCAGCCCGCGCAGAATTGGCGTTATATACATCCGGCTCATGAATACACAGCCGAAAACTGCGGTCAGGATCAGAAGCGACACTATGACGGTATTTTCCCTGACACTTACAGCGCGCACGGAGTCATAATCCGCTTTCGGGGACATCACTGCCAACACGCGCTCCTGTTCCATTGGCGACAGACGCACAGGCTTTTCCAAACCAATGAACTCCCCGTCGTTCGATTCATAAAGCAGAAAACCTGCATAAGGAACAGACGTCAGAACTCCGGTCAAGCCGGCAAAATACCCCGTCCTGTCCCCGCAGGAAAAACCTGAATCAGCGTCAATACCATCGGCGCTTCGACCGGCCAGCAGACCGGTCAACCGGGCGTCAGCCGCGGACTGTGCGTAACGCAGCTTAAAATAGAGCTGGCTGATTTCAAAACCGCAAATACCGTACACCGCGCCGTTCTTCCCGACAATAGGGACGCAAAGCAGCATTGCGCTTTCCCATGTACCGGTCAGCTTGATAGCGTCTGTGAACAAAAAACAGGCGTTGAGGTTTTTGCCCGCGCATTCCATGATCATATCGTAAGAAGGGAATAACCCGGCGTCGAACTCCAGCGCCCACATATTATGGTAGCCGACACGCCTTTCACCACCCGCGTCCGTATAACCGCGATACAAAACCACTTTCGGGTCTACGGGCTGGGTAACACTGACGTTAGCTATCTTTATATACATACCGCATTTCGACCTGTCCGCGTTCGGCAGCGAGGTATTGGCTGTGGCATCCAGCATGTAATACGCCCCGGAGCAGTCGGCCAGTTCAAGCGCGCGGTACATCGTATCGAACAGCGCCGTTTCCATGTCCTCTATAGCGTCCGGGTCCCCGTTCAGAGCGCTGAACGCAGCCCCGTCGTTTATAAGCTTCGTTTCAATACAGCCGGCGAGTTCCTCAGAGAATTTAATGCCTCTCGCGGCAACGTAATCAAAGTGGCTCGTAATGTTGCTTTCGAAAACCGATAACTGCAGCGCCAGCGTTTCGGCAGCCCTCTGCTCGACTACAGAGAACCTCCCGAACAGTACGATCGTACCCATGAAGATCGCGCCCAGCAGTAAAACAAGAATAAAGGTGTAGAAAATCAGCCGCCTGTGCATAGCGCCGGTAAGATACCTGCGGGCACGGGCCACATTATTAGTAAGCTTCCCTGTGCGCAAACGGCTGTCCCCCCCTTCACTCTTCACTCTTCACTCTCCCCACGCGCCGGCACGGCGCGTTGCCCACACTCTGCTCACCCCATCGCCTGCCGCATAGCCTCATAACTCTCCGCAACAAGAGCCTCAAACGAGTCCTCGCCCGCGATAAAACGGGCGCGGCAATCGTTAAGTATTTCTATTGAACTATCATAAAAATCCCAAAGGATGCCGTAGTACCCGTCTATGATGGGAGGGAGGTAAAACCTGTACTCATCGCGCATAACGCCCATCGCTTCATACAAGCCGCGATAGGCGTCGTTTTCAAACTCAAATCCACTTATTGCGTCATACGCCGAACTTTGCACCGGCATATAGCCCGACTGCGTTACAAACTGTAAGTTTGTCTCACCCTCAGTGATCCATTTTGCAAAAAGCAGCGCAGCCGCCTCTTTCCTTGCATCGCCCTTCACGGCTGCAGCCAGCCCCGCACCTTGCTGCATGGCGGTTTTCACTCCATCTTTAGTAACCGGGCAAGGCAGAGGGACCAGCGCCAGCGGCTCGGTTGTGTTGTCGCGATAGGTGACGGTATCCTGAAAATACATTATGCTTGCTGTGGAACCTATGCCGGCGACAATGTCGCCGGTCATCATGCAAGTCGTCTCATAGTCGTCCTCGACAAGCAAAAACCCTAATATGGCGGCGCCGGCAACCATTTCCCACTGCGCTCTAAAAACCGGGTCGTTAAAATTCAGCGCATCGCCGGCAAACGCCCGGCCTCCCAGCGCTTTTGTATTGATCTGGCAGAAATTGAGAAGCTCGTCGTGCATAAAGAATGTCTTACCGCCCGACCAATCATAATACTTGACAGCGGCGTCCAGCACACCCTCCCACGTGGCGAGGTCTGAGTAACTGACGCCGGTATCGGCCGCAAAACGTTCAAACACTGTCGCGTTCACGAACAGTGCTTCTGATGACTTGGCGACTGGGAAAACCAGTACTTTACCGTCCGCTCTGCCTTCATCAATAAATTCCGGCACATACGCGGCAAGTTCGTCGTCCGTGAAAAGTTCGTCCCACGCGACGAGCCTCCCGCTGCCGATAGTTTTTGCGGTTTCAGGGTAACAGAAAAACAGGTCTGGCAGGCTCCCCGCCCCTGCGTCGCCTCTGGCAGCCGCTATCAGCGCATCGTGGATATCGCTGGAGTTGGAGACGGAGGTCACGTTGATTACGACTCCCCTGTCTTTTCCGATCGTCCGGTTGAATTCGTCCGCCATGTCGTTCATAGGAGAGTCTGTCTGGCTGCCGAAAACGTGCCACATCGTCAGCGTGACCGGGTTTTTCGGATCCAGCGGCCCCTTTGCGCCGCACCCGGTCAGCGCGCCGGCAAGCGCCCCGGCGAGCAGGCACAGGCACAAAAGCGCCGCGACTGTCTTCCTCATAGTTGAATCCTCCAAAAACTCACTATTCGACGTTGATAACATTACGAAATTATCAACGTCAAGACGTCCGTATGGCGATATATCAATACCGGATACATTTTAGTACAATTCGATAAACATTTCAACGGAAAAATCTAAAAAAAGAGAAAGTTGACATTAAGTATATAGGAGTATATAATCGCAGCGAAAGTATATAGAAGTATATATCAGTATATACGTGCATTCAAAGTATATAAAAGTATATGTCTCACAGTTTCATTAGTTAACACGCTAATTGAGAGGTATTGAAATAAATGACAAATCCTTTTAATCCTTCGTTCGGAAAGCGGCCGGAACATTTTCTTGGCAGAGAGGAAATAACCAGATCGATCATCTCATCAGTCGATGACATTAACAGTCCCTGGCGGACGACCTTGATAACAGGCGTCAGGGGAAGCGGTAAGACAGCTATTCTGTCAGATATACGCATTAATCTTAATAGGCAAGACGTAGTCGCGCTGTATATAGTACCAAATGAAGCCATATTAGACAGCATACTTGTCCAGCTATACAGGCAGCTTCCAAAAACCATCTCAGGCGCTATGCCGGAGTTTAAAAGCGTTTCTGTTAATCTCGGCGTTACTGTCGGATTGGAAAAGGATAAAAAGACGCCGTACTTCACAGAGACCTTTTCATATCGGATCATGGAACTGATTGACGCCCATATGAAGCAGGGAAAGCACATAGTTTTTTTAGTCGATGAAGCGCAAAAACACACAGTGGATATGAGGGTTTTTGTCAGCACATATCAGGACCTTGTTATGCGGGATTACTCAGTGGGTATGGTGTTGGCGGGTTTGCCCTCAGTCGTTTCAGAGATACTCAATGACGATGTCCTTACGTTTCTGCGAAGGGCAAAGCAGGTCAAGCTTGAAAACATTGAGATGATGATCGTCGAGCATGAGTTTAAAAAAATCTTTTCTAATGCCGGGGCAGCCCTTACGGATGAAGTAATTACCAAGGCTGCGGCAGGCACTTGCGGATATCCGTACTTGATCCAATTAGTGGGATATTACCTGTGGGAAGAAATGCATAACATCAACAATACGGATATCCTTGATGGTGTATTAGTTAAGTCAAAAGCTGAACTTTTCCGAAACGTACACAGGCTGGTTTTTGCCGGTTTGTCAAATCGTGACCGGGAGTTTATATTTGCTATGGCGGAGGATGAAGGGCTTTCTTCCGTATCAGCCATTGGCGATAGAATGCATAAGGAGAAGAATTTCATCTCCCTTTATCGTGAAAGGCTTATATCTGCCGGGGTTGTCAAAACAGGCGGTCACGGCTTACTTAGCTTCACTTATCCATACATGAGAGAGTTTTTGCAACACAAGAAGCAGGAACTGGGGTATTGACGAGATCGACTCTCCCCACGCCGCCGGCACGGCGCGTTGCCCACTCTCCACTCTCATCTCACCGCCCCCTGTCTCCCCTGTCTCATAATTATTACTCGCTGGAACAGGCACGAATTACCATTTCCCAGCGAGTAATAATTATGAGACAGGGGGTGAGGCAATTCCTCAGATCGTCTCTGTCCGCATCTCGATATCGTCCCGGCCGAGGAACGCGAACGCGGCGAGGCGGATTTCCTTTCCGCTCCCGATGAACTTGTCAGCATAGCCCATTTCTTTGATCTGCTTCATGCCCTCGTCCAAAGCCGCGTCAAAAAGCTTGCGCTTTACCTCCGGCGCCGCGCCCGGCTCGCAGTCGTGGTATTTGAACTCCATAACATACGCTTTGTCTTCGAGTTCAAGCACCGCGTCGATGCGGCCTTTTGAAGTCGAAACTTCCGCTTCCATATCAAAGCCAAGCACGCTCATCACCGCGTAGAATATCGAGTGATAGTAAGCCTCGCGGTCTATATGGAGTTGGTACGGTATCGACGCGAAGAGACCTTTCAGAATGTCGAGCATCTTCTGCAGGTCGCCCGTCCGCAGCGCTTCCCTAGACCGCAGATATGCCGTTTCAGAGGTATCCGCGTCGTGTTCCGTGAACTCCGTTATTATGTTCATATACAGGGATTCCCGCACCTCATAATTCGGTATATCGACCCTGTAGACAGGCGGCCCGTACCCCTGTATCGTTTCCTTTACCGTGAGGTACCCAGTCTGGAAAAGCAGCGAAGCCACGCCAATCTTCCTGATATCGAAAGAATCGAGCATGCTTTCGCGTATTTCAAGGTTTTGCAGCGTAAGAAATGCCGCCGGTTTCTCTTTTAGTATCTCTATGAGGAAAGTCGGGGTTCCGCTGGCGTACCAAAAGCTCGCGAACCTGTCTTGCATGAAGAAAGTAAGCAGCCCAAAGGGGTTCAGCACCTTCGTCTCGCCATCCCACGAGTAACCGTCATACCAGGTAAGTATTTCGTCCCGGAGATTTTCATAACTTACGTACCTTTCCAGCGACGACAAGCTCTCGATATGTTCGCGAAAGAGTATGTCAAGGTCTTCTACGGGTATACCGCATATACAGGAATAAGCCCGGGTCAAGGTAATATCCAGAAGGTTATTGAGACCCGAAAAAATGGACGTTTTTGTGAACTTCGTAACGCCTGTAATAAGTGTGAACCTCAGATAAGGATCCATCGATTTGAGAATACCGTAGAAACCTCTCAACACCGCACGGTTAGCCTCCGCCGTATCAACATCCTGAAGATGGTCGAGGATGGGCTTGTCGTATTCGTCGATGAGAACGACGACCCTTTGGCTGTATTTTTTGTTCAGAGCTTCAATCAGGTTCCTGAAAATGTCGGACGGTGCATTAGCGTCAATATCGAAACCCTCGTTTTTTACCCGATCCCGCAGTACGCCGGAAAGCGAGTCCTTCAGTGTTTCAGGCGTGTCATGCGCGATATTGCTCATGTCCAGCCGCAGCACGGGGTGTTTCCTAAAATCGTAGTCTGAGTCGTAAATCCACAGCCCCTTGAACAGCTCCTTGTCGCCGCTGAACGCTTCCGCGATCGTGTCAAGAAGCAGCGATTTCCCGAACCGTCTGGGACGCGACAGGAAATAGTATTTCGCGTTGTTTATGAGCTCATAAGCATATTTTGTTTTGTCGGCATAAACATAGCCGCCTTCAATTATCTCTCGAAAGCTCTGTATTCCCAACGGCAACTTTTTCAAAACTGATCACCCCATACTGCGCCTTAAACGTTTTCAGAACCGCTATTATCATGAATTTTATCATGAAAACACAATTTCAGCAATAGTCACTTCTTTCTTGGACGAAAAAGCGGCTCTGAGACGTTACGAGCGTTTGAAAACGTTAAAAAATGTTGACTGTCGCCATCCTGTGTGGTATGGTAATGGCAGAAAGGGCAAGGCCATGACGGTCTTTGTCCAGGATGTGTTACACGAAGTAACCGCACCCGGGGCAAATGAGGGCGGTTACTTCGACTTTATAGCGCGGATCAGACTCGCGAGAGCTTGAACGAACTTGCGAAGCTCTCTCCACTCTCCACACTCGTACTCCCGTCCCTTAACTTCACTCTTCACTCTCCACTCTTCACTCTCGTCTAACTCCACTCTCCACTCTCCACACTCCACACTCGCAACCCCCGTCCCCCGCTACCTGAAGGGTAGCTTTTTACACTGTATTTACAAAAAAACGTGTAAAAACTTAAAAGACTACCCTTCGGGTAGTATACAAACCGGATCCGTTTCGTTATTCTGAGAAACGTGGGAAAGTGTTTTTTCCACGTTTCAGATATGCGCATAGTGTATTTTATCACACTTTTACAAGGACCGGTGTTTTATGTCAAACGCTGATATTAGTTACATTGCCAACTGCAGGCTGACGCACTTGAACGGCAGCTACCGCTTCCAGTATTTCTGCTCCATGTGCGATTTTGAACACACGACCGACTGGATAAGCGCCAACTCCGAAGACGAGGCGCGCGCCATCGCCGAAAAAGAAGCCCGGACGTACTTCAATGGCTGCCACAAATGCGGCCAATGGATCTGCGACGGGCATTTCAATATGGGCGAAATGATGTGCGCCGACTGCGCCCCTCTGACGAACCAGCCGAAACAATCGGCGCTGCTCCTCCGGCGTCCGCCGGCGCTGGCGGCGGCTTGTGTCGCTGTGCTTGTCATCGCGGGCATGATCATAGCCCTTGCCGGAAGATCGCCCGGAGCCGACGCCGGCGGCGAGGGTTCCATCAATAACGGCGGAAACTCCGCCGATGAAATCAACATCGACGACGCCGGCGTACCCCTCGGTGAGTTCCCGTTCCCGGAGCAGGATGAGCCGGACGAGCAGGACGAGCAGGACGAGAATGAAGAGTGGAGTGTGGAGAGTGGAGTTAGACGAGAGTGGAGTGTGGAGAGTGGAGAGTGAAGTTATTTGAGTGTGAAGAGTGAAGAGTGGAGTGTGAAGTTTTTAAAGAGTGAAGTGTGAAGAGTGGAGAGTGGAGTTAAGGGACGAGGGTTATAGTGAGCGGTATATTGAGAAGTGAGCTATTTGAGTTTAGAGTCGAGTGTTGAGTTGAGGGACGAGCGTTGCGGTGTGAAATTATTTGCAGTCATTGTCAACAACTCCACACTTCACTCTCCACTCTTCACTCTTCACACTTATTTTAAATTGTTTTGGGAGGCAATAACAAATGACAACAACAACAACAACAACAACTACTACTAGAAAAACCGGCAAAACCAAGCGCGTACTGTGCCAGCTGCTCGCGCTGGCGATGGTGTTCGGGCTGTTCGCCGTCATGCCGCCGGCGGCGCGCGCGGCGAACGAAGCGTATTCGTACCGCTGCAGTGACGGAGTCCTCGGCTCATGGAGAACGAAGCACACCAACAGTTTGTATGACGCGCTGAGTGAAGCTCTCAGCATTAGGGGCGACGGAAAAGTGACGCTGGAAAGAGATCATGTTGATGATTCTACTCCTAATAAATGGCTCTGGATACTTTATTCTGGCAACGACAATGTAATAGATTTGAACGGGTATGATCTTACCGTTTACTGTACCGGCCTTGGTGTTAAAAACAATAAACAGATCACTTTCTATGGTAATGGAAGCGCCACGTTTATAGGTGCGAGCTCCGGATTGTATGTTAGCTCCGGAAACAGCAGCATTTCCCCGGTCAATGTAATCGGACCTAATACCGAAGTCACTTTCAGGGGATACTATGCCGGAGCCTATATTGACGCGTCCGAAGGCATGAAAAACATAGGTTCGAATACTAACTATGGCTCCGGTAATCTGGCTTTTGAGAGTTACGGCGTCGGGCCCGGCGTACTGATTTACGGAGCGAACCCCATCGTCAATTTCAGAAATATACACAGGCTTGACATATTCAGTTCGTACACAGCCGGCGAGCCGGGTATATCATTTGAAGGAGCCGAGGCATACGCCGGCGTCGCGAAGCTGTCATTCAGCAATATTTATGACGCCTATATAGTATCTTCCGCCGACTACGGTATCGATTTCCCCGGGGCAAACTCGTCGTTGCATATCACGAACAACGGATGCGAAAACCTTGAATTCCAAGGCCCTAAAGCAGGTATCCGTACCGCCGGAAGGATGTGGCTTGAGGGCAATTCCACGATAACCTCCGTGGGCGACAGGAGCGGAATATATGTTTCAAGCGGCTATGTGAACACGATCACCGTCAACACCGGCCTTGAGACGCGCGGCGAGCATGAGATTTACGGCGACGGCATACTGGTCGACGCCCCCGGCCTCATTTTCGAGGGGTCGGGCTCGATTTATTCGCTCGGAGTACGCTCCGGCATTAACTTCACCAGCGCGCTGCCCACTACCATGACCAACAATCTCAGCGTCGATAATTGGGATTTATACGGGCTGCCCCCCTCCTGTTTCTATGGCGTCGGCGATGATTATGGCGCCGGTATCATATCCCGCGCCGCGGACCTGACTTTCGCCGGGAGTACATCGTCGTACTTTTACGGCGACCAGACCGGACTGTTTCTTACGAGCGCAGGCGCGGTGACGCTGACGAACAACATTACCGGAAGTTATTTAAGATTCTGGGGAAAAAAAGGCGAAGCTATTTACAGCGAAGCATACTCCTTAGTCCTGAACAATAACAAACATCTGTACCTTAACGGCGAGAATGACTGTATATTATTGCTCGGAACCAGAAACTTCACGCTGAATAACACAAGTTACATAGGCTTCTTCGATCGTCAGACAGGTCCAGCCCCCCTCCCCAACAAGAAAGCTATCCACGCCGCAAGCGATCGCTTGACCATGCGGGCAAACGTGAGCGGCACATTGTATAACTGCGACGTGTACGCGGATGGCGACCTGGATCTATTTGATATCGACCTCCCTGCTAACTATCAATACTCTATCAACCAATTCAATTGTTATGCGACCGGCGGTATCTACGCTAAAAATTCATATATTGAAAACTGGGGAAATAGACCAACATTGAAAGCCAATGGGGGCATAACAGTTGAAGGCGGCCGGATAGTAAATACGAGCAGCGTCGCAGGGACCCCGGTTCTCGATTGCGTTAACGCTGATATCGCTCTCTGGGGAGGCGAAATCGTGGCGAACGGGCTTGCCGACGCCATCCACTCAACACGTACGGATAATAGTGATTATTTGTGGGTAGGTATATACGATTCCACTGTGAAAGCAGCCTCCGGCAGCGCCATCGTTTCCTCAGGTTCCCATGTTTATGTGGAGGAAAACTCCATCGTCAGTGCAGACGGCGCGAACGCCACTGTTAAACTGATTGGAGACTCTTCGATTGATATAAGCGACGGCGGCGTCATCGAAGCCTGCGGAACAGGTCACGCCATAGATCTGGCGGCGGGCACCACGTATGGCGCTTCAGTCGGCGTCGGCGGCCTCGTCAGGGCGCGCGAGGGCAGGGCGGTCAACGCGGCTACCGGCGCGGGCCCCGTCAATATACGCAGCGGAGCTGTATTCGCTTATGGCAATACGATATCAGACGTCGTCGCGGCGCCGGGCTTCAGCGGCCCCGTGAACACAGGCGTGCTTATCGCGTGGGACGCTCAGGAGACCCCAATAACATACGAACACGGCACAAAGACCGACTTGCGCTCGTTTCCGGGGGACACGGCGCTGTGGAACGCCCCCGGCCAGGGCATACGCTATAAAAACGGCTCGAATATCGGCGTCATCACCATCGACGGCGTAAGCGTCCGTGAAGCCGAATACAGTTACAGCGTCAGTGTAAACGGGGTGGAAATGCCTCTTTGGCCCGCATATTGTATGGACAACCTTGTAAGTGGATATACCAACGCCGCGCCGGCTGTTTTCACCATTAAAAATACCGGCACCGGTATGTTGACCGGCCTTGACGTGAGTATGGCAACAACCGCCGGCAACGATTTCACCCTCGGCAAAACGGGTATGACGCCGACGCTGGCGCCGGGTGCGACGGCGACTTTTACCGTAACGCCCGGAAACGGTATGTCAATAGGAACTCACGAGGCTCTGGTTTACCTCAATTGTGATGAAGTGACATATGAGTTTATAGAATACTATTATATTATGTTACGCGTTACTTCCGCGCCGACCACCGAATTGCTTGTCGTACCCCCGCCTTCGGAAGTTATACACGATGGGGATATTATATTTAGCGGAGGCCAACTCATTTTTGATTATACAGATGCAGGATACGCCCCGATAGCGCCGCAGACATTCACAATCAGAAACATCGGCAATACTACGGTCAGCGGCCTGACCGCGATGCTGTCCGGCGGCGACGCCGCATATTTCACGTTTAATACGGCGGGCATGGCGACTTCATTGCCCCCGGGCGGCTATACGACGTTCACCATAAAGCCGAATGATGATCTGCCGGTAAAATTCAACAACACTAATGTTTCTTCATATTCAACGTCGTTGAATATATCCGGCAATGCTCCGAACGACCCCGCATTTACCGCAAATGTTTCATTCCTTTTGGTTCCGATACCGGGTTCCGCCACGGTGACCCAAACAACCATCGCCGGCGTGACTGCGCCCGTAGCCGGAGCTGTGCCGGTGAGGACTATCACGCCGTCGGCGCAGTTCACCGGCGTCGTCACATGGTCCCCGGCGCACAGCGAATTCCAATACGATACGCAATACACCGCGACCATTCAGCTTTACCCCGCTACCGGCTACATCTTTGCCGGAGTATTCCCGAACAGTTTTACAGTAGCGGGCGCGACTGCGGTCAGCAACCCCGTTAACAGCGGAACAGTAACGGCGGTATTCCCGGCTACAGTACCGGAAACCCTGATAGATATTTCCGTCATAAACGGCGTGACCGCGCCCGTGGCAGGGGAACTGCCGGTTTCTTCGATAATGGAGACGGCGCAGTTTTACGGCATTGTGGAATGGTCGCCCAACGACTACCCCTTTGAATACGACACGGTATATACGGCGATTATAACCCTTTTCCCGAAACCCGGCTACACATTAATCGGCCTCACGGGCGGCAGCTTCAGCGTGCCGGGCGCGACGAGAACCAGATTTAATACAACGACCGGACAAATCGCTGCTGAATTCCCCGAAACAGAGCCGGATCCGGTCATGACAATATCCCTCATTGCACTCCCCGGAGTGACCGTACCCAAGGCGGGCGACAATCCGGTACTTTGGACGGAAACCGAACAATATATCGGCAGGGTGCAATGGTCGCCTGACGACCCCCCCTTTGAATACGACACGGAATATACGGCGACGATCATCATACACCCAAAGCCGGGCTATACTCTCAACGGCCTTGAAGCCGACTGCTTCAAAATAGAAGGCGCGGTAAGCGCCACCAACGAACCAAACAGCGGCGTCATAAAGGTATCGTACCCGAAAACCGAACCAGCACCGCCCGACCCTGACATCCTCTACGGCGACGTCAACGGGGATGGGAGAGTCAACGCGCTCGACATGGCGTATCTTGCAAGGCATTTCGCGGGCTGGGCAGGTTACGAAACAGTCGGTCCAGGCGCCGACGTGAACGGCGACGGGAGAATCAACGCGCTCGATCTTGCATATCTGGCAAGACACTTCGCAGGCTGGGCCGGCTACGAAAAACTCGGCCCCTAGCGCGCGCTCTCGCGCGCGCGCGCGAGTGTGGAGTGTGAAGAGTGAAGAGTGAAGTTATTGACAATGACTGAGAACAACTCCACACTCGTAACTCTCGTCCCTCAACTCAACACTCGACTCAAAACTCAAATAGCTCACTGCTCAATACCCCGCTCACCGTAACTCCCGTCCCTTAACTCCACTCTTCACTCTCCACTCTTCACACTCCACACTCGTAATACGGTGTTGCTTATACGGCACAAATATTGACATTATCACTTTTGTGCCGTACAATCAGCAAGAGGTGAGTTTTGTGCAGACAATTATTTACAGCACACTAAAAGAAGAAAAACAAAGAAACCTTGAACTTCAGGATATTTATAAAGCAAAACTAACGCAGTATCCCAGAGGCTCATTGATGACAAAAACGGTAAACGGTAAGAATTACTATTACCTTCATTACAGAGACGGTAAAAAAACAAAGTCTGACTATATCGGCAATGATGAAAAAGCGGCGGAGGACATCAAAAAAAGTATAGCAGAGCGAAATCGGGCACAGTTTGTATTGAGAAGGCTAAAAAAAGAGTATAAAGAAATCTGCAGGATAGTCAAGGAGTAACTATGACGTCAGAACAGGAAACAGCTTTTTGGGATGCAGTCAAGATTTTCGATGCAGAAGGCTTATTACCATATGTCATACTTATAGGCTCATGGGCAGAGTACATATATGAGCGTTTTCTGTGGGCAGATTTTAAGGCTGACCTGAGGACGCGTGATGTGGATTTTCTCTTTAAAAGCATAAAACGTCCGAATAGACGGATAAAAATAATTGATGCGCTAAAAGAAAAAGGCTTCGAATATCAGGAAGATGTTCTTTCCGGTGTTGGCAGATTCATTAAGGAAGATGTTCTTCAGATAGAGTTTCTTGTCCAGACACTTGGTAAAGGCGAACGTATGTATGAAAGAATACCCAGTATTGATATTGGAGCAGTTAGTTTCCGAAGTATGGTCATGTTAGCAGGGTATACCATCGATCTTGATTGCGATGGGCACATGATAAAAGTTCCGGAACCGGAGGCTTATGTATTGCAGAAGATTTTTGCTAATCCTGATCGTAGTGAAGAAAAACAAGAAAAAGATTTGCAATCGGTAGAAATACTGAGCGATTTAATAAATGTGGACAGGCTTAACTTAATCTATAGTGAATTAACAAAGAAACAGCAAAAAGCTATTATGGATGTATGTAAAACTAAAGGCTTAAATACACGTATTCTGTTTTGACTGGTGAGCAGTACAAATCTCGTCTAACTCCACTCTTCACTCTTCACACTCCACTCTATAAAAAGGGGAAACCATAATGAA
>Ga0082212_10006571_pt1 | contig 15586 bp, 16 predicted proteins | sample TergutNt197P3_FD_71548 | JGI IMG/M metagenome (GOLD analysis project Ga0082212, IMG submission 71548) | Neocapritermes taracua P3 segment gut microbial communities from Petit-Saut dam, French Guiana - Nt197 P3 | ecosystem: Host-associated > Arthropoda: Insects > Digestive system > Gut ...
TTTATAAAGTGAGCCAGAATCACAGCAACTTTGGTCTACTGGAACGCGCTGCATTGAAAGCCGAAAACTACGGTGGTAATAATGAATGGGACGGCTATGTCAATATGGTCGACCTTTACGATTTCACTTATAAAGCCGAGGCTGCCGGTTTGCTTGCAAGATTTCCTAGCGAATTGTACTCCACACTCACCGCTTGTGTTACCTATCAGGTGAAAGGGCGATTGATGAGCGCGTCCAATGGTCTCTCCTGTTACTACAGCTATAACGGTGACCGCCACGAGTTCGACAGATTTGCCGCGCTCAAAGGTAATCATCCGTTCAGATGGTTGTACCATTATCGCTTGTACTGTGAAATGCCGGATGAGGGCATGATATATATGAATTCGCTTGAGGAAGAATACGGTTTTGAGCAGATAAACGCGCCAACATTTGAACCTCCGGGCTCGTGGTTGGACGGAGTGCCTGTCAGAATAGTCGTAGAGGAAAGCACGGAAGTTGCGGAGTTGGTCATTGGTCACGATGTAGCGGAGGACTTAGCATCAGTACATATTAACCTTATGCACTCATGCGAAGATTCATCTAACATAACAATCTTCGGTACTGACTACCTGATTCACGATGACTGGGAGACTGGTGTGTTTTATGAAGCGTTCAACGGTACGTGGCCTGCTATCGGTGGGGTGCTTATCTACATAGAGATACATGATTCTACAGACCATGACATCCTTTATCATGTACCGATCCTGCTGAACGGCGAACGCTATACGTTGCTCGTTGGTTATCTAAACGGAACAGGCGAATATGAAATTGAAGGTGCGCACCACGCCCTAGGCGAAAGTGGTATGGCGTCAAAAGAACTCCGCGAGATTATTCATGGGGATATGATTGAGCCAGTATACCACCGCATTGGCAGTGATGAAGTGAGCGATTGGGTTGGATCCGGATTTCAAATAGAGTATGATGAATCGGTGCATATTGAGGATATATTCTTACCTGACGGGGTCTACTGCCTGACATTTACAATGACGGATATACTGGAACATAATCACACATCCACCGAGGTCAGAATGGTAATACTAGAAGGCGAGATTCATTATGAAACATTGACCAAAGGCTAACTAAGTATTCTTGAGTGGCAATCATTCACAGCAGTTATTATTATGGCTTATCCTCGTAGGCAAACCCGGCAAGCGTATCTCAAAATTATTAAGCCTGAAAGCAAAATTAAAAACAAGTGCCATCCACGGAATAAACCGTAAATGACACTTCGTAAAACTGATGAGCTGTACGCGCTTGTTCCCAAACAGCGCCGTCACTTTATGCAAATGTTACAACGCCGAAAGGGGTTCGTGTCAATGTCAATGCTGAGTTATTAGCAGACGCAAAGACGGCTGCGTTTCCGCAGCCGTCTCCATGGATTTTTATTACTTTGATGTCATCATCATAGACGGTGTTGTAATCTTATCCAGTTCGCCCTTCACTTCTGGTTCCGGCGAGCTGAGCACCGTGCCTTTTGCTCTTTCATAAGGACTAAAGCTTCTAGGATCGAGATACCCGGTATTTGCAAATCTGTACTCGGTAATCATATGCGAGTCGTCACCGTAGGCGACCTTAACATGGATGATACCGTTTACAAAGCGTGTGTCCAAGGGAAGGTCAAGGTTATCCCATTCCTCGCGGGTTATAAGCACGCAGGTTTCCCGATAATGGAACAGTATGGTCTGAGTCGGTGAACCGCCCGGGAACTCGACTGCCTTATAAGTGGCCTTCCACTGCTGGTATTCCTTATTGTAGAACACAGCGCTATTGATAAAATCATAATAATGAGATGCGCTGCCATCAGCAGGTTTTTCAACGAAGCTGATGTACCGCTTTGCCCAATCTTTCGTCGAATAGCCGGGGTGATGCTGATTTGGAGCTATGTACTCCCAGACGTTCACCAGCGCTTTAAAATAAACTCCTGTTTCGCCAGTAACTCTGTCATGGCCAAACAACTTGAACAGCTTTTCTCGTTTGCCAAAATATACGAGAACCGCCGGGGCAAGAAAGCACCATGGCCCGCCACCGGTGCTAAACCACACATCATGTTCGTCGTCCTTGAAAACGAACGGGACATGGGGGATGCAAGAAACTGAAAACTGATCCGTTTCACGATCCAACACCTGAATGTGCGCGTTTTTGTAATAAATACCGTACTCGTCTGTGTATTCAATGATGTCGCCAGGGCAAGGTGTTTCCCGGCGCGTGCTTTCAATAAGATCAACGAGACGGTTTACTATGTCCACATCGCTCTGCTCAAGCCGGTGACGGCCGTCAAGGGATGCGTTCAGCGGCTTGAGGCTTTCGAAAGTATAATCTTGCATTTCATTATCTCCTCTCAAGCGGCATATTTGCTCAATACCCAAACCCCGCGTGCGGGGCTGGAGAACAGGTTAGGATGATACTGCAGCGTCTGCCTGACCTTGTCTTTCCAATACTGCTGCTCCCGGGTACGCTTATACCCTTCGATTTTGGTATAAATACGTTCCAGTTCCACCGCGCCATGAAAGTCTTCCATAGCGTCCGCTACGATGTCCCGCCAGGTAGCGCCGGGCATATCGCGGATATCCGATTCCCGCCGGTATGTCAGCAGGGCGGAATAGAGGAGTGGAGTGTCTTTCCGGATCAGCAGCAGGTATTCATGCAAAATGGGGATAAAGCTGCCGCTATACCGTGTGCTGTCGGAAACGCAGTTGTGCTGTGTTTTGATAATGACATTCTCCAGCGTACCCGGCTTGATCAGCTCGAAGATCATGCTGTACAGCTTCCCGCGCTTTTTAATGTCGCCAACCAGCACAGCCATGCGCCCGCCTTTTTCAAGGGCGCAGAACTGCTTCATCATGCAGTAATTCAACGCCTTGACGAAATCATCCCAGTCCGGGATACGGGAGAGGTCGGTATGCCGGGGGTCGTACCCGTACCGGTTTTGCACCTCGGCTGCGCTATACATTACATCCGAGTATGTGATGATGCTGTGATATGGCGGGTGCCAGAATATATACTCCGGGCGTTCCGGTATGTCGTGATTCAGCAGGTCAAACCCGCTGTGCAGATCATATACCCGGCTCGCGATACCCATAGCTTCAGCGGCGTCTTTCGTAGTTCCGCTGCCGCACATGTAGTCGCAGATCTCCTTTACGCCAAAGTGACGGATGAGGTCCTTAATCGATTCAGGGGAGCAGTTCCCCTGTATTTGTTATTGCCGCCGGCATCGCGCTCCGGATAAGAAACGATGCTGGTCAGCGGCTTGTTCTGTCCGCTAGACATGCTTGCACCTTGTATTTAAGATTGGGGAGCGCCATCCGCATGTACAAATGGCGCTCCTGTGAGGTTTTATTCAGTGTCGTCGCTAAGATCAGCCGAGAAGATATAATACCCGCGCCAGCCGTCCTCATCAATGAACTCCTGAAGGATGATTCCATTGTAGCCGTTATCTTCGATGTGCTTCTCCGCAGTCTTATAACCGACCTGAGACATAACGACCCTGCTGTCGATAACGACTGTGCAGCCTCCGAAGAATTTAGCCTTAATCTTTCTTATGGCCATAATCTACCTCACTTATGTTTTCTGAGTTCTGGTGGCTATTTGCCTGATTACGCGCCGCTTCAAGTTCAACAATGCGTGATGCAAGCTGATACATCCCTTTGGCTACCTTATTATCCCATTTGTCGATGATTTCGGATTCCTCGGCAGTCAGCTCATCACGCCACTCTTGCGTCCATTCTTCGTTTGTTTCTGACCAGAATAGTTCTTGCAGTTCATCAAATCGTTCTTGGCTAATCATGTCATATGCCTCCATTCACACCCGGATGTAGCGCTTGACCACGGTGGTAAGCGCAACGGGCAGTTTGTTCAGGTCGGTGATGTCAAGGAAGCTGTCGCCGTAGATCCTTTCAATGTTCTCTTTGTCGTCTCCTATGGCGGCGGCTACAAAGAGGACGCCTTTTTTCGTGTATTCGTGCTTGACGCCGCGCAGTTCCTCCTCGGCCGCGGTGCCGCCGTAACCGATATCGGCCGGCTGTCCATCGGACACAAGGATCAGCATTTTGACCTCCTCGGGCCGTTTGGAGAGCTGCTCGGCTACAAACCGGAGCGCCGCACCATCGCGGTTGCCGCTACGGGCGGAGATGTCCATCAGCCGATACTTATCATCCCCGCCGATTTCATCGAACTCGGCATAGGAGTAAAGGTCAACTGCATGCCCGGTTTTGCCGTATCCGGTTGAATGACCGTATACCATGACCGGGATGCCGAGGGAACGGCAGAAATCGTACAGGATGATGGCTGCGGACCGTGCATATGTCGCTCTGTCACCACATGACATGCTGCCGGACTCGTCCAGCAACAGCCCCACGGTCAGTTCCGGGGTCTCGTTAGGCAGCGCGGTCTTATAAAAGACCCGGCCATCGTTTCTCGGCAGCGCGTGGGCGTCCAGCCTGCGGCCCATGAGAAGGCCGGTCTGCTTGCCGCCCCTGCGCATATCCTTGAGCTGTTGGGACACCGACCGCTGAAGCTGTTTAGAGATATGAAGAAGCGGCCCGGAAATGTCATGGTACCGTTCTTTCATCTCATCTTCGACCTCGTCGATGCGGTGGACGACCTTGTTCACGCCGTCATGGATGTTCCCGTAGGATATAGCGTTGGCAAGATCGTTCAACTCCGAGGCCCTCTGTGTTTCAAGCTGCTTTGTCACATGCTTTTCAGCCATGCTGTCAAGCAGCCGGTCAATGTCTGCCGCCGAGCTGGCGTAGCCGCTGCCCGCATACTCGTCGTCGCGGGTGGTTTCGCCGCCGGCGGGGGTGTAAAGATTGTCGGTCTGGGTCAGGGGGATACGCCCGCCTTCATCGGAAGATACTTCCTGATGAGAAGACGTCTCCATACTGGAACCGGATTCTATGCCGCCTTGCGCATTCTTGTCCCCGGACGCTTCACCGTCTGATCCTGCCGCAACAGGGTTTGGAGGCTCGTCCGCACCTTTGGGAGCAGCTTCATCTTCAGCGGGACCGGGGTTTTCATCCGATCCGCCGGATGCGGCGACGCCTTCTGCGGGATCGTCCTCATCCGGGTTCTCCTCATCGGCTTCTTTTACGCTTGCAGCCTTTTTTGCGGTTTCCGACCGTTTTGACGGAGCCGAAGCCGGGGACGGCGCCGAACTGCCCTTGGTATCTTCCACTGGCGCTGTCTCGCCTTTGGCTTCGTCTGACGCGCCGGCGAGCGCCGAGAGCAGCGCGCCGAGCAGACCGCCGACGCCGCTGCCGTCTTCGGATTCCTCCGCGTCCTCAGCCAGCTTTTCGATATATTCAAGGAAGTCTTTGATGTAGCTCCAGCAACGGACCATGATGATATTCGTGATATTCCACCGTTCTTTTGCCGATGGGTCGGCCAGCGCGCGGTCAAGTTCGCTCAGGAGCGAGAATACGACCTTAACGCGTTCGTCGGAAAGCGGTTCCTCGCCGTATTTCAGTTCCCCGAATTTCACATAGCACAGCATGAGCTGCGTGATGCTCATCCAGATGTGCCCGTTATCCGCTTCGGCTTCGATGGCCTGAGTCAGTGTGGGCTGCCTTTCAAACTGGTGAGCCCGCGCCGCGTCCAGGCTATAACCGAGAACGCCCGGGTAGCGGTTGAGCATCCGGCTTTCGATGAACCCGTCCTCAAGGATATTTTCAATGCTGTGCGCCAACCGGACAACCGCTGTCATTCGCTTGGGGTCGGATTTGGCATATACCCACAGATCGGCTGCGTCCATGCGCTCGTCGCGGGTGCGTAATAGCGGTTCCTCCGGATACCAGCGCCCAGACTGAAAATATAAGGCATAGCTTTGCATAGCCAAAAAGTCGGTATAAAGCACATGCCCCAGTTCATGCGCGAACAGGCCGCATACCATGTCGTAGCGTTCCGTCCGTGTCTTTTTTGCGGTTACGATGAGATGCCCGGCGTTAAGCCAGACAAGGTCGTTGTCGGTGTAGGCGACGCTTTGGTTCTTGGGCTCCCACACAGTCCGGACCCTGACCCGGCGGGTATGACCGTACCGCCGGGTCTGCGCGGCCGCCATATCCTCAAAATGTCCCGCTAAAAGGCGGGACGAGAAGAATTGACGGTCGGTGATGGTTTTGCGCTTCTGCGCGATAAGTTGCTGTACTTTTTTGTGATTCACTCTGGCCAAGAGTAGTCCTCCTTTCGTTATGCGCTCGCTGAGCGCCGTCTTGGCGCGAACAGGGGCTCCAGTACCGATGTGATCAGCGCGTGCCTGTCCTCCTCGTTCGCCGTAGCTTTACTGATGATAGTATGGAGCGCCGATTCGTAGGCGTTTCCGGTGATATCGGTACTGATGATCCAGTCGATCAGTCCGCGCATACCGCACGAACCGTCGGTGACTCCGTTTTTGCGGCAATAATCCGCCATGTCGTTTACGACCTGGACCATCTGGGCTACCGTGTAGTCGTCCTCGCAACCGGTCACGCTCATAGCGCGCTGCGCCATGACCTCCGGCGGAGGGAGTTCGATATCGAGCACCAGGTTCATACGGTCGATGACGCTCTGATTGATCCCACGGCAGCCTTCATAGTCAATATTGGTCGTTACCACAATGACTGTATCAGGATGGCGCTTGATGATTTCCCCAGTGGGCAGCGTGATCGACCCTGACTGCTCAAGGAGCGAGTTGAGGCCGACCAGGACGCCGGGCTGCATGATGGTCGCGGGCTCTTGCACCTCGCAGACCCATCCGTACTTCAGGGCGCGGACAAAATCCGTTTCCACATAAGTATAACTCTGCCCGGATGTTTGTTCGTCGGATTTGACACTGCAGAGGTTTCGGACTTTGTCGGTGACCCGGGCCATGACGACAGCCATGCAGTCCTGCGAGCTGGCGTCTGGTTTTTCCCGGCCGGTCAGCGCCTGATAAACGCCAGCCGGATCATAGTCCATATCATCCAGGCCGGGCAGCTTCAGGAGCTTCGCCACGTTTTCGTAAGTGACCCCGCCCATTGCGGACAGGTCTTCACGCTCACGGTCCAGTTCGGCGTCGCCGGTTGACTGGAAGCCGGTTTCAGGAAATACCTGGCCAATGAAATCATAAATTTCGGTATTGGCCGAGCAGGTGTACTTCACATAGGGCAGCCCCATACCGGCGGCGATGGCTTTCGCGCCTTCGGTTTTGCCGGTGCCCGCCGGGCCGCGAAGCAGGAAGTTTCGCATCTGAGCCGGTTTGTTGGTGGACGCCAGCGCGTGTTTGCACACGCTGACCACTTGCTGAGGCAGGATGTACCACGATTCCAGTACGGGGACCAGGTCCTGCTCGCGTTGGCTCAGCGGCCTCGCCGGATTTACGATATATCTGCCAACAAAGTCGCCATGATCTATAGTATCCTCCGGTGTGAGTACGGGTGCCGCCGCATCATACGCGAATATGGTAAACTCTCCGGCAAGCACCGTTTTGGGAGTGAAAGAGCCTGCTTCCAGTTGTGTTTGAGAAATACGCATTAGGTTTCCCGACGCTTCGAGTTTCAGCTTCACCGGAGCCGCGCAGGTTTCATTTCCTATGCGGCGATATGCGTTGTCGCACAGGAGCGCCATATACTCCGCTGCTGTTTTGGGGTCGGGGAACCCGTCATTCATGGCTTCCCTGTACAGAGTCATGTTCTCTCTAAACTCCTCATCCTCCATCAGTTCGGGGAGCATAGCGAAAAACAACGCGGCGCCGTCCCTGGCTTTGTTACCGACCACATATGTCTCGGTCATCTCTGTATTCTTGTCATAGACGCTAGCGCTGATGAAGCCGGTGGCCGCGTCATAGACGACAAGATGGTAGGCGTCGGGCCCCGTTGCGGATTTATACTCGGCTACGCTGCGCGAGTCGATTTGCCCCAGGGCGCCTTCCGCGGTCCCGTTTATGCAGCCCAAATATGTGTGCACCGCCTTGATAGCTGTCGCGCAAAGCGTCGCCTGGGTGCCATCCCCGTGTTTGGAGGAAACCGCGACCTTCTTGTTTGCGAGCTTGTCAAAGGGCTCCGGCAGCGGGCGGCTGTAATTAAATAGCTTTGATGCTGTTGAAGGCATTTTGCATTCCCTTTCTTTCTGTATTATTTTGGCAGTTCGACGCGGATCCCGTCTTCCTGAACGGATGCGTCGGCAAAACCGTTGCGCGTCAGTTCAACGCAAACTTCCGCCCAGCTATCGGGGTGTGGAAGGTCGCTGGCGGAAATCAACAACCCGGTCAGCCCATCGGCGATGACGTCGTTGCAGCGGCTGTTCAGAGACAGAAGATTAGCTTCCACCCACTGAAAAGCGATGAGCGCGTAATCGACCGGTTCATCAGCCGCCGGAGCGTCTTCGTTTTCGGCGTCGTCGTCGACGTCAGGGTCCCGCAGTGGTTCGTCCGACCTGTCAGGTTCCGCGTTTTCGTAAACAAGGTCGCAAAACTGAAGGCTGCGAACCTGCACCGTGGCCCTTCTGAAACCGCCGGCGCGGTTGAGCAGAATCATTAACGGCAAATCCCCAGCGAAGCGTTCGATGGCGTTGGGAATTTCCCATACCCATCTTGCCGAAGGATAACGCGAGATGATCTGCTCCGTTATGCGGCGCTGCAGGATTCCGAATGCGATACGGATAACATCCTGCTCGGTATCAGGACGCGGCGGTTGTGGTATGGTTGCCGGTATTGGCATATCCGGTTTCTTTTTTGCGGACAAAGCCAGCATCCTGATTGCTGCGATCAAAATACCCGGGACTACCAGAAACAGCAACGGCCATAACCGCGTGATCAGGCAAAAGAGCGCCAGCGCCCCCAGTATCATTAAAACCTCGAACGCTATACGTTCCTTGAAGCCTTTGCCCATTGGCTCATCCCCCTCCAGAAATATGGATTTGGCGAATAGATATAGATCGCCCTTTTGTTTTGTGCCGCCGTTTTCCGGGGCGTGATCACAGCCGCGATTGTACTGCAGCCGACACGCGAATGTATGATGGATAACGGAACCTTTCCGGCCTTAGCGTGTGCGAGAGCCGCCTTAAACGCCGGGTTGTCGGAGTACACTGAGATCGTATATTGCCGGTTGATGGTGACTTTAGGCAGGATGCGCTCAATCATCTCATCATCCAGAGCGCCGCCTGCCGCGTATTTGAGTACGCCGCTAAGATACCGGCGTTTCTCACTGTTGGGTTTCTTCGTGAATACCTTGTTCTTCAAGCAATCACTTCCTTTCGCCGGGCACAAAAAAAGCGCACACAAACCGCCTGAACAGTTCATGTGCGCTTTATGCGCCCGTATTCACTTGTGAACCACTACTTGTCTTCGGGGAAGTAGGGGTTGGGTCCGCCGAAGTTCTCATATCCGGAGAAGTTTTCCGGCGGCTGATCGCCCGCGGCCGGCGGAGGAGTTGAAGCCTGCCCATTCGGTGCGTGCGCTCCGTTGTCCTCGCCGCCCTGCTTGCCGGTTCCGCCATAGCAGAACTCGATCTCGTCGACAATCAGCACGGGAGCGCTCTTTTTCTCGTGGGTGGTCTTGTCTTCCCACGTTTCCTCGTCGTAGCGCCCGACAATGTTGACGTACTTGCCGGCGTCGAGCTTCATGCTCTCGATCCGAGACGCCGCGCCGTTAAAAGCCTTAACCGTCATATTGATATAACGGCGGTTTTTCTCGGCGGTTTTGTCATAGACGGTTGCGCCGACGCGGAACCTGACAAATTTGGTTCCTTCCTTCTCCGTAAAAGCGAGGGCGGGGCTGCCGTTATACCCTTGCGAGATAACGGCGCTGGTGATGGTCATTCTGATCATGGGGATCCTTCCTTTCTGCGGGGGCTGCCCGCATACAATATATTTCAACCCGTTTTGACGGGTAGAAACTCTGGAAAATAAAAAAAGTGCCAACCGGCGCAATACGCCGACTGACACTCTGTAAACTCGGAAACTGTGATTCCTTACGGAAAACTCTGATACTGATAAAAAAAGTATATCATGTACGCGCCTCTCCGTCAATAACAAAGTCGCTTTTCTCAACGATCATCTGCCGGGCAAGTTCCAGGCTGACCATCACCTTTTTTATGTCAAAGGCGAGCGACCCGTCTTGGTTTGTATTCTCTAGGATCAGTTTTTCCAATTCTTTCAGCTTCTCTAAAAGTATGTCAGCGCTACCCATTCAAACTGCCTCCCTAAATTATTTTGTGACGTCTATCGCTAAATACGAGTATAGCACTTGCAAACCATCTTGTTCATATATCGGCGTATTATTTGCGACAAAAAGACTCACCGACACCCCGGATGAAAACTTTCGTAAACGCCCGCGCAGCAGCACCTTAACTCTTCCGGCATCCGTTTGCAGTACAAGATGTTTGATGCGGCGCCGGATTACCGTCAGGCCAACCTCGGCGCACTCTCCGTTGACGGTCACATATTCGCCAAGTACAACCTTACGGTACAGTAAAAAGGCTGCTGTTATGAAAAACACGGCCGCTACCGCGCAGGGCAGCCAAAGAAATATGTCCCGCACGGCGAACATCAAAGCGGTCATCAAAACAAAGAACAGCGCGCCCAGACCCAGCCGTATGAGTATTTGTTTTTGCAACGGCTCCGGCATCCGCTTAAATTCCTGAAACATTGCGCATCACCTCTCAAACCAGATAGATTTTCTTTTTCCGCAGAAGCCCTAACACTGTCTGCACCGTCCTGTCCCTTGCCGGAGACTTTTCCATCAATGATTCCAGTATGCCGTCATAGATGGTTTGCGAAGTGTAGATTTCCTCAGTCAGCGCCTGACGGTTTGCTTCCCCTAAAAGGGCCGGAACCGGTTTGACGCCGCGCTCAGTCAGCAGTGTCATTTCAGCCATCGTAGGGCGCAGGCCCGCGAACCGGACCCATCGCCACATAGTCCTTTCCGTGCGGGTCAGTAAAGCAAGCCGCCTTTTTGCACGCACCGGACAGATCACACAGTTGGTCAGCAGCCGATACAACGCCGTGTTATCAGTATCATAGTTGCATTCAATAATACCGCTGCCGGACAAAGGCTCCAATACCAGATCCTGTTCGGGGGTTTCGGTATAGCCCGGATAATATTGTCCGGCTAACCACAGGGCGGCCTGAGCGTCTGTAAGTTTGTGCAAAGCGCCGCAATGTGAGACGGATACGGAAGATTCAGACGCTTTCCGCAGCAGCAGCCCTTTTGAAAGATATATCATAAAGCATCACCTCGACCTTCTGTACATATTAAACCGCCAGCCTCTTTGTTTTACAACAAGTACATAAGGATAACCGCAAAAATCACCATAACAAACGCGCCGGCGGCGACGATGACGATCCGCTTGATGAGCGCCGGATCCGTCCGGTCGCGGATATGGCCGTTATCTATGGGCTTTACGTCGTTATAATAACCGTCATAACCTTCGTCGCGCGGGTCAGGCTTTGGTTTACGCGGCAGTGTTGGGGCGTCTGTGGGGCGAGCCGGGGAAATACGCCGTCCGGCTGGATGCGGCTTGCTCAGTACCGGAGTAGGTCTCCCGTGGTTCCGCCCACCAACGGCTGGCTTTTTCCCGCGCGGAGGCGGTTTGCGCGATTTGGTGGATTGCGGAGGGGCGCTCCGCGACGGTTCTGAATGCTTTGTAGTGGACGGCAGGACTTTTCCGCATTCCGCGCAAAAAGACGCGGCGCCGCCCACAAGGGTAGCGCCGCAATAAGGACAAAACTTCATGTTCGCACACTCCTTGCTTTTGATAATCCGGCTTAAAAACCGATTGTCGTCAAGCGCAAGTGTGGATAATAGGATTATAGCACAGCGGCTTTTGCGCGTCCATGATATAGACCTTGCCAATTTTACGCCAACTTTGTGCCTTAACTGTGCCATCCCGGGTTATTGGCGGCCGTTGCCGTTCTTTGCCTGCTGGAGTTCCGGGTTTATTACATACTGAGCCGACAGCCACGCGCCGTAATGCACCTGGGTCATCATCATCAGCTCGTTGAGGCTGCGCCAGTTCAGTTTGACAGAAACATGGTTTTCAGGCTCTTTACCAAACCGGGGTACGATCAAACCCTTGGCGTCAGTTTCTCCGGGGCCGCTGTCGGCGACAAAGAGATAGTTGCCGTCTTCCTTGCCCAACAGCAGCTTGACTATGCGGGACAAGCTTTTACCGTCGGGCCTCGGTTTTCCGAACTGGCGAAGCTTTTCGGCCGATGTACCGCCCAGATGCTCGAACAGCGGCTTGGCGTCGTTCCGTTCGCGCTGCTGCCTGCCACGCATATGCAGCGCGCCGGACAGCGCCTCATTTGTCAGATGAAGAAATTCCGGGACGTCAATATAAATATTGACATGATTTGTTTGCCGCTGACCGGACGGGCGCGTTGCGTCATACTGGGAAAACTCCATATGCACCTTGCCGTAGCCGAAGCTGTCCGATTTGGTCTCAACGAAACAGCCGCGGGCATCTTTGCGTATGATCTGATAGCGATTCAGATCTTCGTTGTTAGTTTCCATCGGGCTTACCTCCAAATGCTTTTTCTGCCATTTCGGCTATCGCAGTGAAGATGCCTAGCAGCTTTACCGAGTTATCGCAAAACTGAGGGATCAAATCTTTTTCGGTATCGTAATTAATATACAACCCGAAAAGAGCCGCGTTCCAGAGATACTCCATTGTCTTACCCGTGATTTCTCTGGCTTCAATATCGCGGATATAACCGCCTACAGCGGTTATGGCCTCAGTCCAGAGCGCATAGAATTCATCTTCCGCCGGGATACCGAATTGTTCGAGCCAGTTCCGGACAGTATTTGTCCGATCCGGCGAGCCACAGGGCGCCGGCTGAACAAAATACCGCGGCTGGATACGGTCAGGCATCTCGGCGCCGTTTTCTGTTTTTACTAAGCTTGTAGCCCGGCCCAATGGGAACAGCGCGCAGACTACCGGCTTGGCTTTATGTACGATACACCGTTTATCCCTGAGCAGAGGGCAGGCTTTTTCCGAGCCGCTTGGCTTCAGGCGGATAATCGGCAACCGGGAAGAGTCGCCGATATAGAACTCGCAGTATCGCTCAAAGACGTACTCGACGGTCCGGCCGAGGTGGACCGCGATGTTGAACAGGTCCCGCGCGGTGAGCAGGATATCCTCGCGGTTTTTGCAACATTTACCGCACCCCCGGCATTTGAACTGAAACGTATCGTCAAGGCCAAGTGAGTTATTCTCGAAATTCTCCATTATGTCGCGCATGCGTTTGTCTCTTTGCTCTTTAGTCATAGAGGCACACTCCTATATCAAAGTCAGGGCGAGCAGAATCAATCTGCCCGCCCAGTTTTCCTCACACTGTTGCAAGTGCTGACCGCTGTTGTTTTCAAACAGCAATTTGGACATGCTTTTCACTGCCCCATTTTTTGAGGAACTTGCGCTCCTCCTCGGTAATATGCCTGCGGTGGTTACCCTCGGCTTGGTTGACGCGGCCGCTGCAAAGCTGAAGCGTCACAAGCGACTGATCCGGCGTCCGCGTCTTCCGGAGAAACAGGATATGACAATCTCCGTTGATAATGCGGTCGATGTAGCCACCGACGCAATGACTGAGGTTGATGCCCTCGTCGGCAATCTGCTGGGGCGTGTTTGGCACGACAATGCAGTAATTTGTGCCATCGTACTCCAGTTCCTCAATCTCCTTGGACCTGGCTTCAAAGTTTTCGCATTTCGCCACGATCTCGGCTATGTTGACCTTGAGCGCAATAATATCATGCTCTGTTTTGAGGCTTCTGGGATACTTAACCCTGACCTTGCCGAATATTTTGATCTGCATGGACAAGTAATCCTCGTAGGTTTTCCAGAAGGTCGAGTCTATCCTGTTGATGCCCTGGGCGTATGAATCGAAAAAGATATATTCGATCAAGCGCCGCAGGTTCAGGCAGTGCGGCTCCTCCAGCAACTGAAGAAACCCTTTCAGCTCAATATCTTCATAAAACCCCCGATTATTCCACGATCTTTCAAGGGCGGAGCTGTAGCTGTCAACACCGGACTTCAACAACGTCTCGGCGAAGAACATGGCCTCGTTGTAGCCGTACCGCTTATCCAGCTCGAAAATGATGGGCAAGCTGGCGCGGTACTTATTCGTGCTGTTGTCCGTAATTGTCGGGAATATTGAGAACAACTTCATAAACAGTTTTTGATTCTGTTTCCAATATCCCTCATACCAGCTTGGGTCTTTGATCTCTTCCAGGACATTGTGCTTGCACATATCCACAAAGGCTTCGCTGGAAATAACTCGTTCCAGCCGTTCTATGGATTCTTTATGTAGCTCAGGCAGCCATAAAACCTGGTCCAGCTTAATTGAGTCATCCTTCAAATCCCTGAAATATGATTTCAGCTTACTCAAGGTGATCTCCTCAATAGCGCCGCCGCGGGTTTCCTTGAAGTAAAAGAGGCCCTGGCTGATCAGTATGACCAGTTCCCTTGCTGTTGTGGAGGTCTTGCGGGTAATAATGAAGTCCGTATTGTTCTGCAGCACGACCTCATAAGAGCTTGCTGCTATGGCATATGCTTTCGGGTCTTTATCCAGGAAATAGTCCCTGATATTGACTCCGGATATCAATGCTGCTGTACTCATGTACATTCTCCTCTCGTTAAATCAGGCCCAGACAGGCGACTGCCGCCCGGATGCCGTCGAATATGACCTCAACGTCGCTGACCCGGCGCTTCCGCCTGGCCGCGATCTCGCGGTCTGTATAGCCATCCGCCCGCAGGCGCAGGGCTTCGATCTGCTCTCCCGTGAGCAAACCTGAAATCTTTTCCCAAAGTATCGACGATTCTACCGCATCGCTCATTTGATACGGATCGGCGACTGCTTCGGTCAGCGTAAGCGTGCTGCCATCGTAGACTATGGACTCGAAGCTGACCGTGACAGCTTTGCGCGACGGGCGCGATTGCTTTTTGAAATGAGAATACAAGTCGTCCGTCATCTTGCGCCATGCCATAGCGTTGAAATCGTATTTTTCCCGTAGCTCGGGACGGGTGCAGTATTGCCGTACCGCGCGCATAAACCCGAAGACGACCACATCGTAGTAATCATCGTACGGGAGCCTTTTTTGCCTCAGAAAGCGGCCAACAATTTCGTGATGCGCCTCCGCAAAGTCGTTTTCATCATAGATACTGATTTTCGTATACACGTTTTGATGCCTCCTTGAAATAAAAATAGAAGCGATATACGCTTCCTTGATTTGTGCCCGGAAAGGGCCGTGATGAAGTTGTCAGGCCCTTTTCGGGCTGTGTTCGCTATTTGCAGCGCAGTGCGCGCTGAATGGCTATCATTACTGTTGTCAGATCATGTGAAAACGAGCGCCAGTCGTCAATGAACATTTGCATGACGTCCTCGTCGAGATAAGCGGCATCATTCAGCTCCAGCAATTCATAATCTTCGGCATCGACGATGTTAAAGGGAAGGCTAACAAAACCTTCCTTGACAGCAACGATGAACGTGCCGAGGTGTATGCCTTCCGAGATGGGATATCGCCAAATCAGCTCGTTCCCGTAATCTTCTTGCTGCTGATTTCGGATGTCTGCCAAAGCCCTGTCGCTTTCTCCGTTTTCACGAA
>Ga0082212_10006572_pt1 | contig 15583 bp, 9 predicted proteins | sample TergutNt197P3_FD_71548 | JGI IMG/M metagenome (GOLD analysis project Ga0082212, IMG submission 71548) | Neocapritermes taracua P3 segment gut microbial communities from Petit-Saut dam, French Guiana - Nt197 P3 | ecosystem: Host-associated > Arthropoda: Insects > Digestive system > Gut ...
CTTTCAATCAGCAAATTCCGCAGTACAGCAGGTTGTCTGAAATCCGCCTTCAAAAGGAGAATTTTGAAAAGACGCCCAAACAAAGCATTAAACGGTACCTTTATCAGGATGAGGAATAGCCGTTGATTTACCGCCAATCTTTGCATCCAGTTTATCCGATGAAAAAGGTTTTATTCATCCTCTTTGCCTTCATACTTCTGACAGAAGTCAATGCTCAGGACAGGTTTCCAAAACCCGATTTTGAGTCGGGTTACCAATATCCCGAATTACATTATCCGGTTCCGAACGAAACCCTGTGGCTTGTTTTTGACGTCGTTCTGCTGGCAGCGTTGATGAGTTTTGTCGCTTGGGCGGTTGTCAGAAAGCGGACACGGAAACCAATTGTTTGGGTTTCGGTTATTTCGGTGGCTTATTTCGGTTTTTTCCGTAAAGGGTGCGTTTGCAGCATCGGGGCGATACAGAATGTTGCCCTGTCATTGGTCGATAATACATATTCCATGCCGGTTTCCGTGTTGTTCTTTTTCATATTACCCGTCCTTTTTGCTTTTCTGTTTGGCAGGGTATTCTGTGCAGGCGTATGTCCTTTCGGCGCTTTGCAGGAATTGGTCAACATCAGGAATTACAGGCTTTCCAAAGCAGTCGCTGCCATTCTGGGAATCATCCCGTGGATGTATCTGATTTTCGCCCTATTGTTTGCGGTAACGCGAAGCCGCTTCATCATCTGCCACTTCGACCCGTTTATTGGCATTTTCCGTTTGGGCGGCGACGTCGGGTTAATTACCTTTGGCGTGCTGTTGCTGATAACGGCCGTCTTTACCGGTCGCCCCTTCTGCCGGTTCATTTGTCCCTACGGCGTCTTGCTCAGTCTTTTTTCGCGCGTATCTGTTTGGAAAATAAAATTGACCGGCAAAACCTGCATCAATTGTGAACTTTGCCACAATGCCTGCCCGGTGGACGCCATACGGCCGCCATACGACAACAGGGTAAAAGAGAGCAGAATGCAGGGCGTCAGGAGATTATTGACGTATTTCGTGATGTTGCCGCTCATGATACTGGCAGGCGCATTGCTGATGCGGAATATGAGCAGCGGACTAAGCAGAGTGCACAGGGAGGTGCGTTTATACGACATGGCAGTACGACATGAAACCTTTCCACAGGAAGCGCTTTCCGTAGATTTGGAGACATTCTACGGGCAGGGAGGCGTTTTGGAAGATTTAACGCAGAAATACGAAAGCATTCAAATGAATTTCAAAGTCTGTTCCACCATTGCAGGGGCAGGCGCCGGATTGGTCATCGGGCTGGCGCTGATCGGACTTTCGGTGAAACGAACGCGCAGGCAATACGAAATAGCGCATAACTCATGTGTGGCATGTGGCAGATGCTTCGGTTACTGCCCTCAAAATTAATATATTATAAGTATTTAATCATGTTATTTATCAATGGAACGAAGAAATTTTTTAAAGAGCGCCGCCAATGGACTTGCATTGGCCGGTTTTAGTGGAACGGCAATGGCTGCCGCATCGTCGCCGAACATTTCGAATAAGGCGAAATTTACGCTGAAATATGCCCCTACGTTGGGTATGTTTAGCAAAAACGCGGGCAACGACCCGGTTGACAATCTTAAATTCATTGCCGACCAAGGCTTCAGGGCGGTTTACGATCTCGGTCTGATTGGACGTCCGCCTGCCGAACAGGAAAAACTCGTCAATGAAGGCCGTAAACTTGGTCTGGAATGGGGACAGTTTTCGGTAAAAACGGGAGGCGGGCCGCATTTCGTGCTGAACAAAAAGGAAAGTAAGGACGAACTCAAGGCAAAGATGCAGGACGCCCTTGAAGTTCAGAAACGTACAGGTATCAATACGGGATTGATTGTATTGGGAAATGCCGATCCCAAACTTCATACCGAATACCAGACAGTCAATGTGATCGAAAACCTGCGGATGTGTTGCGACATTGTGGGTAATGCCGGACTTGTGCTGGTGATGGAACCGCTTAATACCCTGGTCAATCACCCCGGAGTGTTCCTGACGCGCACTACTCAGGCAAAAATGATTTGCGTGGCCGTGAACCATCCCTGCTGCAAAATGGTGAACGACCTCTATCACCAGCAGGTCACCGAAGGAAACCTGATTCCCAACCTCGAAATGTGCTGGGATTATATCGGTTCCATACATCTTGGCGACAATCCGGGACGAAACGAACCTACCTCCGGCGAGATCAATTACAGGAAAATTTTCCAATGGTTCCGCGACAGAAAATATGACGAAGTTCTCTCGTGCGAACATGGGCAAAGCAAACCCGGAAAAGAAGGTGAACTGGCTATTATACAAGCCTATCGCGAAGTTGATCCGGATGCATAAAGATTCAAAGATTTAAAGATTCAAATAAATCATAGTATGGACAGAAGACAATTTGTAAAAAAAATGGCAGCGGCATCGGCCATCATTGCCGGAGCAGGATTAGCAGAATCCGGATGCTCACAGCCTCCGAAAAACATTCGCTGGTCGATGGGATGGATTCTGTGGCGCGATTTCAAAAATGCGAATATTCCTCTTGCTGAAGCAATTAAGAATATGTCCGATCTGAAATTGGACGGAATTGAGTTTACCCCGCGCAAGGACGAACTTTCAAAATTCGGGTTTACCCGCGAAAGTTTCAGGGATTTATTGGCAGAAAAGAAACTTGCTGTGGCAGGTAATTATTTTGGCGGCGATTTTCACAATCCGGAAAAACGCGCCGACATTCTTTCGGCTTTTATGAATACGCTGGAAAATCTGAAATTTTACGGAGCGAAAAATGTGGTGATCGGCCCTCCGGGGCGTCCGCTGGGAATTGATAATTGGGCTGATTATCATCATGCTACCAATGAAGGTCGCGAAGAAGAAATACCGGAAAGAATCAAATCCATGGCGCCTTTCCTGAACGAATTGGGTAAAATAGCCCGTGACGCCGGAATGGAAATTGGCCTGCATCCGCACGTCAATACCATCGTTGAAAAACCTGACGAAATAGATATGATCATGGAACTTACCGATCCCCGGTATGTCGGTATGGCGCCCGATACGGGACATATTCAGCTGGGCGGCGGCAATCCGGTGGAAATCATCAGAAAGTACAGCAGCCGTTTGAACTATTTCCACCTGAAAGACGTTACGGGTATCTTCGCGCGTCCGAATTTCGGGCCGAACCTCCGCGAACTTGGCAACGGCGAAGTGGATTTTGCGGGAGTATTGGCTTTATTGAAGGAAGTCGGATACAAGGGCTGGCTCAATGTGGAACAGGATTTTACGGAAATGACCCCGGCTGAATCGGCTGCATTAAGTATGGAATATATTGATACAAAACTAAAACCGATTTACACGTGATGGCTCAAACATGAAGAACAGGTTTTCGCACATCATCTTGTTCGTTTGCACAACGGTTATATCCGTGGCCTGTACGCAAAACAAACAAATCAGCCACGACGTCGCGGCAAGGACGATTCTTATCAGCGACGCAGCGGACGATTTGTCGCTCATGATCGACTATTCCAATGGTTGCCGGATCGTACAGGTAAATATCAAAGGCGAAAATACCGTATCGCCGGCGGGCGTCTTTACTGCAGTCAGAACAGCGGGTGAACGGTTTTCGTCAGGCCTGCTGTCCGGTCAGGTAAAAGTCGCCGCCGTTAAAGACGGGATAGAGATTCGCGATATTATTTATGGTGATGGCCTGATCAATGAAACATGGATATTCAAGCCCGGAAAAAAGACTGTTACCTGGACGATACGCAGAATGTATGCACAGGACGTATCATTGGAAGATATGTCAATGCCTGTCTGGAATTTTGCAAACATGTCGGTCTGGAAGGGCGGAATATTCGATAATGGCGGGATGGTTTGGTGCAAATATTTAGACAGGAACCGTTGCGCTTATGGCGTGCACACGGCGGGCGTCACCTTCTGGAATCCGGATAACAACCGGTCATTCCGTATCACGCCTGCCTTGCCGGATGGTTGGTTTCCGGCGGCTAAATACATGCAGAACGAAGCGGGAGAGTTTGTCTGTTCGCAATATGTCACTGGCGAAATATTGGGGCAACGCTATCAGCAGGAACGGTTTGTCGGACGCGGTCGCACCGATGTGTTTGCTCCTTTTGGCGCAGATAAAGGGGAAGTTACCATCAGCCTTGATCTTCAATCCATTGATTATGAAACCGAATATTCTAGAGGCAACCTTTGCGGGATTGACGCAGCGGCCGTCCGCGAATTGATGAATACCACCGGACGGTATGGCGTGGTGGACAACAACATCATCGGGGCGAACGGATGGACTACCAACTGGAAGTGCCTGCATGAACCGTTTTTTGCGCAGATAGGGATGGCTCTGAACGACCGAAACTACACCCGCAATTTCTCGTCGACGCTCGATCAGGAGCGCGATTTAGCCATGCTTGACGACGGACGCGTACTTTCGAGGTGGCACGGCGTGCGCGGAGATGAAATACCGGGAACATACAATGAAAAAACCGGTTATTATGAAGCGCAGTGGGGATATACCGTCGATTCTCAAACAGGTTATATCATCAATACCGCCGAACAGTTCGATGTATGCGGCGACGTAAACTGGCTGAAATCGCACAAGGAAAGCTGCGAAAAAGCGCTCGACTGGCTCATCAGACGCGATACAAACGACAACGGTATCTTCGAGATGGTGAACAGCAACATCAGCGAAGAAAAATGCAGCGACTGGATTGATATTGTATGGGCAGGTTTTGAAAATGCGTTTGTGAATGCCCAGATGTATGAAGCGCTCAACCTGTGGGCCGGTTGCGAAGAGGTATTAGACGATCGTGCAAAGGCGGAATATTACCGCGAAAAAGCGTTACGGTTGAAAAACGCTTTCAATAAATCCATTGACGAGGGTGGATTCTGGTATCCCGAAAAAAAACAGTTCATCTACTGGCGCGATAACGATGGCACGATTCATGGCGACAATTCAGTTACTCCTGTCAATTTTGCCGCAATAGCCTTTGGTATATGCGACGATCCTCTTCGCATTACCGAAATCCTGAACCAGATTGAAACGCGGATGGTTGCTGAAAATCTTTTTCACTGGCCTTTATGTTTCGATCCCTTTAAAAGGGAAGAGGTACACATCAACAATTGGCCGTTTCCGAAGTACGAAAACGGCGACATCTTCCCTACCTGGGGCTATCTGGGCGTCAGGGCTTATGTGCATTTCGACAAAACCATCGCCTTGAAGTACATCCAAAATCTTCTGGAACAATACAGTAAAGACGGGCTGTCGTTCCAGCGCTACAGCCGCACTACCCAACAAGGTCTTGGAAACGATATTCTTGCAGGCATCAGTACGACCATAACCTCATTATACCGAGATATTTACGGCGTTCGTCCCAAATGGAACCGGATGGGATTGGAACCCAACATGTTGGAAATTCTGAATGGAACATCGTTTACATACAACTTGCGCGATACGGTTTATCATCTCAAATTAAGCGTGAACGATTATGAGATGAATACTGAAAACTTCTCGGTCAGGAGCAGGAATGCGTTCGGGGCTTGCTGGAGGGATAAACAATTGTGTTATTATCCTGACAATAAGGACAATGTTGTTTTAAGTATTTCTGCAAAATCGAAGCCCGTATATTTGGAAACGGATACATGCAGCGAAAATGATCTTTCGTGGAAAGTAACCTCCAATGGGGTTCATCAATTCAGGATTACCGGTTTAAACGAAAAATCTGATTATCAATTAACCGTCAACCATCAGCCTGTAACATTCGACAGGGGAAAGGACGGGGTTATTTCATTTTCGTATCCTTGCAATAAAGAAACTCTATTTCGTTTTTCAAAACATCATGCCCGATAAAAAATTATAACCTTAAAATTCATACATGAAGAATATTGGTTTGCTTGTTTTTGTGCTTGTATTTGCGGGCTACGTGCAGGCCGCCCCATCGCCCGTTGTCATTTTTGACCTCAGGTATACGCTGGCTTATGACCTGAATGACAGCATACAAACGCTTAACGTGTGGGACGACATTCATACTGTGGCTACCTTGCAGGGTATCGTCAACCGGAATGAGCCGCGTCTGTACATTAACTATGTAGCGGAATCCGGAATTGAAATCGACGCCTACTGGTGGAACAAATACCGGAAAAAAGGAGAATGGCTGTACGGTCGTGATACTGTTGTGATTGGCAGTATTGAAGAATTGGTTGCGCATTTCAGAAACGACATAGCCGGCGCAGTGGTCTACGATCCGCTGGTTGCCGCCACCAGTAATGTGGCTTCAGCCGTGGCAGGTATCGAATCGTTGATAGCGATCCGGTACGATGCCCGTCCGCAAAGCCTTTATTCGCGGTTAGTATCCGGCGGGCTGCAATTAGATGTAAAAAAATGGTTGGTTGGGCAAAACGGCAAGCCCCTGTTTACCGGTTCGGGTATGGTGCCTGACACCCATCGGCCGTCGGGCGGTTCCATCAAAACAGACCCGTATATCTGGTTCATCGAAAAATACATGAAAACGGGGAAGTGCAACGCACAATACGGCGCATACTATATCGACCAGAAATGGCGCGACAAACCGCGTGCAACCGTTCCGAACCATCATACGCTCACCAACCACGACTTTTTTGTCAGTCGCAAGGCCTTTTTCTTCGATCTCTCGCCTTGGGGCGACGAACCGGCCACCGATGATCCTTCGCAACCGACGGGCGCCGACCTTGCCGTGCTGAAGGAATTTTTGGCGGAGGCTTATCGGTACAACCGTGGTAAAAAAATGTGTTACATTGGCGGATTTCCGGCATGGGCGTTCAAATATACGAAACATGCCGGCGGAAAACACGACGACGTTCCCACCGAGTGGGAGTTCAGCCGTATCATCAGCGCGTATAATGCGTTTAAAGACGCCGACGCCATTGGTTACGGCGCTTTGGCGAATGCCTCGTTCTGGCAGCATTTCCCGCTCGACAAACAATACCCGCAACATTGGGTAACGCACGAAGAACTGAAACAGCGCGGTTATCTTACATATAACGGCAAGGTGGATTTTCGCGGTCGTGATTTCATGATTTTCTACGTGGGCGACTATGACGCATCGTCGTGGATCACCCAGCGTACCCCGTCGATATGGGATGACCCCAATCGCGGTAAACTGCCCTTAATGTGGTGTATCAGTCCCGTTTTACAGGAACGTGTACCCATGGTGATGCACAATTTCAGGAAAACATCCACCGCAAACGATTATTTTGCCGCTGCCGACAATGGCGCCGGATACCTGATGCCGGGCATGTTACAGGCGCCGCGCGATATTTCGGGATTGCCCGACGGTCTCGAGGCGTGGGCTAAACATTGCAAACCTTATTACGAAAAATGGGGTCTGACTATCACAGGATTTGTGATTGACGGGTATGCTCCGGGATTGACGGACAAAGGTCTGGATTGTTACGCTTCGTTCAGTCCCAATGGCATTGTACCGCAAAAAGCGCCGCTAACACTGCTTCATGGCAATATGCCTGTGTTACGTTCCGACGAAGATATACAACAAGCGCCCGCAGAGGCAGCCCTCCGCATTGTGGAACGGGTTGCCGCGCGTCCCGTCCCGTTTCACTGGTTTCGTAATATCCTGAAAACGCCGGCATGGTACGTGGAAACGGTAGATGAAATCAAACGTCTGAATCCCGGCATTGAATTGTTGGACGCGCCAACGTTTTTTGAACTGTACCGTATTTGGTTACAGCAAAATCAATAATAAATAACCAATGAATACAAAACTTTTAACGTGGATTATTCCGGCTGTATTATTAGCCGGCTGCCAGATGAAAACGACAAAAATCAATTCGCCGGATTCCGGCGGGGAGAAAACCTGTTTTCAGACCGCCGGACAATGGAAGCCGGTCACCGACGTCAGGTCTGACATTGCAATTGTATACGGCGCCAATGACCGCCGCGGTATGACCTTTGAAGAGCGCATACAGTCGTGGCGCGATAGAGGATACATGACGCACTTCATGACCGGTATCGCTTGGGGCGGCTATCAGGATTACTTTACCGGAACATGGGATGGACAACAACATTTAGATGAAGGACAGGTCACCGTGAAAGGCGATACAATATGGCATGGCCGTATGGTGCCTTACATCGTACCTTCCATGAATTATCTCGAATATATGAAGGAAGTGCACATCAAGCGCGTGATTGACGCCGGTATTGACGCCATCCATCTCGAAGAACCTGAATTTTGGATGCGGGGCGGTTACAGCGAAGCATTCAAACGCGAATGGGAGGAATATTACGGATTTCCGTGGCGTCCGCAGCACGAATCGCCGGAGAATACCTACCTGTCAAACAAACTGAAATACCATCTGTACTACCGCGCTTTGGACGAGGTGTGTACCTTCGCCAAGGAATATGGCAAAAGCAAAGGCATGAATGTACGATGCTACGTTCCCACACACTCGCTGGTGAACTACTCGTCGTGGCAGATTGTCAGCCCGGAAGCCAGTCTGGCGTCGTTGCCGTGTGTAGACGGATATATCGCGCAGGTGTGGACGGGCACCTCGCGCGAACCGACCTGTTACAACGGCGTCTGCAAGGAACGGGTGTTTGAAAACGCTTTCCTCGAATACGGCTCCATGGAGTCGATGACCCGCCCTACCGGACGCAAGATGTTCTTCCTCACAGACCCTATCGAAGACTGGCCGCGCGATTGGGTCGATTACAAGTTGAATTATCAGGCGACGTTCACCGCTCAATTGCTCTATCCGATGATTGCCAATTATGAGGTAATGCCCTGGCCCGACCGTATCTATGAAGGATTGTACAAAACTTGCGCCACTTGCGATACGAAAGAAAAAATACCCCGTTTTTATTCCACACAGATGCAGGTAATGGTGAACACGTTGAACGACATGCCGTTGTCAACCAATAAGGTAAGCGGCTCGCACGGCATCGGTATATTGATGTCCAATTCGCTGATGTTCCAGCGTTTTCCCACACATGACGGATACGAAGACCCACAGTTTTCCAACTTCTACGGACAAACGCTGCCATTGCTCAAACGCGGGATTCCCATAAGTACGGTACATATTGAAAACGTTGGTTATCCCGATACATGGAAGGGGTTGAAGGTATTAGTGGCATCGTATTCAAACATGAAACCCATGAAGCCGGAATTTCATCAATACATTGCCCGATGGGTGAAGGATGGCGGCGTACTGGTATATTGCAGCAAGGATATCGACCCTTACCAAAAAGTGATGGAATGGTGGAATACCAACGGAAATACATACAAAGTCCCGTCGCAACACCTGTTTGAGTTGATGGGGCTGGATTCTGCAACTCCTGAAACAGGCGAATACGTTTGCGGAAAAGGAAAAGTATACGTTATTCGCGAAGAACCAAAGAATTTTGTGCTGAACGCCGATAGCGACAATATCTATTTCACCACCATACAAAAAGCATTTGAAACCGCGCCCAACAAAGGCAAACTCGAAACAAAAAACAGTCTGTATTTGGAACGTGGCCCTTACGTCATCGCCTCGGTAATGGACGAAAGCGTATCGAATGATCCATTGACGCTGAACGGCATATACATCGACCTGTTTGACCCGACACTGCCTGTATTGCGGACAAAAACGATTAACCCCGGCGAACAGACTTTCCTGTACAATATCAGGCAGATGAAGAACAGAAATAAACCTGCCGTATTATGCGGCGCTTCGCGGATATACGACGAGGTATATCAGAAAGGATTCTACTCGTTTGTAGCCAAAAGCCCTATTGAAACGGATAATGTCAGCCGTGTGTATCTGCCCGGAAAGCCAAAGGAGGTGAAAATTATCAATTCCGCAGGAGAGTTAATAACCACTGCCGGACATTCGTGGGACGAAACCTCGAAAACCTGCATGGTGAAGTTTGAAAACGATCCCGACGGAGTGACGGTGGAACTGAAATGGTAGAGTTGAAACCATAATCAGGGAGTACGGCTGAGAAAAAGAATCAACCGTGCGGATGTCGTTAATCCGCAATCATTAAAAACACTACTACTCTTTTCATTTTCTTTTATCTGAATTATCCATGTTCATTTGTAATTTCCAATAAACCTGTCCATCAGCCGGAAGCCTTCTTCTATATAAATACCGGTCGAAGCCCCCGATTTTTCCGTATAACAATTTACGCCACTCTGTTTGGATGCCGTATTCCGATATATTATGTACGGCACGGGATCGGAGGTGTGCGTCCGCAAACGCAACGGCGTGGGGTGATCGGGCAACACCATGATGGAATATTTCTCGCCCGAAGCATCCAGCGCATCCTTGATGGGCGCTACGATTTGCCGGTCGATGATTTCAATGGATTTCACCTTGTTGTCTACTTCGTGACGGTGGCCGCATTCGTCGGGGGCTTCGATGTGCAGGTACACAAAATCCTTGCCGGCATGAAGCAACTGCCCGATAGCAGCCTGCGCTTTCCCGTCGAAATTGGTGTGTATGTTTCCGGTGGCGCCTTCTACTTCCACCGGTTCAAGACCGGCGCAAACGCCGATACCAAATACCAGATCGACTGCCGAGATGACGCTTCCCATTAGCCCGTATTTTTCCTTAAAATCAGGCAATGCCGGACGTTTACCTTCGCCCCACAGCCAGATGGAATTTGCCGGACGCAACCCCTCTTCTTTCCGGCGGATGTTGATCGGGTGATGGCGCAGTAGCGCCGCGCTTTGTTCCATCATGCGCAGCAAAACGCCGCTGTATTCCCCTTTCGGGAGATACGGGGTTACGGCGCGTTCGAGAATATCGTGCGGCGGCGTGGTTATATTACCGGCGCGGCCGTTCCGCCACACTAAAAGATGCCGGTAACTGCGTCCCGCGTAAAAGCGGAACTCGTCGGTACCAAGATGTTGCTGTACGGTTTTGATCAATTCTGCGGCTTCTTTTGATGTGATTTCATCGCTGCTGTAATCAATCATTGTTTTGGACGGATATGGTTCTTCATCGCCGAGCGTCACTAAGTTACAACGAAACGCCACGTCGGTATCCGTCAGATGCACGCCCATACTGACCGCTTCCAACGGCGAGCGTCCCGTGTAGTACTTGCGCGTATTGTAGCCCATTACCGACAGGTTGGCTGCATCGCTTCCGGGGGGTATGCCGTCGGGAACCGTTTTTACCAATCCTGCCTCTCCGGAGGCCGCCATACCGTCCATGACCGGTTTATAAGCCACTTCGAGCGGAGTCTTCCCGCCAAGTTCGTCTACCGGCTCATCGGCCATGCCATCGCCAAGTATTACAATATATTTCATTGATGATGATACAAAAGAAATGGCGCAAAAGTAATATAATTTGGGTTAGTCAAAATATTTTTTGAGAAATGCGGCAATTCGGCGATTAAAAAATATTTTTCCATTTCACTTCCTCACATCAACAAAGGGCATAGCTCCGCTTGTCCGATAACAGGGCAAACGCATCAAAATAGTATTATCAAAATTGGACAAAACGACTGTCGTGTCAAAAGCGAAAATTCCCGAAGGGAAGAAATGATTATAGAAATGTTTGTACGGGAATTACAGGCACAATCCCGCAGGGATGACATTTTCCCATCGGAACGATACCAAATGTTTGATGATATCATCCCTTCGGGATTGTGCAATATGCATCATTTCCATATTCTATAATCATTTCTTCCCTTCGGGAATGCAATCGAAATATAGCGCTGCCAATACGAAAATATGCGATATTTTGATGTGGCTGCCCTGAAAAAATTTAGATGCGTTTGCCATGTGGAAAAAACAGTGTTATGCGAAGTACATTTAGTATTTTGTTCTATCTTATAAGATAAGCCCGAGCGTAGCGCGGGGCGCGACGAAGCGCTCTGCTTCGCCGGAACTGCGTAGCAGTTCAACTCCTGTCGGAGTTGCCGGCTACCGGTTCACTTTTACCCGCGGGTTGCGCTTCGCTTACACGAGGTTATCCATATTTGCCTACTTCGGAGGCATTTTCCGAAATTTAAACAACCTCTAAAAAAATTAGATGCGTTTACCCTGTAAAATAAAATAATTCAAAACTGATTATTCAAATAAATGAATTATTTTTGTTCTTTTTTTCCGGATATGCACAACATCTCTTCTACTTTGCCATAATGCGTTTTGCGTATCCGGTTTTTCATGTTAAAATCAATATATTACATGCAAATATCGTATCGTTGGTTGCGGGATTATATACAGACTTCGCTGTCGCCCGAAAAAATTGCAGATATACTGACTTCCACAGGTCTGGAAGTTGAATCGTTGGAAAAATATTGTCCGGTGAAGGGCGGTCTTGAAGGATTCGTCATCGGCGAAGTATTAACCTGCCACAAACATCCCGACGCCGACAAACTGAGCGTTACCACCGTGAACGTGGGTACCAGCGAACCGCTCGGTATCGTTTGCGGCGCGCCCAACGTAGCCGCCGGACAAAAAGTGGTGGTGGCTGTCGTCGGAACCACTATTTATACAGAACACGACAGTTTCAAAATCAAAAAAGCCAAAATACGCGGCGTCGAATCAAGCGGAATGATTTGCGCTGAGGACGAATTGGGGCTTGGCGCGTCGCACGACGGTGTCATGGTGCTTGATCCGTCGGCTGTGCCGGGCGCGCCTGCCAAAGAATACTTCAACATCAAAACCGATTATATCTTTGAAATCGGATTGACGCCCAACCGGATTGACGCAGCGTCGCACATCGGCGTAGCCCGCGATCTGGCCGCTTACCTGACCGTACACGCGGATGATTTTGTCAAAGAGCGCGATTATTCCATACCGTCGGTCGATACTTTTGCTGTGGACAACCACAGCCTTCCCATCGAGGTGGCAGTGGAAAATCCGGAGGCATGTCCGCGTTATGCCGGCCTGACCATCAGCGGCGTTACGGTCGGCGCGTCGCCCAAGTGGCTGCAAAACCGCCTGCTTGCTATTGGCCTCACGCCCATCAACAACGTGGTGGACGCCACCAATTATGTGCTGCACGAGATGGGGCAGCCCCTTCATGCCTTCGACGCCGGTAAGATTACGGGCAACAAAGTGGTGGTAAAAACGCTTCCTGCCGGAACGCCCTTTGTTACGTTAGACGGCGTGGAACGCAGACTCAACGCCGAAGACCTGATGATTTGCAATGCTGAGGCGGGTATGTGTATCGGCGGCGTGTTCGGCGGACGGGAATCGGGCATATCGGACGCTACCACCGGCATTTTCCTCGAAAGCGCTTACTTCAACCCGACATACATCCGCCGTACATCCAAACGGCACGGGCTGAACACCGACGCCTCGTTCCGCTTCGAGCGCGGCATTGACCCCAACATTACGGTGTATGCGCTCAAACGCGCCGCCATGCTCATCAAGGAAGTAGCCGGCGGACAAATCAGTTCCGGTATTACCGACGTGTATCCCAATCCGGTACAGCCATTCAGGATAGAATTAAATCTCAGGAATCTGTGTAAGTTTGTCGGTCAGGAAATTGAACCGGATATTGTTAAAAAAATCCTTCAGGCGTTGGATATTGAAATCAAAAATCAGACGTCGGTTGCGATGACGCTCGATGTTCCGCCTTACCGTGTCGACGTGCAGCGCGAAGCCGACGTAGCGGAAGAAATTCTGCGTATCTACGGATATAATCATATTGATATCACCGATGAAATACACTCGACGCTGACACATTCGCAAAAACCCGATCGCGAACGGATGGTGAACGTTGTCAGCGATTTCCTGAGCAGTTGCGGTTTCAACGAAATCATTTCCAATTCGCTCGTCAAAACCTCGTATTATCAACATTCGGAAAGTTTTCCGGCCAACCGTTGCGTCAACATTCTCAATCCGCTGAGTCAGGATTTGGGCTGTATGCGGCAGACCCTGCTTTTTGGCGGATTGGAAGCCGTGATATACAATACCAACCGGAAAAATCCCGACCTGAAAATGTACGAATTTGGTAATTGCTATTTTACCGAACCGGAGCATGACGGACAAGCGGTGAAAGGATATACCGAAAACCGGCGTCTGGCGCTGTTCATCACCGGCGACAAGGTCAATGGCAACTGGAACACGCCGGAACAGCCGTCTACGTTTTTCAGCATGAAAGCCTGTGCCGAAAATGTTTTCAAACGTTTGGGCATTGACGTTTTTTCGTTGAAAATAAAGGAAATACAAAATGACGTCTTTGCCGAAGGATTAACGTATTCCAAAGGCGAAAACCTGCTGGCCGAAGTCGGCTCGGTACATCCGAAACTGTTGAAACAATCCGACGTCAAAGCGCCGGTATATTACGCCGATTTCCGGTGGGACGCTGTCATACAGGCATCGTGCCGCAGCGAAATACGCTATAAGGAACTGCCGCGTTTCCCCGAAGTGCGCCGCGACCTGTCGTTGATGGTCGACCAGAAAGTACGTTTTGCCGAAATCTGCGACGTGGCCGTCCGCACCGAACGCAAACTGCTGAAAAACATCAACCTGTTCGATGTGTACGAAGGAGACAAAATCGAAAGCGGCAAAAAATCATACGCGGTAAGTTTCATTTTGCAGGATATGGGACAAACACTTACCGACCAACAGATTGACAAAACCATGCAGTGCATCATTGATGCGCTGTCGAAGGTAACGGGAGCGCAGATAAGGCAGTAGAGTTTCGGGGTTCGGAAGGGATGTCAAAAATGTAATTTTGAGTCCACTCCGAAAAGTCAGCGTCATTTTTTGTTGAATATTCAATCAATGCTTATATATGAGAGTAACAAAAGGTTATATACAGGTATATACCGGTAACGGGAAAGGTAAAACCACTGCTGCCTTCGGCTTGGCGTTGAGGGCGGCGGGAGCCGGTAAAAAGGTATTTATCGCGCAGTTCGTCAAAGGACAGGAATATTCCGAGATATTTGCCATTCGTGAATTTCTTTCGCCGGTAACGGTAAAACAGTACGGATTGGATTGTTTCATTGTAAGCACCCCTACGCAAGCCGACATTGACATTGCCCGCAAAGGTTTGGATGAGGCGTCGGCTGTTATCATGTCGGGCGAATATGATGTAGTGATACTCGACGAAGCCAATATCGCCGTTTTCTATAATCTTTTCACACCGGCAGAGTTGATTGACGTATTGAAATACAAGCCCGAAGCGGTTGAAATCATTATTACGGGGCGTTATGCCTGTCCCGAAATAATAGAAATTGCTGATTTGGTAACGGAAATGAAAGAGGTAAAACATTACTATACACAAGGAGTTCAGGCACGTAAAGGTATAGAATGTTGATGCGCGTAATTAGAATGTATTTGGCATCGAGTGCCATTTTGTCACTTCTCACCCTTCATTCGTTACAAATTGTCATCTATTAGTTCAATGGCACGGGCTTTGTTTGTTTTCAGAAAAAATCAAAAATTGAATCATATATGCAAAAAGGAACCATTGGTGTAACCACCGAAAACATTTTCCCCATCATCAAGAAATTTCTCTATTCTGATCATGAGATTTTTCTGCGCGAAGTCATATCGAATGCCATTGACGCGATACAAAAACTCAAAACGCTGTCGTCAAACAGCGAGTTTAAGGGCGAATTG
>Ga0082212_10006573_pt1 | contig 15582 bp, 5 predicted proteins | sample TergutNt197P3_FD_71548 | JGI IMG/M metagenome (GOLD analysis project Ga0082212, IMG submission 71548) | Neocapritermes taracua P3 segment gut microbial communities from Petit-Saut dam, French Guiana - Nt197 P3 | ecosystem: Host-associated > Arthropoda: Insects > Digestive system > Gut ...
CTTTTGATCATGCCCCGATCACCGACGAACACAACCTGCTTCACTTGAAAACGGTCGGCGACTTTGCGAACCTGCGAATGAAATGTTTGAACATCGCCGGTGTTTCCCTCGAACACCTCGACGGCAAGAGGAACTCCCTCGTCATCGCAAAGCAAGCCGATGACAATCTGCATTTTGCCGCGTTTCTTGTCGCGGTTGTAACCGTAGTTCGCAAGTTCGTTTTCGACTCCTTCGAAATAAGACGACGTGACATCGTACAAGAACAACCGGCAGGGCTTGCTTCCGTGTCGCCGTTTGAAAAGAGCGTTTTCGATTGCGTGTTGATGCTCGGCGATCCAATCGAGATTTTTGTAGAGATCATTTTCGGAAAACTTGCCGAGACGCAAAAAATCGGTTTCACGCATTCGCGCGAGTCGAACGGCCGAGAGTCGCGAGCCTTGATCGAGCGTTCTTGCCATGACTTGCCAAAGGGCGAGTCGTCCATGACGCGAATCGCCGAGTGCGGCAACGAGACCATTTTGCATGGCCCGCTGATGCAGGAGCCAAACATCGCCGACGGGCGACTGTTGCGTGAGTTTTATGTCGCTGAGGGTCTTACGAAGATCGGCGGGATCGATACTGATTTCGCCCAATCGTTTTTGATTGGCTAGTGCGAAACGCAGGGCTTCGCAAGTACGTTCTCCCCAGGGCGTGATATTGAGAATGGTGGTTTTGATGGTTTTTTTGCCTTCTCGCCGGGATTCCCGGAGCAGATATCGGGTATAGGTTTTCCCATTGGCGTGTGCCGTACACTTATCAACGTACATGGTGTCCTCCTGAGTACAAAAATGAGCAATGGGCGCATTATAGCACAACGCTACTGACATTCAAGTAGTACCATTAAATATTTTAGTGGGCGCATTTCTAGGCGAAAATTCTGCCTTAACCTATTGATGAAAAAGAACTTAAGTGAAATATAATGGCTGCTTTGGATGGAACATGCGGTAAAAAGAGGTAGTTGTTTTGATACTGTTTCTAAGATTGCACAACCAGAGCTGCGACGGTAACGAAACGGTCGGTGTGGTTGAGCCTCAACCCCAGTGCGACCGCTCGTTGACACTCGCGGCTCTGATTGCGGCGGTCACGGCGTGACCTCACTACCTCAAAATGCTCCTGTGACCGCCTTAGCCTCAAATGACCCTAACTAAGGGCACCGATTTTCAAGAGGAAGTCAATATCCAGTTCATCGTCCAAGTCGTTTGAACTTGTGCTCGAACCGTTATTGTGTTCCATGGCCAGGAGTTGGAAAATATCGTCGTCGATGGCCGAGTAAGCACTCGCAGGCGAGGGCACAGGTGCCGGTGTTGCCGGCGGTTGGATGCCGCGAACATCATTGATGCCGACCACCGTGTAAGTTTGCGTCAGGTTCTTATACACCTTTGTGTTGCCGGAGGACGAATTGAGTGTCACGCCGTTCAGATTGACAACATCGTTGCCGCCGTTGCCGTGGATGGTATGGTATTTGAAGCCGAGCAGATTCACGGTGTTGCCGTGCCCGAATATGGCTTCCAATCCGGTATCCGTGGCATTGAAACGATCATTCGCATAAGAACCGGCGAGTGTTGCCGAGTCATTGCCGCCGTTGCCGATGACGTAAGTCTGCTCGAAACCGAAGGTCGTGTTCTTGTACCCTTTCCCGGCCATGGATACCGTGCCGGAAGATGCAAACACGGAATCATCGCCCGTCGAACCATACATGAAGGCCGTATTGTTGCCGCGTGTCGAATAGGCATTGATCGTGCCGAAACCGGAGACGATGTGCTCAAAGTCGTCGCCTTTCATCACGGCTTTCCCCGACGACATGGTCAGGACATCATCACCTGCCGAATCGAACAGGACAGCCTTGGCTGACGAACTTGCCGCAAGTGCCGACACCGTTTCGAAACCTTTCGCGTTGAATGAATGACCGTCACCGACCAGATTCAGGTCATTGACACCGATGGTCAAAACGTCATTGGCCGTCGCAACCACTTGAAGCGAGTTGTTCTCGCCGCCGACGTTCATTTCGACATTGTCGATGCGGAGAGCGGAAACCGTAAGCGTGCCGTTTTTGGTCGCGAAGGACACGAGGTTGTCTTCGGCGTTGATTTTGGCCGTGTTGTCGCCGGCGGCATTGGTCATGACAAGCCTGTCCTTACCACCCAAACCATCAATTTGAATGTCTTTCACCTGGGAACCGACAGTCACCGACTTGCCGTTGACCGTAACCTGGAACGTCCCCGATGCGGTGACGATAATTTCAAACACATCGTTGCCGTTTGTTCCGTCCAAGTAGAGCGTTTCCTGGTTCTCGTACTTGTAGGTGTTCACTCCCTGGCCGATATACCCGCCGCCACCGGTTGCTTGTGCCACCGAATAGGAGGAGGCTCTCATGCGGGAGTTGCCCGGCCCCATAATGGTTGTGGTATTGGTTTTGACCGTATAAGTCCGGGAAAATACGTCAACGCTAGGTACCAGCATATACGCAATCGGCTCACCAGTGTCAGGATCGTACTCGAAGATGAGAGCATCTGCTGCACCGACCCAGGCAAAGGACATGCCGTAGTTGCTGATGGCCGTGACGGAATATTTCTGATCGCCGAGCGTGGTGAAATTCAAGCGGAATTCCTGCGGTGAATCGGCCGGTATGTTCGGCATGTAATCCACCGTCCTTCCGGCCCCGCTGGCATCGCCGTTCTTCAGGTCACCGCCGTTGCTGTTGAACGCCCGGGCAAAGGTTGCATAGTCATGGACCAGCACTCCCAAAAGCGGATCGTAATTGTTCGCTTCCTGATCGTAAGAGCTCCAAGTGATGACGAAGTTGCCGCAGGGTGCCATATCGACTTTGGGGAAGTCCCGATCGTTCATTCTTTCGGTGGTGACCTTCTGGGAATTGACGAGGTAATCCGCAGTTGTTCCGTAAATCAGTTGCGCCTGACCGCTCAAGTTGAACCGACGGGCATAGATGTCAAAAGTGTCGCTCTTGAGGTCGGGTCTGTCCGAAAGTACGGCCTGGCGTTCACTGACCCAAGTAATGACAAATCCCGTGGCACAAGCCGCAACGGAAGGTCTTACCTGCCTCAGGCTCGTATATTGATTGACAATAAAGGGATTGACAGTTGTGTTAAGCGTTCCGGCACCGAGCGTCGTATTGGTATATTTGAGGACTTTGGCATAAATGTCCTGCGAGTTCGATGCCGTATTGTGCATTTGCCAAGTGATAATCAATTCACCGTTGGGGGCAAAGGCAATATCATAATTCTGATTAACATCGCGTGCGCTCTCACCGACCAGGAGCATGGATGTTCTGGACGCAGAGGCTCCGTTCAATGCGACATTTTGCTGGATGCCTTCGCGGTTGTAAACCCGCGACATGATGACATACGAACGGGTTGTGCCGCTGTATTCGATCCAGGTGACAAGAACATTTCCGTTGTTATCGTAAGCAACTTTTGGATTCATGCACTCGGTGATGGAATTACCGTTGACCCAAATCTGATCGGTCAGAGCCTTGCCGTCACTGTCATAAAGTCGCAGATAAATGCCGTTTTTGCTGGTAAGACTGTTACCGGACCAAACGACGGCAATGTTTCCGTCTTTGTCCACGTCCACATCGGGATCGGTTTGGATACCTTCCATGTAGTTGTTGACGATCTGTTGCATTCCGACTTTGTTGCCGTTTCGGTCATAACGCTGCATGACGATGTTGCCGATTTTCGGCACGCCGTCGACTACCCAATCCCAAGCATCGGGATCGAATAGCAAGTCCGGTTCGTTCGGCGTTCCCGGCATGGCATAATGAACGGCCACGATGACGAATGAGCCGTCATCGGCGGAGGCCATAGCGGGTTTGTCATTTCCCAATTCCGTGTTAAAGACATTGTCGTCATAATCCGAAGGTATGGTGGGATCATCGGGATCATCAGGATCACCGGGAATGTCGGCGGCCGTGGGGGGAACCACAACCTGGAAGAACCGGTAGAAATCGCCTCCGACCTCGCCGTTGTAATCACCGTCAAGACGGTTTTCGGACGTGTCGGTCACATAATCCTTGAGCTGGAGCACATAATTGCCGGATGTAAGCGGGCTTGCAAAAGTCAGAACCGCTTCATATTTGTCCGACCTGGAGTTGGTCAAGTCGTCAGGATGATAATAGGCCATGTCCAGTCGGAACTTGATATCGACAATGGCACCGAACATTGTTGCACCGTTTTTGGATAATTGCCAGTTGTCGGGATTCAGTATGCTCTTCGGATCATACACGTACATATTGAACATTTCTTCGCTGAACGTCACCACCATGTGAGTGGGGTATCCGTAAATGACGCTGTCATCGCCGACCGGCATGAGAACGCCGTCTTTGGTTTTGGGCGGACTGTCGGGCTTACCGTCCACCGTGACGAGTTCTCCGGTAATGGGGTTGAATTCCAGTTCGTTGACGACCAGCACCGTTTCGGTCACGATGGGAGCGGAACGATCCACATTGAGCACAAGGGAGCGGTAATAGACTTTCGACAGGTCGTCTTCCTGGCTTTGGAAGACGATGATGGCGTCGCCGTTGCCGTTGAGTGTCACCGTGGCACCGGTTTGGTCGTCAAACACCTGACCCTTGTTAATGCGGAATTCGGTGCCGATTTCGCCGTGAACTCCAACGTAACCATACCCGGGAATGTAGCGTGTGGCATCCGGCAAGCCGTATTGCGCCCCGCCGGGATTGGCCTGCGAAGACACCAACGTCGCAATGTTCGTGAACCGTTTGGCGTAAACGCCGTAATCGGTCACGGTTGTGGTGGTCGTTCCGCCCGTACCGTGACCCGTATTCGGCAGGGTGACGGTGGACTGGTTCTTGTCCTGGTAGCTTTCCCAAACGATGATGAAATCGCCGTTGTTTGCAATCGAAACGGAAGAGTACCACTGATTGCCGACGATGTAATCATTGACGCGAAATTCGCCGCCGAGCGGGATTGTTCCGTCGAGATAAGTGATTTCTTCCGTATCGGGATCGATCTCGATGGTACCGTCCACGTAACCTTCAACGGGTGTGCCGTCCAAGTTGAAACGTCGTGCAAAGATGCCGGAGATGTCGGTCGAACTCCCGCCGGGGCCGTCGCCGGAACCGGACTGGTTGAAGCTCGTCCACGTGAAGACCACTTCGCCGGTCATGCTGATGGCCACGTCCGACCATATCTGGTTGCCGGTTGACAGCGGATTGCCGGTGACGGGATCAATTTGCACCTCATTGACGCGATATTCGAAGGTTCCTGACTCACCGGTCACCAAAATCGCGTCGATCCAGTCCACGTAAGCCGAAACTCTGACATCGACGGCAAATTCCCCAAAGGAGCCGTTGACGCCGAGAATAACATCCGTAGCTGACGGAAAGAACATAGGGCCGCCGTAACTATGCACGCCGGCGATCCTGCCGTCGATGAACCCGGGACCGCCTGAGTCACCGCCGGCAATCGAGCTTTCATACGCCGCTCCCAACCCGAGGTTGCGAATTCCAAAGTAATAACCCAACGCATCGTTTTGAGGGTAACCGCTGTCGAAGTCGAAGACGAGCGTATTGGGATTGTACGTGGGATCAAAAATGTTTCCAAGGGCTTCAAAGCGATTCTGTCCACTTCGTCTTGTCCCCGGCGGGAGAATGTTGCCTGTCCAACCGGTTCCCGACGTACCGTAGCCGACCAGGGTTGTGACAGACCCCAATTCATCGCTGCCGCGATAAAGATCGTAACGTTGTGCCTCAAGCGGGGCAAGCCGTTCCAGCGTCAGTACTGCCAGGTCCACTTCCACCTCATAGAGGCCGGTATAAGACGGATGCACGTAATTTTGTGAAACGCCGTAATATTCGAACCCGGCCGCCGTTTCAAAGCGAACCACAATATTTTCGATGGGCAACGGAACTCCGGTGTCTTCCGCTACAACGTGAGCCGCCGTCAGGATGTGCATTCCGGTGCTCAGAAGCGAACCGGAACCGACATAGATGCCGCCGTCAGCAAATTGCGCCATGATATACACAACGCCGCTGTATTCGCTCGATGCCGTGAGGTGGTTGTCCGGCGAATCCGCAGCCATGAGCAGTTTTTGATGATTGTTCTCTCTGTTCATCATGTCGATGCGGTCAGCCAGCGTCACCTGGTTGTTCCGCGAAGCCACCGCTTCGTTGGCGGGGAAATTCTTTGCGTAAATATTGGTTTGGTAGGGCGAGTCTTCGTCTTGCCCCCAACTCGTCCAGGTGATGATGATCTCCCCGTCGGCTGCCATGGCAATGGACGGATAACGCTTGTCGCCGAGTGTTGTGTCGTTGGCCCGGGTTTCGCCGGATGCTCCCATTGCCATCTGTGACACCGTGATCGACTGACCGGCTTTCTGGTTGATCAAATTCGAACTTGCCACCACAAGCGGTGCAATGTGTCGTGCCCCATATTGGCCGACAAACTGGATAAGAATCGAATTGGTCGAAACCCCCACTTCCACTTCCAAACCGATGGCCTCCAAAGCCGCCTTGATATTCAGGGCAGTCTGCTGGAAAGTGGTGCCGATGGTAATATTCGCCGTCGTGAGCGGGGGAAGACCGGCCACTTCATCGACATAACGAAGCCGGAACGTTCCGCCCGGCGTTGGGTCGCCGTTCAACTGGATGCCCTGAATGGAATCGACGCCACCGATGGCATTGCACGCCGAATCGTAACGCTGGAAGAAAATGTCGTAGCCGCCGGTTTTGGAAACCTGATTGAGGCTTTCCCAGGTGATGACGAAACTGCCGTCCAAGCCCATCGCAATGTCTGGGTAATTGTGCTTGCCGTTGGAGTGGCTGTTGACACGGAATTCGGGAATCGGCTGACCGTCGGCATCCAGACGAACGCTTCCGTTGAAATTGAAAGCTTTGGCCCAGATGTTCCTGCCGTCGGCGTCTTCCTGCATCCAAGTGACGACGAAATCGCCGTCGGCATCCATCGCAACCGAAGCGTAAGAGGGCGAGACCGCCGGGTTGTTGGTCACCTGAACTTCACGGATGGGCGTAATCACGCTTTCACGTCCTCCGGCCGTTTCGATGAATGTCTGGCGATAAACCATCGCCATAATCTTGATCCCGTCTGCGTCCATGGCTGTCCAAACGGTCACAAAATTCCCGTTTTGGTCAGAAGCCACCGAGGTCGGATTTTTGGGCGTGTCAAGGGGATCGTCGGTACGGGTATTATGGTCACCGTAAGAGGTGCTGACCAGTTTTTCCTCGGTGCCGCTGGTTCCGCCGCTTGTAAAGGAAAGGGTGCCGTCCATCGTCGCGATGGTGAAATTGCGAGTGAAGTTCTTCCCATTGGTGTTGAGCGTTGTGCCGTCTCTGCCAAGTGCGTTGCCGACGCCGTAATTCGGCTTGCCGCCGACGTAGGACACGCCGGTCGTATCGCAAAGCATGTTAGTCGCAACAAGTTCGTAACTTCCCGTGCCGAGCGGTTCGAAAAACTCAATGATTACTTCCCACTTGTTGGAACCGTAGGACAAAACATTGCCAAGTTCGGGGGAGTCAAAGAAGTCTTTGGCCGCGTTCATGCCGAAATAGATATTTTTGATCGCGTTATTGAGTTGAACGCCGTCTTTAATAATAGCCCAGTTTTTCGGGTTCAAAACGCTATGGGTCCCGGCGGAGCCGTTGGCCAGGAGTTCCTTGTCGAAAGTCACAACGATGTGTTCCAGCGAATAGGTGACCGTTGACTGGTTGGCGACATATTGGCCGTTGGGCAAAATCACATCCGTCACCTTCGGGCCAACCGTATCGGTGGACTCATGGAAGTAACGGTAGTCGATCCGCCGGTCAACCACGGTGCCATCCGACGTTGTGACATTGGTGAACCAGGATGCAACGTAAGAGCCGTTCGGCAAAACGGAAAGTCCCGGCGTCATCTGCAACGATCCCTGATAACCGGAATGCTGGGCAAAGTACGAAGAATCACCGATGAAATTGGGGTTACCTTGAAAATTCGGTCTGCGAATGGCAGTTCCATTGGCATAACCCATTTGGACTATGGTATCGTGGGCCCCACCGACAAAAATGATTTCGTAAATATGATACCCGTCAATATCTTCAAGAGTGCTGTAATAATAATCCGGCAAGGCCCATATCGTCTCGCCGAACAGGGCTTCGTATTGGTGCGGTGCGTAATAATTGACTTCGGCACTCGGACTCCATACGGAACTACCGTTGGACCAAATCGGCCCCAATAGCTCGGTCCAGCTATTGTGCGAGTAATTGTGTGTGTTTTCATCCATACTGTTAAGTCGCGAGTACAGCCGATTGGCAAAAGCCGTCGGACTCCAGGCATTTTGCGTTAGCAGCGGGAGGCTTTCCGTGACTCCACCCGTTGTGTAGTACGCCAATCCGTCGGAATAGAAGTCTTCCCAGATTTCCCGCCAAAGTGTGAGGTTGATGTCTCCACCGTTGATGTTATTCACGGTATAGTTCGGGATCATGATATAATAGCGCGAATTGACCCCGTCGCGGGTTGAGGTCACGTTGGCGTCGGACGACGTGGCCGCAACGTTGCTGCCGGGACTGTGGTCCCAATCGCCCTTGTTGATGACCGTGGTGAAAATGTCATTGGCACCGCCGCGCATCATACCGGCAACGCTTTCAAGAATGGCATTCAAACGCGCCACCTGTTCGGAGGTTGCACCGAGACGGATTGCCCTGGCCAGATACTCGCGAATGGCCACATCGACATCGGTCGTAATGAGAGAGTCATAAGACGTGATATATGGACTGTAGGAATAACGATTTAAGTATAAGTAGTAGTCATTTTGGTAAAGGTCCATATAATAGGGAGCGAAGTCTTCGCGTGCCGGATTGAAATAATCCAAAAGGTCGGCGTTTTTGTAGGGGTTCAAATAAGGCTCAAAGAGGCTTCCCGGAATGTTGATCCCATAGTAGGAATAATCCGCCGTGCTGGCATCCGGGCCGTAACCCTGGTAAATGAACACCATGTCTCCGTCAGCGTCCACCCCGCCCATCCCGTTGAATTGCGGTCCCAGCCAACTTTCTTCCGGATATGTGTCCCGATAAATGTGACCAAGTGAGTTAGTGATAAACTCGCCTCTCTGAAGAGAATAGGTTCCCGTGGCAGGGTCGAAAACGAATTGCTGGGCACGAAAGTCGGCCGTTTCCAAGCCGTAAGGCCCCCCCTTCGGCCACCAGGGGCCGGTATCAGAAAAGGAGACGATAAAATTATTACTGGCATCGAAACTGACATTGGCGTTATAGCCTCCCACGGAAAGCAGATACCGTTCAAAACCCGGCATGGGAGTGGTTTCCCCCGGCGCATAGATGGTCATAAACAAGCCGTCAAAAGGCATATAACCGGGAAGCATATCCGTCAGATCGCTGTAAACCCAAGTGATGACCGCATAGCCGTCTTTGTTGAGGGCGACTTTGGAACCGGATGCCGGATAATAGATTTCGGGGTCGTTGTCATCGTTTGTCACCCGTACTTCATCGGTCAAGGCGTTACCGTAGCGGTCGTAGCGTTTGAAGTGAATACCGTTACCATCGTTGCGGTTCTGATAAGTCGAAGACCACACAATGATGAAATTGCCGTCCGGGTCCATTCCGATGGCCGGCTGGTACAGGTACATATTGCTAAACGTATTGACCTTGAATTGGTCGCCGACCGGTCGCACACCTTGAACAGGACTGTTGGGGACGCCGCCGGCATAACGTTCGGTAGTGTAACCGTCGTCGTAAAAGGAGATCATCGACACATCGATAATCGCCTGAGGAGAAAAACGTCGGGCGTAAATGTCCGAAATGGTGTTGTTGCTCGTCGTGCCGACTTCCGACTGCCAGGTGATGACAAAATCGCCGTCGGAGTCCATCGCCACCGACGGATTCATCTGATTGGTGACCAAAGGAACCGAGGAGAATGGGTCGTTTTCTTCCGTCGCGTTGACGCGAAATACGTCGCTTGACTTCTTCAATGTCTGCGTGTAATCGGTCGACGCACCTCCGGTTGCGGGGTTGACATACTCCGTTCCCCACTCATCGACAGCACTGACAAGCATGATTTCATGAAAACTCATGCCCGAACCGTTGACGAACGTGATGTCGAAGGTCGTGGCGTCAACGTACTTGACTTTGACTTCGGGGGCAAAAAACACCTGGACGGACGGACTATTGGCCATACCGGACGTCGTCATGTTTCGGGTATAGTTTTCCACACGCGGGAACGGCGTCATCACGCTCTGGTTGGTAAACGCTCTCTGAATCGACTCGGCTGTCGCTTGTGGGTTACTCGGATTGACGATGATACCCTGGTCAAATCCCCAGGAATCCTGCGTGGACAGCACAACCGGCGCACTAACGGTGGAGACAATGGCCGCAGGGTAATTACCGACAACCGCACGTTGATCCCGAACTTCCAGTTCCGGTACGGCGTTCGTCCCGTACTTCAATCTCGCAATTTCGCCAAAGGTTATCAGGAAGTCCGTGGTCGATTCCGCCGTGACCCTCACGTCCGCATAAATCCCGCCTAAATTGTTCAATTCGCGTTCAATGGCACGGGCATTGGCCAAGGGCGTCAGGTTTTCATCAAAGTGAATGGGATAGGTGAAATCCGCGATTCCGTTGCCGGTCACATCGACGCCGCCGAGGCGAAACTCCATGACGACATTATCCCCGGCTCCATAAAGACCACCGGTCGTCGAAGTCACGCTCTTGATGGAAAGTTTCTGGACGGTGTAAGGTGCGTAAACCAACTGAAAACTGCCGGAAGCTCCTGCAACATTGTTACTGAGCAGTTCATTTGGAATGGTCAGGCGTTCGACCTGATCGGTCAGATATTGGGCATAGACGTTGTAATCGTCATAGAAATTGCCGAAACGGTCGGTCAGCCGCAATCTTTCACCGGTCACCGGGTCTTCGATGTAATTGCCGTCACGGTCCATCCGATAAACGAAATCGTTTTGCGCCCAAGTGATCACCGTGTCGCCCTGGTTGTTGGAGGCCATATAGTCCGAACCCCAAACCGTTTCCGTGTATTGGGCACCACCATAAGGATTGTGATCACTTATGATAAACCGGTTGGCGGACATTGTCGGCGAAGAGTTCTGCACAAACGGCGTCACGATCTTTTCTTGGGGCATCACCACATTCACCGAGAGCAATTGCCGCTCTTCGAGAGGGTCAATGTGCAACCGACGCGGCTGGAAGATTGATTTCTTGTGCTTTTTTTCATTGGAAAAAACACCAATGAGGGAATTTGCAATTTTCCGAGTGATTTCAGAGAATGACATGGTTTATTCGCCTTACTTTGAACTGAAAACGTGTGAAATCTGAACGAGAAAAGAACGACGACAAGCACTGGGTCAATCATAGACCGTCGCGGTATCCTTTCGGCGCAAATACGACCAGCTTGTACCGACGGGCACAAAACTTTTCCTTATTATACTAAAGGGACACTTTCATATTGATTCAATCTGACTTTGGTGTCAATCTATTTGTCCCATTTTTACCAAAATCCCAACAAATTCTGCTTTTTGAACAAAATAATACTTACACCGTTGCACTGCGGGTTGGGAAAACAGATTACAACGGCAATTTGTATGATGTTTTTTTGGCGTTTAAGGTTCCCAAAAAGTGTGAAGTCGGCATGGAATGAATTGCAATAAGAAAATTTGGAAAATTTGAGAAAAATTCGGAGGCAGGGTGGTGATGTAAGGCATTTTTGTCAAGCGTCCTGCAAGGACGATTTGCCGCCTCATGGTTATTCCTTGGAAGACGTTTTTTGGTTGCGTCCATGCCTGAGCAAATCAGTTCAATCCGCGTCATTTGTGTGCTTATCGGCGCGGCACTGATTGAACTGGGCGGGAAATACGTTTCGGGACTGTTTGGCGGGATGATCCTGTGGTCGGCCTGGAAGATGCTCAAGTCGGTTCGCTTGCCGTCGGAAACGCAGGCCAGTCTGGGCGTGATTACCGGAATCATCGCAACGGGGGTTGTCACATCGCTTGTCAGTAGTTTCCGTAAGCGTGCTACATAATATCATCAATATCCCACTGACCGAACATCGTTGACGGAGTTGATTCCGACGGCACTATTATAGAGATACAAGGCGCGCCAGTAATCGGCGCGGCTGGTGATGAAAAGCCGGTACGTTTCCCGATAGCCGCGTTCGGCATCAAGTACGTCAATCAAAGCAGAGCCTCCCTGCTTGTAACTTTCGATGATCGTGTCACGCACTTCCGTTGTCAAGCGAATTTCCTCATCAGCGATGGCATGGGTAAGCTGGTGCGCAGTCCGAAAATTCCTGTCCGCTTCAACGATTTCCGCGCGGAGATCAACGATTCCGGTCTGTAACTGCCAGTTGCTTTGAGCCAGTGCGGAACGGGCTTTAGCACGATTTCCCTGATTGCGGTCGAACAACGGCACGGACAAAGAGATGCCAACGCCCCAGCCGGGATAGTCCTTGTCTTCATAAGGTCTTTGATATTCGTGAGAAAAGCCAACGCTCGTCGTGACTTCGGGATAAGCGTTGCGGTTTTCCAAATGAACATCCGCATGGGCTTTGGACACCTGCATTCGCAGTGCTCGTATGTCCGGTCGATTCTGCTGTGCCATCGCAAAAGCCGCTTCCAGTGGCATCGGGTCCATTTCCGTCGGAGCATCCAGATCACCGGTCACGTCAAAAGTCGGGTCATAGTCCGATCTTCCGAATTGCGCACGCAATTGTGCCTTGAGAATATCGACCGATGTTTCCGCTTCGAGCAATTCCTTCCGGCTTTGCAACAATTCCAAGCTGATTCGCTTGAATTCAACGGGCGGAACACCACCCGCCGCAACTCCTTGTCGTGTAATACTTTCGAGATTCGCCAAAAGCTCAACGTCCTGTTGGGCAACGGTCAGGAGGGCTTTGGCCTCGAGAACATCGTAAAACGCCACCGCCGTTTCCGCCACTCGTTCACGGATCAGGTCGGCGTATTCTGCCTGCGTTTGCCGAACTTCCCAACCGGCACTGTTCATAGCCGCTTTACGTTTTGCGAACAGAAACCAATCGATGGGAAACTCGACCGCCAGTCCCAATTCCGGCGGCCCACCTGGCATATCGTCGCCATTGAGGTGATTGTGGTTCCACCGTCCGTAGGGCAACGACCCCACTTCCGTCGAGAATTCAGGATTCGGGAGTAGCGAACTGGTCCAGTATTCAGCACGTGCCTGGCGGATGTCCTCTTGGCCGACTCGCAGTCTCGGATCGGAAGTCAATGTCGCGGATATGACCTGATCGAATGTCCAGGCCGTCGCGTCATAGATCTGGGGATCGGCTTGCACATTATTCTGCGCGGGTGCGAAGCCTGACTGTACGTTTACCGATAAATTAGGCGATTGGATTGAAGGCTGCGGAAAATTTGGTTGCTGAGGGTAAGGTTGCGGAACACCAACTTGTTGCGAATAATACGGCTGTGGTACTACTGCCTGAAATCCGAGAACCTCACCTGTTTGGTAGGACACCGGTGCTACCACAGGCGCAACACGTGGTTGATCATAAACCGGTGTCTGATTTTGGTTTCGCTTGGCTTGCTCAAGATATTGCGATAGCGAAACTTCTTCCGCCGCCAGAGGAAAACAAGACAACACCATCATCCCGAACGTTACGACGAGTGCAAACCCCCGCATGGGAAACCTCCATGTATCCATCACTTACCAAAAAAGACGCACATTCGGTCAATCGGCAGAACTCGCAGGATCGCAATAATGATTCACGGCAGGTGCTGATTGCAACAATCATACCAATAAAAACAAGCGTTTCCTGTAAACCGATTCGGTTGGCAAGGGACAAAGTAATTGGGGTACAGCATCAGCAATGTTACCAAACAGTTGGGTTGCTCTGCATAATTGTCACGTCGATTGGAAAACTCTTATCTATTAAAACTCTTATCTATTTTTGTTGGCTTTTTTGTAAAATACTCCTCTTGACAAGATTATGCAATATATGATATTGATTACTTATAAATTCCAACCTTTAAACGAGGAGATTCCGTTATGAAAAAATTTGTTTGTTCCATCTGCGGTTATGTCTGTGAAGGAGCGGCTGCACCCGAAAAATGTCCCCAATGCAATGCTCCCGCTACCAAGTTTCATGAACAGAGTGGTGAAGGTCTTGTGTTTGCCGACGAACACAGAATCGGCGTCGCGAAAGATGTTGATCCCGAAATCATTGAAGGGCTGAGGCAAAACTTCATGGGCGAATGTACGGAAGTGGGAATGTACCTCGCCATGAGCCGCCAGGCAGACAGGGAGGGCTATCCCGAAGTTGCGGAAGCCTACAAAAGGATTGCTTTTGAAGAAGCCGAACATGCCGCCAAGTTTGCCGAACTGCTCGGCGAGGTGGTCGATGTTTCGACCAGGAAAAATCTTGAAATGCGTGTCATGGCCGAACACGGCGCAACCCAAGGCAAGAAAGACCTTGCGACGAAAGCGAAACAATTGAACCTCGATGCCATCCATGATACCGTGCATGAAATGTGCAAGGACGAAGCACGTCATGGAATGGCATTCCAGGGACTGTTAAAACGATATTTTCAGTAAAAGGATATCTTGCTCTATGGACAATGCCGCGTTATACAAAGTGGGGTATGGGTTGTATGTTCTCACGGCAAAGGATGGTGCCAAGGACAATGGTTGCATTATCAACACGGTTTTGCAAGTTACAAGCAGCCCTTCACTCGTTGGCGTGATCACCGTCAACAAACAAAACCATACGCACGACATGATTATGAGAACCCGACAGTTCAACGTGTCGGTTCTCACAACGGACACGCCGTTTGAAATCTTTCAGCGTTTTGGATTTCAATCCGGTGCGACGGTCGATAAGTTTATTGATTACGAAGAGATCAAGAGAAGTGCAAATGGAATCTTGTATCTCACAAAGCATACGAACGCTTTTTTGTCGTTTGAAGTGACTGATACCATGGATTTCGGCTCGCACACGATGTTTAAGGCCGACATCACCGATGGCGAAGTTCTCGGCGGAGCAGACAGCGTGACCTATGCATATTATCAACAACATATCAAGCCCAATCCGGCAACGGCTATCAATCATGGGTATCGTTGCAATATTTGCGGCTATGTTTTTGAAGGTGGAGTGTTACCGGAGGATTTCTTATGTCCTGTATGCAAACACGGTGCAAGCGATTTTATCCTTTTTTGCTCAAAAAACAAAGAATGATATACCTTACCCCGCCAGAATCTGGTTGTTTTTAAATACCTGAAATCGGAGGGTCATGAGTGAGGTGATTTGTGATTTATATTTTTTGTCAACATCGTTCAAACAGGCATCAATGCCCAACTTGAAGGCCGCAAACGTTTCATAGTAACAATTATTCAAGCATTGCTTTTTGATGAAATTCCACAACCGTTCAATCAAATTCAAGTTCGGTGAATAACTCAAACAGTAGACTTGTTCGGAAACATGAAGTGAGCAAAAATAGTAAAATTGGTATTGTTTAATTTGGGATATTTGTGTTACTTTACAGCGTTTCATTTCCCAAACAAGGAGACGACCATGGAACGTTGGC
>Ga0082212_10006575_pt1 | contig 15580 bp, 15 predicted proteins | sample TergutNt197P3_FD_71548 | JGI IMG/M metagenome (GOLD analysis project Ga0082212, IMG submission 71548) | Neocapritermes taracua P3 segment gut microbial communities from Petit-Saut dam, French Guiana - Nt197 P3 | ecosystem: Host-associated > Arthropoda: Insects > Digestive system > Gut ...
AAATCCTGTAAAAGAGTAGGCGCCATTTTTAAATTATAATTGTTATGAAAAATTTAATGTACTTATTTTTAGCCAGTTTTGTGCTGTGCGTGAGTGTATCCGCTCAATCTGATCTAACCTCCAGAGGCGGAAGTGTGATGCAAAATGGAGTGAAGTTGAAAGCCGATCAAGTAAGAGTGATCATGTTTGATGATAGAGCTGCGCTCAAGCAGTATAACAGTGGCCGGTCGATGGCTGTTGTAGGACAGATCATATCGCTTCCATGCGCCTGTTTGCTCGGTTGGGATCTGGGCCTACGCTTAGGCGGCGCCGAAGGCAATGGAACGCTTCTGGCTGTTGGAGCGATAGGAACGGCTGTAGGTTTATTAATAGCTGTTCCCGGCGAGATGAAGATAAAGAAATCGGTTCAGATGTACAATTCCAGAGCAGGTAAAAATACGTCTTATTACCAAATGGATTTTGGTCTCACACCGTCCGGTGGCATAGGGTTCTGTATGCGGTTCTGATTCTGTCAAGCAGGTTTGGGGAAACTCACCTCAAACTTGCTTGACTTTTAACATCGGTTCTCGTTTTAAGCGACTTTCTATAACGAAATGAGTTTCGTATTGGAGTTGCAAAAAAACCTCTTAAATTAAATCTTTGACGTTAAAAAGAAAGCAGATTCAATTTAGTGACAAAATTTTTTATACCTTTGCCGATGAAACAAGGTCAATCCTATATGGACAATGCGGAAAGCAGGAAAAAACGAAAAATAAGACAGGAATATGGAAAAATTGATGAACGTTTGGAAAGGGTCAAACAATTTCTTTCAGAAAAACCTGATGAGGAGTTGTCTGAAATGGTCAAACCCCAAAGCATATTCCCTGAATACGTTAAATATTACGCAGTACAGGAATTAAAAAAACGTAAAGATGAAAGAGAGAGAAGATTTAAAAAAGACATTGAAACAGCCAACGAAGTCATCTTGGGACGACGACGCATACTTCGACTTTCTCCAAGAGAGGAACAAGGACGCATTGCAGGCGGTTGAAGAAATGTCGAAGCGTCCATTATCGTTGGAACAGGTAGAGGAACAAATGAGAAGAATGAGAGTAAGCAGAGGTTTGGAACCGCTGCCGAACAGGAAAATTGTTTGAGAGAATACGCCAAAAGCGTCGGCATTTGGAAACAATATAATGATATTGTGAATAAGGCATTTAAACAATTTCCGTCTGGAGTTGAGAGCGATGTGTTTTTCTATCGGGACGAAGACGGCAAAGGGTACGTTGTTAAAGTAACAGACTATAAAGCCATGAATGAAGCGGCTACCCCTATGGATTTTTTAGACAACCACATTTCACTTGCCAATTGTCTTTCTCCGCAAACAAAATATGAATTGATAGGATTTACCGAACATAGAGGACGTTTTAAATTTGTAGTCAAGCAGCCGTATATTGAAGGGTTTGAATTAGAATACTTTATACAGACTGCTTACGATATAATTCACGAGCAAAAAAAGCAGGAAAAGCGTATTAAAGACTGGATGAAAAAGGAATATCAGGCTGATTTTTCGGGCGGCACGTCCTTTGAAAATGAAAGATATATATTCAATGATTTGCATTTGAAAAACGTATTGGAGGGCAATGATGGCAAGTTCTATCTTATTGATTTGATTGTTAGTTTAAAAACTGACGGCAAGGGTGGCAAGGCAAAATATCTGCCATTCAGGATTGTTAAAAACAGAAATTTCTTGGACGGTTAAATTTTCAAAAAAGAATTATGGCTGATAATAAAAATATGAGTTGGTGATTTTCACCAGATTATTTTCAATTTAATCAACTTTCAGCAGCAAATTGGTATATGTATTGGTTCGATAGAAAAACCTCATAAATCAATTTTTTGGCGTCAAAAAAGACGAAGTAAATTTCAGAATGATATTTTTTATACCTTTGTCCACGAAAACAAGTTATAAAACTTGGAACGAAACAATAGCAGCGGCTTTTGTATGAGTGCATAAATACATCGTCGAACAAATAAACCCAGACTTTGAGTTTGTATTTATGGGTTTAAATGGATTGTCCATAGAACAGGAACTGGAAATGGACATAAAGAAAATCAGCAACTTCCAAACCATCAATGAAATCAGGGAAAAATATGAACTGAAACCGATTGAGGGTGAGGCTGGAGAGTTGATATTGAACCCGACATATTCTCAGGCTATTCAACAGGCCAAAATGGCAGAACAACAGCAACAAATGGGCATGGGTGGCGGTATGCCAGATGACCGATATACAGATGACGGCAGTGAAGGTTTTAATTGGGATGATTATGTCGATACAGGCGATGACGAAGTACAGGAGGCCATCAGCAATGATATTGAGAAAGCATTTGATGAGAGCAAGCACAAAAGAAACCATGGGAAATTTTCAACTACAAATAGTACAAACAGCGTTATTGAAAAAAAACAAAATATAGAAAATCATGGACAAAGAATTAAGTCAGGAATTATGGGACGACATGAAGGGCTGGGAACAAGAAAAAATAGACCATCGTCTCAAAAAAATAGCTCAACGCAACAAAGAGATAGCGGACAAGGAACAGGAAATCAAAGAAGCTCAGGAACGGGGAGCGACGGAACAGGAACTGTTTCTGTTGTATTGCGAGTTGGGCGCACTGGAATCAGTTGGCAATCCATCCGTGACAGCCAAACAACGAAACGATTATTGGGAAAGAGTGGAAAAAGCGCGACAGAGACATTCAAGAAACTGATTGTTGAAAAGGGTTTGTTATCTCCACCAGAGACAAGAGAAAAATGGGGAAAACAAATGAGTAAGGGTGAAGAAGCGAGAGTTTATGAAGACCCCAATAATGAAGATTTAGTTATAAAAGAATTATATCCAGAAGTATCAAGCCTCTCTACTTGGGAAAAAATGGAGGAATTGGAAGTTTACAATAAATACTTTCCAGAAACAAATTACGATTTGATAGGGTTTATAGAGCCAGACCCAAATGATAAGAATTACAAGGATGGTCATAGGGATGGTTTGAATTTAATTCTCCACCAGAAGTTAGTTCATGGCGACACAATTTTTTCCTATGCTGATAAAGAAAGCGATGGCGATGAGAAAAAATTTAAAAGACTGGTAAAATCAGAATACAAAAAAGCCGCATCGTACTTTGAGAAAAAAGGTTTTACAATTGAAAAAAGCGAGTTGTCTGTCGGATTTTATTTGGAAAAAGATGGCTATGAATTTGCAGATTTACACATTGAAAACGTAATGCGAGATGACAAAGACCGTTATTTTATTATAGACACAGACATCATAATACCAGAAAAACTGAGACAAAAGCATAATCAAGAACAAACCGACAAAGACGGCTCATCAGAGTCATTCAAGAAAGCATTTGACGATTTTATGAATCAATTATCAAATAATGACGAATAGAAACAATAAATACATAGAATTATGAAAGCAGACCAAAAAGTAACGGCTCCAATGGTAAAAACCTTTACAGAGGGCTTTCCCAAGCCATTTATAGACGGTTCAAACCCAAATGCAGGTGAATATACAGGATATGCACCATTGGGTGTACAAACCAATCAGGCAGGCTGGCAGATAACACTGAAAAGAACTGCTAATGGCGTAACACAACACTTGTATCCGAATGGTTCAATGGCTTTTGAATTTGTTTGGGATGACCGAGCATCGTATAATTATGGACGATAAGTAAATAATTTTTGATATGATTCAGAATTTAGGACAAGTTTCAGGTATATGGGTAGGTTTGAATCCCCCCAACAATACTACCCTGATATGGTTTAATAATAATCCAGGTGTACAGAAACACTTTGTTTGGGACGGTACATCTTGGCAATCACTACAACCAAACATAATTGGTTCGGTAACTTATTCCGACTTGGCAGCCCAATCAGGCAATCTGCCAGTCGGAACGTTCTACAAGGTGACGACAAGGAAAAGCGGAAAACCACTGCCGGCAGGTAATGAATATTTGGTGTTGTGTTATGGGGCAAAAATAAAATCAACCCATAGAGTTAAAAAAATCTTTCAGCGTCATATTGTGTGAATCTACTACTTTGAGAAGGGTTTTCATTGTGATGTTAGTCCCTTTTTCAATTCTGGAATATTGAACGCGGTCAAATCCCTTTTCGTATGCAAAATTTTCTGCACTGAGATTTGTATTCGTTTTACGCAGATGCCGAACATGCTGGCCGATTTCATCTAAACGACTGTTTTCTAATTTTTTAATATCTGTAGTTTCCATATTTTTTCGCAAAAGTAAAGTGTTTATTGCATTCATGTAACGGCAATAAATATGACTACATATAATATGTGGATATTAATAAGGCTGCACATATGCGTCTTTTTGTTTTTTTTATGTTATCTTTGTACCCGAATATTCAGTAACATACAAAAAATTGCAAAATGAAACAGACAGACAACCCTTTTGAGGGTTTGGGTATAAGATACCCGCAGGTAAAATATGGCGACGGTAGTATCAAACAAAAAGCGTTTTTTGAGAATGGAAGTTATGAATCGGATTTAATTCCGCTTGAAGACCGTATAATAACGCTGGCTGGAATTGTTTTTGAAGGTTACGACTTGCACAAACTGGTCGAAAAATATTTGGAAAGCAAAGATGCTTTGGACGATGATACAAGAAAACATGGTATTGCGGCCACGTTTCATGCTTATTCCTTTAAATTGTTAACTAAAATTGAAGAAACTGCAAACGCAAAACCATTCAGCGATAATCTCAAACGGTTGACGGGAAAATTTTACGATGACTACCCCAGTTTGTATGTAAAAGAAACATCATCAGAAGAGATGCAACGCCGAATCAGCGATTTTGTTAGTCTTGTAAAAGAAGTTTATGCTGAAAAGGATTTTGCAGAACAACCCCCAAAGCCAAATGAACCTGTTTTTCTAATTCGTACCAATCTTTACTCAAAAGATGCGGATGATGTTGAAATATTGGTGGATTTTCTGTATAAAAACGACATTGTATCTATCAATGTCAGAGACAGGAAAGGTAGTGACGACGATTATTTTCGCAAAATATTCAGTGGAGATATAGAAAAACAAGACCCTAAAAAACATTATATCAACCAGTTTTATCGACTGGTAAAAGAAGTTCAAAGCAGTGATGTGATTGTTATCGCTCATTACATAGGTAAAAATCCCAAAGTCGGCTTGATAAGACAAGGTTCAAACTATTTTTGTAATGATGATAAGGCTGGAATTTACAAATTATATTGCCTGAAAATGGAAAGCGTACAAAATGTTTCGTCTGAAAACAAAAAGCGTTTTTTGAGTACATTAATTCCCTCACAGTTAACAATTTTGCCTGTAAAGCGAAAACTGGGTGTTATTTACAGCATTTTTAAAGAATGTGCCATTCCCTTTGAGTTGGATTCCGTATCGGATTCCAATTTGGAAATATTATGTGCTGAATATTTGCGCTCTGGCCTTTCGTACCAGTCAGTGCGAGTATTAGGTGGAACTTTCCCCGATATTGACATCATCGGCTACAAAAGCGAAAACGAACTGTTTGCGGCACAAGTTTCATTTACAACAGATAAAAAGTTGATTGATAAAAAAATAGAAAAACTATGCAAATTCGAGGAAGCAAAACAAAAAATCATGTTTTCGACCCTTCCCACGGATGAAAAATCTTATCCTTTGAATTATAACATTCAGGACGTCTGGAATTATTTTGCAAACGACGAATCTTACAAAAAATATCTTGAAAGGTTAATCGAACTTTGAAAAATAGGATTGATACAAAAAGTCAAAACGTATAAACTTGCGCCACAGTCATTTGACCGTTTTTAATCCTATTTTTAATCCTCCACAAAAAAAATCCTCATAACAATTGCTGATTTTCAGCGAGTTATGAGGATGATAATGAGGTACCTGGCGTACTCCTGCGGGACGGTGAACGTCGCGTTTTCGATGAGGCTCATCACCTGTTCCCAGAGCAGCTGGCGGGCGGTCTACGCGAACGTGGCGTGGACGGTGACGTCGGAGGCGGGCATCGTGAATGTGCGGATGTTGCCCGAACCGTCAAGCGTAACAGACGGAGTCGCCGACATCGAAACCAACTCATATCCATCCGACGGCGTGGCGATTAGCCTGACGGTTGTACCTGCCTGCGCGGTTGTCGGGCTTGCCGATATGCTGCCGCCTGAATAATAGCCTGCGGTGACGTTATACGACGGCGGGGATGGAGGGGGCGGGGGTGACGTTACCGTCAGGGTAAACGGTTGCGAATCCGAGCCGCCGCCGTTGGTGGCGGTGACGGTAAAGGTGTGCGTACCCTGCGCCGTTGATGTTGCGATGGTTATCAGACTTGTTGCGGGATTGATGCTTACGCCTGCGGGTACCGTGCCTGAAAGCGAGTAGGTAATCGTCGCCGTGCCTGTCGCCGTGACCTGGAATGTGCCGCCTGTGCCGCTTACAACCGATGTGCTGTTGGCAGAGGTGCTCGTGGGCGCGACGGTAGCAGGCGCCGGTACGTTATTCGTTACCGCTTGGGTGGTGAAGGCGGCGAGGGGGCCGCCGTCGGTGGACATTGCTGTGCCGGGGGCGTAACTGACGGTGACGGTCTGGTCGTGGGCGATGACGCCGCTCAGCGTAAGCGTGATGGTTGAGGCGGTTGCCGAAGTGGCTGCGATCGTGCTGGCAACGCCGCCGACCGATACCGTGAAGCCGTCGGCCCAGCCTGCGCCCAAGCCTGTCGATGACATGGCCTTGCTGAAGGTAAGGGTTATTTCGTCGCCTGCCGTGTTGGCAGCGTTGCCGCCTGAGGCGCGTGCGCCGTTGCCGTTGGCGGCGGTGTTGTCGATGTAGCCGGTTACGCTGACGATTGTCAGCACGCCAACAGCGATCGGAGATCGACCTGTGTGCAAAACATTCGGACAGAGGTTGGAATTTTCAGCACGCTGTTGCGGGTTTCGTATTTGCAGTTTTCCAGTTGTGCGGTTATAGTTCTGTCAGGTCACGGCTGTAATCAGTATCGTAGGAATGGATATTGTTGAGGACATATTCAAACCAGTCGCGGAAATTTACGTCGGAGGCTTTGCAGCATCCCATCATGGAATAGATGACTACTGCATCTTCCGCCGCACTGTGGTTGCCGCAAAACAGGTAGTTTTTCTTACCTTATGTTGGCATCAAATTTATTTTGGAATAACTGAGAAAAGCTGTGATAATCAAAATGCTCGTAGATTTCTACAAAACATAATTCATTTGACATTTATCTGTTATTTGTAGTAAGGAACTGTAACTAACGACAGCAATTACTACGATGTTTGAAAAAATTTCATGAATGAATCCGGATTGCGAAAGCATTTGGATGCTCCTTTGCAGAAAGAGCGTGAAGCGTTCCTTTTACAAATGAAAGAAAAGAAGTCTGTCTCAGATATCTTCAGATGGTCTTAGTGTATTTACTTTTTGCATTTCAGGTGCTACGTTTAAAGGATGAAACGAAAACAATTGTATCATTTCTCATACGTGCTTCACCGAATGCTTACAATGTATATTTAATTAGCAATACCAGAAAAAATAGTATTCAGCCGTTTATTGCAAAAAAAAATGTAAAAATATTTGGTTTATAATATAAACATATTTACCTTTGCAGCTTCTTTATTTATTAATCTTTTAAATTTTTTTAGAAAATGGAAGAAACTTTTAATCACGAGCAAAGCCTGTCACTCATCAATGAGATGATTCAACGGGCGCAAAACAATGTCAATAAGGGAAAGACCTATTCCTTTATTATCTTAGGCTATGTGTTAGCGGCAGCAGCCATTGCAATCTATGTGTTATTACACACGCTAAGCAATCCGAATCAAAGTTTTTGGGTTTGGTTGGTAATAGTACCTGCTATGGTGGCCATGAATTTTGTTGAACGTCGTATCAACGGTGAAAAGTATGTGAAAACGCATATCGAAAAGATTGGCGGTATGGTTTGGGCGGGATTTGGTATCAGTTCAGTTGTGTTTATAGCTGTTGTTTTTACGATAACTTTCAACACAGGAACAAACACTATTTTTCTGTTATGTACGCCTGTAATTTTAACAATGGTAGGGATGGCACAATTTATCACAGCTTGTGTTTTCCGCAATGAAATGTGGTATTTGATTGCAATAGTTTACTGGGTCGGATCGCTTGCGTGCACATTTCTGAATGGGGACGCTCACATGATTATCTTTGCGGTTTGTATGTTGCTTGGATATGCTTTTCCCGGACATTTATTGCTTCACAAAGCAAAGAAAAGCCATGTTTGATGAACTCGATCCTTTGTTACATTCGCAGTTGCGGCTGGCGGTCATGTCGATACTCCTCAGTGTGGACGAAGCTGATTTTGTTTATCTCAAGGACCAAGCCGGCGCCACATCCGGAAATTTGAGTGTTCAGATTGATAAGCTCAAGGAGGCAGGTTACATCGAAGTTAAAAAAATGTTCAGAGGTAAGATTCCCTGTACAGTTTGCAGTATCACCAAAAAGGGCGTTTCAGCTTTCGATACCTATACAAAGTCGCTTCAAAGCTATATCGGAAAGAAAAGTTGATTACTAACCAGCCATTTGATAGAGACATTGCTATTATTTATCTAAATTTTGCCGGCGTGCGAATCCCTTCGTACGTCGGCTGCTTTAATACTAATATTACTCATTAACTATGAAAAACTTTTGCTATTGTACTCATTTTTTACTTTTTGGTCGGACTTTCTTTTTCATCCGTACATCCTTAAATAATCAAATACCGTGCCATGTCGTTAATGTGTCATTTTGTCACCACGAGATATGAAAAAGCTGTAAAATTCAAAATTTCGTATGTCATTATGTCACCTTTTGCAGTATTCACAACTTATTTCAGGTTTTAATATGAGCAGATACAAACTTTTTTTATTATTTTCTTGTATTTTTTTTCAAAAACCACTATCTTTGCGGCTCAATTTTTATTAATTTAATTTTCAAAAGGTAAACATGAATCAAAGTAAGCAAGTGACTCACAATGTACCTGAAGAGCACGAGCAAAAGTTAGATCAAATTGCTGCTGTTATTGCCCAGTATGAAGCAAAGCCCAGCAATTTGATTATGATTTTACACGCCTCTCAAGGTATTTATGGCTATCTGCCATACGGAGTTCAAAAATTTATTTCAGATAAAATGGGCATCCCCGTCTCGGAAGTTTCGGGGGTGGTTTCGTTTTATTCGTTTTTTTCAACTACACCTAAGGGTAAGCATACTATTCTTGTATGTATGGGTACGGCGTGCTATGTGCGCGGCGGGAAGAAGTTGGTTGACGGCCTTCAAAAACATCTCGATGTCGATGTGGACGGTACAACCGAAGACGGTAAGTTTACGTTATGTAAAGCTCGTTGCATCGGCGCCTGCGGGTTAGCCCCTGCGATGATGGTCGATGACACGGTTTTTAAAGCCGTGAATCCGAATAAATTAGAATCTATCCTTTCAAATTATTAGGAGGAATTATTATGGGTAAGATTATTAAAACAGTCGCTCAGTTAGAGGACATTAAGAAGAAATTCCTTACTAATCAGGAAAAATATAAATACCGGATTTTAGTGTGTGGCGGTACGGGCTGTGTATCATCCAATTGCGCCGCTATCGAAAATGCTATTAACGAAGAGTTGAAGGAACAGGGTATTGCCGACGAAGTACAAGTGTATCAAACCGGATGCATGGGGATATGCGCAATGGGGCCGGTGATGATGGTACTTCCCGATAGGACTTTTTACACGCAGCTGAACCCCGAAAAAGCGAAAGAAATCATTAAATGTCACTTAATTAACAAAACGATTGTCGAAGAATATACATTCTACGACAAATCTTTATTGAAATATGTTCCTAAGATTGACGATATTGAGTTTTTCAAGGCTCAGGTGAAAATCGTGCTGGATTTATGCGGCGTTATTGATTATACCGACATCAACGACTATATCGCTCATGACGGCTATCAGGCTGCTGCTAAGGTCATTACAGGCATGTCGCAGGAAGAGGTGGTAAAAGAGGTGGAAGCATCGGGTCTGCGCGGACGTGGAGGCGCCGGATTCCCGACAGGCACTAAATTACGTGCGGGATTCTCCCAGATAAGCGACATCAAATACATGGTTTGCAATGCCGACGAAGGCGATCCAGGCGCTTTCATGGACCGTAGCGTCATCGAGGGCGACCCGCATTGCCTAATCGAGGGCATGATCATCTCGGCGTATGCCATTGGAGCACAGCAGGGTTATGTTTACATCCGTGCAGAATACCCGATTGCCATCGAACGGTTGAAAGTGGCTTTGGTGCAAGCGCGTGAAAATGGTCTTTTAGGTAAAAACATCTTCGGTACGAAGTTTAATTTCGACCTCGAAATACGCATCGGCGCCGGCGCTTTCGTCTGTGGAGAAGAGACTGCGTTGATGTCTTCCATCGAAGGTAAACGCGGCGAACCGAAACAAAAACCGCCCTTCCCCTTCCAAAAAGGTTTATTCGGTTATCCTACTATTATTAATAATGTAGAGACGCTGGCAAATATTCCCAAGATCATCCGTAACGGCGGTAAATGGTATGCCTCTTTCGGTATAGAAAAAGCGCCCGGCACAAAAGTGTTCGCCTTAGCCGGCGACGTAGTCAATACCGGTATCGTTGAAGTGCCTATTGGGACGCCTATTGGCACTATCATTTACAATGTTGGCGGAGGTATCCCGAACCGGAAAGATTTCAAGGCAGCACAGATCGGCGGACCTTCAGGAGGTTGTATCACCAAAGAAAACCTCAATGTTTCATCTGATTATGAATCGTTGAACAAATTAGGAGCCATCATGGGATCGGGCGGTTTGATTGTAATGAACGAAGACACCTGTATGGTCGATACTGCACGTTATTTCATGGATTTTATCCGTGACGAATCGTGCGGAAAATGCGTGGCCTGCCGTGTGGGAACCAAGCGGATGCTGGAAATATTAGAGAATATTACACAGGGGAATGGACGACCTGGAGATATTGAGCTTTTAATTGAAATCAGTGAAACGATTCAACAATCTGCCATGTGTAATCTAGGACAGACAGCGCCAAACCCGATACTGTCAACTATCCAATTCTTCAGAGAAGAATATGAGGAGCATATTTACAAAAAACATTGCAGGGCAGGCGTTTGTTCGGCAATGTTCACTTCCCCCTGCGAAAACACTTGTCCCGCAAACGTCAATGTAACGGGTTATATCTCGTTGATTGCCGCCGGTCGTTTCCAAGATGCGTACAACCTTGTGATGCGCGAAAATCCTCTTCCGGCCATCTGTGGCAGGATTTGCACCCGACCGTGCGAGCGTAAATGCCGTCGCGGCACAGTGGATGAGCCAGTTGCTATTCGCGATTTGAAACGCTTCGCCGCAGATTATGCCTTCAAGAATGAACTGCCCTACAAGATGCAACTTACATTTCCGAAAAAGGGAAAACGGGTGGCCGTCATTGGGGCGGGCGCTTCGGGTTTGACTTGCGGTTATTATTTGGTAAATATCGGTTATGATGTGGATGTATTTGAATCACACGCTGTTGCCGGTGGCGTACTGGCATTCGGTATTCCCGAATATCGTTTGCCGGAAGCTATCCTGCAGCATGAAATAGATTTAATACGTCAGGCAGGCGTCAATATCTATCTTAACAAAGAAGTGGGTCGTGATCTGAATTTCAGTCATTTACGTGAAGGATATGATGCTATATACGTAGCTACCGGAACGCAATATCCGGCGAAAGTCAATATTGAAGGCGAAAACCTGCGGGGCGTCATGCATGGCATTAACTTCCTGAAAGACACCAACCTGCGGGATGATATGAAATTAAATGGCACAGTTGCGGTGATTGGAGGTGGAAACACTGCGGTCGATTCGGCTCGTTCCGCCCTGCGCCTTGGTGCCGACCGCGTAATTATCGTTTACAGAAGGACCATCGACGCGATGCCCGCCTATATCGAAGAAGTACATGAAGCGATTGAAGAAGGCGTTGAGATCATGGAACTGACAGCGCCGGTGAAATTCATCGGTAAAAACAATAAGGTTATCGGCATTGAATGTGTGAAGATGGAGTTAGGCGCTTTCGACGCTTCCGGCAGAAGGAAATCGGCGGAAATCAAAGGTTCTAATTTTGTATTAGATGTCGATTATGCTATACCCGCCGTTAGCCAGTATGCCGACTTGCCATTTATCGGTAAAGATGAAATCGGTGTTACGAAATGGGGTACCTTCATTGTCAATCCGGACACGCAGATGAGTACGATGGATGGCGTCTTTGCTGGCGGTGACGTCGTGAGAGGCCCAGACACTGTGATCACCGCCATTGCTGACGGTAAAAAGGCTGCTTCATCGATTGACAAATACCTCGGTGGCAATGGCCTGTTGAACAAGGGAGCGCCTATCGACATCCCGAATGTTTTCGATAATGACGAAGTAGTTGCCCATCCTCAATTCGAGATGGAGATGTTACCCCCTGAAGTGCGAAAACAATCGTTTGCCGAAGTAGTGTTAGGTTTCCATAAAATTAATGCCATCGCAGAATCCATGCGTTGTTTACATTGTGAAAGGAGATAAAATATGATACAGTTAACAGTTAATAATAAGAAAATAGGCGCTGAACCAGGCATGACCATCCTCGAAGCTGCCAAACAAAATGGAATCAACATCCCTTCCCTGTGTTATATGGAAGGAGTTCACAAATTCGGCTCCTGCAGGATATGTTCGGTAGAAGTCGAAGGCGCCCGTACGCTTCAGGTAGCTTGTATGACCGAAGTACGGGAAGGAATGGTGGTATATACCAATTCCAAAAAAGTATTGAAAACACGAAAAGTGCTGTATGAGTTGATGCTTTCCGACCACTCTAAAAATTGCCTCAGTTGTGTGCGCAACCAATCCTGCGAGTTGCAACGCTTAGGCGAGACATTGGGCATCACCGAAAACCGCTTCGACACAAGCAGCGTCCGCGAACAGTTAGACATTTCGCCCTCTATCACACGCGACCAATCGAAATGTATCCTTTGCCGCCGTTGCGTCACCGCCTGCAGCAACATTCAGGAAGTAGGTATCCTTGATGCACAGAACCGCGGTTTCGATACGGTCATCGCCCCATCAATGGAACGTTCCATCAACAATGTGAAATGTACGTTCTGTGGTCAATGTACCGTAGTTTGTCCGGTAGGCGCATTGAAAGAAACCGACCATACCGCACGTGTCTGGGACGCTATAAACAACCCTAATATTCGAGTAGTCATGCAACCCGCGCCTGCCGTCCGTGTGGCGTTGGGTGAGATGTTTGGCTACCCTGTCGGGACTTCTGTTACCGGTAAAATGGCTGCCTCTATGCGGGCTTTAGGAGTTGACGACGTTTTCGACACCAACTGGAGCGCTGACTTGACCATCATGGAAGAAGGCACAGAGTTTTTACATCGGGCGATAGACGTCCTTTCCGGTAAAAGCGCCGTACTCCCGATGATAACCAGTTGCTCGCCGGGATGGATCAAATACATCGAATCGTATTACCCGCAACTCATCCCACACCTGTCCACCTGCAAATCACCGCACATGATGCTCGGCGCCATGGCCAAATCCTTCTATGCCGAAAAAATCGACATCGACCCGGCAAAGATATACACCGTATCCATCATGCCTTGTACGGCGAAAAAATTTGAAGCCTCCCGAGAAGAGATGGTAAACCGCGGTGTACCCAATGTGGATGCCGTACTCACCACCCGTGAATTAGGCCAGATGATCAAGCAGGCGGGCATCGACTTCCGTAACTTAGACGACGAGCCCTTCGACGACCCGCTGGGACAGTCCACCGGCGCTGCCGACATCTTCGGCGTCACCGGCGGTGTGATGGAAGCGGCTATCCGTACCGTTTATGCTATCATCACAGGTCGTGACTTGCCCTTCGAAGGCCTCCACGTAGCACCGATCGTAGGCCTTGACCAGATCAAAGAAGCTGCATTAAAGTTCGAAAATGTACTCCCCGAGTACAAGATGTTCGAAGGTTTCGAAGCTAAGATAGCGGTAACCAGCGGTTTGGCAGGCGCGAAGATTTTAATGGACCAGATTATTACTGGCACATCGCCCTATCATTTCATTGAAGTGATGGGTTGTCCCAGCGGTTGCATCTGCGGCGGCGGACAACCCCGCAGCGACGATCCTAATGTAAGGATCAAACGCTTAAAAGCCATTTATACCGAAGACGAAAGCAAAGTACTCCGTCAATCGCACCACAACCCATCAATTGCTGCGATTTACAAAGAGTACCTTGGTAAACCTGGCGGTCATCTGTCGCACGAACTCCTGCACACCCATTACTTCGACCGGAGCATGGAGAACGAGGGATGATTACAAATTGAAAATTAAGAGGCTGCTCAATGATTTGGGCAGCCTCTTATAACAAAAGAGTAAAATGAAAAATGTAGTTTTGTTTATTTTTTCTGCATAGATTTACGAAGTTGGGGATTCAACCGTGCGTCGTTTAGACTATCACCGACGGTCTTCGTACCCGACATAGTTTGGGTTGTCACTCCACTCCCCCAATTTCGCAAAACCGCTTGTTAGACGCTGGCGTCTTCTCTCTCTCGTTTTTGCGTTTATCGAAATAGTTTTTAACGAACATTGTTTTGCCTATATCAATGGGGGATGCGTCATCGTCGGTATCTTCTGCCTCATAAAAATCGTCTAATTCTAATTTTATAGGCCAGATGTTTGAATCAATCAGGGCTTGCTTCAGTTCGGGAACCTGATCGAAATCAACCCGTGTAAAGAAACTTATCTTATCCATTCCCAAATAAATAATTTCTTCCTTACTGAGGGACAATATTTTCTGGAGTTTTTTTCCCTCAGGAGTGTTATCGCCTACTAAAGGTAAAAAGGTATTGACTATAATATCGTCACCGCGAATTAAAAATGTAAAATAGCCGACAGGGCAGTCATTCGCAATCAAACATGAAAATAAATCTCGATTATCATAATGTACAAGCTTTATGTAGCGGGTGAAAGCATATTGAAAAAGAAGATTATGATCGGTTGGACTAAATGTATCCAGACGTTCTTTGAAGCGATGAAATACGTGTGACTGTACATACATGTTGAAATTTTTGTCTTTTTTTTCTTTAGGGAATATAGCGGATTGATAAATTGTTAAAGGTTTTGGCAAATACAAACCGTCGGCAGGAGAAAACATGCGGAAAGTTTGACGATATATATTGTTAAAAGAAAAATATTTTGTTTCACTTTCCTGAACAGTAATGCGATAAGATATTCGATATTCGAAGCAATGACCGCAATTGCATCTTTTACTGGGGATTTTATCACAGTCCAAAGTGTGCCCGTACATTCGGAAATTAACCCTCGAATATCGTCTGGTTAAATAAAAAATGTGATCGGATACTTCTTTTGACGATTCGTTCAAAAGTTCATCTCTGTCGAACTTTTCACAAATTCGGCTTGCCGATTCAAATTGAGGAGTGCCGGGTTCAAAAATGTTATCTTCTTTGAACATGCCCTGTATGGTAGAAAGGAAACTTAACCCTGCCGTATTGAGTTCAA
>Ga0082212_10006576_pt1 | contig 15580 bp, 10 predicted proteins | sample TergutNt197P3_FD_71548 | JGI IMG/M metagenome (GOLD analysis project Ga0082212, IMG submission 71548) | Neocapritermes taracua P3 segment gut microbial communities from Petit-Saut dam, French Guiana - Nt197 P3 | ecosystem: Host-associated > Arthropoda: Insects > Digestive system > Gut ...
GGCTGGCGACAACGTTGGTTTGCTTTTGCGCGGTACGGACAAGAAGGATGTTGAGCGCGGCCAGGTTATCGCGGCGACCGGCAGTATAACACCTCACACTCATTTCAAGGCTCAGGCTTATGTTTTGACGAAGGAAGAAGGCGGGCGTCACACGCCGTTTTTCAACGGGTATCGTCCGCAGTTTTATTTCCGTACTACGGACGTGACCGGAGTAGCGGAATTGCCTGAAGGCATCGAGATGGTTATGCCTGGTGATAACGTTAGCTTGACGATCAAGTTGATAACGCCTATAGCGATGGAAAAGGGTTTGCGTTTTGCTATCCGCGAAGGCGGCCGTACGGTAGGCGCGGGCACCATTTCTGATATTCTGGAGTAATGGACTAATGCGGGACATTATTACGTTTGAGTGTACCAAGTGCAAGAACCGTAATTATACGTCGACGAAAAATAAAAAGACGACGACTGAACGGTTGGAACTGAAGAAGTTCTGCAATCATTGCCGGGCGCATACACCGCATAAGGAAACCAGGTAATTGAAGGGAAATGCTGAGTAGGGGCGTAGCGTGCTACGCCCTTGTATACACGGATATTTTATCAGCGTTTCCGAAAAAAGTAGGCCAGTAGCTCCAATTGGTAGAGCGGCGGTCTCCAAAACCGCATGCTGGGGGTTCGAGTCCCTCCTGGCCTGCCATTTCCGATCTTTTAGGTGTATCTTGAGGCAAGTGATGGAAAAAGCTGGAACGAAAACGGCAGATAAAAACCAGGGCGCGAAGAAAAATTTTTTCGAACCTGTAATGAAAAAGTGCCGGCAAATCATCGATTTCGTCAAAGACACGCGAAAAGAACTGTATAACGTTTCGTGGCCGGGCAAAAGGGAAGTGATCAGCACCACGGGCGTTGTGATTGTAGCGGTGTTCTTTTTCGGTTTTTTTCTTTTTCTTGTGGACTTCCTGGTCAGTAACGGGATGGGCTATATTCTGAAACTGAAATAACGCCCTGAAAAGGAAGTATGGATAGCGCGAAGAAGTGGTATATCATTCACACATATTCCGGGTACGAACGCAAGGTTGCGGAAAGCCTTATGAACCGCATTCAGGCGTACGAGCTTGGGGAATGTATCGGGCAGATACTGATTCCCACGGAAGATGTGGTCGAGATGAAGAACGGAAAAAAGGTCATAACGACCAAGCTTACGTTCCCCGGCTATATTCTCGTCGAGATGGATATGACGGATCAGGCGTGGCATCTTGTGCGCGGGACGCCAAAGGTAACGGGTTTTATCAGCTCTGGAAAAAAGCCTACGCCGCTTACGGAAGAGGAAATTAACGAGGTCGTCAACCGTGTTTCGGTGACGGCGGATCAACCGAAGCCAAAATTCACTTTTGATCACGGAGAAGCCGTAAAAATTAACGATGGCCCGTTCAAGGATTTTACCGGCGTCGTGGAAGACGTGAATCCGGAGCGGAATACGCTGAAAGTCATGCTTACGATCCTCGGCCGGGCAACGCCCGTGGAGTTGGAAACCGAGCAGGTTGAAAAAATTTAGGAAGGATTAGATGGCAAAGAAAATAATAGCTAATATCAAACTGCAGGTGGCGGCGGGCAAAGCCACTCCAGCGCCCCCGGTAGGTTCGGCATTGGGGCCGCACGGCCTTAATATCATGGACTTCTGCAAGGCGTTTAACGCTAAAACCGCAAAGCAGGACGGATTGATTATTCCGGTGGTGGTGACGGTTTACAGCGACCGATCCTATTCCTTCATAACCAAAACTCCGCCTGCGGCTATTTTGCTGAAAAAGGCGGCGAATCTCGCAAAAGGTTCGGGGGAGCCGAACAAAAACAAGGTCGCCAAGGTTTCCATGAAAGACGTCAAAGAGATCGCGCAGTTAAAGATGCCCGATCTGAACGCGTCGAATCTTGACGCCGCGGTAAAAATCGTCATGGGTACGGCCCGCAGCATGGGCGTCGAGGTGGAATAAAAACATTTTTAATTTTTAATTTCCGATTTTTGATTTCCGCCATGCGATTTTAATATTCCGGCAGACGTGTTGTAACACGGTCAATCAAAAATTAAAAATCGAAAATCAAAAATTGTGCGGTGGGGTAATGCAATGTCTAAGGCGGGAAAAAATTACGTAAAAGCTGCCGCGGAACGCGATAGCGACAAATTGTATCGGCTCGGCGAGGCGATATCATTGGTTCAAAAAATCGCTTATGCCAAGTTTGACGAGACGGTTGAGGTCTCCATGAAACTGGGCGTCGATCCAAGACACGCCGACCAGATGGTTCGCGGCACGGTGGTGTTGCCGAACGGTCTTGGGAAGAGCAAGCGCGTTGCGGTTATCGCTTCCGGGGAAAAATTCAAGGAAGCGCAGGACGCCGGAGCGGAAGAAGTCGGCGGCGAAGACATGGTGGAAAGAATCGCAGGCGGCTGGATGGATTTCGACGCCGTAGTTGCGACTCCCGACCTTATGCGCAGCGTCGGCAAGCTTGGCAAGGTGCTTGGCCCCAGAGGTCTGATGCCAAATCCCAAAACGGGTACGGTGACTTTCGACGTCGGCAAAGCTGTTAAGGAAATCAAGGCCGGCAAGGTTGAATTCCGTGTTGACAAGACGGGAATTATTCACGCCCCGGTCGGCAAGGTCCGGTTTGAAGAAAAGAGCCTCGTTGAAAACGCCAAGGCTTTAATCGACGCGGTAATGCGGGCAAAACCGGCCAGCAGCAAGGGAAAATACGTAAAAAGCATCTCGATTTCCTCCTCTATGGGGCCGGGAATCTGGGTGGATGAAACTTCAGTCGCGGCTCCTGCTTAAGGAAGCGCTTATTAGCTGATTAAATGAAGGTTTTTTCTCATGAATAAAGAAGAAAAACAGCAGACAGTAGGTTCTCTGAACGAGCAGTTTCAGGCTATCGACAGCGCGTTCCTGATTAATTACGAGGGAGTAAAGGTTGTCGATATCACCGAGATACGAAACAAGATCAGGGGAATCGATGGAAGCTACATGGTTCTGAAAAACACCCTGGCGAAACGGGCCGCCAAAGGAACGAGGCTTGAGCAGCTTGATTCCTTTTTCCAGGGGCCAACCGCCGTGGCGTATCACCCCAAGGATGTTGTAGGTTTGGCCAAGCTTTTGACGGAGATCGGCAAAAGCAATCCAAAGTTTGAATTCAAGGCAGCGTTGGTCGAAGGCAAGGTTGCTTCCGTGAGTGAAATCAAGGAACTGGCTTCCATGCCTTCCAGAGAGGTGATGTTGAGCAGGCTGGTCTTCATCCTCAAAGCGCCTTTACAGCAGCTTGCTACGGTTCTGAAAGCTCCGTTGCGGGATTTGGGTCTGGCTTTAAAACAGGTTCCGAAATAGTGTCCAAGCGAATTCGGCAATACATCTCTACCAATAATTAGGAGTATATGATGGCGATTACAAAGAATGAAGTAATGGAATGGATTGATCAGGCTACGATGCTGGAGATATCTGATCTGGTTAAGGGCCTGGAAGAAAAGTATGGCATCACTGCGGCGGCGGCTATGCCTATGATGGCAGTCGGCGCGGTCGCCGGCGGCGGTGAAGCCGCGGCTGCCGCCGAGGAGAAAACGGAATTCGACGTTATCCTGTCCGGAGTCGGCGACAAAAAGATCAACGTGATCAAGGTCGTCCGCGAAGTAACCAGCCTGGGGCTGAAGGAAGCCAAGGACCTGGTTGAAGCCGCTCCCAAGCCGATAAAGGAAGGCGTTCCTAAGGAAGAGGCCGAGGCTATCAAGAAAAAGTTTGAAGAAGCCGGCGCGACTGTAGAAATCAAGTAGTATTCTGTCTGAATTAAGAGGCGACCTCCGCAAACCCCGAAATCAAGGCTTGCGACCGAGACAAAAACTGTAGGGGCGAATAATTATTCGCCCCCAACCAAGGTAAATGAGCATTTTGTCGAGGGAGCGTAACGCAGAGTTCGGAGTTTGCGGAGGTCGCGTGTACTCTTAAATAAATATTAACCCCATTGAGGTCAATGTGCACAGACCTTTCGATCCGGGGATACTTATTAGAGCAATTCTTATACTCTCAGGAGGGTGTGAAGGTATCTGTGTGTCTTCCATCCCTTATTCTGACTCCCATGTCTTTTCCTATCTATAATTAAGCTTTTCGAGGTATTCTTTCAATGACCAATATCAGTACTTCGAATGTATACAGGGATCGGTTGGACTTTGCCAAGATCCACACCAGCATTCCTATTCCGAATTTAATCGAAGTTCAGCGGAAGTCCTACCACCGTTTTCTGCAGATGGACGTACCGGCCTCAGAACGCGAGGACGCGGGGTTGCAGGCGGTTTTCAACTCGGTTTTTCCGATTAATGATTTCCGCGGCGCGTCGTCACTGGAATTTGTGGAATATTCCATAGGCAACTGGCAGTGCAAATGCGGCAATCTTAAAGGGTTGGACTATCTGCGCGCGACCTGCACCGAATGCGGCAAGCCGATTATCAACAGCCCGTATAATCCGGAACCGGGCATTTGTCGGCATTGCGGCGCGAAAAACGACATTGAAAACCCGCATTGCGAGTTTTGCGGCAGTACGGTTGATCTGAACGCGAAATACACCGTAGAGGAATGTCAGGAAAGGGGAATGACTTTCGCCGTTCCGTTGAAGGTAACCGTGCGCCTGATCGTTTGGGAAAAAGACGCCGAAACGGATGGTAAAACGTTCCGCGACATGAAACAGCAGGAAGTCTATTTTGGCGACATTCCGCTCATGACGGAAAACGGCACTTTCATCATAAACGGCACAGAGCGCGTAATCGTAAGCCAACTGCACCGCTCGCCCGGCGTTTTCTTTGAGTCAAACCCCGGACGGACGTTTATTTTAGCCAAAATCATTCCTTACCGCGGTTCCTGGGTTGAATTTGAGTTTGACCAGAAAAACCTGCTTTACGTGCGCATCGACCGGAAAAGAAAATTCCTGGCGACGACGTTTTTGCGCGCCCTGGGGCTTGGCGACGACGAGAGCATTTTGCGGACGTTCTACTCTCCGGTAACCGTGCGCTTTAAGGACGGCGCTCTGTATCGGACGCCGGGCCGCGACCTTATAGGAACCGAAGCTACGTATGAGATCAAGGATCCGAAAGGGAAGAGCGTTATTATTACCAAAGGGCAAAAGATTTCGGATCGGCTTTTCAAATCGCTGGCCGGCGCGAACGTTCAGGAAATCCAGATTGATCCGTCGGTGCTGGAAGGAGCGTTGGCGATTTCGGAAGTAATCGACCAGGAAACCGGGGAAATCCTCGTCGAATCGAATACCGAAGTGACCGCGGGCACATTCACTTCACTTGCCGCCGCAGGCATCAATTCGCTTGAGGTGTTTTTCCCGGAGCGCGAGGATACCGGCACGATCATCTCTCAAACGCTGAAAAAAGACGGCATAAAGTCGCAGCCTGACGCGCTGATCGAAATTTACCGCAAACAGCGGCCGGGCGATCCGCCCACCCATGAGACCGCGGAAGCGCTGTTTGAAGGAATGTTTTACGATCCGAGAAAATATGATTTTTCAAAGGTTGGCAGGCTAAAGTTTAACATTAAGCTTGGTATGGAAACTCCGCTTGAACAAAGAACTTTAACGGCGGAAGATTTCTACTCGGTCATTAACTACGCACTGAAACTGCCTAAAAACATAGGCAGTGTTGACGACATTGATCACCTCGGCAACCGCCGGGTGCGCGCCGTCGGCGAACTTCTCGAAAACCAGTTCCGTATCGGACTGGTGCGCATGGAGCGGGCTATCAAGGAAAAGATGTCCGTGCACCAGGAAATGTTTACGGCAATGCCGCACGATCTGATCAACGCCAAGCCGGTTATGGCGTCCATACGCGAATTTTTCGGCAGCAGCCAGTTGTCGCAGTTTATGGATCAGACAAATCCGCTTTCGGAAATCACGCACAAACGCCGGTTGTCCGCCCTTGGGCCGGGCGGGCTTAGCAGGGAACGCGCGGGATTTGAAGTCCGCGACGTACATCCGACGCATTACGGGCGTATATGCCCGATTGAGACGCCGGAAGGCCCTAATATCGGCTTGATCTCTTCGCTGAGCTGCTTCGCCCGGATTAACAAGTACGGCTTTATCGAGTCGCCTTACCGCATGGTTAAAGACGGACGTGTTCTTGAATATGTAAACGTCGTTTTTCCCGGCGACACGGCGTTCAAAGTCGGAGAGCAGGTGGAAAAAAAGACGGTGGATAAGGAAAACCGCCGTTGCGAGGCCGCCGGCCGTCGCCCCGCCGAGTACGACCCGTTTTCCTTCTACCAGACGGCGTGGGAAGCTGAAGATTATACGATCGCGCAGGCGAACGCCGATATCCACGAGGATGGTACGATCCTGCATGACCGGGTCAACGCCCGTAAATCCGGAAATTTTATTCTGGCTGAACGCAAGGGCGTGGAGTACATAGACGTTTCACCAAAGCAACTTGTAAGCGTCGCGGCCAGTCTGATTCCGTTTCTGGAACATGATGACGCCAACCGCGCCCTGATGGGTTCAAACATGCAACGCCAGGCTGTGCCTCTCCTGCGTACCGACGCCCCGTATGTGGGAACAGGCATGGAATATATCGCGGCCAAGGATTCCGGCGCCGTTGTTACCTGCAGGCGTTCCGGAGTTGTGGACAGCGTGGACGCCACGCGTATTATCGTCCGTGTCGAGGGTGAAACTGAAAACGGCAAATCTTCCAAAGACGCCGGCGTTGATATTTACACGCTGACCAAGTTCAAGCGGTCGAACCAGAATACATGCATTAATCAGACCCCGCTGGTGAGCAAGGGAGACGTCGTCATCAGGGGGCAGGTGCTGGCAGACGGGCCTTGCACGGAAAAAGGGGAGCTCGCGCTTGGCCGCAATGTGCTGGTGGCGTTCATGCCGTGGCGCGGATACAACTTTGAAGACGCCATCCTTGTCAGCGAAAAACTGGTTAAGGAAGACGCGTACACGTCCATACATATTGAAGAGCTTGAAATCGAAGCCCGCGATACCAAACTGGGTCCGGAAGAGATTACGCGCGACATTCCGAATGTCAGCGACGCCAGCCTCCGGGATCTGGACGAAAGCGGGATTATCCGCATCGGCGCGAAAGTGCGTCCGGGCGACGTGCTGATTGGAAAGGTAACGCCTAAAGGCGAAACCCAGTTGTCGCCGGAAGAAAAACTCTTGCGCGCCATATTCGGCGAAAAAGCGGGCGAGGTGCGCGACGCTTCGCTTATCACCCCTCCGGGCATAGAGGGGACCGTAGTTGACGTAAAGATTTTCTCACGCAAGGGCGTTCCGAAAGATGAACGCGCCAAGCAGATCGAAAAAGAGCAGCTCGACAAAATGGAAAAGGATCTTAACGACGAGATCCGCATTATCAGGGAAGAGCGCAATAAAAAGCTGATAACTATTCTTTCAGGCGAAATTCTGCTTGATGATATTCAGTCAAAGTCAGGCGATCCGCTTAAAAAGGGCGTAAAGCTGACCAAATCCTTGCTGCTCGGTCTTAGCTCCACCGACCTGAACAAGGTCAAAAACGACTTCAAAGCTGAAAAGGAAGGGAAGGTTTACGAGAACATCAAGAAGCTTGATGAAAAGACCGACAAACAGATTCAGATACTGAAAAAACTGCATGAAGACCAGAAGGAAAAACTTAACCGCGGCGACGAGCTTCCTCCGGGCGTCATAAAAATGGTCAAGGTTTATGTCGCCATGAAACGCAAGCTTTCCGTCGGCGACAAGATGGCCGGGAGGCATGGCAACAAGGGCGTGATTGCGCGCATTCTTCCGGAAGAAGACATGCCTTATATGCCGGACGGCACGGCGGTTGAAATTGTGCTTAACCCGCTCGGCGTTCCTTCCCGTATGAATGTCGGACAGATTCTCGAAACTCACCTGGGCTGGGCGGCCAGATCCCTCGGGCTTCATTTTTCGACGCCTGTTTTTGACGGCGCCTCGGAATCTGAAATCAAGGAAATGTTGCGCCGCGCCGGTTTGCCGGAAAGCGGCAAGATTGATTTGTATGACGGCATGACCGGCGAAAAATTCGACCAGCAGGTGACGGTCGGCTACATTTATATCCTGAAACTGTCGCATCTGGTTGACGACAAGATTCACGCCCGGAGCATCGGGCCGTACTCGCTTATCACGCAGCAGCCTCTGGGTGGCAAGGCGCAGTTCGGTGGCCAGCGATTCGGAGAAATGGAAGTCTGGGCGCTGGAAGCCTACGGCGCGGCAAACATACTTCAGGAACTTCTCACGGCAAAGTCCGACGATATACAGGGGCGCACCAAAATATATGAAGCCATCGTCAAGGGCGAGTCGCACTTTACACCGGGTATTCCGGAGTCGTTTAACGTGCTTATACGCGAACTGCAGAGCCTTTGCCTGGATGTGGAATTGATCCAGAAACAGAGGGCGTTGCGCAGTGTCGATAAAAACGACGAGCATGTTGAAGCCGAGCCGGTCACGGAGACTGCTGAATAAAAATCGTGAATCGATCAATAAATAGCGATAAATATTAGATGTAAAACATCAGGTACAATTACAAAACCTGAGGTTTTGTAATTGTACCTGATGGACAACAGAGGGGGCGAATTGAGAAGTTTTAAAGATTCGGCGGAAAAATCGGATTTGAACACGAATTTCGACAGCATCCGCATCAGTCTGGCATCGCCGGAAAAGATACGGGCGTGGTCGCGCGGGGAAGTCACCAAACCGGAAACGATCAACTACCGCACATTCAAGCCTGAAAAGGACGGTCTGTTCTGCGCCCGGATTTTCGGGCCGGTTGCGGACTGGGAATGCCTGTGCGGCAAGTACAAACGCATGAAATACCGCGGCGTGGTCTGCGACAAGTGCGGCGTAGAGGTTACTTTAGCCAAGGTACGGCGCGAACGGCTCGGACATATCGAACTGGCCGCGCCCTGCTCGCACGTCTGGTTTTTCAAAGGGCTTCCAAGCCGTATCGGACACCTTCTGGATATCACGTTGCGGGATCTTGAACGCGTGCTCTACTTTGAATCATATGTTGTGATCTCCCCGGGCGACGCGCCGGTTAAACCGCGCGAGCTTCTGAACGAAGAAAGATACCGTGCATTGCAACTGGATTTCCCTGGAAAATTCCGGGCAATGATGGGCGCGGAAGCCATAAAGGAACTGTTAAAACAGGTTGACGTTGATCAGACCGCGGACGAAATGCGCGCCGCAATGAAGACCGAAACATCGCAGTTGAAAAAGCTGAAATACGCCAAACGGCTTAAGGTATTGGACGCTTTCCGCAAATCCGGAAACAAACCCGAATGGATGATTCTGGATGTAATTCCGGTGATTCCGCCGGAATTGCGTCCATTGGTTCCGCTGGACGGCGGCCGTTTCGCCACTTCGGATTTGAACGACCTTTACCGCCGTGTCATCAACCGCAACAACCGGTTGAAAAAGCTTATAGAACTCCGCGCTCCCGAAGTCATTATCCGTAACGAAAAACGTATGTTACAGGAGGCAGTGGACGCCATGTTCGACAACGGCCGGCGTGGCCGCGTCCTTCGTGGCGCAAACAACCGGCCGCTAAAGTCATTGAGCGATACGCTTAAAGGAAAGACCGGCCGTTTCCGCCAGAATCTTTTGGGCAAGCGTGTCGATTACTCCGGTCGTTCCGTGATTGTCGTCGGACCGGAATTAAAACTGCATCAGTGCGGCCTTCCCAAAAAGATGGCGCTCGAGCTGTTTAAACCATTTATTTACAACAGGTTGGAAAAAGACGGCCATGCGGCGACGGTCAAAGGCGCCAAAGAGATGGTTGAGCGCCAGGAATCGGTGGTCTGGGATATACTTGAAGAGGTAATCCAGGATCATCCTGTCATGCTCAACCGCGCTCCGACTTTACACAGATTGGGCATTCAGGCTTTTGAACCGGTATTGGTCGAAGGCAAGGCCATCAAGATTCCGCCGCTGGTCTGCGCCGCTTTCAACGCCGATTTCGACGGCGACCAGATGGCCGTGCATATTCCGCTTTCTCCGGAAGCGCAGATTGAAGCTTCCGTGCTGATGTTGAGCAGCCATAACATACTGTCTCCGGCTAACGGCCAGCCTATAGCCATTCCAAGCCAGGATATCGTGCTCGGCTGCTATTATCTGACAAAGGCGAAGCGCGGGACCAAAGGCGAGGGGCGCGCGTTCGCGACATACGACGAAGCGATGTTCGCGCTTGAAAATGAAGTGGTGGAACGCCTTACGCCTATTCGTTACCGTTATACCGGTACCCTCATGGATCTGACCACGCAATACGACGATCAGGCCGTAATGCGCGCGGAAGTGCGCAACGTTGAAAACGAGTTCATCGACACCACCATCGGCCGGTTGATCTTCAATTCGGTTCTGCCCGAGGGTATTCCTTTTATAAACGGGTTGATGAAAAAGAAGGGGTTGCAGCAACTGGTCAACTACTGCTATCTGAATTTCGGCCTTGATGTTACCGTTTCAATGCTTGACGATCTTAAAAATATCGGCTTCCTGTACGCGACAAAAGCCGGCATATCCATCGGCATCGACGACCTGGTCGTGCCCGACAACAAGGTCGGACTTGTGGATGCGGCGCGGGCGGGAGTCGTTGAGATCGAAAAGCAGTACCAGGAAGGCGCGATTACGGACGGCGAGCGCTACAACAAAATCATAGACGTCTGGTCGGATGTAACGGAAAAAGTGTCGGATGAAATGTTCCTCAAGATGAAGCAACAGGATGAGGAAGGCTATGAGTTCAATCCGATTTATATCATGGCCGACTCCGGCGCACGCGGAAGCAAACAGCAGATACGCCAGCTTGCCGGTATGCGCGGTTTGATGGCCAAACCGTCCGGCGAGATTATTGAAACCCCGATTACGGCCAATTTCCGCGAAGGTCTCGATGTGCTGCAGTACTTCATCTCTACGCACGGTGCGCGCAAAGGTCTGGCCGATACGGCGCTCAAAACCGCCGATTCAGGATACCTGACACGGCGGCTTGTCGATGTGGCGCAGGACGTTATCATTTCAATAGACGACTGTGAGACGCTCGACGGCATTTACGTTACGTCTATTATTGAAGGCGGGGAAACGGTAGCGCCTCTGCGCGACCGCATCGTCGGACGCATTTCGCTTGAAAACATTAAAGATCCGCTTACAGGCGAAACCATCCTCGGTTTAAACGAGGAAATTACCGAAGAACTTGCCGCTGAAATCCAGGCCGCGGGTATTGAAAAGGTGAAGATCCGTTCGGTGCTGACCTGCAAAGCCAAACGTGGTGTTTGCATAAAGTGTTACGGGCGAAACCTGGCGACCGGGAAGATGGTCGATCTGGGCGAGGCCACCGGCGTAATCGCCGCCCAGTCCATCGGCGAACCCGGCACACAGTTGACAATGCGGACGTTCCACATAGGCGGTACGGCCAGCCGGACCGCCGAGCAATCAGCGGAAGAATCAAAGACCCACGGCATTGTCCGCCTGCTCAATGTCCAGCATGTTGTCAATAAGGACGGCGATCTCGTTTCGATGAACCGCAACGGCATGATGATTATCGTTGACGACGCCGGACGCGAAAAGGAGCGGTACGCCATAGCTTCCGGCGCCGTTCTGAAGGTAAAGGAAGAGCAGAAAATCAAGCCCGGCCAACTGTTGCTGGAATGGGATCCTTATACGCACTCAACGCTGACCGAATTCGGCGGCAAAGTGGTTTTCAGGGATATCATAGAAGGCGTCACCGTTAAGGAGGACCGTGACGAAAACACCGGTCTTGCCCATAAAGTGATCATGGAGTCGGTAGACGAAAAATATCAGCCGGAAATTGAGATCTGGAACGCCGACGGGAAGATGGAAAAGAGTTACCGGCTTCCCGCGAAAGCCACTCTATGGGTGGACAACGGTGAGACGGTTTTCCCCGGTAGCATTTTAGCCAAACGCCAGAAGGAAGCGCGCAAAACCAAGGATATCACCGGCGGTCTTCCGCGCATCGTCGAGCTTTTTGAGGCGCGCAAGCCCAAAGAACCAGCCGTCATCACTGAAATAGACGGCGTATTGAAAGACGGCGGTCTTGTGCGCGGCCAGCGCAAGCTTGAAGTGCACCATGAAAGCGGTACGGCGGTCAAAGAATACCTGGTGCCGCGCGGCGTACACGTCAATGTGCAGGAAGGCGAATTCGTGCGCGCCGGCGAGGCGCTTATTGACGGTCCGCGCAATCCGCACGACATTTTACGGGTGCTGGGCGAAAAGGAACTGCAGAGCTACCTGGTCAACGAAATCCAGGAAGTTTACCGTCTGCAGGGCGTCTACATCAATGACAAGCACATCGAAGTAATCGTGCGTCAGATGATGCGCTGGATTAAGATTGAAGAAGTGGGCGATACGGAATTCCTTATGGACGAACAGGTTGACAAATTCCGCTTCTACGAGGAGAACGACCGGGTGGAAACATCCGGCGGTCAGCCCGCGAAAGGCCGCCCGCTGCTTCTCGGCATTACCAAGGCGTCGCTTTCCACCGACAGTTTTATTTCGGCAGCATCGTTCCAGGAAACAACCAGGGTGCTGACCGAAGCCGCCATCAGCGGCAAGGTGGACTACCTGCGCGGCCTGAAAGAAAACGTTATTATGGGCCGCCTGATTCCAGCCGGAACCGGCATGGATTTGTACCACAATATCAGGCTGACGGAGCAGATCGTGCCATTGGAGGTTCCTGAAGAAATTGATGAGGACGCGGATATTGAAGGATCCGATGATCTGGAATCCGATCTGATGCTTTCGTTGCAGTAAGTGGTAATGCCATGGGACCGGGCGTAGACATGGGAGCGCGGGCGTCCTCGCCGGCGTGACATGGGGTAGCGGACGTCCCGTCCGCGCTTTAATAAACGATCGCGGGCGAAGCCCGCTTCAAATGTATGGGCGCGATTTATCGCGCCCGTTTTATTTGTTAATACGCATGCGGGACGCATGCTATCCCATGTCACGCCGGCGAGGACGCCCGCGCTCCCATGTCTACACCCGCGATCCCTGATTGATCGTTGACTACTACCCCCCTAATAGCCGCTTGCCGCCTCGCGCGTGTTATGGGAAAATATGTGTTTGTCAATATATTTTCCGAGAGGTTCTGAAAAAGCTATGATTGTCTGTAAATTCGGCGGCACTTCCGTTCAGGACGCTGAGGCGTTGACCCGCCTTGCCGGAATCATCAAGGAACGGATAGGCCGCAAACCTGTCGTGGTGGCTTCAGCGATGGGCAAAACTACCAACGGGCTGCTTGAGGCGGCGTACACGGCGGCGCAAGGCAAAAGAGAGGATGCGCGGCTGTTGCTTCGCGAGCTTGAGAAAAAACACTCCGATGAAGCACAAAAGCTGGGCATCGCAACATACGAAAACTGCGCTTACTGCAACTGTTTCATCGGGGTTCGCAAAGATGAAGCCCGTGAACTGCTAAGGAAGCTTGAGAAAGGACAATCCATTGAAGCACAAAGGCTGAGTATCAGCGCCCACGAAGACTGCGTTTACGAAAAAATCTATAAATATTTCAGCGAGCTTCACAAACTGATTAAAGGGCTGTCGGCGCTGGGCGAGCTTACGCCGCGAATCACCGACGCCGTGGCAAGCCATGGCGAACTCCTCTCCACGGCAATCCTGACGCAGGCGCTGCGCAATAACGGCATGGACGCAGTGCTTATGGACGCGCGCGAATGCATACTTACCGACGAAAACTTCATGCGCGCCGCGCCGGTTTTCGGGCCGACAAACGCGGCGATTGTCCGGTATCTGCAGCCTGTGCTCGACGTCGGCAGGGTTCCAGTTTTTCAGGGATTCATCGGGCGTTCGCAAAACGGTACGACAACCACAATAGGCCGGGGCGGGTCAGATTACACCGCGGCCATCTTGGGAGCTGCCCTCAACGCCGAGGAAATCCAGATATGGACGGACGTGGACGGCATTATGACCACTGATCCGCGCATGGTCGAAGACGCCCGGAAAATCCGTGCCGTCTCGTTCCAGGAAGCGGCCGAGCTGTCGTATTTCGGCGCGAAGGTTCTGCATCCTTCAACCATCATTCCCGCCGTGCGGAAAAACATTCCCGTGCGCGTGCTTAACAGTTACCGGCCGGAGCAGGAAGGGACGATAATCACTGAAAAAGCGCCGCCATGCGAAAATCCGGTCAAGGCGGTTTCGTTCAAAGGCGGCATCACGGTCGTCAAAGTCGTCTCGGCGCGTATGCTCATGGCCTATGGATTTCTTGAGAAAATATTCGAGATTTTCGCGCGGCACAAGGTTCCGGTCGATGTCGTCTCAACATCGGAAGTCTCCGTTTCGCTGACCGTCGACGATGCTTCCGCCATCGACAATATTATCGAAGATCTGAAAAAGATCGGCGAGGTTTCCGTCGAAAGCGGCAAGGCCGTCGTTTGCTGCGTGGGCGACAATCTCAACAACGTTCAGGGCGCGCTGCACACGGCGTTTGAAGCGCTGCGGGATATAAAAATTCATATGATTTCCCAGGGCGCGTCGGCAATAAACATCACGTTTGTTATCGATGAAAACCGGCTTGCGGAAGCGGTGCGCGGGCTGCACAAAGCCTTTTTTCACAAGACCGATCCGCGCATTTTTGAATAGTTTTGAATAGTTAAGGATGGTTGCCCCATGAAAATGGCAATTCTGGGTTACGGCAAAATGGGCAGGATGGTAGAAGAAATTGCCCTGCGCGAAGGCTGGGAAATCGGCCCGAAGCTTGACATTAACGACAACGCCGGCGGCGCGGGCATCACAAAAGTGTCGATGTCGGGCGTTGACGCCGCCGTTGAATTCAGCCAGCCGTCGGCCGTCGTCGCCAATATCGAAGCGGCGGCAAGATCCGGTGTTTCGCTTGTCGTTGGAACAACAGGCTGGTCGGATCAAGAGGACAGAATAGAGAAAATCGTGCGGGAATCAGGCATCGGCCTGGTTTACGGCGCGAATTTTTCCGTCGGCATGAATCTTTTTTTTGAAATCGTGTCGCGCGCCGCCGAACTCATCGGCAAGGTTCCGCAATACGACCCATTTCTTTCCGAAGAACATCATCGCGCAAAAAAGGACGCGCCTTCGGGAACCGCGCTGAATCTGCTCGAACTTATGCGTCCTCATCTCAGCAACCCTGAACCGAGCGTGGCATGCGTCCGCGCCGGAGCCATCCCCGGAACGCACGTCATCGGTTTTGACAGCCCCGCTGACACCATTTTGCTGGAACACAGGGCGCGCAATCGCCAGGGGTTTGCCGAAGGAGCGGTTATGGCCGCGCGGTGGATCATCGGAAAAAAAGGCATGTATGATTTCAGGCAGGTCTTTCGGGAAATAGTGAAATAGGGGGTGCGGAATGGAAATTTGCCAAAGCTGCGGGATGCCGTTGAAGAAAGACCCTCATGGCGGCGGGGTAAACGCGGATGGAAGCAAGAATAAAAAATATTGCAGTTACTGCTATCAGAATGGGGAATTTGTCGGCGGAGAAACGACTGTCGAAGAATTTCAGGAATTTTGCCGTAAAAAAATGATTGAAAATGGGACGCCGAAATTGTTTGCATGGTTTTTTACCCGTGGAATGAAA
>Ga0082212_10006578_pt1 | contig 15576 bp, 14 predicted proteins | sample TergutNt197P3_FD_71548 | JGI IMG/M metagenome (GOLD analysis project Ga0082212, IMG submission 71548) | Neocapritermes taracua P3 segment gut microbial communities from Petit-Saut dam, French Guiana - Nt197 P3 | ecosystem: Host-associated > Arthropoda: Insects > Digestive system > Gut ...
CATATTGCCGTAAACGTTGTTCAGGGCGGAGATATTGGTGGTCAACATCTGCATTTGCTTTTGGTAGTTATTAATTTGTTCTGCGCTGGATTGTACTTGTCCGGAGAGGTCTCCTACGGAGGTATTGAGTTTGTTGGAGAGTTCTGTTATTGAGGATTGGAGGTTGCCGGAGAGTTCGTCCATTGCTGTTTGCAGTTTTTGTGTGTTAATCGGAGCGATTTCGGAAACGCTTTTTATTTGTGTTTCATACGCTGTGTTCAGTTTTGCTAAACTTTCTGATGCTTTTGTCATGTTTCCAACGAGTTCGCTGTTAGCAGCTGCGGCAGTGGATACGTTAGCCATTTGTCGTGCGGTATCGCCGAATTTTCTTAATCCATCGCCAAAGTCTTGGATAAGGTTAACATTAACGCCTGCTTGTTTGAAGAGTTGGTTGAGGTCGTCAATAGGTTTGTTGGGTTGTTCGTGGCGTGCTGCTTTGGGCGCACCTGAAGCCCCACCGGTTCCTCCGTATTGCGGAGCCAATTCCGGGTAAACGGCGCTCCAATCTACTTCTACGTGTGGTTTTTCAAATGCCGAGAAGAAGAAGATAATTGCTTCTGTTCCCATTCCGAGAATTAGCATAAGAGATGCTCCTTCGTAGTGATTGATTTTGAACAATGCGCCTAAAATAACTAATGAGGCGCCCCATCCGTAGAGTTTCGCCATGAACGCTTTAAATCCTTTTGTGTTTGCAAAATTAAGTGCCATACTTTTTCCTTTTTAATTAATTTTTTATTTATACTTAAAATACTGAATTTATCTTCCTAATTGTCTTCCTAAATAGGATTGTACGCTTCTGAATCCGGTGTAGCAGTTGGCGCTATCTTGGTATTCGTAACTTCTTGTTGCTACTTGGAGGTAGTATCCGACGTCTTTCCATGAGCCGCCTCTGACGACTTTACGTTTCATCACGGGCGGGTCTTTTCGTGCTGCGTTGTAGGTGTAGGCGGGGTTCATGTCCCATGTAAAGTAGTAAGCGGTACCGTCGTAGGCGTCTTCTGTCCATTCTGCTACGTTGCCCGACATGTCGTATAGTCCGTAGTGGTTTGCTTGATATGATCCTACTGCTACGGTAATGGCGCCGCCATCGGCTGCGTAGTTACCTCTCATGGGTTTGAAGTTTGCCAAGATACATCCTTCGGCGTTGCGTGCATAAGGACCGCCCCATGGGTAGGGGCTTAATTCGTTACCTCCGCGTGCTGCCCATTCCCATTCGGCTTCGGTGGGAAGGCGAAACTCGTTGATCATCGGGTTGTCTTTTCCTACTGATGCTTTCATATATTCCGAACGCCATACATTGAAGGCTTTTGCTTGTACCCAGTTTACGCCTACAACGGGATAATCGTCATAAGCGGGGTGCCAGAAGTATGTTTTTGCTACGGGGTCGTTGTAAGCGTATGCAAAGTCCGATATCCAGCAAAGGGTATCGGGGTAGATGTTGGTTACGTGTTGTTGTACGAAGACGCTACGGTCGGGGATGCCGCTTTTGTAGGCTCCGAAGAATTGGTCGGTGCGGTCTTCTTCCAAGTCTTCTATTCTCATGTTCATCATGGCTGCGCTGTCCCATTCAAAGCGGTTAGATTTTTTGGCTGCGCTTTGCATGTCCACCGTCCAATAGCGATATACTAAAAGGCGTGTATCGAGTTGGCGGTCTCTACCAAAGCGTTCGTGCATGGGGAGAAAGAGTTTTTCCAATGGGTTTTTCACCATTTCGCGGTTGCCTTTTTCTTTAATTTCGGGTTCCCATTGTATTTTTTTATCCCAATCGATGGCGTAATATTCGTAATCGCCGCTTCCGAAACGTTTGGCTTGTCCGTTTGCTTTGTCCCATTTGAAATGGCTGGCGTCTTGGTTATCTCTGTAGCGATAGCCCAAAATTGTTTTTGCTAATGAATCGCGCACCCAATATACAAATTGACGGTATTCGTTGTTGGTGATTTCGGTTTCATCCATAAAGAATGCCGAAATGGAGACCGTTTTTGCTCTATAATCTAATGAGTAGGCGATGTCTTGGTCGCCGGCGCCCATGGTATAACTGCCCATTGGCACATAAGTCATTCCGTAGGGAACTCTTTGAGATAGTTTTGGTCTGTTCGGAACGCCTGTTAATTCACCGTTTCCGGTATTTTTACAGGAACTTAAAACTGTTACTGCCACTAATATCAACAAAAATAATCGTTTCATCTTATGTTATGTTTGTTTTACTTCTATTATAAATATCGCACGTTTCGATAACTTTTTGGTTGGCTAAAGTCCATTTTGAAAAAGTATTGCAGTGATATTTCGTGGGTTCCTCCGTTACGCATGGGCGTAGTCGAAATATCGTAGGAATATCCTAACTTAAACTCTTGTACTTTAAAGCCTATCATAGCTATTATTGCGTCATTAATTCTATAACCAACGCCGCCCCATACCTTTTTATTGTATCTTATTAAAAAATTTAAGTCCATTTGGTAAATTCCTTGTGAAAAAGAGATTAAAGTGCTGGGCATCAGTTGAAGTTGGGGGCGGTAGGGGAAGGAGTAGATATAGCCGCCGGAGAGGTTAATGCTCATGGCGTCTTGATAGACAACGTAGTCGGTTTTGTAGCGTGCTTTGGTTGCCATGAGTTGCATGGCGGAGAGTCCGACGTAGAATTTATTGGGGAGGTTGTAGAAAACGCCAACGCCGGCGTCGAAGTTCATGGAGGAACTTTCGCCGCGTAATGCTTGTAAAAAGGGGTCGTCGGGGTTTTCGGGTTTGATTTTGTCGAAGTCGATGGATTGGTCGGTGAGTCCTATCATGAGTCCGAGTTGGAGGTTTCCTTGTTTCATGTTGAGGTGGTAGTCGTAGTTGAGGCGTACTTTGGTTTGGTTGATGGGGGTTAATTTTTCGTTGAGAAGTACTAACGAGAGACCTCCTCCCATCATCGGCAAAAAGGCGTCGCCGGTGATAAAGAATGTTTGCGGAGCGATGGAATAGCCGTTACCGTGTCCGTCGTTAAATTTGGCTCCTGTCCATTGTGTTCGTGATACCATAGTAACGTCTATGCCCTCTGAAATGCCCGTTGCCGCCGGATTATATACGATAGGTAATAACATATTTTGCGACATACGCGGATCCTGCTGCCCCATTAAGTTTGTTGCAACTATCAGATAAACAAAGAGATATAACGCTATTCGTTTGATTTTCGCCATTAATATTTTTATCTCAAAAAATGGGTGCTAAAATACATGAAATATTAACACCACGAAATTATTTTTTTATCACCTTGAAAATATATCATTTTCTCTAATTTAAAAGCAACAAAGCGCTTATTAAGAAGTAATAAACGCTTTGCCCATGAAAAAATTGTTTGATATTGTATGAACTGTGATTTTTTAGTGATTAGTGGTTAGTGGTTAGTGATTAGTAAAGACGCATTGCAATGCGTCTTTACGGACAAATTAGAATTTCAGTGATAATCCGAGGTTGAAGATGGAATATCCATACCCCAGTTCGGTATAGGCGCCGAGGAAGTTGGTAAAGTAATAACGTGCGCCTACATATCCGGAGCCGGTAACGCCGCTGGAAGAGGCTTTATAGCCGTAGTCGTTATAATATTCTCCTGTCCATTTCCATTTAACGACATTGTAGCCGATGGAAAATCCGGCGTAAACATCGAGTTTGGGAATAAAGGCATAGTGCAACGCGCCGCGTGCAGCGATAAGGATGTTGTTTTGTTTCCAGCCCCAGTCGCCAAAATTATATTTAGCCGAACAATATCCAAAAGAGCCGCCTACTCCGATAGAACTTTTGTTGTCCCAAACTTTTCCTATGATACAACGTTCGTAAGAAGCCATGATGACGGGTGTGCGTTTGATGCCCGAAGATACTAAACCTGAATATAAATTGCCACCGAGACCGATGCCAATACCAACTACGTTATCGTTTTTGGCAAAACTTTGTGTTTGTGCAAAACTTTGTGATGCTATAAAGCATACAATTAAAGAGGTGAAAATTAACTTTTTCATTTTTAAAATTTTTTAATTTTTACAGCCACGTTACCTCAAGGGTTTTTGTAAATGCTATTTCGGGGACGTCGAGCGTGGCGGATACTGCCAACCACACTACGCCTCCTTCTCCCGGTTCGTCTGATACTATTTCATATAACATCATTATTCCATTCCAAGATGCATATCTCATTGTTATAGGATAGCCGGGGTAGGGGGTCATTTCATAAAACTTGCACTGTTTTCCTGCAATTTCTCCTGTTCCCGTGTAATAGGCAGCATTCGCTTCTTCGTCAAAAGAGAAAACATCTCCATAAGTATCCGATTCGTCATAAGTTATTTCATCATCTTCTAACCAGTGTTTGTTTATTGCTGCCCAAGTAGTTTTTGTTTGATGATTGATAATATATGTCATCCATGATTCTGTTTCATCTTCTTCTTGGAACCAATCCCACCGAAATCTCATTCCGTTGTCTTTGAAAGTAATGGCAAGGTAGAAATTTTCGCCCATATAGTATTTAACGGCTCCTTTTTCGGTTTTGGTGTAGGTTCCCGGCTCGCCTCCGCCGCCGCTACCGCAAGGTACTTTGAGGTCGGGGACGGTTTGAGTGGTGCCGCCCGGATAACCGGGGACGTTTTTCGAGTCGGAACCGCCGTTTGCCGTTACTGATGCCACTACGGGGGTGTATTCGGGAACTACCACCGTCCATTGTCCGTTGCTACCGGTAAATGCTGATGTTTTTCCTACGGCGTCGCCTACGGTTACTTTTGCATAGGGAACGGGTTTGTTTTCACAATCTACTACTTTTCCCTTCAGCGTTACGGCTTTTTTGGGGTCGTCTAAGTTTACCCACGAGAAATGTGTTACTGTGCCTACATAAACATCGCCTTGCAGTGTGGCAATGCCTTCTTCTATCCAAATGCCTTGTCCTTCGTCAAATGACCAGAGAGGAATCGTTGCGGGGGGATTGTTATCCATTCCGTCGGGGATGGGGAATGTTACTTCTGCGGGAATGCCGGTTTTCAGTTGCAATGGATTACCTTGGTCGTCGGTAAATTGCACGTCGGACATTCCGTAAGATACCAACACCGATTCGCTGCCGTCGGCGCGTATTCCGGCGAGGTCGCCGCCGGGCATCATGGCGTCAAAGTTTTCGTTGTTGGGGTCGAGGTAGAGCATATCGGCGTTGACGTTTCCGCTGTAAGCAGAGCCGTCGGCGCGCATAATGGCGGAAGGCGACAACGCTACTTTCATGCCTTTGACGTTCAACGTTTTTTCTGCCGATGCGTCAAATTTGGTTTGCAGGGTGATGTCGCTGTTTCCCTTAGGCGTTAAAACGGCTTCGATAAACATCTCGCCTTCTTTGACGCCGGAACGGGTAAGGGTGAAATAACCGCTTTTTTCAAATTTCATCACCGCCCGTTTGTTCACAACCGATACTTTGTCGAAAGTAAATTCTCCTTTGGAGTCGGTGGTGGCGTTTGCTGTGCCGGTGATTACTTTTACGCCGCCTAACGGTGTGCCGCCGGTATCTTTTACAATACCTCTTAACGCTACGGTTTGCATGTTGCCTTCGTCGGGCTTTTTCTTGTCGTCGTCTTTTTTACAACCTGTCATGGCAATGGCTATGATTGCGATGATCATACTGATTTTTAATAAATGTTTCATGGTTTTTTACTTTAAATTTTTAATTATTTTAATGTGCAAAGATATTAATTTTTGTGTGAATATCATTGTTCCACAAACTGGCTTAAATCGAGGGTGATGTGGTCATTGTCAAATTCACATTCGGCGAGGATATAGCGTGCTAAGTGGTTAGCGTCGCCACTACGCCAGATTTGCAGTTCTACTCTGTAGTCTCCGGTGCCTGTCCATGGGTCGGGTGAGCCTGCTGCTCTCAAACCTACGGTACATTCTCCATTGATTATTTTGGAACTTGGGGTTCCGCCTCCGGCTATGTAGGAGTATCCCGACCAGATGTGTACTTCGAGACGTAAGTCATTGTATTCATCAAGTCCGGTAACAGTAACAACGTTGCCTTCGTAGTCGTCATCATCATCATCGTCATCATCATCGTCATCGTTTATAAACAGACTGAGGTCAATGGTTGTGTGAGCGCTTTCGATGTTGTAAGACATTGCATACTGCGCTTCGTGGTTTTCGGCGCCGGGCGCCCAAATCTGTAATTCGATGGTGAAGATTCCTCTGCCTGTCCAGCCGTCGGAACTGCCTGCTTTTTGTAATTCTACGGTGCATCTTCCGTTGATGATGGTGGAACTTGGCGTTCCGCCTCCGGCTACATAGGAAGACCCTGACCAGATGTGTACTTCGAGGCGTGCGCCATCGTAATAATCAAGTCCGGTAATGGTTACTTTGTTGCCGGTGGTAGTAGGTTCTTCACCTCCGCCGTTGTTGTTCTTGTCGTCATCTTTTGAACAAGCGCTGAAACTCATCATGGCAATCGTTATTGCCGTTAAAACTGTGTAACTGAAAAATTTTTTCATCTTTTTTCCCCTGAAATAATACGTGTCGGGTGCAACTTTTAAATTATTAAATTATTGAATTATTGAATATAAGGGCGCCCGTGAAGGGCGCCCCTACGGTTTATTGTTTTACAAATTTTGCTGTTTTATTGCCGATTTTTAGGAAATACATTCCGCTTGGTAAATGGGAAACGTTGATGGTGGTTTCGGTTTCATTGGGGCGACCGCAAGGGTACGCCCCTACGGAACGACCCATCATATCGTAAATTATGATTTCTCCGCCCTCGTAACTTGTAACTTGTAACTCGTAACTTGTTGGGTTTGGATAGACGGAAAATGTTGAATTTTCGTTTTCATCAATAGCGGTACTGCAACCGGCGGTTTTGTTGGCAGGAGCGGATTCGCCGCCGCCATCGCAGGCTACTTTAACGCTCCATGTGTAGGTGCGCGAGGGGTCAAGTCCGGTATCGGTGTAAGAGGTGGTGGTGATGTTTGAGGCGATTTTGGTTCCGTCTCTGTAAACGTTATATTTGTGGCTTCCGGCGCCGCTTTGTTCAATGGAAATGTCATCAAGCATAAATATGAAAGCGTCGTTTGAAACGCAAACAATGGCGATGTATTTTGTTCCGGACGGAAGGTCATAATCGTATTTTGTCCATGCTGCCGGTACTTCTACATAAGAGCCTGACGTTAAAAAGGTAAAGTCGCTTTGCGATGTTCCGGATGTGGAATAACCTACTTTCATTCGTTCTTTTCCATACATCTCGGTATATGTTTTAGCCCAAAATGAAAGATGGGTGGGGTTTGATAATTGAGGGCTGATTATCCAATCGTTGTTTGGTGCGGGATTCGCCGCGAAACTTGCAAAATATTTGCTACCCGAATGGGGTTGAAGTCCGGCATCGCCACTTAACGACGGTGTTGTTGCAGAGGGGTTAAATACGATATAAGCCATTTTTGCCTGTGAGTTGGGGAAAGTAACATCTTGGATACCAAAAGTGCCGCTGCCGTCGCCGTCGATATAACTCCATCCGTTCACGGTAGAGTTTACGGTGAAGTTGGTATGGCTTTCTACATCTTCAAAAAACGTTTCGGTGATGGCTTTTGTGGGGGCGTTCCATGTTATTTGCGCGTCGCAGTTGGCGTTGAAATTAACTTTCAGGTTGGTAACGCCGGCACAGTCGCCGCCGCTGCCGCCGTTGGCAGTCCAGCCCATGTCTAACAACATACCGAGTTCTCTGCTGCCGATGGTATGACAGGCTTCGCCGGATGCAATGGCATATTCCATAAACGTTGTAAAAGGAGAGTATTGATTCCAGTGGCAAATACTCGACCCCGGTTTGTAAGGATTGGGGGCATACATTTTTACACGCGAACCGCCGTTTGCCTCTAATAATTTGCCGCCCGGACGTCCGGCATATAAATTGCCGCTTACAACCAACGCTGCACGTTGAGCCATAGTAAGATCTGCCACGCAAGGTCCGGAAGTTCCTTCAAACAACTGACGACAGAATGTGTTAGGATATTCCGTGTCTTCTATATTGCCGGATACAAAATCGGGATAGAAAAAAACGCCGTTCCATGAAGGATCGTCATTGTCGTACCAAATGTTATCGGAAAAGCCTAATCCATGATTTACTTCGTGCAACATAACGGTAACATAATCAGATTGATAGTAAGAAGGATTGCCATCTGTTCCAAGATACCAACTGAAAGTGGAGTTCATCTCTATTCTAATATCTCGTGTAAGATTTGAGGCGTCGTAACCTACCAACTGATTCCATAAAGTAGCGGGATACCATGTGTTGTTTTGGGTACTAAAAAAAGATTGTGTGAGATAACTGCCGCCAAGAACCCATGGGTCGCCCATATCTACCAAATCAACTTGCAAATCTATCGGCACCGTTCCTTCCAACTCTTTACTCCAAAGACTCAGCGCATATTCCGTAGCGTTGCGTTCGGTTGAAGTCATCTGTCCTACTAAAGAAAACTGCAACGGACCTGCGGCAACGCTGTTTTGGGTTTGTTTGCCATCGCCATTAAAATGTTCGTCATAAGTACACAATGTTCCGTCGGGCAATTTGAACTTATACACGTAGTAACTCATCGCCTCTTCTTTTTCCGCTATCCGGCGTAAAACTTCGGCGTCATCGGGGAAAGCAGGGATAAGTTGCGGTTTTGCTTTGAAAATGCCAATGATTTGCCGATCTTTCGGTAATGCCTCTTTCACATTTTCTTTTGCTCCGTAAAAATAACGCGGAATCATCACCTCGCCGTTGGAGGCAGATACAGATGCCGTACTTTTGACCGAATAATCGGACGTTGTTTCCATCACCAAATAAGAATCGGCAACGCCCAAAACGCTCTGTTTCATCTCCTCAATGAAAAACGGCGTTAATTGAAACTCCATAATTGATTGATTTACAGGAGTTAATACCACATTTGCCCCTGTTTGCTCATTCAAAATAATGATTTTGGAATTTTCTACTGATGAAAGCGTCATCAGGTACACATCTTTACTTTCGTTATTTTTCGTTAACGAGAGTGTAGAAACATCAGATTTTTCAACCTGTGCGGTTAATTGCGCCACTTTTTCTTGGGAAAAACCGTTTTGTTTTACCGAAAAAAGCGCTTGCGCATGGAGAATCACAGGGCTAAAAGTAAGCCCAACAATTGCTACTACGAGCAACGACATCTTAATAAAATGATTTGTTTTCATTTTCCTAAAAATTTTAATTAAACTTAATATATATTGAATAGTGTTTTATATTTTTATTCGATGTTAAAACTTTCGTCATAGGTACACATCGTGCCGTCGGGCAGTTTGAACATATAGACATAGTAACTTCGCGCCTCTTCCATTTTTGCTATGCGCTGTTGGACTTCGGGGTCGTCGGGCGCGGCGGAGATAAGTCGCGGTTTGGACTTGATGATACCGGTAATAATCCGATCTTTCGGGAGCGCCTCTTTTATATCCTCTTTGTCTCCGTAAAAATAACGGGGAATAAAGACCTCGCCGTTGGAGGTTGAGACAGCGGAAACGCTTTTTACCGAATCACCAAGCGTTGTTTCGACTACCAAAAACTGTTCGGCGTCGCCTAAAACGCCCTGTTTCAACTCTTCGATAAGAAACGCCGACAACTGAAACTCGGTGAGCATCTTGTTGGTTGGCGTTATCACTACGTGGTCGCCTGTTTGTTCGTTCAAAATGATGAACTTGGTATCTTCTACCGATGCAATATTTACCAAATAAACATCTTTGTCTCTGTTGTTTTGCGTGAGCGACAGAGCGGTAATTTCCGATTTTTCCATTTCGGTAAATAATTGTGTTACAACTTCTTCGGATAAACTGTTTTGCGTTACCGAAAAAATACGATTCATCTGCGAAAACGCGGGGCTGAATGTAAGCCCGATGATTGCTGCGAGCAATGACTTTTTTACGATTGTATTCATTTTTTTAAATTTTTATGGGGTTATAATATTTGTTGTTGTTTGTCTGAACTGTGTTGTGGGTCAAGCCCGCAATGACGTCGTGTGATTTTAATGATTTTTGTGATTTTGTTGTCGATTTTTAGCCATCCAAGCCTCCCCCCTTTGGGGGGAATGAGAGGGGCGTCTCATCTTCTTTGTCATATTTTCATTGCCATCTTTTTCGGGTAGCCATGTGTTGCTATGATGAATAAGCATCTCGTTGAAGAGCAAGCACTTGTAGGAGTGATAGAGGGTGTGTTTTATTTTGTTCATGATTAGACTTTTAGATGTTAGACATAAGACTGTTCAATTTTCAATTTTCAACTGTATAAAAACTTTCGGCAAAGGTACGGTGAAAAAACATACCGGCGTGTCACTAATTTTGGTGACAAGCGTGTCACTAATTTTGGTGACAAGGGAAGTGCGCGTATTAAAAAAAAGTGTATCTTTGCAGGGTAAAAAATAACCCCATGTATTTAGGAGTAAAAGCAGTAAAACCGCAAGATGATTATCAATTGTTACTCACCTTTGAAAACGATGAGCAACGTATTTTTGATATGAAACCATATTTGGATTTTGGTCCTGTATTCCGAGCGTTAAAAGAACCCTCTATGTTCAATTCTGTACGGGTTTATTTTGACACAATAGCATGGGCGAATAATGCCGATATTGATCCGGAGATTTTATATCCGAATAGTCAGCAAATTTATTGATGACGAATATTTTTCACCGCCATGGAAAAGATAAAAATAATCATCGTGGACGACCATCGTCTGTTTCGTATGGGGTTGAAAGCCATCATCAGCGCCGGTCATCCCGACATTTTGGTGGCGGGGGAAGCCGAATGTGGCAAAGAACTGTTTGAGATATTGCCGACAACGCCTGCCGATGTAGTTCTTTTAGACATCAATCTGCCCGGTATGAGCGGCGCAGAGGTAGCAGGTTGTCTTCGTCATCACTATCCAAACATAAAAATCCTTGCCGTCTCCGCCGAAGACGCCATCGAAACAATACAATCGATGGTGGAGGCAGGTATCGACGGCTTTGTCAGCAAACAAAAAGGCGACCCCGACGAACTTATCAACGCCATTCGCACGGTGGCAGAGGGATTAGAATACTACGGGCGCGACGTTGCCCCGATTATCTACGGCGTGTATGTGTCGAAAAAGAAAACAACAGACATCACCGCCGAGTTTACCGACCGTGAACGCGAAGTCATCATCGCCTGTCGCGAAGGACTGCTGTGCAAAGAGATTGCCGACCGTATGGGCATCAGCATCAACACCATCAATACCTACAAAAAGAGAATCTTCCAAAAACTCGGCATCAACACCACCGTAGAAATAGTACGGTATGCGATGAAAAAAGGAATTGTGAGAATGGGGGGGTGAGATTGAGAGTTGAGAGTTGAAAGTTGAAAGTTGAGAGTTGAAAATGAACAATGAACAATGAAAAACGAAATATTAAAAAATGACGGTTACAGAAAATTGGTCTCGCACATTTCAGAGACCTTTGTATATGGACAACAAAAATCCGTAGTCTCTGTAAATTACTATTTGGTGGAAACCTATTGGAAAATCGGGCAATATATTGTTGAATTTGAACAAGGCGGAAGCGGAAAAGCCGAATACGGCAAACGACTACTTGAACAGTTATCGAAAGACCTTTCGTTAGCACATGGGAAAGGTTTTAGTAGAAGTAATATCCAGAGAATGAAACAGTTCTACTCTACATTCCCAATTAGTGCGGAGGTTCCGCACAAATTGACTTGGACGCATTGTGTTGAATTACTCAAAATTGATGACCCGCTGGAACGTTCATTTTACCTGCAACAAACCATAAACGAAAATTGGAGTACTACGCAACTTATCCGGCAAAAAAAATCGTCGCTTTACCTTCGTTTGGCAGCCTCAAAAGACAAAGAAGGGATTTTGAAACTGGCTCAGGAAGGACAAAAAATCATACATCCTGCCGACATTATCCGCGAGCCGTACATCTTGGATTTTCTGCAAATTCCCGAACCGCACCAATTAAGTGAAACGGAACTTGAAACCCGCATCATTTCGCAATTACAACATTTTTTACTCGAAATGGGCAAAGGCTTTGCCTTCGTAGGACGACAATATCGGATTATGCTCGGCAATCGTCCGCACCGTATTGACTTGGTTTTTTACCATTACATACTGAAATGTTTTGTGCTGATTGACCTCAAACGTGAAACAGCAGGATATGAAGACATCGGGCAAATGAATATGTATCTCGGTTATTTTGAGAAAGAAGAAAACAACGAAGGCGACAATCCGCCTATCGGCATTGTCCTTGCACGTGAAAAAGACGAATATGTTGTTGAATACGCTATGCACAACATTTCATCTCGCCTGTTTGTATCGAAATACCAACTTTTCTTGCCTACGAAAGAAGAATTAAAACAAATTTTGAACTATGACACGGCGGAAATCTATAAATAAATCCCAAAAATATGAAAACAAAATGTGTAAATGTATTTATCGCGATGTTATTGGCTGGCGCCATTAATGTTCAGGCGCATAATTCGGATTCGTTGCGGCAGGCGCTTGCAGCGCTTCCTTTAACCGAGCAGATTTCGCTGTTGCAAGAAATTATCCCCGGCGAAGAGATTGCGAAGAATTTTAAGATGCGGATAGATTATACCGATATGCTCGACAGCCTTGCCGGACATCTTCCCACGGCGGCGGAACGGGCGGCGGCATGGCTCAGCGCAGGACGGTTTTACTACAGCGTAAGTTGTTACGAACCGGCAGAACGGGTGTTGTATAGAGCGCAACAGGAAGTTGAAACGCCGGCGGGCGAAGAAAACGAGGCTTTGTTGGCGGATATTATGTTTGTACGCGGGCAAAATCTGATGAGAATGTCCGATTTTGTGAACGCTACCCAACTGCTTACTGAGGCAATCAGTTATTTCGATAGAGAAAAAGATTATGCCAGACTGATTAAAGCGTATAATACGCAAGTAGGTGTTTATCAAGCACAAACAGTTAGTTGTCAAACAGATGAATCGAGAGCGATTTTACAAGAACGCGAGAATTATTTTTTCAAAAAAATAGAAGAGGTATCTTCCGAAATAGAAGACCCTGTTGTGCGAGCCGACTGTTTAACCAGTATGGCTAACTACGAAATCAATAGACGAAATTGGGAGAAGGCAAAGGAATATTTAGCGTTGCTGGGCGCGATTTCACGTGATTGCAACTATACCGACGGACTTATCGCCTACTACGGCAACAGCGGTTTGGTGGAAGAAAAAATGGGGAATATCAGAGAAGGAATGGCGTTGCAATATAAAGTTTACGAAATCGCCATGGAAGCCGGAAATATGGCATTCGCTACTCAGGCGTTGGCAAATGCAGCATTCGATGCATGTAAAATAGAAGATGATGAGTTGATACGCCGTTATTCGCTCAGAGGAATGGAATTGGCAAGAGAATATGGCGTCAAAGCGCAATTATGGCGGTTTTTGGATAATCTTTCCGCTTTGGCATACAGAGAAAAAAACTATAAACAAGCGTATGATTATCGCATAGAGGCTGTTAATATTTACATGGAACTCTATTTTGAAAACAACGCCAATCAAATCAACCAATACGCCGCACGTTTTGAGTCGTTACAGAAAGAGAACAAAATCACCGAGTTACAGGCAGAGGCAGAGATATATCACTATAAAACACGGCAAAAAAATCAGATGATATTTTTCCTTGCTCTTGCCATCGGTATGGCAATTCTCATACTTGCGCTGTTGTGGTTTTTGCTACGTCTGCGCAACCGCCGCAACCGTGAACTTGCCGAGATGAACCTCACCAAAGACAAATTCTTCAACATCATCTCCCACGACTTGAAAAATCCCGCCATAGCGCAACGCGACGCCCTGCAAGCGCTTATCAACAATATCCACAAATGGAACACCGACGATATGCTGGACTACTGTATCGAACTGCTGAAATCCGCCGAAGGCGAAGTGGAACTGCTTTTTAACCTGCTCAGTTGGTCGCAACTGCAAACCGGACGCATGGCATATTCGCCCGAAACATTCCTCCTTTCCGACCTCCTTCCCAGTTTGACGCTCATTCAAAAAATGGCAGAAAGCAAAGATATAACCCTCAACATCAACATCCCTGAAAATGAACTTATTACCTGTGACGTCAAAATTTTAACTACCGTCATCCGCAACCTGCTCGTCAATGCCATCAAATTTACGGAACCGGACGGAACGGTAACGTTGGAGATTTCATGTAAGGGCGTATCGCAATACGCCCCAACAATAATCTCCATCACCGACACCGGCATCGGCATGACCGAAAATCAACTTCGCAACATCTTCCGTTTAGATACCTCCCATTCCCAACAAGGCACTGCCGGCGAACAAGGATCGGGATTAGGCTTAATCCTCTGCAAAGACCTGCTCGAAGAACACGGCAGCAAACTGCTCGTCGAAAGCAAAGAAGGCGAAGGCAGCAGATTTTGGTTTGTAATTAAGAATTAAAAATTTTTCATTGGTTGTTGGTTGGGGATTGCGGGTTTGCCTCGCAATGACGTTGTACGGTTTTTAATCATGTCCATTTTGAAAATCATATTAAAATATTTTTGCTGTAAAGGAACGACAAAAAATAGTATGTACCGCTAAAATAAACAAAGGCTACCCGAAGGCAGCCTCTGTCGTCATAAATAAAATGAAAAAGTTTTTTATTCTGCTTTTTTCCATTTTCCGTCAACCATAGTGTACTTGGCTGTTTGTTCTTCCGTTGTGCCATCGCCAAACGTAACATCAATTTTCAGTTCAGCCGTTGCACCGTCGTTGCTAACTTCCGTTACTTTGAAATCTTTCATGCCGCCTTTTTCGTCCATGGCTTGTTTCATTTTTTCAGCAAACATGTCACCCATCGACTTCATCATCTCTGTGTTTTCGTTAGGCACAGAAATTTCAACCGTGTAGTTAATGGCTTTTTTGAAATCTCCCTTTTGGAAATAGGTTTGAAGTTTTGTCTCCATATCAACGGGTGTAGCAGAACCGCCGCCGCCGCAAGAAACCAACGCTAATGACACCGTCATCGCAATTAATACTAAAGAAAATACTTTTTTCATAAATAAAAAATTTATAGGGTTAATAAATAAAAAACTCGGGTACAAAGGAACGACAAAAAAAAATAGTGCGCACCAGTAAAATTACTGGTTTTTTACCGGTGAAATCACTGGTTGTTATATAAAGTATAAAAAATATTTACATTTTTTTCCAAAATCTGTTTAATCAATAATTCCATCAAAATAAATTTGAGAGATGGCAGTATCGTCATATTTATCGCCTTTATATACTTCGAGGATTTCAAATTTCAATGTCCATACCGGCAATTGCGCATATTTTTCGCTATAATACCAATCGTCACTTTCAACATCGTCAGGTCGTTTGTAGCCTATCGGTTCAACCTTGAAAATCTGTTCATTACTACTATCTTCCAAATGTAAAATGGCAAAAGGTTTGTCATCGACATACATTTTAAGTTTTTTCACGCGGGAGTTTTCACGCCATGTTTTATCTGTTTTTACATAGCCGTTGGCAACCCTAACTTCGGTAATTCTTGCCATT
>Ga0082212_10006579_pt1 | contig 15572 bp, 8 predicted proteins | sample TergutNt197P3_FD_71548 | JGI IMG/M metagenome (GOLD analysis project Ga0082212, IMG submission 71548) | Neocapritermes taracua P3 segment gut microbial communities from Petit-Saut dam, French Guiana - Nt197 P3 | ecosystem: Host-associated > Arthropoda: Insects > Digestive system > Gut ...
CACGCAATCCCCAGTCAAGTCCCCTTGTACTGTCCATTTCACGAGCAAAACGTCCCCAGAGTTGGTTCATGTTGTAGTCGGTTGTACGCAGCCCCGGCCCAAAATTCGGGCCATTGCCGCTGTTACGCAACAGGCCATCGCCGGTTGGACTATAAAGAGAGGTCGCCCCGTGAGCGTTGGTATAAAGCCCTGATTCGACCCAACCGGAGAAACGAAAACGTGAACCATTGCCAAAAAAGCCACCGGTGGAACATCCCGATGTGCCACAATCCGGATAGGATTGACACCCCCAGGTTTCCAGTTCGTCTGAATAAACAGGCAACTCGGAGTATGCCGGAACAGGGGATAACCTGGTTTCTTGCTCGGGGGAAGCATACTCCGAGTGCATAATGGGCTTCAGTCCGGCTTCTTCCGCTTTGGAATACCCTGGAGCTAACGCCAAAATTGAACCCAAGAGACTCATCAAAGTCAGAAGACCAACCACTTGTCTTGCTACATAATATTGTCTCATAACAGTATTCTTTTTAATCATGTTTTTGACATTTGTGGTTGTAAAAATAAATCCTTTTTTGATTTTTCGTCATTTCGATGAATATTTATTCAGAACATCTGCTAAAAAGAAACGATTTTTTCGGTTTTGGCAATTATCTCGTTATTCTCGATATTGCCGACTATTTTTTCATAGAAACTGGACTGGCAATTTTTCGACATTTCTGGCATAATACATATTGACTGATATTTCGCTTACTAATCAACTACTGTTTTGTAAAAACAGGGAGGTTGGGCAATTTTTTAAAGTTGTGATACCATGCTCGGACAGGGACGTCCGAATCAATACCTGTTACAGTTGAATATTGTGACAGACATTTTTCTTTTAATAAGCCTGATTGTATGTACAATCATGGTCGGAAATCTGTACGGACAGAATTGGCAACAACCCGTGTTGACGCAACCCGTTCAACAACAGACATTTTCGGCAATTGCTCCGCCGTCAGTCACAATACCGGTTGAAAGAAACGAGTCCTCTGATTTTTCGCACGGTTATTGTCGGGTCAATATTTCCTGGGGGGGGGGTGAGCCACGTACCTGGTTTGGTGAAATGCGATTGACCGACGGGCAAATGCGTCATTTGACATTGCTTGGCACAGAACCGGATGTGCCGGGGAGTATTTGGCTGGAAGGCAACGGGCTGGGCATCCGTTCGCGTTCGGCCAAGACATTTTCCGGTATGCGTGTGACTCTTGAATGCAGTCCGAATGCCCAATTGCAGTTGTATTTGATCGACGGGGAAACAAGAACCGAATTCAAAACGTCCCTGCCTGTCGCCGAATTGCTCAAAGGTGCAATGCAACCGGCCATCGACGAAACAGGTAATCGCATTCGCATTGAGCGTGTTCCCGGCGACGAACTGTCAATTCGCATGGTACGGGAGACGACGGTTTTTCAGCCGGGCGAGACTGCGCAGTTCGAGGTTTTACCGCGTTTTTTGAGTTTCCCAAAAGAGAAAAAACTGTTTTTGAACATGTCATTGTTCCGTAACCGTTCCAATGACCGTGTTTTTGAGACCGAGTGGTCGGTCATCGGTGATGAAATCCCCACAACGTCCCTTGTGGTGCCGGTTTCGTTTGCTCTTCCGCAGGAAGAAGGAGTGTTCGATGTCGTTTTGACCTTGCACCAAAAAAACGACCGTTCTCTTTTCGGCGGAAATAAAGACAAGGTACTCGTGCAGCGAACATTCCAATGCCTCGTTTTGTCAACCATGCCACCACTCCAACCAGACGGCAACACGGAGATACAGGCCGACTATCGCGGTATGCTTGTCGAAAGCATCGACCCGTCGAATCCGAACTGGTGGCGACGCTTTGTGAAATCGCCGATTCTTCCGCGTATTGGCACGTTGGGCGGTTCAGCGTCAAATACTCACTCAGTGACACCGCAATACGAACAGTTTCCCGAACCGGAGTCTGATCGTTCGACACTCGACAGTGTTCGTGACAAGGTGTCGCAACTCTCCCCCGGCCAACTTTTAAACCGTCCGCAGGAACGCTCGTTGTGGCAGGAAAATTTTGGCAGCGGTCATGTTGTGCCTTATCAATCGACGAAATACAACACACAGGGTTTCGTCGAGATGTTGCCTTCCGATGACGAAAGCATCACACCCTGGGAAGCATATACCATTCCGATCACCGAACCCGGCAAGCCGCATTTTCTTGAAATCGATTATCTTTCCGGCATTGAGCAAACGCTTGGCATCAGCATTGTCGAACCGACCGTTTTGGGCGAGCTTTCCTCCGGAAACGTCGATTCAGGTTTGCATGTGGGACGGGAAATCATTTCGGACAATCTTGCCGGTCGTACCATGCGGCATCGTATCCTGTTTTGGCCGAAAACGAAAACACCGGTCATTTTGCTGACCAACCCCGACACGCGTCAATCGGCTGTGTATGGCGGCATTCGCATTTATCGTGCGCCGGACGTGTTTCCGCAATCGCTCCCGTCGGTGTCAAACGATCCGAATGCGGCTCTTGCGCGACGGCAACAACGGCTGTTTGCAACTTACTGGCACCGCCCCAACTTCTGCGAGACATTTTCGGCGACGCGCGTCCCCGGTCATGTCCCGCATGTTGGGGTCAGTGATTGGGAAACCTTCCGTGAGGGAATCGACCGGATGATTCAGCACCTGCGAATGGTCGGTTACGGCGGGTTAATGATTTCCGTTGCTTCGGACGGTAGTTGCCTTTACCCAAGTCAGCTCATCTCGCCGACACCGCGTTATGATTCCGGCGTCTTTCTGGCCAACGGCGAAGACCCGGTGCGCAAAGACGTTTTGCACGCATTAGCCACAACGTTCGACCGCGAAAACATGACGCTTATTCCGGCGATTGACTTTTGTATGCCGCTCCCGGCCATCGAAGAGCAACTCCGTCGCAATCAACAGGCGAACCTTACGCCATCACCGGCAGAATCGGGGTTGACTTGGGTCGGCCCCTACGGAACGCTCTTGGTCGATCTTTTTGCAGACCAAAACAGAAGCGGACGCGCCCCTTACTACAACCTGCTCAATCCCGATGTGCAAAACGCGATGCTTGATGTGGTGCGCGAACTGGTCGCAAGAACGGCTTCGCACCCGTCGTTTGGCGGCATCGCAGTACAACTTTCGCCGGAAGGTTACGCCATGCTTCCCGACGAATACTGGGGAATGGACGACGATACCATCGCAAGGTTTTCCCGCGAAAAGCGAATCGCCGTGCCGGGGGAAGGACCGGAACGCTTTACAGTGCGTGCGGAATATCTTCGTTCCCACTGCCTCGAACAATGGTTGCAATGGCGTGCCGACCAAGTGACGGTGTTTTATGGTCGCATGGCCGAAATCGTTACGAGTGCCCGCCCCGATGCCAATCTGTATCTTGCGGGTGCGAAAATGTTTGACAGCCCCCTGTCCCAGCGAGTGTTTTATCCGTCATTAACCCAAATGGGAAGCACCGTTCAGGTATTGGCCTATCACGGCTTTGACATCGCGGCTTATCGCAATGATTCGCGGATTGTCTTCATGCGTCCCGAAAAGGTTATCGCCGACAATAATCTGGCCGACATCGCAACGAACCTTGAGGTTTCCAACGCGGAGGATATGGCTGTGGTTTTTCAACAGCTTGCCGGACAAACGAATATGGCTGCCGGCCTGTTTTATCACCACCCGATCGAACGGGTGCTGCCGCCATTTGACACACAGGTGCCGTTTCAACCGGCGCAGAGCCGGTTTGCGACGGTTGCCGTACCCGCCGGCGATCAAAACCGGAAACGATTCGTTCGCCATTTGGCCGACCATGATGTCGCGATCTTTTTCGACGGCGGTTTGTCGTTGCCGCTCGGCGAAGAGGAATCACTTCGCGAGATGGCGGCGCAATACCTGAAATTGCCGCGTATCCCGTTTCAACAGTTTGGCAACAAAGAAAACAGCCCGACTCAACCGGTCACGTTTCGCTATTTGCAAACCGAAAACGGCATCTGGTGTTATCTCATTAACGACGCGGCGTTTTCGATTCCGGTTCGTGTGATTTTTGATGCCGAACCCGGCAGCCGTGTTTTTCCCTTATCGCAATTGCGTGATACCGGTACAGTACGCAATATTTTAGGCGGCATCGAGTGGTCGCAAACAATGAAACCTTATGATTTCGTCGCTTTTTATGTTACAGGTCGTGTCGCAAAACCGAAACAGGTCGAAGCCAGTCCCCCTGCCAACATCGTCGGGAACAACGGGCAACTTGCACGTCAGCTTCAACAGTTCAATGAACGCATTTGGCTTTCTCGCAATGGGCTTGAATGGGACAGGTTGCCCAACGGCAATTTTGAAATGCCCCTTGCCCAGTGGCAACAATTTCTCAGCGAACAAGAACAACTCGCCCAAGTGTCGGCGACAAATAACGCGGCAAACAGTAGTGCAAAACCGTCTTACATTCGACCACGTCCCTTTTCTGCAATCGCACTGCCGTCGCTCGGACACCTGTTTCCCGGGCGAAGCAACGGACGCCAGGCTTCGGAAGCGAATGTCGAAAGCCATTTCCGCAGTCCGGAGTCCGAAACCCGAAGCTCGGCAGAGATCATTCCCGGTTGGTTCGTTGAAGGTGATGCGTCCTTTAGCACTGCGGTCGAAGAGCGTCCCTGCCGCGAAGGTTCGCACTGCCTGCGATTAACCGCTCAACAAAACGGAGGCCGCGTCACCAGTGTGCCATTCGACGCACCGCAAACCGGACGGTTGTTTGTTTCGCTTTGGGTCGGCGTTTCGCAAGACGCAACGCAGTTGCCCTTCCGGCTTGTTGTCAAGGGACAACATCAAAACCGTCCCTTTGTTCGGTCGGCGACCATCGGCCCGACCAACTGGAGTGCCATTTCGCAAACCCCGCCTGAAAACGGTATCCGTTGGCACCGGCTCGTTGTTCCGTTCAACGACCTGCCCTTGACCGAATTGGAACCGCTCACCATCTCGCTTGAAGTTTTGAGTCCCGCAACCGTTTGGGTCGATGACTTGCGATTGTATCACCTTGCCTTTACTGACGAGGAGCAGAAAATTCTTACAAAAATGTCGAGCATCGCCACCGGGTATAATGGTATGGGGCGTGTTTCTGATACGGTGGCCATTCTGGAAGGTTACTGGCCGCAATTGTTGGCTGAGTGTATGCCCAACGTCGAGGAACTGGTTGCACAACGAGCCGCTGCCAATCCCGCGACGCCCCCACAAGCGGCATCGACTTCCGAACAAACGGCTCCGACGGCAGCCGAAGAACCAAAAAAGCCGACCTTGTTGGGACGTGTCAAAGGGCTGAAATTCTGGTGACGTAAATAATACCGGCCAATTCCGTCTCTTGCACAATAGCCGTTTTCGCGTAAACTAATTGGTTTACCCCCAATATAGCAATACAAACACCCCGGATCATCAATGCAGGACATCGTCAAAGAACTCGAATGGCGCGGTGCGATTCACCAAAAGACGGACGAAAACATCGGAGCGTGGCTCAATGCCCAACGCCGCACGGTTTACATCGGGTTCGACCCCACGGCGGACAGTTTGCACGTCGGGCACCTCGTGCAAATGATGACGCTGCGGCGGTTTCAGCAAGCGGGACACCGCCCGATTGCTCTCATCGGCGCGGCAACGGGCATGATCGGCGACCCCAGTGGCAAAAGCGAGGAACGTAATCTGCTCACCGTCGATGACATCCGCCGCAACTCCGAAGGCATGAAAACGCAAATGGCAAGGTTTCTCGATTTCAACGAGACCGACGGGGCTTTGCTGATAAACAACTATGACTGGCTCGGAAAATTCAGCTTTCTGGATTTCCTGCGCGATGTCGGCAAACATTTTTCCGTCAACGTCATGATGGCAAAAGATTCGGTCAAATCGCGATTGACGCAATCCGACGCGGGTATGAGTTACACCGAATTCAGCTATCAACTGCTGCAATCTTACGATTTTTACTGGCTCAGCAAAAACTGCGGCTGCGAAATTCAGGTCGGCGGCAGCGACCAGTGGGGCAACATCACCGCCGGTATTGATTTCGTCCGTCGCATGGGCGGCCCGCAATTGTACGGCATCACCAGTCCGCTGTTGACCAAAAGCGACGGCAAAAAAATGGGCAAAACCGAATCCGGCTCGCTCTGGCTCGATGCCAACCGGACAAGCCCTTACGCTTTTTATCAATACTGGGTCAACCTTGACGACGCCGATGTTGAAAAGGCACTCAAGTTTTTCACCGAAATGTCGCAGGAGGAAACGCAGGCGGTCATCGACGGGCATTTCAAGTCGCCGGAAAAGCGAACAGCACAAAAACGTCTGGCCGACGATCTCGTGCGGCTGATACACGGCGAAGACGGTTTGCAGACGGCACATCGGGCAACGGAAATTTTCTTCGGCGCGGAAATCGCCAACCTGACCGACGCGCAACTGGTCGCCATTTTCGCCGACGTCAAGAGCAAGGAACTGCCGCGTGTCGTATTGAACGACGGTTTGTCGATTATTGACGCTTTCGTTGAATCGGGACTTGCGTCAACGAAAAGCGAAGCCCGTCGCACCCTGCAAGGCGGCGGGGCTTACGTCAACAACCGCAAAGTCACCGACATCGACGTCAAACTCACTGCGGAACACCTCACCGGCGAAACGGTGATGATCCTCCGCAGCGGCAAAAAGAATTATGCCCTGCTGCGGTTCGTGTAAGGAATATCATGGAACAAACACCCAAGGGATTTCGGTTACACATCGGTTTATTCGGGCGGCGGAATGCGGGGAAGTCGTCGCTGTTGAACGCTTTGGTCGGTCAACCGGTTGCGATTGTTTCCGAAGTGGCGGGAACGACCACCGATACGGTCGAAAAGGCGATGGAACTGTTGCCCATCGGACCGGTCGTCTTTCTTGATACGGCGGGTATCGACGATTCCGGTGATCTCGGCGAGTTGCGTGTTGAGCGAACACGGCAAGCCTTCGACCGTACCGATGTCGGTATTGTCGTTGCCGTTGCCGGTCAATGGGGCGAGTATGAAGACGGCATCGTGACCGAATTGCAAACGCGTAACATTCCGCTTGTGGTTGCGTTCAATCACAGCGACATCAGAGCCGCGACGGTTACGGAGCGGACAAGAGGTTGTCCCGACGATGCGTTGCTTGAATCATTGCGGCAACGGAATATCGCGTGTCTGCAGTCGATTGCGACAACCGGTTTTGGCATTGACCAACTGCGGGAAGCACTGGTACGGATCGTGCCGGAAGCAATGCTTTCTCCGCCGTCGATTGTGTCCGATCTCGTGCCGCCGGGAGCAACCGTCGTGCTTGTTGTGCCGATTGATAAGGAAGCACCGAAAGGCCGTCTCATTTTGCCGCAGGTGCAAACAATTCGCGATTTGCTCGACGGCAACCAAACGGCGGTTGTGTGCAAAGACACCGAATTGGCCGCGACGTTGCGGCAACTCAACATACCACCGTCGCTGGTTGTGACCGATTCGCAGGCGTTTAAGACTGTTGTGGAAATCGTGCCGTCGGAAGTACCGCTGACTTCGTTTTCGGTGCTGTTCGCGCGACAGAAGGGCGACCTGGCCACGATGATCGACGGTGCGCGTGCCATTGCGCGGCTCAAACCGGGGCATCGTGTTCTCATCGCCGAAGCTTGTACGCATCATGCGGTTGATGACGATATTGGCCGGGTCAAGATACCCGCGTGGTTGCGCAATTTTGTCGGCGGCGACTTGCACATCGAACACGTACAGGGACACCGTTTCCCGAATGATACGTTGACTGAATGGCATTTGGTCATCCACTGCGGTGCGTGTATGTGGAACCGTCGCGAGATTCTCAGTCGCATGATGCACTGCCGCAGTGCCGGTGTGCCGATTACAAATTACGGCCTGGCCATCGCGTTCATGCTCGGTATTCTCGACCGTGCAGTGATGCCATTTCCGTAAGTTATCACGGTCATTTCCACCGTGAATGTTGTCAATCTGGTTAGTAACTGTCCACTGTCCTATTTCACCACGAAGTACCACGAAGAGTATCAAACCCGCAGATTTCACAAGAAAAACCATAAATTCAAATGATCAACAGATATAACAGATGTAACAGATGATTTTAAAATGTTGTTTGGTTTGAGTACAAACATATCTGCTACATCTGATTCATCTGTTGATAAGTATTGTTTGGCCGGCCCTGTTTATTACATTGTGTCGGCGACTTTCGTGTTTCTTCGTGTCCTTCGTGGTGAGAAAAAAGTATTCGTGAACAGCTACTCCGGTTATGGCAGTGCATTGTGTTCTTTTGCATCTGTCGGCTGTGTCACCATCACGTGTTTTTTATCTTGTGTCAACTGTGATACCGCCTCTTAACGAAAACCCTTCTTCCGAGTGGAAAACGGTTGATTCTGCTACAGGGGCATCCGATACTTCTATTGCTTGATCGTCTCTTACGCAATTGAAGCAAACGGAGGCATTCAAGACTTCTCGGGAAAGGACTTCCGTTTTCATTGATCTTTTCTTCCACCCTGCCAAGTGCAGGAAGCCTTGGTGGTGGATATTTGAGAGTATCGAACAACGATCTCTCACCACGATTTTCAATAATCTTATCACAAGGAGTCTGATCATGAAAAGAACAGTCGTTCAGCGGTCGAAGTATGCGCAGAAGTCTCACTTTCCGGGGCTTTTTTACCTTATGGCGATAAAAAACATCCGGTTGTTATTCGTGGGTGTCATTCTTGTTGGTACCGCGCAGGGCGGGACGGCGATGGCTCAGAATTCCAATAATGGCGAGAAAACGGTTATTAAAGTCGTTGATTTGCAACAGAACAACAATCATCAGGGCAACGACGACGATCAGGGGAAAAACCCGCAAGGAAATAGTCAGGGTAACGGCAACGGCAACGGTGGCGGCAATGGCCAGGGCGACAACGGCAACAGTGGCAACGGTGGCGGCAATGGTCAGGGCGGCAACGGCAACGGTGGCAACGGTGACAGCAATGGCCAGGGCGGTAACGGCAACGGCAACGGCAACGGTGGTGGCAACGGTAACGGCAATGGTCAGGGCGGTAACGGCAACGGTGGCAACGGCAATGATCAGGGCGGTAACGGCGGCGATAAAACTGTAAGCGGTGACGATAAAACCGGTAGCGGCGGCGATAAAACTGTAAGCGGCGGCGATAAAACTGTAAGCGACGGCGATAAAACTGTAAGCGGTGACGATAAAACCGGTAGCGGCGGCAATCAGGGCGGCGACGGCAACGGTCAGAATGGCAACAATAACGGCAACGGCCAAACGTCCCATCAGACCGGTGGGCTATACGGTCATACGTACAACCAGCGTGCGGTCGAAAGCACCGTTCGCACTCTGTGGGGTGATAAATGGGCTGCCGACAGAGGCTTAACCGAACCCGACGAAATCCGATACGCCTTGGACCAGATGGGCGGTTCGATTTATGGGACACTTGCCAACAGCAGTATTACAAACACGAGCCTCGTAAACAGCACGCTTGGCGATGTCCTCCGACGCGGTGAGTTCGGCGGTGCGTGTACTTCCGGTTTCATGGCGGCCTGCGATCCCTGTGTCGGTACGGCTTGCGATCCCAGTGTCGGTTCGGCCTGTGACCCTTACGGCATGACGTCCTATTCCTATTCCTATGCGAGAAAGCCTTTGCAAAGAAACTTGTGGGGACTTGCTTTCGGAACCGGAGGTGCGACACATTACGATGACAATGCTTACGGGTACCACCAGTCCTACTTCGGGACAATTGTCGGCCTCGACCGGCTCTATGGACGGACAACCCGGGCGGGTCTGTATGTTTCCTACGGTGAAGGTTGGATTTCAAGCGACCTTCTTGACCACAGCAAGTCACGGGAATTACAGTTCGGTCTGTATCTCCGCAAAGAATTAAGAATCGGCTATATGTTCCTCAACGGCGGCCTCGGTTACAACCAATATCACACGGAACGGGAACTTTCTTATCTCGGTTTGAAGACCTCAAGCAAACACGAGGCATTCGTCGGCACGCTGTATGGTGAACGCGGCATTGAATTTCAGGGTGCATTGGCCCGTTGGCAGCCATTCCTGGGTTTGCAGTACATCGGCAACCAGCAGAGTCGTTTTACCGAAAGCGGCGCAGGCATGTACAGCCTCGAAGGCGACATCACGACCGGAAGCAGCTTGCGCATGTTGTTCGGAACCCGACTCAGCAGGGACATCGCGCGAATCAATCACGGAATGCTCTCGCTGTCCGGCAAAGCGGTTTGGATGCATGAATTTTTGGATGCGGCGTCCACCTCTTTCAACGGACGGTTTGTCGGAACCGACAAAGGGATCACGGTTCGCGGCAACAATGCCGGACGGGACTGGGCCGTTCTCGGAGGCGGTTTGACTTATGACCGTCGGAATTGGCGAATGTTTGCCGGTTATGACATCAGCTTCAACACCCGGCAAGTCTTACACACGGCAAACGCCGGACTTGCTTACGGCTGGTAAACGAAAACATAAAGTGAAGAACGCATAACGCAGAGTGCAGAGTGATTTTACTTTCTGTGCTCTGCGTTTTCGCTTTTCCGCCTTGACCGCTCAGTGACCGTCACGGATCGGATTCCCTTGTTACGCGGCGGGCAGGAACGTCCCGATTTCGGCTTCAAAATCCTCGCGAATTCACGACGCAAATATATTCGCCAATTGAAAAAACGTTGCCGCCCAGTTCATTCACGTTCAAAAGTCGCACAATCGTTTGACGACCACTGCGCATAATCTGTGTCAGAATCGCTATCATCGCTTGCAAAAACGTCGCAAACTCCTTCAGTAACCAATCTTTGCGACGCTTTTCCTCGCGTTGGCGACCGTCCGCCGCAAGCCATAATGTCGTCCACGACTTCAACGACCACGCCAAATTCGCCTGCGTCCAATCCGTCCGAAAATTTGACCTCGATCTTGCGTTCTTCGAGCCATTCGCTTATACTTTTTTCGTCTGAAGTTCCTTCCTTAGAAACAGTATCAAAACAACTACCTCTTATTACCACGAAGAGCACGAAGGGACACGAAGGTTTTTTAAATATTCTTCGTGGTTCTTCGTGTCCTTCGTGGTGAGTGAATGACTCATGCACTTGACAATTTGACGTAATTATTTTGGTACTGTTCCTTAGTAATATTTTTACACCACTATTTTCAGCAATTGGTACTGAAAAACAAGGGGTATTTCAGTTTTTTTAACTTAATGACCTTTCTGGCTTTGCCGGATTAAGGGGGAGAGGACTATACTACAAACGATGACAAATTGTATTTTTTCACACAGAGGCACGAAGATCCATTTTCCCTGTGATTTCGTGCCTTTGTGTGAGAATTTTTGTAAGAAAAAACGATCATTTGCTCCCGTTGATAGTATATTCAGTGTCTTGTTTACAATGTATTGCCATTGTATGTATCCGGGTCGTTTTTTTGTGTGAACCGCTACATGATATTTTCCCTGCTATAGAGGGAAGGATAAGATTATGAACTCAGGTTGTAAGTTTTTTCATTCCATGATATTGGAAACCGTACTGATTTTAGGTTTCGCTGTTGCCGCGTTTGCGGATATAATCACCATTGGAACACTGCCCACCGGCAACGAACGAGTTACGGTGTTCCTTGACGGAGAATGGGATTGTACAGTGACCGATTTTTCCCAAACAAGTGTCCCAACAGTTTATGATAACACTATTCCTGTCCCTGGTTTTTGGGACATGGCTACCAGAAACTTGGGTACAGTCAGAGAGACTTCCGCTCTCTGGTATCATAAGACCGTTCATTTACAGGAGATTCCAGGTAGCGTTATTTTGCGTATCAACAAGGCACATTACGGAAGAAAGGTATATATTAACGGTCAATTGGTGCTTGATTATCCCTACAATTTCACGGCATCTGAAACCAATATCAGAGAATTTTTAGTGGAAGGCGATAATGAAATCATCATCAGACTCGGAAATTATTTGCAACAACGTGATGATCCGGCATGTCCGGCACACACGGGTTCCGACTATGAAAAAAACTCTTATTTACCGGGCATTCCTGACTCAATAAGCCTATTGCTCTGTTCCAATCCCGTGGTGGAATCGGTTCGTAGCGTATCGCTCATTGATACGAACGGCGATATGACCGGTGAGTTGAAGGTCAACGCCATGATTCGTAATGATTTGGCGAATAGTATCAGTAATACGGCCATAACGTTTACGGTACATTTTGCATCCGTTGACAGTATAATTAATATAGTGTGAACTGATATTGGTATTGTACTGGGTAGTGGTTCGTCAAGCCTAATTTTTCATGTTGAACAGATTTGTAATGGCTGATTTTGTAATGAGTTGCAGTATATCGGCAACATGAATTTTTAGGTTTGACACACCAGTAGTATCATTTTAACCTTTCCCCCTTTTTAATTGGAGAAACATCAATGAAACGACGTGTATTTCTATCTTGCGTCACTATGGTGGCATTTTTGGGGCTTTGCTCCTTCCTGAACGCCCAAGACGTAAAACCGGCAAAAATCCTGTTGTTTAGCCGATCTCCCGGATTTCAACATGGACCCGTAAATGTAAACTTGAAGGACAAAACCACCCCGGCTGGCAGGGCTCTGACAGCCTACTTCGAAGACAAAAAGGTCGAAATCATCGAAACCAAAGACGGCAGCATCTTCGAAGGCGATCTGAGCCAGTATGACGGTTTCATCTTCTGCACCGTGAACAACTTGCTGACTGGCGATGACTCGAACGCCAACAAAGAAGGTTTCTCGCCCGATAAACCAATGACAGAAAAAGGTCTCAGAAATTTAATCGCCGCCATACAAAGCGGTAAAGGATTTATGGGGTGGCATAACACAACTGACACGTACAGTACGGTGAAGGACGAGGACGGCAAAGATATTTTCACGAATCTTATCGGTGCCCGTTTCATCACACACGGTGCCGAACAGACCGCTTCCTTAACCACTGTTGATGCAGGGAATTTTCCTTTCCTCAAAGATGCCCCGGAAATCACCGTTTGGGAAGAATGGTACGCCATGAAGAATTTCAATCCCGATATGCACGTCCTTCAGGTGCAAAAGACCAAGAAGGAAGACGGCAGTTGGGCAATGCAGGGGGGGGAATACAATCGTGTGCCCTTCCCGACGACTTGGATTCGTATAGAAGGTAAAGGCCGGGTAGCGTACACTTCATTCGGACATTCCGAGCATTACTTTGAAGAGAGGAATCCGCGTGATGTCGAAAGATGGGGCAAGGCGGAAGTCAATGTGCCGCGGATTGGTCAACTGATTGAGTGGACCATCGGACGCTTTGACACAGACACGACTCCCAACTTCGACAAGGTTGCTCCCGGTGCAGGTGAAAAAGATGATAGGGAGTATAAACGGTAGGACACTGACGTTGCAATGCGTTTGACGTTACTGTAAGGTCGAAAAACGGACATGAAACTGCAAACGGGATCGGATTGCCGTTTTGCGCATAATGTTTTGTGGTTAAAACTTATCGCAAGAGACGCAAATAGCGTAAGGAGTAATTTGCACCCGTTTACAGTATGCTGGAGCAAAGAAATTTGAAATTCAGGTGTCCGACGACGTGAATTACCGTACAGTTGCGTCAACGAACGAGTTTGTCTGGATACCGTCTTTTGATTTATCGGCATCGGAAATTGACGCACGGTATGTACGGATCAATATGCTGGAAAGTACTTCCCGATGGGGCTATGCGATATCGGAACTTGAAATACAAGGTACATATTACCATAATATCGGCATTGACAAGGCGATATCCGGCGGCAAGGCAACAGTCGCAGATGACCTTATCGAAACCATGGTCGGCAATCAGGTTGTTGTTACGGTTGTACCAGACGAAGGCAAATGCCTTGTGCCGGGCTCGCTGAAGTACAACGGTTTTCCGATTGAGAATGATATGTTTACCAATACCCTCTGAGTATGTCGTTTTGACGGCAGTATTCGAGGACGTTACAAAATCGAAGTGAGTTTTTCAGATGGTGCGTTCGCCTTTTATCAGATGATATAATCCAATGAAAAAATTTTGGAGCAATTTGAACAAAATGAGAAAAACAACATTACTTTTTCAATCGGTCGTGGCAGTGCTGCTTCCTGCAATGATGACACTTTGGGGCGGGAGCTTAAGCAGCTTTATCAATAACGGAAGTACTAATGACGTTTTGGGATGGACTCAGGAGCTTCGTGCAGACGAACCCTTGAAAAAACCCGACATTCCGAAGGAGTTTATCCGAACGGAAAATACAAAATTCGTGGATGGCGATGGCAAGGAGTTTGTCATCAAAGGGATGGGTTTCTATAACGGGAACCCTGCCTCTCCGCCTCAGGCCGGCAGCGGTTTCAATGAAGATACCTACAAAAATCTGTCAAGCATCGGCTTTAACGCAGTACGTTTCTATTTCGGCTCGAACACTTTTGAGAGTATTTTAGGTGACACGATAACTTATAAAGAAAATGCCTTCGAATGGATCGACCGACATGTTGCATGGGCAAAGAAATATAACATGAGAATCGTGTTGAACATGCATCATTCTCCCGGTGAAACCACCATTGGTGCTCGTACTCTTTTCACCGATACGAGCAGACAAGACAGATTTGTGGCAATATGGAAAGAGATCGCCAAACGTTATGCCAACGAACCGACAATATTGGGATATGATCTTATGAATGAGCCCAACTGTCGGGTAATGCCTGGAGATACTCCTGACAACAAATTCGAAGGATCGTTCAATTTGTATCAGAAGCTTATGCAACGTACCATCGACGCAGTAAGAGAAGTCGATAAGAATCACGTCATTATCGTTGAACGTCTGTGGATAAGCGGGGTTGATGAGAGGGCTTTGAATGTGCCGACGAACGGCTATTATAATTCATCGCCCAACGACCAACGCGACACTTGGCAAAACGTCACCGGAAAATTCAACTTTCCTGATTTGGTTGATGACAACTACGCCTATACCTATCACGTTTATGAACCCGGTAGATATGCGCATCAATACACCGGTGGCGACAGTTTTGATGATGACGGTTCCGGCGGGCCTAACCGCGTCTATCCTTCCAACACGGTTGCAAAATGGAATGAGAATGACCCCAAAACCGGAAAGTCTTGGACGATGAATAAGGATTTTGTGGAATACTCCTACACAATACCGTTGAAGTACATCAGAGAGGTCAAGGAGGTGCCGGCTTTTGTGGGCGAACTTGGTATTCATGTAAGCAATTTTGAAAACAATGCTGCCGGCGTCAACAAAGGCGGCAGGCAATGGATTCTTGATCTCATGGAAATCCTCGACAGGCATCAACTGAGTTTCAGCTACCATCCTTTCCGTATCAATGAATACCACCCAAGATTCAATGCAGAGCTTGAGTCGGCTTTCAGAAATGTTTTCGGCACAGAATAACCGCTCTCGCTTTTTGAGTTTGGTTTTAGAAACAGTACCAAAATAATTACGTCAAACTGTCAAGTGAATGAGTCATTCACTCACCACGAAGATCACGAAGAACCACGAAGAATATTTTTAAAAAACCTTCGTGTCCCTTCGTGCTCTT